>SXGT01098197.1_pt1 | contig 11766 bp, 8 predicted proteins | sample 3176221 | NCBI WGS metagenome assembly SXGT01 (sample SAMN11356862, study PRJNA531348) | freshwater metagenome | isolation source: freshwater sample F1-120 | place: China: Fuxian Lake, Yuxi | collected 2017-12-25
CTCGACGAGGTCGGGGAACTCAACAAGAACATTCAGGTCAAGCTGCTGCGCTTTCTCGAATCCGGCGAGATTCGCCGGGTCGGCGACACGGAGCCTTTTCGTGTCAATGTCAGGGTAATCTGTGCGACCAATCGCGATCTCCGCGACATGATCAAGGCGGACGAGTTCCGCGAGGATCTCTTCTTCCGCGTCAATACCTTCGAAATCCGACTTCCTCCTCTGCGTGAACGCCGGCCGGATCTGCCCGATCTGGCCCGACACCTCCTCGCCCGCTCGGCGCATCGCCCCATCGATCAGGTCGCAGGCCTGTTGACGCCCGAGGCGATCGACGCGATGCTGGAATACGCCTGGCCTGGCAACGTCCGCGAGTTGGCCAACGTCATGGAGCGAGCCTACATTCTTGCCGGCGGCGGCGCCATCACGCCGGAGCATCTGCCGTATCATTTGCTACAGAGCGAGCCGGTTACCATCAGTTTTCCCGTATCGGAGTCGACGCCAAAGGTCGCGCCGCTTCAACCCAGGACGCTGAAGGAAGTCGAGAAGGAACACATACTGCGCGTGCTGGAAAAACACCAGGGCAACAAAGTCACGGCCGCCTCAGAATTGGGGATCGTGCTCAAGACGCTGTACAACAAGCTCAATCAATGGCAGGAAGAGGAGCAACAGCAGCAGCGGCACGCGGGATGATCGCCGCTTGCGGCGCAGCAAAAGCAAGGCGAAGTCTGGAAAAGTCATTTCTCAAGTGTTACTTGGCGGTCCATATCCGGCGGAAACACATCCGCAATCTGCCTCAGCTTGGCGTTTTGCGCTTCTTGCATTTTCGTCAAGCGCACAGGCGTCCCTTCGGTGACGAGCAATTCCACACAGCCGATGCGCAACAGGTCCCCGGTATAGAGTGTCGCCTCGGTCACGGCTGCATTATTCACAAATACGTGATTCAAGCTGTTCAGGTCGTAGACACGCCATTGCCCACTCTCGTACGCCAGCCGGCAGTGCCGTCGGCTGATATCCGAGAACGCAAAACGCAGGTCTGCCTCGGTGTGTCGGCCGATAATGGCGACGGGACAGGTTACGTCGATCCACGCATCTTCCGACTCCAATCGAAAGCGCAGCGGCACAAATCCCGCGGACGCCTCGAAGTGGGGGCCTTGCGCTACGTGCGGCGCGTGGCCGATGATCACTCGCTTTTCGCTCATCGAGTGTTTCCCCCGACTGAACCTGTTGTTTGGGAATCGGCGGCTCTATAACAGATATGCATCGCCTGGCAAGACGAATTTCTTGTCATGCGCTGGCAGAGGGGGCCGCCGATTCCCGGAGTCTGCGGCTTGTACAGCACAGGCAAGATGCCTGTGCTACACCCGCGGCTGTCTACCGGGTCTGGGTGCAGGAGCCTGCGGCTTGTGTAGCACAGGCATCCTGCCTGTGCTTGCAACTGAAAGGGGCCGCCGCTTCCCGGAGCCTGCGGCTTGTGTAGCACAGGCATCCTGCCTGTGCTTGCAACTGAACGCTGATTGGTGATGCCAGCACAGGCAAGATGCCTGTGCTACACCCGCGGCTGTCTACCGGGTCTGGGTGCAGGAGTCTGTGGCTTGTGTAGCACAGGCATCCTGCCTGTGCTTGCGACTGAAATACAGGATGAAACCATGCACGATCATTGGATCGCAGACCGAATGAAACAAATCGAGGTTTCGGGCATCCGCAAGGTGTTCGAGCTTGCGGCTCACATGAAGGATCCCGTCAACCTCAGCATCGGCCAGCCGCATTTTCCCGTGCCGGCGCCGATCAAAAATGCGGCCAAGGCGGCGATCGATGCCGACAAGAACGGTTACACCGTTACCCAGGGGATTCCGGAGCTACGCACCAAGATCTTGGCGGACGTTCGCAAGAATTATCCAGGACAAGCGGACCGCGAGTTGTTCTTGACCAGCGGCACCAGCGGCGGTCTGGTGCTTGCTCTCACATGCATTCTGAATCCCGGCGATGAAGTCATCATTTTCGATCCGTATTTTGTCATGTACCCGCACTTCATCACCATGGCGGGAGGCAAGAGCGTCATTCTCGATACCTATCCCGACTTTCGCATCGATGTCGCCAAGGTCGCGGCAGCGATCACGCCGCGCACCAAGGCGATCATTGTCAACAGCCCGGCCAATCCGACCGGCGTTGTCTATGGGCGCGAGACGCTGCGCGATCTGGCGATCCTGGCGCGCGAGCGCAAGATCGTTTTGATGAGCGACGAAGTCTACCGCGCTTTTTGCTACGACGGCCCGTTTGCCAGCCCGCTCGAATTCAGCGACGAGACGCTTGTTTTCGACGGATTCAGCAAGGCTTACGGCATGACCGGCTGGCGCCTGGGGTTCGCCCACGGGCCGCGCCGATTGATTGAAGAAATGATCAAGTTGCAACAATTCAGCTTCGTGTGTGCGCCCAGCATCATACAGCACGCGGGAGTGGCGGCGTGGGATTACGATATCTCGGGGATCGTTGCCGATTACAAGCAAAAGCGTGATCGCCTCGTCGCGGCGCTCAAAGATCGGTACGAGCTCACAAACCCAGGCGGCGCATTCTATCTCGTCCCCAAGGCGCCGTGGGGCACCGGCAGCGAATTTGTCGCCGAGGCGATTCGCAATAATCTCCTCATCATTCCCGGCAACGCTTTCAGCCGCCGCGATACGCACTTCCGCATCAGCTATGCCGCCGCGGACCAGACGCTGGATCGCGGTATCGAAATCTTGCGCCGCCTGGCCCAGCGGGCGTAGGTGTTTTGCTCCACGCGGTCCGAATGGGCCCCATTCAATCGATGCGACATACTAGCCCGAAGCGTGAGCGAGGGAAGAATTAGCGTCCCTCGCTCACGCTTCGGGCTAGTCGGGCTAGTATCGCTTCGGACGGCGTGGAGTAGGGCCATCAGCTCCGTGGCGCCGCTTGCGGCTTCGCTAATAGCTGTTTGACTACTGCTATCTCGTGACCTACCCTTCAGTACGGAACATAAAGGAGCCACCTGAATTCGAGAAGAGGTATAGCAATGAGCACACTTTCCGCGCCTGCCCTGGTGCAGTCGGTACACAATCCGTATTTTCGGGATTCCGAACGTCGCGACGAGGCTCGGCATGCCTGTGAACTGGAAGCGACGTCGCACGCCGTCGAGGGACGCGAGTCGCTCTCCTGGGGCGCCATGGTCACGGATATCTCTGCGGGGGGAGTGGGCGTCACGCTGTGCTATCCGTTCAAGCCGGGCACCTTCCTGTCCGTGGATATGCAATGCCCCGATGGTATGGTCCGTTCGCTGATGGTTCGGGTGCTGCACGTGCATGACCAAGTGGATGGGCAATGGCGCCTCGGTTGCGAGTTCATCAAGCCGCTTACCCAGAGCGATATGGAAGTGTTCATCTGACCTGCCGATTTTTCTACGCCGCCAGCGGCCAATCTTTTGCTTCCACTTTGTGAATGAGCCTGGTATAACAGATCCAGCGGCACTGGACCTCTTTGCCGCTTCTGTAGTCACCGAGGCTCACCATGCAGTTTCAATTTGATATTGCTTCCAGTACCGGAAAGCCGCCGACTCAGCCGCCACCGCCCGTTGCCGAGACGGTTCCGGAGCTACTGCGGCAGATTCTCGAACAGCAGCGCGGGCAACTCCAGCAGATCCTGGAGGTCCAGATCGAGCATCTGAACCACGCCCGCGCCGCCGCCCAGGATAACCTGGCCCGCTGGCGGCAGCTTCTGGGCCGGTGGCAGACCGATCACCCCGACTTCGCTGGAAACTGCAAGACGGCCTATCCTGTCCTCGAAAAGGCCTATGTGCATTTGCTGGAGAAGATGGCGCAGGAATTGGTGGAAGCCGACGAGGACGCTTTCGATAGCGAATTCGCCATTCAGGAATTCATCGATCGGTACGGCATGAAAGTCGGCCAGCTCAGCCACATGCTGAGCATCGTCGGCCCGCTTTCGGAAGCCGCACATCAGCTGGATGAAATCGCGAAGCAACAGCAACAGCAGCAGCAAAAGCCTGAGTGATTGTCAATTTATGCCTGCATCAAGCTCCGATGCGCCGCTTACCGTCGGGTCGTACGGTTCAAGCCACTGGATGATCTCGATGCGGTTGCCATCGGGGTCGTGGACGAAGAAGCGATCGCAACCTGGAATCAGCGTCGTCTCATCAACCTTCACGTCACGTTCCCGCAGGTAGCTACGGGCCGCTTTCACGTCGTGTACGCGCAGAGCAAAGTGGCGTGGGCTCCGTACATCAGGCTTTTCCTTGAGCAGCAGGTGAAGCTGCTGATTGCCAAGCTCAAACCAGAGCGCGATGAACGTGAACGTGCGCGGCTTTGCAATCTCCTTCAGTCCGAGCAAGTCACGATAAAAACGCCGGCTTCGTTCGACATCGGTGATGAGTACAGAGACGTGGTCAAGATCGGTAGCCTGAATGCCGAGCATGGTTGCCTCGTGAATAATGAGCGGGGTCGCGTCAGCGCTCCGTGGAGCGGTGGGCTGCGGTTAAAGGTTTCGCGCCCGCGGGCATGGCAAGCGTTCTGCTCGGCCCCGGGTGTGCTGGCGGATTTCGGTCCCCAAGCCCGGCAGACAGTCGTGCGTGTAGCACAGGCATCTTGCCTGTGCTGGGAGCATCAATCAGCCTCGTGTTGCAAGCACAGGCAGGATGCCTGTGCTACACAAGCCGCAGACTGCAGGAAACGGTGGGCACCCCTCGGCCCCTTCCTGGGATGATATGGGGCGATCGTGCCCTTAACCACAGCCGCCGGCGTTCGTACAATGACCTTTTCCTCCGAGGATCTCGTTCGCGATGGCTAGTCTTATACAAATCACGCAAGCCTGCAAAACTTACGGCGATCAGATTCTCCTCGACGGGGCCGAAGCCACGATCAGCGACGATGTCAAGGTCGGCTTCATCGGTCGAAACGGCGCCGGCAAGAGTACGCTGCTCCGGATCATCCTCGGCGAGGAGGAACTCGACAGCGGCGAAGTCATCCGCCATCCCAGCCTGCGGCTCGGCTACTTGCGCCAGCACGATCCCTTTCTGCCGGGCGAGACCGCCCTCGAATATCTGATGCGCGACAGCGGCGAGCCTGACTGGAAATGCGGCGAAGTCGCAGGCCAATTCGAGTTGAAGGGCACCTACCTCGAAGGCCCCATCGCCAAGCTTTCGGGAGGCTGGCAGACACGCGTGAAGCTCGCCGCACTTCTGTTGCATGAACCGAACCTCCTCTTGCTTGACGAGCCGACGAACTTTCTCGACTTGCGCACGCAGATTCTCCTGGAGCACTTCCTGCAAAGCCATCGGTCGGCCTGTCTGATCGTATCCCACGATCGGGCCTTTCTTGGCTCCACGTGCGATCACACGCTCGATCTGTCGCGAGGCAAGTTGACGACCTTTCCCGGCAAGGTGGATGCCTACCTGGAGTTTCAGCGCGAGCAGCGCCATCACGAGGAACGCTCCAACGAAACCATTCTCGCCAAGCGAAGGCACCTGGAAGAATTCATCGCCAAGAACAAGGCCCGCGCCGCCACCGCGACGCTGGCCCGATCGAAAGCCAAGCAACTCGAACGCCTCGAATTGAACGAAATTGCGAGCGACGAACCGACGGCCCGCATCCGCGCGCCGCGCGTCGAGCCGCGCAAGGGGCCTGCACTCCGCTGCCGGGAACTGGCGATCGGTTATCCCGAAAGGCAAATTGCGTCCGACATTCAGTTGGAGATCGATCACGGCTCACGCGCCGCCGTCGTCGGTGACAACGGACAGGGGAAGACGACCTTTCTCCGCACCGTCGTGGACTCCCTCACGCCGCTCGCCGGCGATGTTCGCTGGGGCCACGGCTGCAAGATCGGCGTCTACGCCCAGCACGTTTACACCAGCCTGCCGGACAAGCAGACGGTCCTGGGGTACCTGGAGCAGCAGGCTGCCTTCGGCAAGAAAGATCAGGAGATTCTCGAAGTTGCCGGCGCGTTGTTGTTCCGCAAGACGCACGTCAAGAAGCCGATCTCCATTCTGTCAGGCGGTGAGCGCGCCCGGCTTTGTCTGGCGGCCCTTTTGTTGAGCGACTACAACGTGCTGATTCTTGACGAGCCGGCCAACCATCTCGACGTCGATACCGTGGACGCTCTTGCCGAGGCCCTGATCGACTACCAGGGGACCGTCATCTTCACGAGCCACGATCGCCATTTCACCAAACGGGTTGCCACCTGCATTGTGGAAGTGCGCGATAGCCGCGTGACGAGCTACAGTGGCAACTACGAGGCGTACGTCTACAAGGTCAACCAGGAGGTCGAAGCCGGCGAGCGCGAGCTGGCATCCCAGCGCACGAAACTGCCTCCCGCCGTCATGAAACCGAGCAAGGCGCCGCCGCGTGCTGCCCAGCGGGATGAACGCAAGGTGCGCAAGGAAATCAAGACGCTGGAGCAGACCATTGCCCAGCTCGACGAGCAGAAACGCTCGGTCAATGCTCAGTTACAAGTCTCGACCGATGCCAAGGAGGCACTCCGCCTTCACAACGATCTCGAGACCTTCACCGCGCAACTCACCGAAGCGGAGGAACGCTGGTGCCAGTTGCAGGAAGAACTGGGCGAAAACGGTTGACCCGGCGGATGTCCGATTACTACTTCGCCACGGAGAACGTTCGTTCGATCTTTGAGACATTCCCCTGGCGATCCTTGACGGAAACCGTCAGCCTCCCCTTGTCCATCGCGCCGATCGGCCTGTCGAGCGTCAACTGCCACACCCCCTGACTCTTGCCACGGAATTGATCGGCCAGATTTCTCCCGGCCTCCATGCCGTTGATCGCGAAGTCGGCCGATACGTGGAAGGTCTTCATGTCCAGTCCCGAGTTGTAGTCATGCATGCCGACCAGAATTCGCGTCAACGAGTCGTTGCTGCCGGCACGCGGATAGGTGAGCGTCAAGGTTGGCCGTTGGTCGTCGAGGGACCAACCGGGGCGAGCCTGGTCCTTGCTGAGATCGATGGGGCAGCCGAGATCGATCCAGCGAACGAGGGTCAAGCGATCTTCGTCGGTGAGCGCCGCCACCTTGCCGCTCTTGACCGCTTCGGGCTGCGGCATGATGCCGCCAAGGTAGGCGATGTGGGCGAGTTCGCGGTTTCTCGGCGTGTCCGCGATCGGCTTGCCGTACTGCCGCAGCGACGTCGGGTCGCCGGGGATCGCCTCGTGTGGTAGGTCTTCGTTGTTCCAGCCGTCGAGCCTTTGGCCGTAGATCTTCCAGATCAACAGGCTGCGTCGCGACTGCATCAACTTGATATAGCGTGAGGCGGACAGATCGGTCCAGCCATGGCGGTGCAGTGGTTTGACGCCGTACTCCCCCTTGGTGTCGGCGGCCAGGCGCGCATAGGTTCCGGGAACCGTGATGCCGAAGCCGAGCCCGGCGGGATTCTGGGTGCTGACCCAGCGCTCGTCATCCAGCACGAGCTTGCCGGCGGGCTTGTCCAGTTTTTGCGAATGACACGCGACACAACTGCGATCGAAGATCGGTTTGACGTCCTTGAAGAACTCGACGGTGAGCGTACCCCCCTCACCCCCTACCCCTCTCCCGCGGAGGGGCGAGGGGGGCAGGAAACGTAGGCCCGACTCGTCCTTGACGTCCCACCGCTTGCCCGATTGGTCGAGCTTTTTCGTCGTCACCAGCGGCGTCTGCCTGGTGAGATCGAAGATCGTGTAATCCGCCTTGGCAGCGGCAGTCTGCTCGAAGAGGGTCGGCTTTTGGCTGTGGGCGTGGCAACCGCCGCAGTCGTTGCGGATCTCCCCGGGCTTCAACTGGTGCCAGGTCTGGGCCATGTTCAGGACCATGCCGTTCTTGTCCAGCGTCTGAAAGGTCCAGGCCACGTTGGCGGGGATCTTGGCGAGGAAGCTGGTGTCGGGATTGCCGTCGGGGTCGAGCGGTTGCTGCTCGCCCACCTTACGTGGGAGGCTCGCGGAGAAATGACGCACGGGCATCTCGCCAAGGATGCGGTAGCGTTCGCGGCCATGATTGTAATACGTGCGCCCGCGTTGGATCTCGCTCGTCGGCTCCAGCAGCAAGATGCGAATCGCATGGATATCGTCGTTGCTATAGAGCCCCGCGTCGGAGCCCTGCACGGTCCAGTTGAACGACGTATCGAACCCCTTGTAACCGGTCGGATCCTTGTCGCCGGCAAACGTTGCGGTGACGCTGCCGGGACGAACCACGCCATAAGGGTAGCTCTCGCGTTTGTACAGACTCGACGTGCCGACCAGACCGAACGGCGTCCCCTCGGGAAGGTGCGGCGAGCGCGTGCCGTCATTGGCGAGCGCCGGCAGCCGGCGCGGCTGATCGACGCCATAGATGCGTTGGTAAGGAACCAGGGCGCGCGGCCATTGCTCATGGTACCTGGGATCGTTCTTGACGAGGAGCATCTGGCCCGGTTCATCGATCGGCTTGCCGGACCTGATCAGATAGATGCCGCTGTCGAACTCCGGCGCGTAACGGGTGTGCGAATTGATCGACCCAGGCGACCAGACCATGAGCATATGATTGTCGGGAGCGCCGGACGGATGCGTGAAGAGCCCCAGGCGAGGCGAATCCTTCTTGCCCAGAGTCGCGGGGAGTGAAGGCCAATCTCCCTTGCGGACGAACGGAGTGAAGGCCTCGATGCCGAAGGGGCTGAACGGAAAGCTGATGTAGATGCCGCGCCCGTCCTCATGACGTCCATGCCGCAGCGGCGTGTTGCGTGGGTCTCTCATGTTGCCGGGTCCGAAAGCCGCATACCCCTTCGGTTGCTGGATGGGGATTTTGTAAAGGGAGCCGAAGCCGGAGTTGTTGAGATTGTAATAGGATTCCGCGACGAGGCTTTCGTCGGAAAGCTGCGTTTGAAAATGCAGCGAGTCCGAGGTGCCGTTACCGATCTCAAAGGCGCTGAAGAGCGGGCCCCAGTTGGTTCCGTCCGGATGGATGGACCAGAGTCCCCACAGGTGATGGCTGCGTAGGCCTTGCGATTCAAGGGAGCTGAACATGATGCGGCCATCTTTGAGAATGACCGGGTGGAGGGCCATGCCGAGATTGAGATCGCCGATGCATTCCACATTCTTGCCGTCGTCATCCATGACGAAGAGTTGCAGGGCGAGAGCGTTCGGCGCGTAGCCCGGGTTGGAAGCCTTGAATGCGTTGCGATCGCTGACGAAGACAAGCTTGCCGCCGGGCAGCGGACAGGGGCCCAGGTTGTACACTCCCCAGGAGGGGAGCGGCGTCTTGGACCAATCGGCCGCGCCCGTGTTGGGCGTGAATACTTGCTGCGTGAGCTGGACAATCTTGCGCGTCGGCACGTGAATCTTGTAGATGTCCGCACCCTTGTGCTTCAACGCATCGTGCATCTTAACGTAATAGACCGAGGCGCCGTCGAACGACACGAAGGGATCGGCAATCGACTCATGTTCTTTCACGGCGATGAGGACTTCTTCCTTGCCGTCCGGGTGCAGGAGCATCAAGTCGGCGCCCGGTTCCATGGTGCGCGGATCGCCGACTTCTGCCCAGCGTGATTTGCCCTTTTCACGACGCGGCGCCCGCACATAGACGATGTCATAGTCGTACTTCACGGACTCATCCGTCCCGATCTGCGGCGGAGCCATGCGAAGGTCCCCCTTGTAGAGGGGCTTTCGTTCCTGCCCGCAAAGGGGGATTGCCGAGGTCAAAATGGCCAGCAGAACGAGTGGGTAGGCACGGCGCATGCTCTTCTCCCTAACGCAAAGTGGAATCCGTGTCGAAGGTCCGTGGCGCGTTCGAGACCTCGGGAGGGAGCTGAATAGTAATGGATGGGCCGCGAGATTGCAAATAGATACTCCCTTTCGTTGTAGTGCGCTGTCACGTGTGGAATGATCGATTGGGAATGTAGACGGCACACTCGGTGTGCCGGACTCCGCACACGGAGTGTGCGGTCTACGATCGCCGGACCTCTCACCCAGCGATTGACGGAGCAGGAGGCCCGGTTGTACTTTTCTAAACCAACCCGAAGCGTAAACGAGGCCGAAATCGTGTGCCTCGCTTACGCTTCGGGTTGGTATGCGTTTTCTTGAAAACTCCGATTTCATCAAACGGACCCACTACTGTTCCCGTTATTTCCTTGCGTGCCCACTTGGCGGCTTTGCGCCTTTGCGTGAAGTTGTTGGCCGCGACGGGCTGTCTCATTCGAACCAAAGAACCCGCTAGCAAAAAAGTAGATTTCCATCGACGCAAGGATTCTTCATGGTATCATCCATGCGATCCAGCACGAGTTGCATCAAGCAGTGTTTCGACAGGGGGCAAAATCATGGTCTGCTATCTACAACATCTCGCCAGGAGAAACGTGGGCTATCTCTGGATCGCTGTATTTCTGCCACTGGTGGCGGCGGCCATTGCGGATGCGGACGAGCCCGCTTCAGCGAACTCCTTGTGGAAGCAGCTGGAGCCGTTCGCGCAGCCCCCCAAGGAGTTCGCAGGCAAATTCGGCTCCTACCGGTCGCCACTCCAATTCGCCGACGGCTCGAGCGTGCAATCGGCTGCCGACTGGAATCGGCGCCGCGCAGAAATCGCCAAGACTTGGCACAAACGCCTTGGCAACTGGCCGCCCCTGGTCGATCGGCCTGTCCTCAAGAAGTTGGCCAAGGTCGAACGCGACGGCTACACCGAGTACAAGGTCCAGGTCCAGATCTCGATTTCGGGGAACTCCGTCACGGGCTACCTCCTGATTCCGAAGGGAAAAGGTCCCTTTCCGGCCGTGGTCGTCCCCTTCTACGAACCTCTGACCAGCATTGGTCAGGGGGTCAAGGGACGCGGCGTCGGCACCCACGACTACGGCCTGCAACTCGTCAAGCGAGGCTTTGTCACCCTGTCCATCGGTACTCCCGGCTCACTTGAACAGGCAGGGAGCGACACTCGAGAAGCCCTAATTCAGGCGGGTAAGGCTCTGGACCGACAACCGTTGACCTTCCTGGCCTACGTCGCTGCCAACTGCCTCACCGTTCTCGCCCAGTTGCCCGAAGTCGATGCCAGCCGTATCGGCGTCATCGGACTTTCTTACGGCGGTAAATGGTCGATGTTTGCTTCTTGCCTCGACGAACGCTTTGCCTGTGCCGTCTGGTCCGATCCCGGGATTGTCTTCAACGAAAAAGACTCCAACGTCAACTACTGGGAACCCTGGTATCTCGGATTCGATCCGAAGATTCAGCGCAAGTCGGGCGTCCCCTCGGACAAGAACCCACGCACCGGGCTCTACAAGAACTTGATCGACGCCGGCGAGGACCTCGTCGATCTGCACGCCTTGATGGCGCCGCGGCCCGTGCTGGTCTCCGGCGGCGTACAAGATCCGCCCAAGAACTGGCAGGCCCTCAATCACCTTGTCGCGGTCAACTCGCTGCTTGGCCACAAGAATCGAGCCTTCCTCACTGCCCGTAAGACCCACGTGCCCACGGCGGAGGCCCTGGAGCTGGAGCTTGCTTTCCTCGAGTACTTCCTGAAACATGCCCCGCGGAAATAGGCGATTAGTTTGACAGCGCACCATGATGGCCAACGAAGTAGATCAGGCTTTCTAGCCTGACAGGAGTGCTCAACTTCACGGAACTTGGGCGAAACACGTCAGGTTGGAAAGCTTGACCTACGATGGTGAGCTGTCAAACTAGTGCTCCGTCACAGCTTAATTGTCGGGTAGACCGACTTCAGTTTGGTCCGTGCGTCGTCGATCTTCATTTGCCAATCGACGCCACGCTGCGTGGCGTTCACGTCCTTGGACCATGCTTTGGTTGCCCTGCGCAGCGA
>SXGT01262033.1_pt1 | contig 11766 bp, 13 predicted proteins | sample 3176221 | NCBI WGS metagenome assembly SXGT01 (sample SAMN11356862, study PRJNA531348) | freshwater metagenome | isolation source: freshwater sample F1-120 | place: China: Fuxian Lake, Yuxi | collected 2017-12-25
GACGATGACGTCGGCCTTCGGCACGTCGGACATCATGCGCGTGCGCAGCAACTCGGTGCGGGCCCGGCGCTGGCGCATCTTGATCGCCGGGTCGCCTTCGCTGCGCTTGCGTTCGTCCTCGACCTCCTGGCGGGTCATCATGTTGCGCTTCTCGAACTGGTAGCGCTGCCAGAAGAAGTCGGCGGCGGCGATGCCGGTCACCACTGCGGAGACCCACAGCAGCACCGAGAGGCACAAGTCGGCGATCTGGCCCGCGGCGGTGGCGAACGGTTGTTCGTGCAGGTGCAGCAGCGACGGCAAGCGGTGGCCGACCATGAGCCACAGGACCCCGATGAGAACGACGAGCTTCAGCGCGGCGAAGCCGGTGCGGACCAGGGCCTGCACGTTGAAGACGCGCTTCCAGTTGGCGATCGGGTTGAGGCGCTCGAGCTTGAAGCCGACCGCCTGCTTCGACCATTTCACGCCGATCTGGCCGTAACCGATCAGGACCGTGGCGACGATCAGCGTCAGCACCAGGAGGCCGAAGGGGGGGGCGACCACGACGAAGGCCCTGACCAATTCGCGGCAGATGCCGTTGATGTCGGTCAGGCTGCGGTCGTCGAGGCCGACGTTGAGCCCGATCTGCATGACTTCGCCGAACGCTTCGACGAGCCAATGGCCGCCCCACAACAACACGATGGCCGCGACCAGCAGCACGCCACCCTGCACGAGTTCGCGCGACAGTGGCGAGTCGCCGCGGTCACGGACGTCGCTCAGCCGCGTCGGCGTCGGCTTCTCGGTCTTGCCCGAATCGTCGTCGAAGATGCCCATGGCTCAGCTCGCGAACATCTCGGCCGATCGGTCGAGGATCCCGCGGAAGCAGTGGATGAGGAACGGAGCCCCTTCGACGACGAAGAACGCCATCGTGGCGAGGGCGACGACCACGCGCAGCGCGAAGCCGAACTCCATCAGGTTGATCGACGGAACCGCGCGGCCGAGCACGACCATCGCGACCGACAGCAGCAGCATGATGCCCATCGTCGGGAACGCGTACTGCACGGCCAGCTCGACGCTGCCGGAGACCAGCGCGCGCAGCCCCTCCCAGAGCGGCGTGATGTCGTAGGTCTCGCCGATCGGACAGGCGCGGTAGGTCTGCTCGAGCACGCGCAGCGCGTCGTGGTGCAGGTCGAACTGCAAGATCAGCAGGAAGCCGATCACCTGCAGCAGTTGCGACACGACGGCCGCGTCGACGCCGCTCTCCGGGTTGATGGCGCGCGCCATCGAGAAGCCCATCTCGGAACTGATCAGTTCGCCGGCACTCACCAGCAGCGACGTCATCGTCGACAAGGCAAAGCCCAGGGCGATGCCGACCACGCTTTCGCGCAGCGTCAGCACGCCGAGCGTGAGCAGATCGTCAGGTGCCTCGACGTGCTGGTGGCTGACCCACCAGAACATGCCACCGAGCGCCAGCGACAGTACGAGTCGCAGCATGAAGGAGTCGGCCTGCCGCCCGAACAACGGCACCACGGCCACGAACGCGCCGGCCCGCACCACGTGCAGGAAGAGCGCGACCGCATGGTCCTGGAGCAGATCGAGGGGCATCGCGGGTCAGCTCCGGTCAACCGGCTCCGTAGGCGGCCAGGTTCTCGAACAGCTGTGCCGTGTATTCCCGCAGCGTGCCGAGGATCCAGGGCATCAGCAGCACGATGGTCGCGAGCACCGCGAGCATCTTCGGGACGATGGTGAGCGTCTGTTCCTGCAGCGACGTCACCGTCTGGAAGAAGCTGACGGCGAGGCCGACCAGCATGCCGACCAGCAGGGCCGGCGCGCAGATCATCAGCGCCGTGATCAGCGTGGTCTTGCAGAGATCGAGCAATGTTTCGTGACCCATGGCAGGCTCCGATCAGGTGGCAAAGCTCTGGGCGAGCGAGGTGACGACGAGGTCCCAGCCGCCCACCAGGATGAACAGCAGCAGTTTCAGCGGCGTTGAAACGACGACCGGCGGCAGGCTGAACATGCCCATCGAGACGAGGATCGAGCTGATGACCAGGTCGATCACGACGAAGGGCAGGAACAGCACGAAGCCCATCTGGAACGCGGTCTTGATCTCCGACAGCACGAACGCCGGCACGGCGACGTGGAACGGCGTCTCCAAGGCGGTCGCCGGTCGCGGCGTGCGACTCAGTTCGAGGATCAGCGTGACGTCTTCTTCGCGCGTCTGCGCCAGCATGAACTGGTTCATGCGCCGCTGCGCGATGTTGGCGGCTTCGCGCCAGTCCATGCGGTCTTCGGTGTACGGCAGGTAGGCCTGGTCGTAGATGTCGCTGACGACCGGCCGCATGACGAAGATCGTCATGAACAACGCGAAGCCGGTGGTGATCATCGCCGGCGGCAGATCCTGCATCGACATCGCGCGCTTCAAGAACGACAGCACGACGACGATGCGCGTGAAGCACGTCATCGTCATGACGATCGCGGGCGCCATCGCCAGCAGCGTCATCAGCAGCACGATCTCGAGCGCCGAGCCGAGCGACTTCTTGCCGTCGCCGCCGCGAATGTCGAGCGTCACGCCGGGACTGCTGAACGACGGCTGGGGATCCTGGGCCGCGAGGCCGCCGACGTTCTGCGTGGTGCTGCTCCACAGCGGGGCCGTGGCCGGATCGTTGGGATCCTGGGCGCGCACCTGCGGCGCCGAGGCCAGCAGGGCGAACAGGAACAACAGCAGCGGGCGCAGCGAGATCATGAGCGAGTGACCTTCTGCAGCAGATTGCGGAAGTCCGCGAGATCGACTGCGTCGGCGGTCTTGGCGGGGGCGCGGTTGGCGGGGGTCGTGGGCGGCGTCGGCAGCCGGCGGGGCAGCGGCGAGGCGGGGCGCGGGATCACCAGGTTCTTCGGCACCGCACCTTCGTCTTCGCCTGCGGCCGCCAGGGCGGTCGCCATGGCGACAGCGGCGCGAGCGGCGACTTCGGCTTCGTCGGCGGCCCGTTCCGGGAGCTTGCCCGAGTCGAGCAGCGACAGGCTCTTGTCGGTTTCGCCGACCAGCAGGATGCGGTCGTCGAACTCGATGGCGTGGATCGACTGGCGCGTCGACAGGCGCAGTGTCTGGCGCAGGCTGAGCAGGTTGGCGCCGCGCGGAGCGCCTGGCCCTGCGCGCAGGCGCCGGAGCACGAGCACGCCGCCAACGCCGAGCAGCAGCACGCCGATCAGCGCACTCGACATCTCCCAGAGATCCGGCGTGCGCGGCGGCTGCGGCGCTTCGCGGCGCCCGATGGGCTTGCCCACGGGCGCTGGCTCGACCGGATCTTGCACGGCTTCCGCGGGCGTGGTCGGCGGGGTCGGTTGCTTCTGCTGCGCAGCCGAGCTGCCGCTTTGCATGGACAGGCTGCCGAGCAACAGCAGGGCAGCGACCGCGGGCGGGAGCAGGAGCCACTTGGGCATCGACTTCATCGGGATCCTCACGCCGTTCCCGAAGCACACGACGTGCCAAGCCCCGAACCACAAGATGTTGTGCCTCGCTACCCGCACCAGCAGATTCGCGCGTCGCGTTCCGCAGCGTTGCGTGGTGGTTCGCGACGCTGGTCGCGGCGGCTCCGCCGCAGTCGGTTAGCCTCGCGCCACCATGTCGCCGACGCCGTTCGACGAACTCGTGCATCGCGTCAACAACCTGCTCGGCACCATCGAGATCCAGGCCGAGGTCGCCCGCGGCGAAGGCTCGCTGCAGGCATACGTCGATGCGCTCACGCTCATCCTCGAGTCAGCCCGGCGAACCCGCGACGACGTGGTCCGGCTGCGCCAGTCGGGGCCGCGCAAGGCATAGGTCGGCGCGGTCACGCCGGCGTCGTCGGTGGCGCTGACGGTGTCGGCTCAGGGCCTGCGTCCGGGGCCCCTTCGCCCGGCGCCAGTGCACCGAGTTTCTGCGACAGCTGCAACTCGTCGCACGGGAAGCCGAGGATGGCGTCCGCTTTCGACAGGAACGCCTGCGTCACGCGTTGCCGCGACGGATGGTGGATCAGCAGCACGACCTTGGTCGTGTCGGACAGCTCCTTGATGCGGCGGCACCAATCGAAACGGCGGTCCTCACCGGGCGGCACGTCGAGCAGCACCACTTCGTTCTTGTGGGCGGCAGGATTGGGGATCTCGCCGCGGCCATGGCGACGGATCTCCAGGCCGACGCGACGGCAGCTGCGCCGCAGCATGCGCACGACCTCGGGCTGCAGCACGAATGCCGCGAGCGTGCCGCGGATCGGTGCCGGCGGAATGCTCTCGAGGCCATCGTCGTCGAGTTTGATCGAAGTGCTCGACGAGGTCGTCGACGGCGCGGGAGCGGCGGCGACGTCGGCGGTGCCGAACTCGAGCGGTCCCTTGTTCCAGGCTTCGGCGGTCGCGGCGTCGATCATCAGCGCGCCACCCGACTCGGGGTAGTCGCCGACCTTGATCCGGAAACCGAACACGACCAGCGCGTCGGTGCCGAGCACGCCGTTCATGTCGACGCCGGGCTTCACGACGCCGTGGTCTTGGAAGCGTACATCGACGTTGCCGACGTGTTCGCGCAGCACGTTGCCGAGTCCGCTGTAGAGCACGTTGCCGAGTTCGCCGAACGCGTCGGCGTCTTCCCCCTCGAGCACACCCTTGGTGCGGCGCTGGGCGATGATGTCGTCCGGCGTCATCATCAACAGGCCCGCCATCGCGATCGCGTCGCCGACTTCGATCATCGACAAGAACGACTTCCCGGCGAAGCCCTTGTCGAGCGCACCGCGTGCCACGGCGCCGGCCTTGGGCAGGTGGGCCAGGAACGAATCGACTTCTTTGCGTTCGGGCTCGTTCGGGCGCACCACGATCTCACGCGAGACCAGCGATCCCAGCGTTTCGCTGATCGAGCTGATCAACAGCGCGAAGAGCCGCTTGATCTCTTTGCCGCTGCCTGGCTTGAGGGTGGAAGTCGCCATGGTCGAACGCTGCGTGGTCTCTCTGCTCAGTCCTTCGCTTCGAAATGCACGCCGATGTCGAGCGTGCCGGTTTCCAGATGGGCGCGAACGCGCGAACGCAGGCAAGCGTCGTTTGCCGACGGCACGGTGACCCGGCCGTTGTGGATCACGTTGGGAACCGACAGGTCCATCTGGTTGCCGCCCGCGACCCAGGCGTTCTTGAAGTTGCCGGCGAGCATGTTGACGACTTCGCCGAACGCATCGACGGCCTCGCCGAAGGAGGCCATTTCGCCTGGCTCCATCATCAGCATCTTGGCGGCGATCAACTTGGCGAGGTCCTCGGTCGTGCGCACCACGAACGTGCCCGAGCGCGTGCCGGTGAAGCCGAGCAGCCCGATGACGGGGTCGTTGAACACCGAGCAGTCTTCCGCTTCTGCAGTCACCGACTGGGGTGGCATGAACACCATGGTCTTCAGGATCTCACGGGCAGCCTGCTGCAGGCTGCCGATCAGATGCGGTTCCAGTGTTTGCGTGGCCATGCTCTCCCACCTCTCCTCGGTGCGTGGCTGTCCGTGTCCAGCCATGCCGGATCACTTCAGGAACGGGCCGATGATTTCCTGGATCTTCTCGGCCGTGAACGGCTTCTTCAGGTAGCCCTTGGCGCCGCGCGCAATCGCTTCCTTGACGACTTCTTCGCTGCCCTCGGTGGTGATCATCACGATCGGCGGCGGCGTGCCGAGCTTGTCCTTGACGGCCTTGACGAAGTCGAGGCCGTTCATGTTCGGCATGTTCACGTCGGACAGGATCAGGTCGAATTTGCCGCCTTCGACGGCCTTCATGCCCTCGACGCCGTCGCCCGCTTCCTTGAAGTCCGCGTTCTCGATGCCGGCTTGGCGGATCCCGCGCATGATGATCTTCCGCATCGTGGCGGAGTCATCGACGATCAAAATGTTCTTGGCCATGGTGTAGTCGGATGAAGGTTGCCGGAGGTCTATCGGCTCCCGGCGGGATGGATGTTCAGGAGTTCCGCCGCCGCGGCCAACTCGACGCCGAGCCCGCGCGTGAGAGCGGCGAGGTCGTTGCTGTCGAGTTCCAGACGCTCCAGAGCCGCGGCGTGGATGTCGACGTTGAGCCGCGGGAAGGCGTTGCCGATGCCTGCCTGCAACACCAGTTGGTCGGCGGTGTGCAGCACCGCGGGCATCGCATCGTCCCCTGCCATCGCCTTCTCGTCGTGGTGCGAACGCATGGCGTTGGCGAGGGTGGCGGGTAGTTGCCAGCTGTCGGCGACGAGGCCGGCGGCCCTGGCGTGGTCGATGCCGAACATGCGACGTTCGAAGCCGACGTGGCTGTCGTGATCCTGGCCGGAAGCGGCGATGGCATCGAGAACCTGCGCAACGTCGGTCGCCTGGGCGATGACGATCTTGCCGACGTCGTGCAGGATGCCGGCGGTGAATGCGTTCGCCGGCGACACCTGGCCGGTTCGGGCGGCGATCAGTTGGCACGCCAGCGCGCACGCGACCGAGTGATGCCACAGCGTGGCCGGGTCGGCGTAGAGCGAGTTCTTGGCGCCGCAGAACATGCCCGACGAGCAGGTGATCAGCACGAGCTGAACGAGATTGCGCGAGCCGAGCATGCTGATGGCATCGGCGATCGAACTGATCTCGACGTCGAGGCCGCTACGGGCCGAGTTGCACAGCCGCAAGATGCGCGCGACCAACGTCGGCTCGGTGCGCACGATTGCGACGAGCTCGCCGATCGCCCAATCCTCGCCCTGGACGATGCGCAGGACGCGATGGGCCACTTCGGGCAACGGTCGTACCGCTTTGACGGCGCGCTGGAACTCTTGCAGGCTGGGCACGGCTCTCCGCGTCCGTCATCGGCAGGCAGGTATTGCCCACCGCAGGAGTTCTCGGATCTCGCGGTCCGATGCTGCGTTCCGGCTCAGGCCGGGGTGCCCTGCGTGCGGTCCAGCTGGGCCTTGAGTCGCGCCATCACGTTGCTGTGGATCTGGCACACGCGCGATTCGGTCAGCTCCATGATCTCGCCGATCTCGCGCATCGTGAGGCCTTCGTAGTAATACATCAGGATGATCAGCCGCTCCTTCTTGGTGAGGCTGCTGGTGATCATCTCCAGTGCGTCGCTTTGCTGGATGGTCTCGACCGGGTCGATCGACTTGCGATCGGCGAGGATCTCGACCTTCTCCATCTCCTTCTCTTCGTCGCCGTCATCCCACTTCTCCGACAGCGAGAAGATCGTCTTGGCGTTGGCTTCGGCTTCGTGCGCCTGCAGTTCGTCGAGCGTGATGCCGAGCGTGCGCGCGATTTCGTGTTGGTTCGGGGCGCGACCGAGTTCGCCTTCGAGCTGGCGGATGGCGCGGTCGAGGCGGTGGGCCTTCAGGCGCACGAGGCGCGGCACCCAGTCCTGCGAGCGCAACTCGTCGAGGATCGAACCGCGGATGCGCGTCGTGCAGTAGGTCTTGAACTTGATGCCGCGCGACAGGTCGAAGCCGTTGATCGCGTCCATCAGGCCGAACGTGCCGGCCGAGCTGAGATCATCGACGTCGATCGACTTCGGCAGCGTTTGCAGCACGCGTTCGGCGATCGAGCGCACGAGCGGCATGTGGTGCTCGATGAGCGTGTTGCGCAGGTTCTCGTCGCGCGTGCGCTTGAACGTGCGCCAGATCACTTCGAGCTCGGTTTCGGTCAGGGCGTGCGGCATGTGGCTCGGGGTCGGCACCGGCACCGCGGCGCGCGCCTTGGTCTCTTTGGCCTTTGCGCTCGAAACAGGGATGGTGCGGGGCGTTTGACGGACGGCTACCGAGGACTTGGCCATGATCGGAACTCCAGCTAGGCGGCTGCGAACGGGAAGGGAGGAACTGAGGGGGCATCGCTCGGGCGGCGAGCGAATCGTGGCTCCTGCTGTTCGAACCGGCGCATTGCCTGTTCCAAGTTCCCTTCCCGCGGGCCGCTGGGGGGAGCGGCCGGCTGGAGTGTGTATCGAGGTCGGTCAGCGAAGTTGCAGGTTGCCGCCACAAACCCGGAGGTTGGCGTTGCCGCAGCTGGAGCTGACGTGGACCGTCGCTTCATTTCGGGAACCAGGCTGCCATGGTCCGGGGGGAATCCGGACCGAAGGCCCTATGGCTTTGCGTCACCGACTTTCGCCGGTTTTGCCGTTTCGAGAAGCGTCCATGGTGGGAGCCGAATCACCAAAGAGCAGACCCATCGCTGGGTCGGTGGCCCATGATCGGCTGGTTCCGGCAGGAGATTGAGCAGCTTCTGTGGAAAATCTTGAAGGAAACCTGCAAGACATTCTCAGAAAGGCACTTACGAGACTCCGAAATCCACAGGGCAGACTGATCAGCGCACCATCACGAGCGATTCGACGCGATGCGGCTGCAGCCGCGCGCGGCCTGACAAGAAGCCGAGCTCGACCACGAAGGCGCAGCCGGCGACCGTGCCGCCGCACGACGTGACCAGCTTGCAGGCCGCCCCCATGGTGCCGCCCGTGGCGAGCAGGTCATCGACCAGCAGGATCCGTTCGCCTGGCTTCACCGCGTCCTGGTGGATCTCGACCGAGTCCTTGCCGTACTCGAGCGAGTATTCGACCCGGTTGGTCTTCCACGGCAGCTTGCCGGGCTTGCGGATGGGCACGAAGCCGATGCCGAGCTGCATCGCCAGCGGAACGCCGAACAAGAAGCCGCGCGATTCGATCGCCGCAACCTTGTCGATGCGCCCGAAGTCGAGTTTGGCGAAGCGCGCGATCGTCTCGTGCATCGCCGCCGGTGTCGCCAGCAGCGGCGTGATGTCCTTGAACAAGATGCCGGGCTTGGGGAAGTCCGGAACGTCGCGCAGGTACTTCGAGAGATCCATGGCGGAGCAGATTACTCGCCGGCTGCCGGCTCGCCACGTCATCGCGTGGCGCGACGGCGCTCACGTTCGCCGTGAGGCCGCGCCGTGCAATTGCCGTTCGGTGCCGCTGACGACCGTGGCACCGGGCATATGGCTCAGGTCCGGAGCATCGGTAAGCCGGCTTGGCTTGCGTCCTTCGATGGCGCGCGGTGCCTTGGTTGCCTTGGGATCGAGCGGACCCGCTGCCGTCGCCGCCGGTGCCGCAGGAGCAGGAGCACGCGCAGGAGCACGAGCAGGCGCCGCAGGAGCAGGAGAGCTGGCCGCCGCCGCCAGGATGCGCTTTGCGACTGGCTTTGCCGGCGCCGTGGCGCGCGTTCGCGTCGGGCTCGCCGCGTTCGTCGTGGTCTTCACCGAAGGGGCGCGGAAACTCTCGAGCGCTTCGGGGCGGCGCGGCGTGCGCGGCGCCGGGGCGGCGGGAGTGGGCTGACTCGGGGTCGGCTGGCTCGCGGCCGGTGCCGGCGCCGGCGCCGATGCCGGCGACGCGGTCATGCCGAGAGCGCTGCGATGGGCATCGATCCAGGTGCCGAGCAAGCGCGCCGCGACGAACGACGGCAACACCACCAGCGGACCGAGCATCGCGATCTGGATCCACACCGGCCGATCGAAGATGCACAGCGCGACCGCCGTCGCCGGCAACGCCAGCGCCAGCACGACCGCAGTGAGTCCGAGGTAGCTGGTGCCGGTGCGGGCGACGCCGCGCAGCAGATGCACAGGTGACAACGCCGTCAGATCGCCCCGCAGATGCCGGAGCGCCCAGGCCATCGGGGCGAAGAACGCGCCGATCACGAGACCTGGGGCCGTCGTCGACCAGGGTGCGCCGAGCCAGACGCCCACGAGCGATGGGCCGACCAGGGAGCCGACCACCAGGACGCCGTCGACGAAGAACCGCCGGGCGTCGTCCACCAGCACGCCAAAGCCAGGAATCGGCGGGACGTCGCCGCTGCTCTCGGCACTTGCCGCCAGGATCTGCCGGTGCATCGCACCGACGAGCGCCAGCATGCACAGGCCCGGAACGGCGGCGAGCGCAGCCAACAACAACGGCGAGTCACCGGTCGTCAGGAAGCCGCCGACACCGAACAGCAGCGGGAACGACAACGTCGTCGCCAGCACGAGCCAAGGCATGTGCTGATGGAACAAGAACTGGAAGGCGTCGAGCACGTGGGCGCCCAGGCCCGGTTGGGCCCGCAACTCGTCCCGGTCTCCGGCATCGCTGGCTGCCGGCGCCGCGGCATGCTCGCCGCCAGGCTGGCTCGGGGCGGACGCCAGGCCCAACCGCGCGAGACGCGATTCCAGGGCGAGGCGGGTGGTGTCGTTGCGGATCCGACGCGAACAGCGCACCGCTTCGTCTTCATGGCCGATGCCGAGACTCACTTCCGCGAGTTCCTTCCAGAGTTCATCCGAATCGAGGCCGCGTTCGATCGCGCGATGAAGACTCGCGTAGCGCTGCTGCGGGGTTTCTTGCGGGGGCGTGGCATGACTTTCCAATTGCACGGAGAGACTCCTCTGTTGGATGTCGAAAAATCGGACGACTGCGGCGAGTCGGGCATCGGTCGCGGCGTGCGTCGCCTTGATTCGCAGGTCCCGTCCCGAGACGCGGCGAGCGCTGGTTCAAGTCGCGCGACGAGACGTGTCGATGGCGCGAACGGAGAACACCGCCATGAGATGGAGCCTTCCGTTGCGCTGCGTGGTCCTGTCGATGTTTGCGACGCTCGCAATGGCGCAGAACGTCACCGTTCCTGCGTCCCTGGCCGGAGTCGAGGGCGGCGGCGGCACCAACGTGCCGTTCGGTTCGAGCCAGGCCTGCCGCTACCAGGTGGTCTACGACGCCGAAGAGTTGCCATGGACGGGGCCGCGCCTGATCACCGGGTTGCTGCTGCGTGCCGACAACAACACGCCCAACACCGCTGTTCCGGCGAAGGGCTTCCTCGACATTTCGGTGCTCGTCTCAACGACGACGAAGAACTCGGCGACGGCGAGCGCGACGTTCGCCGACAACTACGGCGTCGATGCGACCTGGGTGATCAACCACCAGCCGCTGCAGCTGCCGGCGCAGCCGCCGTGGCCCGCTGGCCCGCGTCCCGCGAACATCCCGCTCGTGTTCCAGTTGCCGTGGGCCTACGGCTTGACGCCGGCGACGACGGGAATGCCGGCGCCGCGCAACCTGCTCATCGAGATCCACATCCACTACCAGCCGAACGGGCTGTATCGCATCGACAACCTCGGCAGCTGCGTGTCGCCGTTCAGCACCTTCGGCCAGCTCGGGCCTGCCTGCACGGTGCCGGGTTCGCCGCCGATCGCGCTCACTTCGGACTCGTCGATGCTCGCCGGCAGTTCGTACGGTTGGCACATCGCGAACGCGCCGCCGTCGATGCCTTTCATGATCGCGTTGAACACCACGAACGTCGGCGGACTGCTCGGCAACCCGGCCTGGCCGTTGCCGTACCCGATGTTCGACCCGGCCAATCCCTCGTTGCCATCGCCGGCCCTCGTGCCGCTGCAATGGCCGGCCCCCGATTGCTGGCTCAACATCGACCCGGTGATCCTGCTCGGCGGCCTCACCGACAGCGCCGGCAACGGCACCGTGTACGGCGCGCTGCCGGCCGGCCGGCAATACGTCGGCGCCGCGTTCTACTCGCAGGCATTGGTGTTCGCGCCGACCGCCAACCCGCTGCGTTTCGTGACTTCACTCGGCCGTAGCTCGACGATCTGCGGCCCATTGGGCGTGGCGCGCATCTACGCCGCCTACAACGGTGCAACGAATCCGCCGCCCCCGCCGCCCATCAGCGGCACGCTGCAACTCGGTGTGGGCCTCGTCTTCGACGTGATGTGAAGTAGCGGCCACCGCGGGCGGCGCCAACGTCGCCCTTGCCGATGCACACTCCGGGGCCGACACTGTTCGCCCCGCATGAAGGTCCTCCTCTGCCGCCCGCGCGGCTTCTGTGCCGGCGTCGAGC
>SXGT01639861.1_pt1 | contig 11766 bp, 10 predicted proteins | sample 3176221 | NCBI WGS metagenome assembly SXGT01 (sample SAMN11356862, study PRJNA531348) | freshwater metagenome | isolation source: freshwater sample F1-120 | place: China: Fuxian Lake, Yuxi | collected 2017-12-25
CGACGACCGGCCTGCACTTTGCCGACATCCAACGGCTATTGGATGTCCTGAACCGTCTGGTGGAGGCGGGGAACACGGTGCTGGTGATCGAGCACAACCTGGACGTGATCAAGAATGCGGACTGGCTGATCGACCTCGGACCGGAAGGCGGCGATCGGGGGGGGGAGATTGTGGCCGAGGGGCCGCCGGCGGCGATCGCAAAAGTGGCGAAGTCGTACACGGGCCAAGTGTTGAAAGAGGCGGGGCTGTGAGGCGGGTGACGACGGGCTGGCGCGTTCGGCTGTGTCCTAATGCGACGATGTCGGGTGGCCAATAGCACCGTACTGTTGGCCCCGCGCCTTATCGGAATAACAGAACGGCGCGAGGCACTTTGTCCGGCTACCGACAGGCAACTTGCGCCAGGTCGAGCACCTCAGCGCCCATCCCGTCCACCCGCATGCCCCGGAGTGAGGGGAAGAAGTAGCGGCTGACGGCGCTCATGGCCCTCAGCCGCTAGATCCAAGTAGACAATCACTGAAGAGCATGGCCAACGAAATCATCGCATATCTCGATATGTGTGATCGAGAGAAAGTCAGCCTGCAACGAGGCATGAACTTCGGCCTTGGTAACAATCACTCTGTGATTCTTATGTCTCTGCGAGCCAATGCTCCATACGACGACCGGCTTGAAGAGGAAGGTTCTGCGGTCATCTATGAGGGCCATGATGCATTACGTACCAAGGATGGCCCTGATCCCAAAACGGTGGACCAACCCGAATTTTCAGAGAATGGGCGTCTGACACAGAACGGACGCTTCCACAAGGCTGCCCAGGAATTCAAAGCGGGACGTCGCTCGCCCGAACGTGTGCGCATTTATGAAAAGCTCCGACAAGGGATATGGTCCTACAATGGGGTATTTCATCTAGTCGATTCGTGGCGTGAGATGTCCAGTGGTCGAAACGTTTTCAAGTTCCGCCTTGCCGCGGTTGAGGGCGAAGAGGACTTCGATGCTCCGCCGCCGAGAGAGTCAATGAGGCGGCGAGTTATCCCCACGTCCATCAAACTTGAGGTTTGGAAGCGAGACGGTGGGCAATGTGTGATGTGTGGAGCAACCGACGAGTTGCATTTCGACCATGTACTGCCGTTCTCATGTGGCGGCACCTCTATGGTTTCTGAGAATGTGCAACTCCTCTGCGCTCGCCATAACCTTGCCAAGCACGACCGGATTGAATAGAAGATTGGGTGGAGGAAATTAAGGAGTCGGGAGTCGTTGTTGCCCGAAGCATAGAAGTCGAGGCCCAAGAGGCAGGGATCACTTGCATCGCTTGCCAAGGGGGGATACACTTGTGGCCATGCGTTGGCAGGATCGCATCACGGTCAGTCCCGATGTTCGAAGCGGAAAACCCTGCATCAAGGGCACCCGCATTACTGTGTATGATGTGCTCGAATACCTTGCCGGCGGCATGACCGAAGCTCAAATACTTGCCGACTTTCCTGATCTTACGGCAGAAGATATCCGCGCCTGTCTATCCTTTGCCGCAAGCCGCGAACGGCGGCTCGCTGGCTCCCCCGCAGTGTGAAGCTGCTCTTCGACGAGAACCTCAGCCCCAAGTTCATTCCAGCTCTTGAGCTGGAGTATCCAGGCAGCATTCATGTCCGCGCGCTTGGTCTGCGAGGCGCCACAGATGCCGCGATCTGGGAACGGGCGCGACAAGAGGCGTATGTGATCATCTCGAAGGACAACGACTTTCGGCAGCTCAGCTTTCTCCACGGTGCGCCTCCGAAGGTTATCTGGTTGTCGGTTGGTAACGCCGGGACGGAGGCCGTCCTTCGTTTCCTGCGCAATCAGCGCGCAGAGATTCAAGCCTTTGAGGATGACGCGGGGGCTTCGCTCCTTGTCCTCACGCTCCCCGAGCGCGCGGGTTAACTGGCCGCTGACGAGTACCTCCGATGAGCGCTCTGATTCCCAGCCATATGCTATCAGCTATCGGCTCTTTGCTATAAGCTCTTTTCCGAAAGGAATCTCATGCAGACGATTATCTTGCTGACGATTTCGAACATCTTCATGACGATCGCCTGGTATGGGCACCTGAAGTACAAGGAGTCGCCCTTGTGGATGGCCATCGGCGTGAGCTGGGGGATCGCCTTCGTGGAATATTGCTTTCAGGTGCCGGCGAATCGGATCGGCCACTATCAGTTTTCGGCGGCGCAGTTGAAGACGATCCAGGAGGTGATCGCGCTGGTGGTGTTTTGCGGGTTTTCGGTCTGGTATCTGAAGGAGCCGCTGAAGTGGAACTATCTGGCCGGTTTCGTCCTGATGGTCGGGGCTGTGTTCGTGATTTTCAAAGAGTGGTAAGGGGGACGAAGAGCTGATGGCTTATGGTAAGAAAGACGTTCCGACTCTTGCTATAAGCCATATGCCACATGCTCTTTTCCGACAGGGCCTTAGGAGTCACACTTCCATCGGTCATAGAGGCGGAGCAGGTCGATCGTCAGGCGGGCTCCATACGATGGCCCGTAGTCCTTCTGGTTGATCATGTCGTTCCAGGTTTCGAACGAGACGAACGAGTAGCGGAAGGCGATCGAGACGAATCGTTCTTCCAGCGCATCCCCCTTGCGATCCACAAACAGCCCTGAGTCCACGGTGAGGGCCAGTTCCACTTCCCACGTATCCGCTTCGTTCTGACTCGCGCGGTAGTCCCCGGCGCTGACGGAAAATTGGCCCAAATAGGATTGGGGCGCGATGACCGGGAAGGCGCTTCCTCCGTAGAGACGTCCGTACCGGCCCATCGCGGAGAACCGCACCCAGTTCGAGAAGGTCTGGAGCGCCGACGAGGTGTTGCCGGACGCCGAGTGGAACACATCCGACAGGGACACCCGGCGCAGGCCTGCCTGCGCGTAAGGTTCTTGATAGAGCGATCCCATCGCGACGCCGATGCCGGCGAACCCATCCTCCCGCTGCCCGAACACCGGGGTCCATTTGGTCAGGGTGCCGCTGACCATATAGTCCAAGGCCTCGCGTTTTGCGCCGACCGGGACGGGATCGAGGCCGCGGATCTTGTGGATCACGTCGTTCTGGAGGAAACGGGTCAGCTTGTCATCGGTGGGGCCGATGCCGAGCGTGAGATTGGTGCTCCAGCCAGGCAGCTGGGCCCACCGTTCCGTCCAACTCACGGAGGCGAAATTGAAGCCCATCGTCTGGTTGATGTCGTTATATTGCTTGCCGGCGCCGTCGAACTGGGTGAAGCGGTTCAGCGTCAGGCCGGTGGTGAGGGTCCGCTCCTGATCCGGGTAGGCGATGGCGCCCCAGTGGACGCTCGGGGCCGGTGTCTCCGCCCAGGCAGAGGCGGCAAGGAGGGAGAGCCAGAGGCTGACAACGAGAATGCGGCTGATCGGCATGGGCAGCTCCCCAACACAGCATAATGAAACGGCCTAGACCTGGCAAGAATTTGTCGGAATGAATGCCGGTGACGAAGCGGCGCCAGGCGGTTCTTGCGGTCGGAATGGGCGCGTCCTACAATGGGGCACGGTGTATTCCGAGCCGCTGAGTTGGGAAAGGAGCCGATGCATGCAGGACTTTGAAAAGCTCGGGGTCTTCTACCTCGGTCGCCCCTACGACCTGGCCAAGAAGAAGCCCAAGAAAGGTTGGTTGCTGTATGACTCCAAGGACCTCGTGACCCACGCGGTCTGCGTGGGCATGACGGGCAGCGGCAAGACCGGCCTCTGCCTGGGCCTGCTCGAAGAGGCGGCGATCGACGGCATTCCGGCCCTCGTGATCGATCCCAAGGGCGACCTGGCCAACCTGCTCCTGACTTTTCCTCAGTTGCGCGGGGAAGACTTCGCCCCCTGGATCAACGAGGATGACGCCCGCGAAAAGGGCCTGACGCCGGCGGACTATGCGGGGCAGCAGGCGGAACTCTGGAAGAAGGGCTTGGCCGAATGGGGGCAGGACGGGGACCGCATCGCGCGACTCAAAGAGGCGGCCGACTTCGCCATCTACACGCCGGGCAGCAACGCCGGCATCCCCGTCTCCATCCTCACGTCCTTCGCCGCCCCGGCGCAGGCCGTTCTCGACGATGCGGAGCTCCTGCGCGAGCGCATCGGCACGACGGTCACCGGCCTGCTGGGGCTGCTGGGGATCGAAGCCGACCCGATCCAGAGCCGGGAACATATTCTGCTCTCGACGATTTTGGATCAGGCCTGGCGCGGGGGACGGGACCTGGACCTGGCCTCATTGATCCAGCAGATTCAGCAACCGCCGGTCGCGAAGGTCGGGGTCCTGGATCTGGATTCGTTCTTCCCGTCCAAGGACCGGTTTAACCTGGCCATGAAGCTCAACAACCTGCTGGCCGCGCCCGGGTTCTCGGCCTGGCTGGAGGGGGTGCCGCTGGAGATCGACCGGATGCTCCATACGTCGGAGGGCAAGCCGCGGATCGCGATTTTTTCGATCGCCCATCTCAACGATGCCGAACGCATGTTCTTCGTCACGCTGCTGCTGAGCCAGACCCTGGGCTGGATGCGGGCGCAATCTGGGACCACCAGCTTGCGGGCGATGCTCTATATGGACGAGATCTTCGGCTACTTCCCGCCGGTGGCCAACCCTCCGTCCAAGGCTCCCTTGCTGACCCTGCTCAAACAGGCCCGGGCCTTCGGGGTCGGGGTTGTGCTGGCCACGCAGAACCCGGTGGACCTGGATTACAAGGGCCTGGCCAATACCGGCACCTGGTTCATCGGGCGGCTGCAGACGGAACGTGACAAGGCGCGGGTGCTGGAGGGCTTGGAGGGAGCCGCAGCCGGGAGCGGCAAGAAATTCGACCGCCAAAAGATGGAACAACTGCTGGCCGGGCTCGGCAGCCGCATCTTCCTCCTGAGCAATGTGCACGAGGATGCCCCGGAAGTCTTCGAATCGCGATGGACCTTGTCCTACTTGCGCGGCCCGTTGACGCGCAGCCAGATCAAGACGCTGATGGAATCTCGCAAAGCGTTAGGTGTGGGGCGTGAGACGACAGCAACAAAGGCGGAGGGCAAAACAATCCCACCCTTGCCCCTTACGCCTCACTCCTCACGTCCTGTGTTGCCGCCGGAGGTGCCGCAATATTTTGTTCCTGTGCGAGGCAGCCAGCCGGCGGGGAGCGATCTGGTCTACCAGCCGATGTTGTTGGGGACGGCCCAGGTGCGCGTGGCCGACGGCAAAGCCGGGGTGGATGTCACGCAAGATGTGGCGTTCCTGGCGGCGATCAACGACGCGCCGGTGCCGGTCAACTGGGACGAAGCCCGCGAGGCGGGGATCGCGGTGTCGGATTTGGAGCAGGCCCCTCAAGCCGCGGCGCAGTTCGCCTCCTTGCCCGCGCCGGCCGGTAAGGCGAAGAACTACGACGCTTGGGGGAAGGATTTTGCAGCCTGGCTCTACCGGACTCAATCGGTGACCCTGTTCAAGAGCGCCCAGCTCACGCTCCTGTCCAAGCCGGGCGAGACGGAGCGGGACTTCCGGATTCGCCTCCAGCAGGCCATGCACGAACGGCGGGATCAGGACACCGAGCGGTTGCGGCAGCGGTACGCGTCGAAGTTCGCGTCGCTTCAAGAGCGGAAGCGGCGGGCCGAGCAGTCGGTGGCACGGGAAGAAGAGCAGGCCAACCAGAGCAAAGTGCAAGCGGCCATCTCGGTCGGGGCGACGTTGTTGCAGGCCTTCATGGGGCGGAAAACGGTGAGCGCCTCCACGATCGGGAAGGCGACCACGGCGATCCGGGGGGCCGGTCGGGCGATCAAAGATACGAAGGATGTGGGGCTGGCGAAAGAGAACGTCGCGGCGGTCGACCAGCAGATCGCGGAACTCGAGGCGCAGTTTCAAGGAGAAGTGGACAAACTGGCCGCTGCGCTCGACGGCCAGACGGAGCCGCTCGAAACCCTGGCGCTTAAGCCGACCAAGAGCAACATCGCCGTCAAGCTGGTGGCCCTGGCCTGGATGCCGGAATGGCAGGATGAACGGGGGCGGCGGACCGTGGCGTGGAGGTAAAGCAGGCTACGAGGCCTGCGGCCACCAACTCAAGTAGAAGATGACTTCGTACCCGCCGATCTGACTGGTGGAGTTGTTGCCCCACCGCGAACTGTTGTACGTGCTTTCCGACTCGAGCGCATACGTCGCCATCGTGTCCAGTTTGAGCGACGGCGTGAACTTGTAGGCGAACCCGCCGACCAGGTGGTGCTCGGTAATGTTCGCGCTCGTGGGGTCCATCGTGGACTTGGGGACCGGATTGTTGCCGTAATTGTAGCCGCCGTGGACGTTGAACTTGTCCGTCATCTCATAGTAGACCCCGAGCGCGTTCACATATTGGTCGCGCCAGTTGTACGGCAGGATGATCGTGCCGTTGCGCGCCAGGGGGTTGGTGCCGTTCCGGAGGTTGAGCACCGGGCTGTTCAGCGACCCGTCCCAGTTCACCCACTGGAATTTGTAGGAGATCAGCAGGTTCGAGGTGGGGCGCCAGGCCACGCCGACGGCGAGGTTGTCCGCCCACTTAAAGCCGGAGACGTCCGCATCGTAGGTAACGCGTCCGACACCGGGCACGTTGCGTGACACCTTCCCGCTGCTGAACGGCAGGTTGACCCGTGAGGTATAGGAGACGCCGAGGGTCACCTGATCGTTGACCTTATACATGGCTCCGTACTGCGGGGTAAACCCGAAGGCAAAGGCGCAGGTGCCCGGCGGCCCCATACCGTTGGCCCGATTGCAGGTGCCGAGGGTCTCGAAGCCGCCCGGCGTGTTGGGAATGACCGCGAGCGACACGTCGGAATAGGACATGGCGAGGGAAACGCCGACCGACAAATTCTCGGTCACCTGGTAGGCGATGGACGGAGTGACCTTGTAATGGCGCAACTGGCTGTTGGTCTTGTCCGTGGTGCCGAATTGGGTTCTCAGGTTCGTGTAATCGGAGGCCAGGCCGCCGACGGTGAAGAGCCCGATCCCCACGGTGATCGGCGTGTCGGCGAGATGTTGCACGTAGCCGGCTTGCGGGATGAGGAAGGGGTTGTCCTGTCCGTCCGCGTCGTTCCGGCTGTTCGAAAATTTGGTCAGGGGCCGGATCGTGCCGACCGAAAGCCCCGCATGTCGGCCACGGATTTGAGTCAACCCGGCGGGGTTCGTGTTCATGGCGGAGAAGTCGGTCGCCACGGCTGTGTCCGCCCCGGCCAAGGCCGACGACATCCCGCCGGACCCGATGAGATTGAGGCCGTTGACGGCGCGACTCTCTTGGGCCCAGAGGAGCAGGAACAGCAGGGTGAGCCAGACGGATGCCAGCCGGCGCGGCGCAGACCGGCCTTGAGCTCGTGGCGCGAGCAGTCGACGTCTCCGTTTCCCGGGCCTGTCAAGGAGGTGCGTCTTCCGGTGATGCATGGTCCTCTCTCTGGGAGACGCCCAAACGGTCCCTGAACCGCGCACCAAAGGCTGTAAATATCTCACGCGTTCATAGGGCTGTCAATGCGGTACTCCCCGCAAGACTCTTCGTAGCCCTACGGGGTGCTCTCGGCCTTGATTGCCTGCCCTAGTCCTCAATGCTTGCGGTCTCTCTGCATCAGCTTGTCCGTATAGGCCAGCAAGATCGCAGAGCCTAGAAAGGTCATGTGGATCAAAATCTGCCACTTGATATGCTCGGCCGACACGTTGCTGACGTTGACGAAGGCCTTGAGCAGGTGGATGCTGGAGATGCCGATCAGGGAGGCCGCGAGCTTGACCTTGATCGTGCCCGGGTCCACGTGGCTGAGCCAGTCTGGCCGATCCCGATGGCCTTCGAGATCCAGCTTGCTGACGAAGGTGGCGTACCCGCCGATGACGACCATTGTCAGCAGGTTGGCCACCATCGTAATGTCGATGAGTGACAGGATGCCGAGCATGAACACGGTCTCGGTCAAAGTGCCGAGATGATATACCATCTCTCCGAGTTCGGTCAGGAACTTGTAGGCGTAAAGCAGCTCTGCCACGATCAAGCCGCCATACAGGGGGGCTTGAATCCAGCGGCTCGCGAAGATCATGACTTCAAAGCCCTGCTCGATGCGGCTCACGCCGCCGTTGCCCGTGGGCATGACGTTGGCGGCCGGCGGATGGGTGATGTTGGACATGGGACCTCCTTCACGTTAGGGTGATGACATCCATGGGCGCGGGACGAGCGGAACGATTAAACGGAGGGGACCCTGATCGTGGATCGCTCGATCGGCGGGGATGATTCGCGGCTAAGCAGGCGCAAGGGCGGCGGCGGGTCCCTCCATCATCGCTTCGCTAATTCCCGTCCGGAGGATAATAGGCATGGCGGGCCTGATTCGCAAGAGCTCTCGTCGGAGGATTGCCCGTCGGTCGGTCCGGTCGGTCATGAGGAAGCGGAAGGCGTCGGGCCGGGCGCGGAGTGCAGGTGAGAAGCGCGAGAAGGGTCGGCGTTACGGTATCGTCCACGAAAGGGCTGCCTCGTGGATCTGGGGCTTGCGGGGTTTGTGCAAGGGGCAGTACCCATCCAGCGCTTCGCGGACCGTCCGTTCCAGGTCTTCCACATTGAAGGGTTTGGGCAGGAAGACGACTCCCGTGGGGGATGCCCAGTCGTGGAAATCGGCCTCATCGGTGTAGCCGGAGATCAGCAGCACTCTGATCTCCGGGTTGCGCTGTTGCGCCCGTTCCGTCAGCTCCCGTCCGTCCATGCCGGGCATCCGCACATCCGTCACCATGAGATGAATGGGCATGGGGAACGATTCGATCAGCTGCAGGGCCTCTTCTCCGCCGGCTGCCTCCAGCACGCGGTAGCCGTTCATCTTCAGGACGACGCGGATCAATTCGCGTATGGCCGGCTCGTCGTCGACCAGCAAGATGGTTTCGGAGTAGGGGGGCGGGTTTGTCATGATGACGATCCTTTCGAGGCGGGTCGTTCGCGGGGAACGACCCGCTTCACAAGTTCACCACACGGTGGCGCAAGGCATACCGGATCAAGCGGGCGCGCCCGCGTACGCCCAGCTTGGTATAGACTTTGGAGGCGTGATTCTCAGCGGTGCGGACGCTCATCTTCAGCGCATCGGCGATTTCCTTGTCGCTGAACCCCTCGCCGATGAGCCGCAGGACTTGCCATTCCCTGTCCGAGAGGCGATCCAAGGGAAGGCCGGTCCGCGCTCTGGACGGGAGATGATTGAGCGCCTGCGCAGCCTGGGGATAGGCGGTACCCTCTGCCGCAACGCTTTCGGCTGTCTTCTGCAGGTAGAGCGTGAGACGGCAGACTTCGTCTGCGGCGGCTTCTGAGTCGCCGCAGAGCGTCGGTGATCCGGCGCAGGGCCCGAGCGATACCTTGGCATACCCAAGCCGGTCCCCGGCCACCTCGCCGAGCATGCCGGCATAGAGCCAGCACAGGTGCAGGGGGGCGTCACCTTGCGGGTCGAGAGGGCAGTCGAGGATGGCCAACTCGAGCCGATCCAGGCTTCTGGCCACAATCTGACAGCGGCACTCCCATTGCGCCTCGAGCTGCCGAAGGCAGTCCAGGAGCTGTTCGTGCAGGGAGCCCGCTTCGCTCTCGTGCTCTGGTTCTTGTCCAGCCTCTTGCGCCGGCTCGCCCGGCTTGCAGAAGCGACGTCCCAATTCACGGCCGATCCCGCGAAGCAGGTGCGGCATCATTGAGGGCAGGAGGAGTGATCCGATGGTGCCGCGAAGGGTGACAATGACGGCTTGGAGTAGAGCGCGTTGCGGCAGCACGGATGGGTTGCCTGGTTCCGGATAGGGATAGTGGACATGTTGCTCGTTGTGGTGCATGGCGGGCAGGCTCAGTTCGGTCGTGATCGCGTTTAGCATCATGCCGATCCCCCTCATAAGTTTTGTCGTTAGTCAGTTTTGATGCTAGTGGCTTGCTGACCTGACAAGGGTGAGCATGGATCATGCCTCAATGGACAAAGTACTCTCCCATGTGTTTACTGTTGTAAGTTATTGAATTTAATTCATAAATAGTGTTCCATCAATGGCATGTCAATAAAAGACGTGGAAGGAATTGCGAATAGTACCCAGACTCCATCCATGGTCGCCATGGTCAATTAGCCATATATGTAATCTGTTGAACTTGGCTCTTCTTGAGCGTGGTTCTTCCGTGGGAGTGACGTGCTTTATGGCGCAGGGTCAGGAGGGGGCAGGCTGATCGCGAGGCGAAAGCGAGACAATATGCGACGGTCAGGCATTGTGCGAAAGGAGAGGACGGGAGAGGAAGCAAGAGATGGAAGTTTTGCCGGGCTCCTGCCAGTCAATGCAGCACGGCAGGCATCCAACGTTGGAGCGCCGCCGATAATTCCTCAATTTTCACGGGTTTACTCACATAATCATCCATGCCTGCGGTCAGGCAACGTTCACGGTCCCCTTGCATCACATTGGCCGTCATGGCGATGATGGGAGTCGGGCGAGTGCGGGCGTCGTCCCGCCTCTCTCGGAGACGAATCTCACGGCTTGCCTCGAATCCATCCATCTGAGGCATTTGGCAGTCCATCAGAATCGCAGCGTAGGGCGCACGAGCCAGGGCTTCGACGGCTTCGCGCCCGTTCGTAACGATATCCGCCTGGTAGCCTAACTTCTCCAACATCAAAACGGTGACCATCTGGTTGACCTGATTGTCTTCCGCAACCAGTATCCGACCGCTCACGGGCGGTTCGGCGTTCATCAACCGATGGTCGCTGATGGGCGTTCGTTCCGTGCCGGCTTCCGGCGCGGGAGCCGGAGCGCCGAGGACTCGTGCGAGGCATTCGTACAGGTGGGCCTGCTTCACGGGTTTCGTGAGGCAGGCGGCAATTCCCACCGCCTGCTGCGCGTGGCTTTGCAGACCGAGTGAGGTCAACAAGAGGAGGCGTGTCCCCGCAATATCCGTATCGGCTCTGATCGCAGCGGCCACCTGCAACCCATCCACATCGGGCATCTGCATGTCCAGGATGGCCAGTTCAAAGGGAGCGTCCTTGATCGTTGCCGCCTTGAGCAACGCCAACGCTTGTAGGCCGTCCGCGGCGCTTGTGGATTGGATGCCGCAGACCTTGAGCTGCTGCTCGAGGATCGTCCGGTTCGTGGCATTGTCGTCGACGATCAAGACGCGGCGACCTTGCAGACGCCGCAGACTCGGGTGAGTCGGACCGGCTGTCATCGCACCGGCGTTGCCCGGTTCGAGCGTGAGCGTGAACCAGAACCGGCTCCCTTGTCCGGGGCTGCTCATCACGCCGATCTGTCCGCCCATCATTTCGACCAATTTCCTGCAGATCGCCAAGCCCAACCCCGTGCCCCCATACTTTCGCGTCGTGGATCCGTCGGCCTGGGTGAAGGACTGGAAGAGGCGCTCCTGCGCCTCCGGTGGAATGCCGATGCCGGTATCCGTGACGGAGAAGCGAAGGGTTCCGCCAGCAGCCTCGTCCGCCGGCTCGATGCGAACGATGACTTCGCCCCGCTCGGTGAACTTCACGGCGTTACTCATTAAATTGGTGAGGATTTGACGCAGGCGCACCGGGTCTCCCCGGAGGATGGCCGGTATGGAAGGATGAAACAGGCAGGCCAGTTCAAGGCCTTTGCGCTGAGCTCGTTCGGCCAGCAGGTCCATGACCTCCTCCACCAAGGGGCGCACTTCGAACGCGATGCGTTCCAGTTCGAGCTTGCCGGCCTCGATCGTGGAGAAATCCAGAATGTCGTTGATGATCGCGAGCAGCGACTCGCCCGAGTGTTGGACCACGGTGGCATAGTGGCGTTGCTCGGGTGTCAGATCGGTATCCAGCAGGAGGCCGGTCATGCCGATGACGCCGTTCATGGGGGTGC
>SXGT01744885.1_pt1 | contig 11766 bp, 6 predicted proteins | sample 3176221 | NCBI WGS metagenome assembly SXGT01 (sample SAMN11356862, study PRJNA531348) | freshwater metagenome | isolation source: freshwater sample F1-120 | place: China: Fuxian Lake, Yuxi | collected 2017-12-25
CACCGCCGCCCTCAAGCTCCCCGACGGCGAGTACATCGCCATCTTAGACTGCGATCACGTGCCGGGGCGCAGCTTCTTGCGCCTGACGATGGGCTTCTTCCTGGCCGACGCACGCTGCGGCCTGGTGCAGACGCCCCACCACTTCTACAACCCCGACCCGTTCGAGCGGAACCTGTGGCTCGAGGACGTCGTCCCGCCCGAGCAGGAGATGTTCTACCACGCGGTCCAGATCGGCAACGACTTCTGGAACAGCGCCTTCTTCTGCGGCAGTTGTGCGGTGCTCCGGCGCACCGCGATCGAGAGCGTGGGGGGCCTCGCCACCGAGACGGTCACCGAGGACGCCCACACTGCCCTTCGCCTGCACGCCGAGGGTTGGCGTTCGGCCTACCTCGACATCCCGCAGGCCGCGGGCCTGGCGACCGAGCGGTACGCGTTCCATGTCGCCCAGCGCATGCGCTGGGCCCGCGGGATGACGCAGATCTTGCGGTTGGACAACCCGCTCTTCAAGTCGGGCCTCACGTGGGCGCAGCGGCTGAACTATCTCAACGCCATCCAGCACTTCCAGTTCGGGATCCCGCGCCTGGTCTACCTCACGGCGCCCTCGTTGTTCCTGCTCTTCGGCATCCACCCGCTGCGGGCCAACCCGTGGGAGGTCATCGCCTACGCGATGCCCCACGTCTTCTTGAGCCTCATCGGTGGACTCGCCGTGGCGCGCTCCGTCCGTCACGCGTTCTGGGCCGAGGTGTACGAGACCTCGTTGGCGCCGTACACGGCGCTGGTCACGACGCTGGCGTTCTTTGCGCCGCGCAAGGGCAAGTTCAACGTGACGGTGAAGGGCAGCCAGCTCGACCGGGCGGCCTACGACCTCACGCACGCCGCGCCCAACCTGGTGGTCCTGGGGTTGTGCATCGCGGGCCTCGTGGTGACGCCGTCGCGGTGGGACGTGTTCGAGGAAGAGCGGGGAACCCTGCTGGTCACCGCGCTCTGGAACATCTACAACGTGGTCATCCTCGCGGCGGCGGTCATGGTCGCGCTGGAACGTCCGCAACGCCGCAAGACCTGGCGCGTACGCCGTGAACACCTCGCCCGACTCAGCGTGCCCACGCACCCCGAGCTCGGCGTGCAGGTGGGCGAGACCGTCGATCTGAGCGAAGGCGGTGTGCGGGTGCGCGTCCCGGCGCTGCCCGCCGGCGTCATCGACGTGGAGCTCGACGTCGAGAGCAACTTCTCCCAGCTCAGGGCGGTGCGCGGGCACGTGGTCCATCGCTTCGACGCCGACGGTGAAGCCGACGTGCGGGTCGAGTTCAAGGCCCTGAGCCGCGAGCAGGGAGAGCGCGTCGTCGAGCTCATGTTCTCCGAGCCCGACTCGTGGACCCACCGCCCGCTCAGTCAGCACCCGTTCCAGTCGCTCCTCACCGTCGCCTACGCGCCGTGGCGCGCCCTGGTGCTCAGCCTCCGTGATGACGAGTCCGAGGCCCAGGCATGAACACCGAGTGGGAGTGCCCGCTGTGCCGGACCACGAACCTCGTGCCGGCGCCGATCTGCCGGGTGTGCCGCACGCCGTGGCCCGGCATCCGCGCCCGGAGCGACGAAACGGTCGAAGGCGAAGAGGAGCTCCCGTCGCTTCTCTCGTCCCTCCCCGCGCCGATGGTGCTCACGTTCCTCGCGTTGGTGCTGCTCTTCTGGTGGGAGCCGGTCACGCGCCCGTTCTCCGTCCCGTCGCAGCACAGCGGGTGGACGACGTCGGTCCGCCTCGAGCGCCACGATGAGCTTCGGCGGGCGCGCGCCGACCTCATCGAGCTGGCCACCGAGATGCGCGCGACACTCTCGGGCGGCGCGCCGTTGGCGCCCGACTGGAACGACCGCCTGTCGGGGTGCCGGCAGGGTTGGCAGATCTACGGGGAGACCGACCGGGCCCCCAATCTCGCGGGCGTGGAGGTGCGGTTGCACTCCGCGGTCCTCGAGCTCGCGTCCATCCGCTTCCAGCTCTCGTCGGGTGTCAGCCCGACGGAGCTCAACCAACGACTCGATGCCGTCGATGCCGCCCTGATCCTGGCCGGCGAGGAGCTCAACAATGCGTAGGACCCTGCTGCTCACCCTGTCTCTGGCCGCGCTGGCCAGCCCCGCCGCCGTCGCGGCGGACTTCCCCGCGCGCGAAGGTGTCTACCACGCGGCGTTGAACGACGAGTTCTACATGGAGGACGATCTCCGACTCGACGGCATCCACGCCACCCGCGGGCTCACGTTCACCCGCCCGAAGGCCTGGGACCTCACGGCCGACCCGATCGTGCACGTCGAGTTCGAACACTCCGCGGCGCTCATCGCGGAGCGATCCCACCTCACCGTGAGCGTGAACGACCACCCGGTCGGCACCATCACGCTGTCCGCGGACAACGTGCTCCAGGGCAAGGCCGACGTCCGGGTGCCCCGGTCCATCCTCGACGACTTCAACCACCTGCAGTTCGACGTGGTCCAGCACTACACCGACGACTGCGAAGATCCGTTCGACGCGGCGTTGTGGACGCGCGTGCAGTCCAGCACCTGGATCGAGCTTCCGTACGCGCGGAAGGTCGTCGACGCCGAGCTGCTCCAATGGCCTTACCCGCTGGTGGACAAGCTGGGGTACGGGCCCACCGCGGTCACGCTGGTCACCCAGGGCGGGCCGTCGCGCGAAACCGTCGAGGCCATCGGCGTCCTCGGCTTCGCGCTCGGGCGCCTCGCCGACTACCGCGAGGTCGAAGCCGCCGAGCCCGTCACCGCCGCGTCGGCGGCGCTGACCCCCGCGCTGATCGTGGGCACTGCGGCCGAAGTACCCGAGGCGCTCGCCCTCGCCGGCGTGTCGAGCCTCGCCGACGACCAGGGCCTCGTGGCGTTGGTGCCGAACCCGTCCGACCCGACCCTGCCGGTGCTGGTCGTGTCCGGCGGCGGGCCCGTCGGTCTCCAGCGGGCTGCGCAGGCGCTCGCCGGGCAGGACCGGTACCAGGTGCTCTCCGGCGCGGTGTCCGTCGTCAACTCGTTGGCGCCCGCCAACCCGCCGCCCACGCGCCAGAACCCGCTCCCGGCGCCGCCGGCGACGAAGTTCACCCTCGCCGACCTCGGGATGCAGGGCCAGACGGTGCGCGGCTACTACGCGCCGAGCATCCGCATCCCGCTCAAGCTCGAAGGTGACGCCCTCGCGCAGCCCGGCGGCGGCAGCATCCGCGTGGACTACGCGTACTCCGCGCAGCTCGACAGCCGGCTCTCCACGATGGAGGTCCGCCTCGGCGGGTTGACGCTCCGCAGCGTGCCGCTCGAGAAGCCCCAGGGCGAAGCGGCCGCCTCGGTGGAGGTGCCGCTCCCGCAGGACCTCGTGCTGCCCACGAGCAACGTCGACGTGGTGTTCCACCTGTTCCCGCGCGAGTTCGACGAGTGCGAGCGGGTGTCGGACAAGCAGATCTGGGGCACGGTGCACGCCACCTCCACGATCAGCCTCGCGCGGGACCACGTCGCGGAGATGCCCGAGCTCGGGCTGTTGCGCCACGGCCTCTGGCCCTTGACCAGCCTCACGCCGGACGGGGGCACGGTGGTGGTCCTGCCCGACGCGCCGGACGGTCGTGCGGCGTCGGCGGGCCTCGTGCTCGCGTCGCGCTTCGGCAAGCTCACCCACGCGCCGACCCCCGACTTCAAGTTGGCCCGCGCCGTCGACGTCGCGTTCGCCGACGCCAAGGACAAACACTTCGTGCTCCTGGTCGACCTCACGGCCAACGCGCTCTTCGACAACCTCGCCGGCGCGGGCGGCCTCACCCTCACGGGCGGTCCCGACCGTCTGTTGGCCAATGGGAAGGACGTGCTGCTCGGCGCCCAGGTGGGCACCCCCTACGGCACGGTCGAAGAGGCGTTCTCCCCCTCCAACGCCCAGCGGGCGGTGCTCGTGCTCCGCGCGCTCCGGGACGACGGGCTCAGCCCGCTCGTGGAGTTGGTGACCGACCTCGGGAAGGTGCAGAAGCTCGAGGGCAACGTGGCCATCCTCGCCCCGTCGGGCGAGGTGCGGACCATGGACGTCGCGACCAAGGTGCGGTGGGGCTCCCTGCCGGTCGCCACGGCGGCCACGCGCGAGATCCAGAAGAACTGGTGGGTGCTCGGCGCGATGGTCATCGGCGGCGTCTTCCTCCTGACGGCGATCGTCCGGGTCTTCGCCCAGGCGCGCAGCAACCGGGATTAGGGCCGAAGTGCCGGCACTCGCGGCCACGACCGCGCTCTTGTGGAGCAGCCTGCTCGCGCAGGCGGCGCTCCCGGCGGAGCTGCGTGACACGTGGACCGCATACCGGCGGGTCTACGTGAGCGCCGACGGTCGGGTCATCGACTACCGGAACGGCTCCATCAGCACCTCGGAAGGTCAGGCGTACGCGCTGGTGCGTGCGCTGTGGGTGGGCGACCGCCCGACGTTCGACCTCGTCCTCGGCTGGACGTTGCGGAACCTGCAAGCCGGCGAGCTCGACCGCCTGCCGGCGTGGAAGTGGGGCCAGTCCCCGGAAGGGGCGTGGGGCGTCCTCGACGCACAACCCGCCTCCGACGCCGATCAGCTCATCATCTGGGCGCTGTTGGGCGCGGCAGACCTGTGGGAAGACGCCGGCTACCGCGCGCGTGCGCGCGCCCTGTTCGAACCCCTATGGGAACAGGAGGTCGCGGAGGTCGGCGACCGCCTCGTCTTGTTGCCTGGACCCTGGGCGCGGGGAGGGGACCCGGTGCGGATCAACCCCTCGTACCTGATGCCGTTTGTCTGGCGCGACTTCGCGCGCGCCGACCCCGGCCGCCCGTGGACCCGCCTCTTGGACGACGGCTACCGGCTCCTCGCGGACTGCCGCTCGCCGAGCGGCCTTCCGGTCGACTGGTGCTACCTCGACGCCACCACCGCGAAGGTGGTGCCCGCGCCCGAGGCGGCGCACGCCGACTTCGGGTTCGAAGCCTTCCGCGTCGGCTGGACCCTCGCCGCCGAGGTCAAGTGGCACCGCGAGCGGCGCGCGCGGGCGCTGCTCGGCGCGTTCGTGAACCTGCTCTCGCGGCCGGCCCGCCCGGTGAAGGTGCCCGGGGTCATCCACCCCGACGGCAGCGCGGCGGTCGACTGGGAGTACCCCGGAATGGAGGGTGCGCTGGTGCCCGCCTGGGCCATCCGGCGCCCCGCGGCGGCGCGTCGGATGTGGGAGGAGCGGATCGTGCCGCTCCGCGCGGAGCACGGGTGGGGCGACCCCAATGATTACTACGGGCAGAACTGGATCTGGTTCGGCCTCGCGCTCTGGCAGAGCAAGGAGAGGCCCGCATGATGTCCATCCTCGTCTGGTTGTTCGCCGCGGCGCCCGCTTCGGCGGCGCCGGCGCCCGAGGTGCTGGCCCTGGCGGGAGCGCCGATGGACGGCATGCGGCGCCTCACCTTCGCCCGCACCCTGGTGGTGCGCCCCGGCTACTCCGAGGTGGGCGTGGAGGCGCTCACCCGCCTGCTCGACGACCCCGCCGCCGCCGACGGCGCGCGCGCGTCGTTGGTGGAGTTGCTGGGCCGGGTCGACGCGCGTCCGGCCTGGAGCGGCGTCTATGGCGCACTGTTGGCGACCGGAGAGTTCGACGGCCGCCGCAGGATCGAGGTCCGGGCCGCGGAGATCCGTCTCGCGGAGCGCAGCACGCGCTCCGGCGCCCTGCGCGACCTCGACACGCTCCTCGGCGCGGCCGACGCCGCCGACGCGCGCGCCATCGGGCGGGCGCTCTTGCGCGCGGGCGAGCCGGCGAGGGCGCAGCGGGCGTTTGCTCGGGCGGGCGCGCCCGAGGATGCCCCCCAGGAGCTCATCGCCGCCATCGCCGCGGGCGATGTCGCGCGCGCCCAGGTGCTCGTCGACGTCGGCGTGCGGGTGCCCGGTGCGGACACGGCGCTGCGCGACGGTGACGCCCGAACGCGAGCCAAGCTCCTGAGCGACGCGGGCTACGTGGGGGGGGCGCGTGCGTACCTCGAAGCGGCCAAGGACCCCGAAGCGGGCCGCGCGCTCGCCGACCTCTACGTGCTCGAGCGTCGCCTGCCGGAGGCCACCGCCGAGCTCCTGAAGTACCGGCGGCTCCATCCCGAGTCGGTCGCGGTGCGCGACGCGCTGGCGGGCGTCTACGCGGCGCGCCAGCGGTACTCCGACGCGGCGGCGCTGTACGCCCCGGGCGAGCCCGGGGGCGCCGCCCTCGCCCCGTTGGTGGCGTTCCGCGCTGCCTGGGAGTCCAAGAACAAGCGCGGCTTCGACGAGGCGCTCGAGGCCGCGTGGCGCTCGGCTCCGCACGACGCGTTCGTCGCGCGTGAGTGGGCCAAGTCGCGCCTGGACGCCCGGCGCCCCGACGAGGCGCTCGCGGCCCTCGAGCCCGTGCTCGCGGCCGACACGCTCGACGAGGACGCAATCGGCCTCTACAACCTCGCGGCGATGGCGTCCGGCTCCAGTGGGCTCGCGGTGCGCCGGAACCTGCAGGCGGCCGAAGCGGCCCCGACGGCGAAGTTCCGGCGTGAGCGGATGGCGGTCGCGGCGGACCTGTTGACGGTACAGGCCGAGGAGACCAAGCGCCTCGGCTTCCCCGACGACGCGCTCGACCCGTACTTCGTGTCGTTGCTCCTGGACACGCCGAACATCGGCGAGCTGATGGGCGCCGGAGGCCTGTTGTGGCAGGCCCAGGTGCTGCCCGGCGCGTACGACCTTTACCACCAGGTGCTCGTCCGCTCGCCGCGCCACCCCGACGCGCTCCTGTCCTGTGTGCGGCTCCTCGCCCAGATGGAGCGACACGAGGAGGCGCTCGCCCTGGTCGAAGCGAGCCGTTCCACCGACAAGCGGGTGCTGCTGCTGCGCCGCGTCGTGCAGAACGCGATTCGGGCGCGCGACGCCCGCGCGGCCGCGCGGCAGGGCGACCTCGAGACGGCGGTCATCCTGTGGAAGGAGCTCGCCCGCGAGTACCCGGAGGAGCCCGACTTCCTGCACGGGCTCGGCGACGCGCTCGCCGGCCTCGGGGAGTACGAAGAGGCGGTGCGGTGGTACCGCGAGACGCTGCGTTTGGACCCTGACGATGCGTGGGCCTCCCTCGGCGAAGGGGGAGCGCTCATCGCGCTCGGTCGCCCGGAAGAGGCCCGCGAGCGGATCGGCGTCGCCTACCGCGAAGGGTCCGACCCCGTGGCCGACGCCGAGCGCCCGAAGGTCCTCGCGCGTGCGTGGCGGGCCACCGCCCAGCGCGAACACACCGCGGGTGCTCACCTCGACGCCTTCGCGGCCTACCGCGAAGCGCTCGAGCTCGATCCCGAGAAGTACACTCTCTCCGGCCTCGCCAGCCTGTACCTGGAGCGCGACCAGCCCGAGGTCGCGCTCGCCTTCGCGCTGGAGTCGGGCGAGCTCGACCCCGCGGAGGAGGCGCCGGTCATCACGCAGGCCCTGGCGCTGGAGGCGATGGGCCGTTGGGACGACGCGCGCGCCGCCGCCGAGAAGCTGCGTCGCCCCACCGCGACCTCGGCTGCGTTGCTCACGCGCAAAGAGCTCATCCGCCGCGTCGGGGTCCGTGAGGCCGAGTACCTGCGGCGCACCGGGGAAACCCGGCGTGCGCGTACGCTCCTCGCCGACACCATCCAGGCCGAGGGCGCCGACACCGACCTGTGGTCGGCCTCCGCGGCGGCAGCGCTGGACGGCGGGGACTGCCCGGCGGGCGTGGACTTCGTGAAGAAGGCGCTGGACGCCGACCCGGCGAGTCGTTGGGCCTACGGCGTCACGCTGCGGGCGGCCGCGGTGTGTCGGGTGGCGGCCGAGCTCGCGCCGGTGCTCGCCGCCGCCGACAAGGCCGCGGGCGAGGGCCACGCGCGTGCGGAGCTCCGGGCCTTGGAGTTCGAGCTGTTGGTGCAGAAGGGCGAGAAGCTGCTTGCGGCCGGGCGCGACCGCGAAGCCGCGGCCGCGCTCGTCGAGGCCGAGGGGTTGCCGGGACACACCCCGGACGAGTGGGCGCGCCTGGGCGGCGCGTGGCTCGCACTGGGGAAGGAGACCGAGGCCATCGCGGCGTTCGATCGCACCCTGGCCGTCGATCCGGGCCACGTGCCCGCCATCATCGGCAAGGGCGGGGCGCTCCGTGCGCAGGTGCGCATGGGCGCGGCCGAGGCCCACCTCCAGGACGCCTGGGGGCGCGTGCGCGACCCGCGGATCGGCCTGCAGTTGGTGCAGACGATGATCCAGCGCGGCGAGTACGACCGCGCCGCCGAGACCCTGGACGGGGTCCGCACCGCGACGCTGCCCCCCGAGCCGGAGCCCGACCCGGGGGTGCAACCCGACCCGCTGCCGGTCCTTCCGCTCCCCTCCGGGCGGGTCCCCGGCCCGCGCACCTGGCCGCCCACCCCGCCGCGCGACCTCCAGCCTCGCTGGTTGGTCGACGCCGTCGAGGCCGTGCGGGTCGACCTCGCCCGCGAGCGCGGCGTGCACGTGGTCGCCGGCGGGGGTGTCTTCCACAAGCCCGGGACCGCCGGGGAGCAGCTCCTCGACGGCTGGTACATCCCCGCCGAGGTGATCTTCCCCCCCGTCGGGCTCATCCGCTTCAGCGCCGACGCGGTGGTGCTCCACCTCGACGACGGCGAAGACGCGGTCACCGGCGTCGCGCCCTCGGTGGGCGTGGCCACCGCGCCGTTCCGTCGGTTCTTCGCCACGGCCCGGGTCGGGACCAGCCCACTCGGGTTCACGCAGGTCAACCCGCTCTGGCACGGCCACGCCCGGTACGGCGTGCTGCCGGCCCTCGCGATCGGCGCCCAGACCGGCCGGACTCCGGTCGCGGACTCGGTCCTGTCCTGGGCCGGCAAGACCACCCCGGTGGGTGACGAGGACACGTTCTTCGGCTTCGTGAGCCAGTTCTGGCTCGGTGGGTACGTGAGCTGGACGCCGCGCCACGCCGACCTCGGCGTGATGGTGCGCGGCGGATGGACCGAAGGGTGGGGCATCGAGCCCAACGCGTTGGTCGATGGCGTCGCCTGGGGCGGGGTCACCCTCGGCCGGCCGGACCGCAACGTCCACCTCGGCGGGCAGCTCATCGGCATCCACCACGAGCGCCAGGAGGACGGGTTCACGCCCGGCCAGGGCGGCTACTTCAGCCCCCCGCTGTACCTCTCGGCCGTGGCCGAAGCGCGGGGGCGTGCCGACTTCGTCGGGGCCCGGGGGCGGCTCTGCGCGAGCGCGGCGGCCGGGCCTCAGTACATGGACGGGGCGGCCACGCCGTGGTTCGGCGCCGGCGTCTCGATGGTCGCGCGGGGCTCGGCCGGCGTCAGTTGGCGCCTGGCGCCCGAGTGGGCGTTGGGGGTCGACGGTCGCATCCAGGCGTCGGTCGGCGAAGCGGCGGGCGCGGTGTCGGTGTGGCACCAGGAGGCCGCGCTGGCGCACGTCACGTGGGGCCTGGTGCCGCAGGGTCCGTCGGCGCCGTCGTTGACCACCGTCGCGAGCGCGGGCACGGTCCTGCCCACCACTGCGGACCTTTGCCGGGTAGAGTGAGCGCATGATGAACGGTCCGTCCCGCTGGTGCGGGCTCACCCTGGTCGTGCTCGCCGCCTGCGACTCCGCCGACACCGGCGGGGGCTCGCCCGACGGTCCTGCCGACGACGATGTCTGGGACGACCGCTACGTGCCGAGCTACCGGCTCACGTTCGAGGACGCCGACTGGGCCGCCCGGATGGAGGCGCTCATCCCGACGGACGCGTGCGAGGACCGGGCGTACCTCGAGGCCACGCTCGAATACGACAACCCGAAGACCGGCGAGACCGAGCACTACACGCGGGTGGGCGTCCGATACCGCGGTCACTCGGCGCTCACCGACGGGCAACGCTGGGGGTTCAAAGTCTCGTTCAACGAGTTCGTAGAAGGCCAAGAATTCCATGAACTTCACAACTTGAACTTCATGGGTACCGAAGGCGACTTCTCGCTCTTGCGGGAGCGCCTCGCGCAGTGGGTCATGCGCGAGGCGGGCGTGCCGGCTCCGCGCGTCACGCACGTGGCGCTGACGATCAACGGGGAGTTCCAGGGCGTATTCCCGTTCTCCGAAGAGCCCGATGACGACCCGTACCTCGATCACCACTTCGAGGACGACTCCGGCGGGTTGTACAAGGTCGAGGGCTATTGTCGCGGCACCGCGGACTTCGAGCACGACGGCGACGACGCCGACGACTACGACAAGCAGTACGAACCGAAGGCCGACACCACGCCCGAGCAGCTCGAGGCGGAGCTCATCCCGCTCCTGCAGTGTGCGTCGGGCACCGACGCCGAGCTGCTCGCGTGCCTGCCCGCCCACGCCGACGTCGACGAGTGGATCACCGAGATGGCGGTCGACATGGTGCTCCCCGACGTCGACGGGCTCGCGGGCGCCGGGCAGAACTTCATGCTGTACCGGGACCCCGGGGTCGGCGGTTTCGTGGTGTACCCGTGGGACAAAGATCAGGCGTTCTCGACCAACGCGGCCGCGAGCACGAGCATCTGGGACCTGCACCCGAGCTGGTCGGAATCGCCGGAGCTCACCCAGCGCATCCGCCGCTTGTGGAAGGACGAATTCTGCGGAGAGGTGCTCCGCGTCGCGGAGCTCGCCACCGCGGCGCGTCTGCGCGAGGAGTCGACCCGGGTGCAGGGCTACCTCTCCCGCCGGATCGAGGACGATCCTTGGTTCAGCAGCAGCGGTCAGAGCTGGTCCGGCGCCGTCGGCGCGCTCGACGGGGACTTCGACGCACGGCACGACGACGTCGTCGCCGAGGCCACCGCGTGTACGCCCTGACGCGGATTGTTTTCACGGCCGTCACATGGGGGGCTTAGACTCGGTGCGTGCAAAGCTCCGGCTCCATCCTGGTGGTCGACGATGAGGAGGATCTTCGCAACCTCCTGCGTCATTCCCTGACAAAGGAAGGTTTCACGGTCCGGACGGCCGCCACCGGCCCCGAGGCCCTGGCCCTCGCGCCGACCATGCGTCCGTCGTTGGTGTTGTTGGACCTGATGTTGCCCGGCATGCAGGGCACCGAGGTCTGCCGCCGCCTTCGGGCCGAGCCTGCGCTCACCGGCACGCCGATCATCATGCTCACGGCGCGTGGCGACGAGCTCGATCGGGTCGTCGGCTTCGAGCTCGGCGCCGACGACGACGTCACCAAGCCGTTCTCCACGCGCGAGCTCGTGCTCCGCATCCGCGCGGTCCTGCGCCGCTCGGTCGCCGGCGGCGCCACCGAGAGCGAAGGCAGCCTCCGGGTCGGCGCGCTGCGGATCGATGCGGCCGCCCACCGGGTGTGGGTCGACGACGAAGAGGTGCAGCTCACCGCCACCGAGTTCCGCCTGCTCACGACGTTGGCCCGCCGGAGCGGCCGGGTGCAGACGCGCGGCCAGTTGTTGCAAGAGGTGTGGGAGATGCCGCCCGACCTCAGCACCCGCACGGTCGACACGCACATGAAGCGCCTGCGCGAGAAGCTCGGTGCCGCGGGCGAACGCCTCGAAACCGTGCGCGGCGTGGGCTACCGCCTCAATGCGCTGGCGACGCCGACCCCCCCGAAGTGACGTGATCGGGGCGGTGCGGTAGGCCCGGCCCGACCTCGATCGGGTCTGGCCCGCACCGCGGCGCCGGGGCGAAGGGGGCCGGTTCAGGGCGCAGGCACCAACGCGGCGGGATTTCCGCCCACTTCGGTGTACAACGCAGCGGCGCCGGCGCGCGCCCGCTCGCTGGCGGCTTCGGCCCACAGGGCGAGCGCGACCCGCTGGGCGTCGTCGGCGCGCCCAAGGGCGAACCACGCGCGGGC
>SXGT01555889.1_pt1 | contig 11765 bp, 24 predicted proteins | sample 3176221 | NCBI WGS metagenome assembly SXGT01 (sample SAMN11356862, study PRJNA531348) | freshwater metagenome | isolation source: freshwater sample F1-120 | place: China: Fuxian Lake, Yuxi | collected 2017-12-25
TCGGCCGTGAAGATCGTCACGTGACTCGTCACGGGCTCCGTGACGATCGTCACGGGACTCGTCACGGGCTCCGTGACGATTTTCGTGACGATCGTCACGCGCGCGCTCTCGCTCTGGGTCTTCTCTTTTTCTTGTTTCTCCGGTGATTTCCCAGAAGAAAGAGAAGAGGGATCAGAAACCGCGCCCGCGAGGGCGTCACGGGACCCGTCACGCTCCGTCACGGCCAGCGTCACGGGCTCCGTGACGATCGTCACGGGACGCGTCACGGGCTCCGTGACGATCGGAGCGCCAGCGTCACGCTCGGCCGTGACGCTCCGTGACGATCCGTCACGCTGGACCCGGCGCTCCGCCTCGCGCCTGGCCTTCTCCTGGCGGTAGCGCTTGGCCCTCTGAGCGGGGGTGAGGGGCGCGTCCTGACGGTCCCGGAGTGGGGCCGCCCCCTCTTCCATAGCAGGTCGCGAGGGGGGCGCGGGACGCGACGACGGGGGCACCAGCTCCTCCTCGTCCAGGAGCGCGGCGACGTTCTCGAGAACCTCGACCAGGGCGGCCGGGGGTGGGCCCACGACGGACACCGACCGGTCGCCCAGCGTGGCGCTCCATCCCTCGGGGGTGGCGGTGAGGGTCCACGTCACGGCTCCTCCGATCGCGGGGCCGGTGGCTCCGCCGGGTCGAGGAGGAGAGCGTCCAGCGCCTCGTCCATCCACGTCCTCTCCAGCTCGACGAGCCACGCCGGGGCGGACTCCCATGTCGTCTCGGGGGCGCGGTCGTCGGGACACTTGCTCATCGCTCCTGCCCTCCCACCTGAACGTGCGACCCCGTTCCATCCTCGGGATTCGTGTTCACGTTGTCGGGACTCGAATGCCGATCCGAAGGAGCCAATCCAGCGCGCGCCTGAGCCGCCGACTCGCCTCTTGCGCGCCGCACCGCGTACATCACCGATGTGTGGTCCATGCCGAGAGCGCGAGCGATTCGCGGGTAGCTCCAGCCCGATCCGTGGAGGGACTCGGCGAGCTCGTAGCGGGCCAGTGCGTGGGTCGCGATCCGCGACCGGCTCAGGATCATGGTGGCGGGCACCCGTGTGCGCTCGGCCACCGAGGCGAGGATCCACCGGAACGTATCGCTCGACCGCTCGATGTCGCCCGCCTCCTGAGCCGAGAGCGTCAGCCTGCGCTGGAAATGCGGGCGTCGTGGCTCGAGGATGCAGAGCCCCTCGGGCAGCTTGGGCAAGCCGGTCATCCCGCACCTCCCAGCCCTGGCCACGCAAGGACGTCCTCGTCGACAGCCTCGGTCCTGGCGCATTCGATCTGCCGGGCCTGGAGTTCCGCCCACACGCGGAGGAGCAGCGTGTCGCGCACCCTCAGGCGCGAGAGCACGGGGAGGAGCGCCCGCAGCGCCGACGTGGGCACGAGCTGGATCGGGGTGATCATCGGGTGTTGTCCTTCCCGGGAGCGCCCGCTCCCGTCTTCAGCTCAAGTCGGGCGAGTCGCGATCGGATTGAGGGAAGTTCGCGCTCGATCTTGCGGATCGTCTCGCGCAGGTCTTGGTTCTCTCGCCCCAGGTGGTCGATGCGGTCGACCGCGTCGCGGAGCGGGTTGGGGCAGGTGCAGCTATCCAGATCGTACTGGCCGTCCGCGTGCATCGTGCCGTAGCAGGCGGAGAACACACCGCCGCCCGGCATGTCGACGCAGCGGTGGCAGACGAGGGGCAACTCCAGACAGCGGTGGCAGGTCGTGGGCTGTTCGTCGGGAGTGGCCGAGATCGGCGACCCGGTCTTCTTGCGGCTGCTCACCTCGCCCTCCCCTTCTCGATCTCTTTGCGAGCCGCCCTCAGTGTCGCCACGTCCTCACCCGTGTGCGGGAACAGCTTCCGCAGCGCGTCCAGCTCGGCGTGAAAGCGATTCAGCCATCGCGCCTTGCGCCGCAGCTCGCTCGCCGCCTGCTTCTCGAGACACCCGGGGAGGCACTCTCCCTCACGGGCGCCGCACGTGACGCAGCGGACCGTGAGAGAGATGAGGTGGTCGAGGCCGGTCACCTCGCACCCCCGAACATGCGACGCCGCACCGCGTCCCTATCCCGCGACAGCCTCTGGCCCTGGGGCGAATTGCAGGAGCCCCGGGCGTAGGCCGCAAGGCGCTCTCCCTCGGGCAGCCAGGCGCACGCCGAGAACGACTGCCGCATCATCCTCAAGGCCACCACGGCGGCCCTGTAGGGGTCGGCGCAGAGCTCGGGCCCGGTCCAGCCCTCCGCTGTCCTGGCCCCGTGAGGAAGGTGGATCTGGAAGGCCGAGAAGGAGCCCCCGTGGTCTCCGAGGGCGTCGACACGGAACCCGCTCTCCCGGTACGCCACGGCCGCGAGCCACTCCTGCTCGCGCTCCGTCGCCCCCGCGCGCACGATGGACTCGGCGATGGCCAGGCGGCTGTCGGCCAGCGCCGCGGGCCCAGGGACCGACATCATGGCCAGGAGCAGGCGCAGCACCTGGGCGTAGAAGAGGGCGGCCGTCATGGCGTCTCACGAAGCAACTGCCCGATTTCGGTAAGGTTCATTTTCCGTGCCGCATCGGCCCACCCCAAACTCTCAGCAGAGATGCTGAGTTTCCCCGCTCCCGTCTTGCCTCTGGAGATCAGGTGAAATCCGTTGACGAGCTTGGCAAAAGAAGGACGAATGTTGGCTTGGCATGCCCCGGTACCTGGGACGGACAAGATCTTATAGATCGTCGATGCCTCGGGCGGCATGTCGCGGGAGCAAATTTGGTCCCACACGGCGGTGGCCTTCCCGCCGAGTGCAGGAATGCAGTAGACGAAGGCGGCGCGAAGTATCGCGTTTCTGCCCGTTGGAGCGCGGATGGCGCGATCCACATCCTCGGCACCAATCGCGTCAAGAAGAATCTTGTACCTCTCCGCGCTCAGCCCGCGAAACCTGTTGACGTCGGCTACTATCATGAGCGTTCTAAGGATAGGACGCCGGGCGTATGCAAGGATGTCCCCATGCGCCATTCGCATGTCATCGCAACCGCTCCTTTGCCTGGCACGGTCGAGATGGCCGGCCATCTCCAGCGGCATGTTTTCGATAATCTCACACATCACCGCCACGCCTTCGAGCTTTATGGCGGTAAGCCGATGGTGTCCGTTGAGTAGATCCGAGTCCATGGCCTCGCCGGCAAAGGCGATCAGCGGCTCGAGACTCGGGTACCACACGGCGCCTAGAACTCCACGGATCGCGCCGCGAAGCGCTGTCACCACCGGCGCGCTGGTATTTCTATTGCCGCGAGATCGCGAGAGCATCGACGCCGCCATCTCCGGGGTTATCAGAAGCATTCTTCTTGTCATCTTGGTCATTTGGTTCTCCTTGCTGGTTGATGCGCTCACGACACCCTCGCTTCCGCCGGCGCGAGCAGCACCTGCATCAGGGCGTAGAGCTTGGGCGCGACCTTCGTGGGCAACTCCTCCTCGTAGAGCCGCTCCAGCTCGTCCCAGTGGGTGGCAATGGCCTCCCACGCGAGGCCGTGGGCGCCCACCTCCGCGATGCGCGCGCGCCACTCGGGGGCGATCTTGAGCAGGCGATAGCACCGCCCGAAGTCGTCGGGGTCGCGTGGGTGGGTGTCGTGCCTCGGGATCCCGCCCTTCATATGCGTGTAGATCGCAAGCGACGACAGGCCCGTGTCCCACCCCGCGCGCCAGGCCTCCACCGTGGTGAATTCGGGCCCCGGCTTGGGCACCGGCTTCGGGCACCCGCGATGGAGCTTGCTGAAGGCCTTGCCCGCGGCCACGAACACGTCGACCGGGGAGGGCATCGTGGGCAGGCACGTCGCCCCGCAGTGCGAGCACCGAAACCCGTTGGTGATCAGGAAGACGTGACCCGGGGAGGGCATGTTGCGACGCGCCGTCATGCGGGCCACCGGATCTTCGCAACAGCGAGCCTTATCGACCGGTGATAGGTGATCTTGAACGCATGCCGAACGCCTAGTTCATCGACCACATACGCCTCGCACCAGTCCTCGCCAGTGTCCTCGTCGCAAGCAAACTCCTCAGCGGCAGCCTGCGCGGAGTTCGCCTGAATCGTTTTCGATTCGTCCTTCGCGTCCTCATCGAAATTCGATGCATCGTAGTGAACTCGGTATTTCATGTTGCTTCCTCGTGGAGGCCACGTGTCTCGTACGTCATCGCGCGCCTCAACGCCCTGAGGACGCGAAGGAAGCGGGCGTTGGGGCTGCCTCCATTGATGCCCGCGCGCTCGGCCACACGGAGGAACATGGCGACCCGTTGCCCTGGCGGGGGCTCGCCTTGTGGGTACAGTTCACGATAGGCAGCGAGGATGGCCGCTTCTTGCCGCTGGGCGTACTCGATGGCAGCGATAGAGCGCTGGTCACCACGGGCCAGCCCGTGGCGTGTGGACGACCGGACTGGCGGCGTCCCTCCCACCGGAGTGGGCACGAGTGCCAGCGTGGGACGGCGACGGGCGACAGGCAGATCGTCCACCTCCACGTCGGGCTCGTCCTCGTCGTCGCGATCCACGAGGATGGGTAAGCGCCTCTTCTCGACGAGCACGGGCCCCTCGTCGGCGAATTCGCGGAGCACGGACATGCATGAACTCCCCGCAAGCCTGGCGATGGCTCCCATCTCGACCTGGCGCACACGCTCGCGGGTGATGTTCAGGATCGCCCCGACATGCTCGAGCGTCTCGCCGCCGCGGTCGGCGACGTCGAGCGCGCATGTCTCCGCCATCTCCCAGACCTCGAGGTCGGGGGTATTCAGCTTGATCGCCCCCGTCTCGACCGACACGTCCAGCGCCAGATGGTGCTTGCAGGAAACGAATGGGCACGGCCGCGCACCCCCCACGCACTCGCCCCTGGTTTTCGGACGCTCGGCACGGGTGTCCTCTGGGTAGAGTGCGCGCCCCAGCTCCAGCTCGCGCTTGGCCATGCGCTTGACGTCGATCGTCCTGGCGCGCAAGCCGCGCTTGCGACGTGAACGGCGCTGCTCCCGCGAGATCGGCGCGACAGGAGGCGCGGGCTCGGGGTCCCACGAACTGGGCACGTCGTCGCCCAGGCGCACGCCGCTCTCCGCGTCGGAAGGTATCCCCTCCACCGTCCGCGTAGCGCCGTCAGACATCTCCTCTGGGGGCGTCACGGCCGACCCCGCAGGATCAGGACGGCCACACCGTAGGCCAGGATGAGCACCACGCTGAGGTGGCCAGGGTCGGCCACTATCTGGGCAACGGCGCTCACGACGCGAGCCCCGCAATCTCAAGGCCCAGTCCGCGGAGCGTGGCTCGCACGTCCGAGACGGGCATCTCGAACAGGCACTCGGCGACGTCGTCAATGGTCGGAGTCCCCTCGCCTGCCACCGCGTCGTAGCCCTCGCGCACCCTCAGGCCGACCGAGAGCGCCGCCCTCGCGTCCAGTATCGTGTCGGGAACTCCGACCGCGTCGAACTGGACGCGCCTGGGCCTGGACTCCCCTGCCGCCGCCAGCTCTCTCGCAGTTGAATGCAAATTCTCGAGCATGAGATCCTCCATGGAATAGTGCGCACGGCGCCCAGGCCGGCGCGAAGTCGGGAATGGGTGGAATCAGAACTTTTGAGAACGAAATAGGATCTTTTGCCACTCAGCCTGACGGGCGGTGGCGGCCTTCGTGGCGCGAAGGGCCACCCTCATGGCCTCGCCCACGCGGCGCTCGCCCATGTCGACGACCTCGTCGTCGAGGTAGACCGGCAGGTCGGCGATGGTGGCGTACTGACCGGTGATGGCCGACAGGGCGTGCCAGGTGATGGCGGCGAGTTGCTCCTCGGTGAGCCCGTGCTCCGTCGCGAGAGCGCGCTGGTGGGCGCGGCTCGTCCCGTAGGTAGGGACGACCACAGCGACGCGCTCACCTCGCTGCACGGCGGCGGCAACCGAGGTCAGGAGGGTGTGGCTACGGGCGCTCACGGGCGCTCACCGCCGGCAGGAGACGCGCACCCGGAGCACCACCCGCGCGTCTCGTCGCGGACGGAGAGATCGGCCTCGCACCCGCGACACGTCGGCCTGGGCCTGGTGCCGAAGGGCATCGCGTCGCCCTTGGCCGAGACGAGCCCGACCTTCAGGACGACCACGGCCTCCTGGAGGCGGCGAACCTCCCCGAGGAGGGCACGGCGGTCGCGCGCGGCCACACTGGTGCTGGAGGGCTTGCCCGCCTTGGGCTTGTCCCTCCAGCGCCGGTCACGCTCCGCGATGTACGCGAGCTGGGTCTCGGTGAGGGGCGCGGTCACGGCTTGGCTCCACAGCGGGGGCAGGCCCATCGCCCGTGACCCACCAGCTCCAGCACCTCCCCACCGCACCCCGCGCAGAGGTGCGTGGTGCCGTGGCACGGTAGGGGCTCGTCGTCCCTGCCCTCCCTCCGGTCGGCGATGATCTGCTCGGCCGCGTCGGCGGGGATGCGGAAGAGCGGGGCTGCCCGGTCGAGGAACTCCTTGCCCGAGATCGGCTTCCAGGGCTCGGCCCTGGTGACCAGGCTCCTCTTCGCAACGAACGTCAGCGACCCGTCGCCCTGCCGCCTCCACACGGCGTCGATCCAGAGGCGGCACATGCCGTCCTTGACCAGGGTCTGGACGAGGAAAGCTCGGTCGACCTCCGGAGCGAACGGGACGCAGCACACCTTCCCCTTGACCTCGATACGCACCTTGCGGCTGTCGGTGAGCCCGAGGATCTTGGAGTAGGCCTGGGTCGCGCCTCGGATCAGGCCGGGCGAACCCCCTGCGGGAGCAGGAGCTTCGACGGGAGTCCCTTCCTTGGCGACAGGAGCGAGTGGAGCAGCGCGCCGGAGCGCGGCATCGTGGGCCGACGTCCACACGGGCCGCAGCGGGACCACACGATCGTCGAGACGCAGGCCGCTCACGGTCGTGCCTCGCAGTCCGGCAGGTACTCGAGCATCCCGTCCCGCAGCGACACCGCGCCGCACGAGGCGCACTCGCACATGGACTCCGCCGAATCGACGCCCGCGTGAAGGGCGGGCGCCCAGGTCCGCCCACCTGAGCGGGCGGACAGTTCACGTGCAGGATGCACGTGTGCATCCTGCAAACATGCAGGATGCACCGACCGAGCGGCGGCGCTCACGGGCTCACCTGGGGGAGAACGAGCTGTCCGCCGCGGATGAGGCGGAGTACCGGGCGCGCTCGGGGCAGGAGGATCGACCCGTCGGCGAGGGAGCCGAGGAACGTACGGGCGAAGGGCCACGCGTAGAGCGCCAGAGCGTAGACCGAGGGCACCCCGTACTGGCGCCGCACCGCCCCGTGGATGCGATGGATGGACACCTTGAGAGTGAGCGCGGCGAGACGACACGCGTTCTCGAGGTTCGCGCGCTCCTCGGTCTCGCCGACCCGGGGCCCGTGGGCCACGTCGAGCGGGAGGGCGGGAAGATGCTGTGGCGCCATGTCGCGGCGAGCCGACACGAAGGCCTCGACCATCGACCTCGTAACCTCGATGGCCTTCGCTGTATCGCTTCTTGCCGCCGCGAGGCGAGCCGCAACTTCGGAGAGGTGATACTCGACCACCGCCTTTCGGTGCCCACCCCACCCTGTCGCCGAATCTTGACGCGCCACCGTGGCGCGTACGTCGAAATCGTTGAGGATTCCGTCGCGCACCATGCGCTCTACAAGCTTCCTGAAGTCGCGCGGCCTGGCGAACCCTAGGCGCTCCCCAATGTCGATATCGCGCACCCTCGGCTCGCGGTCCTCGCCGACCGTCAAACTCCACCCGTTCACACAGATAGCGCCCATCACGACGCCTCCCTCACTTGCGCCGCGGCAGCGCGCGCCGACTCGACAGCTGCGACCACGGCTTCGCCTGGGGGACGCTCGCCGATCTCGGCGAAGAGCCAGTCGATGGTGGTGCCCAAGACCCGGGCGAGCGCGTGAAGGGTGCGAGCCTCGGGGTTGCTTGAGCGCCCCGACTCGATCGCCTCCACGTGACTCTCACTCAGCAAACCTGCGAGACGCCCGAGCTCGCGCTGGGAGAGCCCAGCGGCGCTGCGGAGGTCCGCGAGACGTGTTCCGATCATGACCAATAGGTTGGGTGAAACCAACACATTGGTCAAGTCGCGCTTGTGACTTTTCTATTGGTCACGCGGAAGGAGAAGGCCAGAATGCTTGGAATGACTAAGAAATCTCCACGACCCGCCAAGAGCCCCGCCGCAGCTGCGCTGGGCGCTAGAGTCCGGGGCTTGCGCGAGTCATTGGGGCTGACGCAAGAAGTTCTGGCCGAGAAGGCCGGGCTCACCAAGTCGCACGTCGGCACGATCGAGCTCGGGCACGTAACTACGATCGAAGTCGATACCCTGAAGAAACTCGCGGCGGCGCTGAATGTCTTGCCGATTCAGCTCGATCCAGAACTCTGCGGAGAAATCGATCCCCTAGTCGTCGAGGTGGGCGCCGCGCTCGCTGCCGACCCTCGCGACATCGCCGGCGCCATGGCGATGCGACCGCAGTTCGGCGATGAATTTACCAGGGAAGAAGCTCGTGCCTTGCTCCAGCGTGTGGAGCGGCTACGCAAAGATCTCGAGCGCGATCTTGAGTTGCGCACGTTGAAGAAGAGCCCGATCAACGACGCGAACTGAACCCGAGCTAGGCGCGTCCGACCTGTGCCACCCACAGGAACCGTCCACATTGGTCTCCCCACCAGGCGAGGAGCCTGCCGTCGAGTTGGTGGACGAGGTGCAGTTCCAGGTGCAGGTCGAGGCCCAGCCCCGCGGTGACCCGTTCGTCTACCTCCAAGACGCCGCAGTTTTTGGCGAGATCGAACCACGTAAAATCTTGCTCGTGCTGCATGCGCTCCTGTCGGCCCTTTGGCGGAAGAGGTTGAGTGAAATCGTCTTTGGTCAAGTTGAGCGAGGGCTCCTAACCGGGCGCGTTGTACGGGCGTTCTTTCTCTGGCAAAGCGCGAAATAGGTAGGCGCGTATCCTACCGAAAGGCGGGGGGGCCGAAGAAAAATTCACGACGCGCTTGACCAATACGTTGGGTGCGCCCATTGTGTTGGTTATCAGCAGCGAGTGAACAACCGCCGCCTCACCCAACCACCATGGAGACCCACCATGAACGCCGCCCAGCGCCACGAGTTGCGCCGTTGCATCTGCTCGCTCGCATTCGCCCTTGCGAAGATCGGCCAGTCCGAGAACGCCGAGATCCTCGGGAGGGTACCCATTGACAGCCTCCCGACGTGGGTCGAGGGCAGCTTCGGAGCCCAGGTGTGGGCGGAGATCGCTGGCGGCCTGAAGACGGCCGAGGCGCTCATGTCGCCGACGAGCGCGTTGGCCCGTGCCGTGGTGTTCGCGGTCGCGGCGCAGGAGAGCGCTGACAAGATCATGGTCGCGGCGCGCCCCTGCCGCGTCCTCCGCACCTCCACATCGACTCCCCCGAGGGCAGCGTGAGCCCCCGCCGGATCGCCAGCCTGGAGCGCTATACGCGGGGCACGGGCGAGAGTCCCGCCGTGGCCCGCTGCACGATCGCCTGTCGCTGCTGCGCGGGCAAGGGGCTGGTCCTGGTCGACTGGGAGGAAGAGGCCTGTCGCGGCTGCGGCGGCGAGGGGTTCACGCCCTTCGTCCTCCAGGGCGTCGAGGCCGTGCGCGCGGCCCTGACCAACGGCACCACCACGTGGGCCCAGGAGCTCCAGGCCCTCGGCCTGGGCTACGAGGGCAAGCAGGTCGCGATGGCAGCGCCCGGTGCGCTGCACCAGGCCTGGACCGCGCTCGAGCAGATCGTGCGCTTCTCCATGCGGCGCGGCGTCCCTCACCAGGACGTGAGCGATCTGGCCTGTCTGCTGCGGGAGGGGCTCGACGGCGAGGCCTCCGACGAGGTGGCGAGAATTCGCCAGCAGCTCGCCGCGCTCAAGATGAAGGGCGGCGTCCGCGACGTCGACCAGGCCGCAGAGTGAGCGGCCTCGAGACCACCACGGAGAACCTCGCCGCCCTGGCGGAGACGGCTGTATCCACGGCGCAAGGCCTGGGCGATCTGCGCCAGGCCAGCAACCTCGCCCTCGCCGCCATCGAGTCGCGGAAGATGACCACGGCCCAGGTCGCGACCTTCAAGGCCATGTTTATCACCCGCTGCACGACCCTCGGCCTACGCGCCCAGGACGCGCATGCGGACTGGATTCTCGACGATACCCCGCCCACCCTCCGAGGTGCGTCATGACCCGCCCTCGCAGCCTTGGCGGAGGCTCCGCCATGGTGGTCTGGCCCGCCATGCGGGGCGAGCTCGTGCGCGGCGTGATGGGCCTCACGCCACGGCAGGCAGCGCAGACCCTGCCCGACTACGCCGCATCCCGATGCTCGGTCTGCGGGGCGATGGGCGTCGAGACCCACGCGATCGTTGACGGCACGCAGATCTGCTCGCTCTGCGACTCGCCCGTGGAGGCATTGTGATCTCACCCTCGATATCCGATTTGCGCCACGCCATGGCCTGCGACCTTGAGCCCCGCATCGTCGAGGTCCGCGCCGCAGTCCCCGGACTGACCGACGATCAGCCCGTGCCGCTGGCCACCTGGCGGGCGCTCCCCTCGACCAGTCCCGCCGATACGGCGTGGGGACTCGTTAGGTTCGGCGGCGGACCAGGCAGGGCCGTTGCCGAGCGCGTGGCCGTGCGGGCGGCTCGGCGCGCCGTGGGCTATCTGCCCGAGCGGTACAGGGCGGATTTCGACGCTTTCGTGGCCGCGTGCGAGGTCGCCGTAGAGACCTCGGTCGGGAGCGCCGAACGGCGACGTCTTCGCGCCCGCGCCAGCGACAGCGCCCGCGCCAGCGACAGCGACAGCGCCCGCGCAATCGCCAGCGACCTCGCCAGCGCCCTCGACAGCGACAGCGCCAGCGCCCTCGACAGCGACAGCGCCAGCGCCCGCGACAGCGCCAGCGCCCGCAACAGCGCCCGCACCCTCGTCCGCGCCCTCGCCAGCGACAGCGACAGCGCCGAGAGTGATAAGCAGAACGCCGACCTCGACGAGTTGCTCGGGGAGTCCCGGCCGTGAGCATCCTCGCCGAGGTCGAGGGGTTCGCCTCGCTCTGACCTCACCTGCCCCCAGTCCAGCCCGTACCTGGCACCACGCCGGGGCGGTCTTGAGGGCTGTCACCACAAAGGAGCTAAATGGACATATCGAAGAAGACGACGAAGAGCAGCAAACCAACCGTGGTCGCTTGCTGCACTCAGCTCCTCGGCGAGACCAGCCGGAAGGTGACCCCGTGATCGCGATCCGCATCACCCTCGCCGAGCTTCAGGCGAAGGGGGCAGGCGAGTCCTGCCTGGAGCTTTTCGCCTCGGTCCTGGAGCTGGCTGGGCTCACGGAGGACGACGCTCTGATGATACCCGAGTGGACCCCGCTCCACGACGCGTGGCTGTCTCTCTCCAGTCACGCAGGCTGGCTGATGGCCCATCGATTCGTCCCGCGCCCTGAGCTGGCCGGGGCCACCCTCGCCGGTGCCAACCTTGCCGGGGCCACCCTCGCCAGGGCCAACCTTGCCGGTGCCTCCCTCGACGGTGCCTACCTCGCCAGGGCCTACCTCGCCAGGGCCTACCTCGCCAGGGCCTACCTCGCGCATGCCAACCTCGCCGGGGCCTACCTCGACGGTGCCTACCTCGACGGGGCCAACCTCGAGGGGGCCAACCTCCCCGGTGCCACCCTGGCCAGGGCCACCCTGGCCGGGGCCAACCTCGAGGGGGCCAACCTCACCAGGGCCAACCTCGCCAGGGCCACCCTGGCCGGGGCCAACCTCGAGGGGGCCAACCTCACCAGGGCCAACCTCGCCAGGGCCA
>SXGT01072432.1_pt1 | contig 11764 bp, 11 predicted proteins | sample 3176221 | NCBI WGS metagenome assembly SXGT01 (sample SAMN11356862, study PRJNA531348) | freshwater metagenome | isolation source: freshwater sample F1-120 | place: China: Fuxian Lake, Yuxi | collected 2017-12-25
CGACCGCGTCGTTCAGGCTGACCGGGTGCCGGCCGACGATGCGCAGGCTGCGGGTGTCTTCCACCTTCACGCCCAGCGCCGCGGCCAGCTCCTCGGAGGTCGGGTCGCGCCCGGTCGCGACGGTCATCTCGCCGCGCATCTTTTCCATCTTCGCCATCAGGCTGATCTGGTGGCACGGCACACGAACCGTGCGGGCGTGGTCGTGCAGCGCACGCGTGATGCCCTGGCGGACCCACCACGTCGCGTAGGTGCCGAACTTGAACTCCAGCCGCCACTCGTACTTGTCCACGGCCCGCATGAGGCCGCGGTTGCCCTCCTGAATCAGGTCGCCGAACGGCAGCCCGCGGTTGCGGTAGTTCTTGGCGATGCTGACCACCAGCCGCAGATTCGCCTCGGCCAGTTCCTTGCGCACGGCCTGGTACGCGAGCCGGCGACGGCGCAGCACGCGCACCAGCGCGGCCAGCTCGTCGGCCGTCATCGAGGCCCGGCACTCGGCGTCGCGCAGCAGCTTCTCCAGCTTGCCCTTGTCGGCGGGGCCGGCGGCGCTGGCGTGCGCGATGGCGAGGTGCTTCAACTCGTTGGCGAGGTCGTTCAGTTCGTCGGTCCAGCGCTCGAGCAGTTCGGTGCGCGGCGACAGCTCGCTGACCAGCTTGCGGCACTTGGCGAGCCGGTGGAACCGGTCGCGCTGCCACGCCCGGGGTGTGCCGCGGAACTCGTCGCGCACGCCGGTCGCGAACACGGCCGTGTCCTGTTCCAGCAGCACGCGGAGCGTCGGCAGGTCGGTGCCCAGCCGCGCGATGATCTGCGCGCGGGTCAGCCGCAGGTCGGAGGACGAGTACACGTCCACGTTCGGGTCGATGGGGGTCTGCCCGGCGTGGATCTGCTCGAACTTCTCCAGCACGCGCGTGAGCACGCGCGGGCACACGAGCGCCGCGGCGCGGAACCGGTTGCGGTGGAACTCGAGGCGCTTCGCCAGCGCCAGTTCGTTGGCGCGGTTGAGCAGCGGGATCGAACCCATCTGGCGCAGGTACAGGCCCAGCGCGTCGTCGGCCCCACCGGCGTACTCGTCCTCGGTCGCGGGCGCGCGCTCCTCCGCTTCCTCAGGTTCGAGGGCGGTGTCTTCGTCGTCATCGGCCTCATCGACCAGATCGTCCGCGTCCTCGCGCTCGTCGCGCGCGTTCGCCGGGCGGGTGTCGTCGGTGCGGTCGTTGTGCGTCATTCGGTTCATATCTCGTCCGCTCCCCGCCCGGTGCCGCCCGGTCGGTATGGCAAGAGTCCTGTGCGTGTCGCGTCGTGAGGGGGACCGACGGAGCCGAATCGCTCCGGGTCGCGCACCCGCGCCGACGGGGTGAGTGTGTTTTGGGGTTCCCGCGAATGGCGGTTCCGGTCGCCAATTCGGGGAAGGAACAACAGTTTCGTTCACGAGGGCGGGTACGATGACCCGCTCTCGGAGTTTGACGCGGTCGGCGTTCGCAAGGTTCGCGGGCCGCGCGAAATCCGATAAGTCATTGCATTATACCCCCATCTCCAAGCCCGTGCGCGCAATCGGACGCTAAACTTTCGCCCGCTTGCCATGCCGCGCGCCCGCGAATCGGGCGCGGACTTTGTGCGTTGCGTCACAAGTCGTGCCCCTACTTCCTAAAACGACGCGGTGGAGCGATTTCGGGCACAAATCGGCGGATTCCGCCGCGAGTGGCTTTTCCGTGCCGCGCCGCCCGGCGCGCCGCTGGTCGTATTCCTGACCGGCACCGGCGGGACCGCGGAATGGGCCGACCGCGAAACCGGCTGGTCGAAACTCGCCGCGCGCGAAGGCTTTGCGCTCGCCATCCCCGAGGCGCTCCCGCCCGACCCGAACACCGCCCCCTCCTTCCTGAAAAACCCGCAGCGCTGGTGCGACGCTTCCGAAGCGCCCTTTCCGACCAACCCCGTCGATGACGTGGGCTTCCTCGACGCGGTGATCGACGACGCCGTGAGCCAGGCGCGGGTCGATCCGCGCCGGGTGTTCGTCACCGGGTTCTCGAACGGGGCCGGGATGACGTTCCGCTACGCCGCGGAGCGGGCCGAGCGCGTCGCGGCTATCGCCCCGGTCGCCGGGCACTGCTGGCCGAGCGAGCCGAAGCCGGCGCGCCCGGTCCCCACCCTCTATACGGTCGGGACGGCCGATCTTTTGACGCCGTATCGCGGCGGCGAGACGCGCGTGCCCTGGACGAACCGCCTGGTGCGCCGCCCGCCGGTCGCGGAAACCATCGACCGCTGGGCGCGCGCCCTCGGCTGTTCGCCGGTGCCGGAGCTAAAGTCCGGGGGGCCGGTATGGTGGGCACGCTACCCCGGCCCGGTGCCGTTCGACACAATCACCGTCGAGGGCCTGGGCCACCACTGGCCCGGCGGCGGCGCGCTCCTGAACCCGCGGCTCGCCGGCCCGCCGTCCGACGCCGTGAACGCGACCGAAATGATCTGGGAGTTCTTTAACACCATCTTCGTGTGAGTTTCCCATGCGCCTCTTCGCCTGTGCCCTGGTGCTCGCCTGTGCCTCGTCGTCGTTCGCGCTCGAGCCGAAGGACGTGTGGCTGGTCGTGAACAAGAACGTGCCCGCGTCGCGCGAGGTCGCGGACTACTACATCGCCAAGCGCGGGGTGCCGAAGGGGAACGTCGTCGAACTCGACCTGCCGAAGGGCGAAGACGTTTCGCGCGCCGACTACGACGCGAAGCTCGCGGCCCCGCTCCGCGACGCGCTCAAGGACAAGAAGGACAAGGTCAAAGTGCTCGTCACCACCTACGGCGTGCCGCTGCGCGTCGGCCAACAGCAGCCCAGCGAGGACGAGAAGCTGGCGCTCGCGAAGTTGCGCCCGGAACTCGCGGAACTGCGCAAGAAGCTCGCGGAGCTGCGCGACAAGAAGGCCGACGCGAAGGAGATCGCCGTCGTGCAACAACAGGTGCAAGGGCTGGAAAGCCGCGAGCGCCGGCTCACACACGCCGAGAGCCAGGCCAGTGTGGACAGCGAGCTGATGCTGCTGTGGTGGGACAAATACCCGCTGGTACTGTGGGTGAACAACCCGCTGTCGACGCGGGCGAGCGAGACATACCGCAAGGCGTCCGCGCCGGTGGTCATGGTGTCGCGGTTGGACGGCCCCTCGGTCGAGATCGCCAAGCGGCTCGTGGACGACGCCATCGCCACCGAGAAGGTCGGGCTGAAAGGTAAGGCCGTGATCGACGCGCGCGGCATCAAGTTCGACCCGAAGGGCGAACCGAGCGGCACCGGCTACGCGGGGTACGACGAATCCATGCGCGAAACCGCCGCGCTGCTGGAGAAGGCCGGGCTGACGGTGGAACTGGACGACAAGAACGACGTGCTGAAACCCGGTGCTGCCAAGAACGTCGCCCTCTACTGCGGCTGGTACTCGCACGCGAACTTCGTGGACTGCTGCGAGTACGAGCGCGGCGCGGTCGCGTGGCACCTGGCAAGTTCGGAGGCGGTGACGCTGCGCAACAGCGACAGCAAGGTGTGGTGCCCGAACTTGCTGAAGAAGGGCGTGTGCGCGACGCTCGGCCCGGTCGCGGAGCCGTACACGGTCGGCTTCCCCAAGCCCGCGGAGTTCTTCGGCCTGCTCGCGACCGGCGAGTACACACTGGTCGAGTGCTACTCGCGCACGATGCTGTTCTGTAGCTGGATGACGGTGCTCGTCGGCGACCCGCTGTACAACCCGTACAAGGGCGCGGGCAAGCTGAAGGCCAGCGACGTCCCCCTCAGCCCGAAGGGGGCGAAGCGGTAGTGCCTTCCTTGTGGTCCGCTCGCTCCGCGAGCGGTTGCGATACCCTTGTATTCGCTTTACGCGCAAGTGGTAGCTGTTCTGCGCGTGTTGCACCGCTCGCGGAGCGAGCGGACCATAATGAGGACAACCGAACACGCGGAGCCTCACCCCATGCAACTGCTGAACGGCCGGCGGCACGCGGTGCGGGAGCTGGCGTTCTCGCACTGCGGGCGGTGGCTCGCAGCCTGCGGCTCCAACGGCGGGTTGCACGTCTGGGATACCGCGAACCCGACCGCGAAGCCGCTGTTCCCGCTCCGCACGGATCACATCGGGGCGCTCGCGTTCCGGTCTGACGGCAAACTGTTCTTCCACATCCGCTACGGCCGTTGGTTTCTGTACGATCCCATCACGAGCGACCTTAGTGCGCTCGAATACGAGGAACTATGCTACATCGTCGCCTCGCCCGACGCGCGGCACGTCGTCCGCGTCAACACCGCCCCGCCGATCGTGACCTGGGGGTTCACTGCCGACGAGAAGCCGACCCAACAGCTCAGCTTGAACTGTAGCGCCATAAACGTGACCACGGCAGCGTTCACCACGGACGGGACGCGGTTCGCCACTGTCGAGTGGTCGTGGAATCCGGTGAAGAGTTCCGTCGCCGCGTTGGTAGTGCGTGACACCGCGACGGGTGAGCCGGTCGCAGCGCTGCCCGACGCGACCGGCTCCACCGCGCAGGTCGCGTTCTCCGCAAGCGGCGAGCGCGCGTTTGCCCGGTGGAACGCGACCCTCGCCTGCTGGTCACTGACGGAATCTGACGAGCCGCCACGCAAGGTGGTGAGCCCCTCGCGCCGGCACTTCCTGGCGATGGCCGTTCACCCGCAGGGGCCGGTTCTGACCGTCGATAACGACCGGTTCGTGCGCGTGTGGGGCGCGCCTGCGCTCACCGCCGAGCGCACGATCGAGTGGAATGTCGGGAAGCTGTACGCGGTGGCCGTCAGCCCGGACGGAACCCGCGCCGCCGTCGGCAGCGGCACCGGGAAAGTGCTGGTGTGGGACTGGGATTGAGGGACTGTTCCTACTTCTTCGCCTTCGGCTTCTCGATGGTGAAGGCGTCGAAGGTGGCGCTGAGGTTCTGGTAGGTCGAGTGGCCGAAGTACACGCCGACGGTGACCTCGTCCGGGAACTCCATCTCTTTGCGCGGGGTGTATGGCGCGGTCCACTGCTCGCCGTCGAAGCTCGACGACACGCTCACGACGTTGTCCTTGCGGGTGATCCGCAGCCACGTCGATTTGCCGGCCGGGGGCTTTTGCATTCCGCTGCCGGACCCGCCGCGCGGGTACCACGAGTCCACCCACAGGTAGCGCGTCGGCTCCTCGCTCACCACGCCGTTGAGCTTCTGGTAGTACTGGTACAGGTGGAACTCGGTGGCGTAGCCGCCGCCGGTGACGAACAGCCCGGCCTTCGTGTTCGGGTAGCCGTCGTTGTGCTTCGCGCCCTTGTTCGGGAGCGCCGCGTCCAGCACCTTGACCGTCATCACGAAGTCCCCGCTGACGGTGCGCGAGACGCGCGGGGCGGTGTGCCGCTCGAGGGCGTTGTTGCCGCCGCCGAGGATCGCGATCAGCCCGGTGTCCGGCTCCAGGAAACTGCGGATGGTGAGCTGCTTGCCGGCGGCTTCGAACTCGCCGCGCCCTTCGGTCTTGCCCCAGTGCCGGGCGATCACCTGTTTGTCGCTCACGTCCTTCGGCACCGGGGCCGCGACCGCGACGAGCGGGACCACGACGAGCGCGAACAGTGCGGCGGAACGGAACATGTGCGGACCCTGGCAGGAAGTTCGGGCGGCGCGGGCGGGCTACTTGGCTTTGGTGATCGTCAGGCCGTCGAAGGTGGCGTGGGCGAACTGGTACGTCGAGTGCGAGAAGAACACGCCGACCGTGACCTCGTCGGGGATGCTCATGTCGATGTTCTTGAACGGGTTGTTCGGGGCCGACCACTTCTCGCCGTCGGCGCTGTGTGACATCGACACGGCCTTGTCCTTGCGGATCAGCCGGAGCCACGTCGATGCGCCGTCGGCGGGGCGGCCGATGGAACCGCTCGCGCCGCCGCGCGGGTAGTTCGCTTCGAGGCCCAGCGACCGTTGGAGTTTCCCGTCTTGCGGCTGGCCGGGGAACCGCTGGTACGACTGGCTCAGGTAGTAGCGGAAGCTGGACTGCTCGCCGTGGATGTACAGGCCGGCCCGCGTTTCGGCGGAGTGGCCGTCGTGCTTCGCGTCCTTGTTGGGCGGCACCGCGTCGAGCACCCGCACGGTCAGCTCGAAGTCGCCGCGCGCGGTGAGGGCGGTCCGCGGGACGGCGTTGCGGTCGCCCCAGTTGAAGGCCTGATTGGGCTTCCCGAAGGTGGTGCGCAGCGCGAGCTGCTTGCCGGTCAGCTCGAACTCGCCCTCGCCCAGCGTCTTGCCGAAGTGCTTCGCGAGTACCTCCTGTTGCGTCGGCTTCGGCGCGGGCGCGGCCACCGCGACAAGCGGCACGACGACGAACGCGAGCGCGACAGCGGCACGGAGCATGGTGCGAACCCTGGCGGGAAGTTCGGCGGGCGCGGCGGACGGTATCGAGACAGTGTAGCCGACGGGCGCGCGACCTGCCGCTGTGATTTCGGTGAGAAGAGCGGTGCGGAGGTGAGTGTGAGACGACCGGCGCGGCGCGCGCTAACGGGCCGTCACTTAGGTGACAGCGAACCGGTCGAACGTCGCGTGCAGGGTCTGGTAGGTGGAGTGGGACATCGACACGCCGACCGCGACCGTCTCCGGGAACTCCAGCGCCACGCGCGGGGTGTGCGGCGCGGACCACTGCCCGCCGCCGAACCGGTACGACATCGAGACGCTCTTGCCCCGGCGGGTGATGCGGAACTCCGGCGCGCCGTCCTCGACCGGGGCCAACAGGCTCACGATGCTGCCGGTGGCGAACCACGCGTCGACCCAGATGCGGCGCGCCGGGGCCTTGTCGGTCACGCCGTTGCGCGTGTTGTAGCTCTGCCAGTAATCGACCTGGAGGCGACAGTCGCCGCCGGCTACGAACAACCCAGCGCTGGCGAAGTGCGAGCCGGGCGCGCGGTCGATCTTGGCCTTCGGGTCTGGGCCGGGCGCGTCGTACACGCGCACCGACACCTCGAAATCGCCGGTCACGGTGCGGAGCGTGTGCGGCATGGTCCGCTGTTCGGGGAGCTTGCTGTTGTAGACCGGCCCGTCGCCCTTCGAGCGGAGCGTGAGCTGCCCGCGCGTGAGCGCGAACTCGCCGCGCCCCGCGGTCGTACCCCAGACGGCCGCGAGTCGCTCCCGCTCGGCCACGTCCTTCGGCACCGGGGCCGCGACCGCACCGGCCGACGCGAGGAGCAGAAGTAGCAGGGCACGCGGCATGGCGGGTGCGGGTCAGTAGGCGAGCGTGGCGGAACCGGTGGGGCCGTTGTAGACGAGCACGCACGACGCGAGCACGTCGCGCTCGATCACCGCTTCGATCCCGAACTGCGCGAGCGGGAGGGTTTCGAGCACGATTTCCGGCACGACGAGATCGGAGTGCGGCGCGGGGTGGATGAGGGCGAGGCCCGCTTGGTAGATGGCGTTGACGGCCGTTCCGCCCAGCGCGGGAATCACCGGCGCGTTCGTCCCGGGCGCGGACGCGAAGCCGAACGCGTGCAGCGGAAGTGCGATCCGCCGCACGACGGCCGGGTCGATACAACTGCGCTCGGCCCCAGTGTCGATCATCGCGTCGACGATGACCGGTTGCGGAACCGCCTGCCGAGTGGCACGGAGTTTGAGAAGCGTCGCCCGATTCACGGTGATACGGACCCGCGTGCGCAAGCCGGAACGCACGTCGAGGGCGAGATTGAGCAGTGGCATTACGCGGTCCCCGAAGCGGCCGGCGGTTGGAAGAACGCCCCGAACGCGGTCAAGAACCGGGCGTCGATCTCTTGCGCGAGGAACTGCCCGTCGGGAACGCGCTCGTGGCCGTACTGGATCGCGTCCTTCTGGGTGTCCCAGGTGCCGAACACCTCAGCCCCCTTCACAACCGCGAACCGCCCTTCTTCGCCCTCCGCGAGTAACTGCGGGAGCACTCGGAAGTAGGTGTGAATCTCGGTCGCCAGTGGAGCGAGTTCGGTCGGGAACCCCGGTGGTAACGTCGGCGTCATCGTCGGTTCTCCTTACGGACATACCTCATCGTACCACGCGGCGCGTGTCGAATACAGTTTGTCGACGGGCGACGCCGCGCCGGTTATTTCTTGGGTAGGGTCAACTGGTACTCTTCAAATGTCGCCTCGAAGGTCACTTCGGAGCCGTTCTCCGCGATGACCCCGACGTTCACTTTTCCCTTCCAGCCGTCTTCGATTTCGGACGCCAGCGCCCACTCTTTTCCGTTGCGGCTACAGTCGGTCTTGACCCGGTGCCCCTTGCGCTCGAGCCGCAGGTAGCACGATTCGGACTCTTTCGCGAATCGGCCGATGTAGGTGTTACTCCCCGTTTGGTTGTCCCAGCTCCGCACAACGCTCTCCGCCATCTTCCGGCCGATCCGGGCTTCCCTGCGCACGAACCGGATCGACTCGCCGCGTTCGCTCCAGACGGCCAACCCCGCGGTCGAGAACCGGGTGGAGTCTTCGCTCGCGTCAGGCCCCTCCGAGGGGCGAATCGGGAACGACACCTTCACGATCACGGTGAAGTCGCCCTCGACCGCGCGCGCGACGCGCGGGGCGTTCCACCGATCGGGGCCGAGGTTGAGCGTGTGGCGGCCCGCGGGAATCTTGATCCGCAACTGCTCGCCGGTCATCTCGAACGCACAATCCTTGTCCGGGTCGAAGGCGGTTCCGTAGACGCGCAACAGCCGGGCCGCCGCGTCCTCTTTCGGCACCGGGGCGGCGCGCGCAAGAAGCGGCACACACGCGAACAGCAGGGCCGCATAACAACGGAGCATTCTCGCCACCGGAAACGAAAAACGGGCTGAGTCGGCTCAGCCCGTAGAGCTTACCACGTTCGACGTTCCATCAATACAGCTTGTCGATGGGGGCGACCGCGCCGGGGAGGATCGGGTTCGGGCGGTTGCTCACGTCGTACACCATCGCGTGCGGGTCGATGCCCAGGTTCTTGTACACGCTGGCGAGCACGTTGCCGTAGGGGATCGGGTCGTCCTTCGCCTCGCCCGCGGCGCTGTCGGTGCTGCCGATCACCTGCCCGGTCTTGATGCCGCCGCCGCTGAGCAGCGCGAAGTTCACCCGCGCCCAGTGGTCGCGGCCGGCGTCCTTGTTGATCTTCGGCATGCGGCCGAACTCGCCCCACACGCACACCGTCACGTCGTCCTGTAGGCCACGGGCGTGAATGTCTTCGACCAGCGCCGAGATGCCGGTGTCGAACAGCGGGAGCTGGTTCTTGAGATACTTGAAGTTGCCGCCGTGCGTGTCCCAGAACCCGTAGGCGACCGTGACCACGCGGCAGCCGGCTTCGACCAGGCGGCGGGCCATCAGCAGTTGGTCGTTGTGCTGCGGCGCGCCGTCGCCGAGGTGCCGCGGCGAACCCTTGCCGTAGCGGTCGCGGGTGCGTTCCGGTTCCTTCGTCACGTCGAGCGCTTCCACCAGCTTGCTGCTGGTGAGTACGTCGAAGGCGCGGTCGTGGAACGTGTCCGCGGGGATCGCGTTGGTCTGGCCGCTGGCCTTGCGGAAGGCGTCGATGGATTCGAGCAGCCGCTTGCGGTCGCGCAGGTCGGCCGGCGACACGGCGAGGTTCTTCATCACGGCCAGTTCGTCGCCGTCCACCTTCGAGGGCGCGGCCACGCGGCCCAGGTTCGCGGGGCCGGGCGAGTTGTACGGCTTGTGTTGCATCGTCGGCGACAGGTCGACGAACGCCGGCACCGTCGGGTCGGTCTGGCCCTGCATCCGGGCGACGATGCTGCCGAAGTGCGGCGTGTTCGCGCGCTTGGCCGCGTCCATCGTCGTGCCGGTCATGCTCTGCCACGAGCTGTGTTCGTCGCGCTGCCCGACCAGCGAGCGGATCACCGCGAGCTTGTCGGCGCACTTGGCGAGCTTCGGAACGTGTTCGCCGAACTGGATGCCGGTCACGCTGGTCGGGATCGGCTTGAACTCGCCCCTGAGTTCGGCCGGGCCGTTGGGCTTCAGGTCGAACGTGTCCTGGTGGGCCATACCCCCGGACAGGTAGACCATGATGACGGACTTGTGCGACTTCTTCCCGCTCGCGGCTTCGGCACGCATGAGTTGCGGCAGCGTGAGGCCGCCGACGCCGAGCGCCCCGACCTTCAGGAACGACCGCCGCGAAAGACCATCGCAGTACCGGGCAGGCGAGCCGTAAACGGTGAGCATCGAACAGACTCCGAGAGGAGTTTGGTGGCAGGGTGGGCGCTGGGAGGGTATTCAGAGTATAGCGTCGGCCGCGGGCGGTGCAACACGCGACCGGAACTGATACACTCGGGACCGATTCAGGAGGTCCGCGATGCCGATCATTTGCCCCATGTGCAAGGCGACGCACGCGCGCGTGGCCCCGCGCCCCGGCACGGAACTGGTGTGCGCCGCGTGCGACGAACCGTTCTCCGTACCGGGCGACGCCGGCCCCGCGCCGCGCGCGCGGGCGGCCGACGCGAAGCCCAAGAAGCCGCCGCGCTCCGAAGAGGGTGCGGCCCCACCCGGCCGGTTCACGGGCGCGCCGCGCCGCCCGCGCCGGTCGGGCGACGCGAAGCCGCGGCGCGCCGGCAACCCGCCGCCCCGGATGGCCGTCATCATCGGGGCCGGGGCGGTGCTGCTGGTGGTCGTGCTGGGCGCGATCGGGTTGGTTCTGGCCCCGATGTGGAAGGGCAAGAATGCCCCGAACCCGGCCGATCCCGGCGCGCCCGGCGTGCCGGCCGAGCCGGAAGCGGTCGGCGTGCCCCCGTTCCAGGAACCGGCGAACCCGTTCAAGGCCGGTACGCAGGTGCGGCTGCGCGAGCTGCGGGCGGTGCCGCTGCCCGACGGGGACCCGTTCCTCCAACTCGCGCACGCGCCGAAGCACAACGTCCTGTTCGCGCGCAGATCGAACGGCGTCTGGGCCTTCGACCTGGGCGCGGGGGTTCCGCTCGGCGGGCGCGCGCCGGTGGAGACGTTCTTCGAGTTCAGCCTCGCGCCGGACCAATCGGCGCTGTTCGCCTCGGACTACGGGGGCGAGATCATCGGGTACAAGAAGCCGAAGCGCCCGTCCCGCGTCCACCGCTACGACCTGGCGGCAAAAACGTGGGCCGAGGCCGGTGTTCCGAACGTCGCGTACCGAATCGAGGCCGTGGACGCCGACCGGTTCCTGCTCCTGGAGCGCGACCAGCACGTCGACCTGACGCTCAACAAGTGGGAGCCGGCGGGTGCGCGCGAGCTGGCGCGGATCGCGACCAACTACGCCGGCGACATCGAGTACGACCCGCGCACCGGGCGCGTGTACCACGGCAATTCGGGGGTCTCGTCGCAGGAGATCACCGTGAGCGCGGTAGACGGGAACCGGCTCAAGACGCTCGGCAGTACGGGCACATACGGCACCGCGCAGGGGCGCGGCGGCAGCGCCGTGCTGGCGCGCGACGGCGCGCGGTTCTACTACGGCCAACTCCAGGTGGACGCGGCGGCCGTGCGCCAGAACGTGCGCGTGTTCCCGGAGGTGGTCGGGGCCGCGTCGCGCGACATCGCGTTCGCCGGGTTGAGCTACTACCGGGTTACCGACGGCACGCGCCTCGGCGACTTCGAGTTCCGCACCGCGCTCCCGCCGAAGGACGGCCCGCCCCACCCGCCGGCGGTTCCCCCGACGGTCCACGTTAGCCCGGACGGGCTGTCGGTTTGGGTGATCGACCGCGACAAGAACGTGGCACGCCAATACGCACTGGAAGGCGACAAGTGACGCACCCCGAACCGCCCGCGGCCGCGGCCGGTCGCGCGCGCCGCTGGCGCGGCGCGGCCCTCGTCGCGCTCATCGCCGTCGCGTGCGGGGTGGCGTTCTGGCTGGGTTCGCCGCCCCC
>SXGT01426264.1_pt1 | contig 11764 bp, 14 predicted proteins | sample 3176221 | NCBI WGS metagenome assembly SXGT01 (sample SAMN11356862, study PRJNA531348) | freshwater metagenome | isolation source: freshwater sample F1-120 | place: China: Fuxian Lake, Yuxi | collected 2017-12-25
ACGCAGTGCCGCTGTCTGACCCGACCGCGTTGGCGAAGGTCGGTCAATTGGCCGGCGTCGCCAACTGGGTCGTCGAAGGCTATTTGATCGGTCAGCACAAAAGCCCGTTCAAAGGAGCCAGCATCGAGTTTGTCGAACATCGGCAGTACTACCCCGGCGACGAAATTCGGCACATCGACTGGCGAGCCTACGGAAAGACCGGCAAGTACTACATCAAAGAGTTGGAAGACGAAACCAACTTGCGAGCCTATCTGCTGGTCGATGCGTCGGGCAGCATGGGTTATTCAGGAAGGACGCTCAGCAAGTGGGCGTACGCTCGGCAAGTCGCCGCCTCATTGGGATACCTGTTGTTATCACAGCGAGACGCAGTTGGCTTGATGACGTTCGATACTGCCGTTCGCGATTACACGGAACCGTCGACTGCGGCTCACAGTTTTGAGCGGATTGCATCGCTGCTCGACCAGCGCGAACCGGGAGGCGAGACCGGTCTCGGCGAAGTGCTCGCCGGAATCGTGCCGATGTTGAAACGACGCAGCCTGGTCTTCGTGATCAGCGACTTGTTCGACAAAGTTGAAAACGTTTTGAAGGCGCTCACCGAATTACGGCATTCTCGGCACGAGGTTGTGTTGCTGCATGTCGTCGCACCGGAAGAAGAAGAGTTTTCGTTTGCTCGGCCAACAAAGTTTCGCAACTTGGAAAGGCTGAACCATCGAGTCTTGGTTGATCCACATCGTCTGCGAAAACATTATCTGGAAAACTATCGCAAATTCTCCAAAGAGCTATCCGCCGGATGCGGAGCCTTGGGCTGCGATTATCAAAAGCTGCTGACAACCGAACCGTACGACCGAGCCCTTGGCGGATACCTCGACTCTCGATCACGAGGCCGTCGCCCGGGACGATGAATCAAGCAAGAGGCCGCGATGTCACCCGACGCGTCAGGACGCGGTCAATCAAAATTCTTTTGGCGGCCTCACAAGAATCAGTAGGTGAATTCTGGATCGAGAAGGGCTCTCAGAGTGTGAACTCAGGCGGCTTCGACGGCTTCATGATTACGGAAGGGAAGATTTTTTACCCCCGATTTTTTGCCTGCCCTGTCTCTCATTGAATATCAGAAGGGGCAGGCAAAAAATCGAGGGTAAAAAATGGGACTCTCACACAACATCAAGAATCTTTTGCCCCGCAGTAGCTCAGGAAATCTATTCCTCGCCTCGTTTCACGCACAGATTCTGGTGAAGACTCATCTTTTGGAGCGTTCGCCCTCGCTGACGTATCGGGTGAGTTTTCGTTGCCCGTCACCAACCTAATGACATGTTGGTTTCGATGGCTCTTTGGGCTTCGTGCAAGTCCGAGCCGGTGTCGAGCATGTAAAGCCGAATCGCATGGACTTTGTCGCCATGCGCTCGAGACAGACAATCGCGAGCGACATCGCAAGGTTCGGTGTTGCCGGCAATTCCAAGCAGTCGCTTCGAGATCACCCAAATGTCACGAGGCCGCTTGGTCAAGCGGACGACATCCTCACCGGGATAGTGCTCCTTCGCGATCTGAGCCGCCTGCTCCTGCGATTCGGCCCAGCCGATCATGATGTGTGCGTTGGTTTCAATTTCGAACAATGCCATGACGGACCTCCTGTGAAACGTCCGACGGCGAATCGTCGGCGGACTTATGTTGAAACGCCCTTCTCAAATGCAACGCTTCGATGACCAAGAATGCGAGCGGAGTATAGTTGGCCGTTTCGACAGTCGCCATTCTTCAGCAGAAACAGGCCCAAACCGTACCGCGACCGAATCTACGAGACTCGGTTCTTCCAGAGATTCAGCGTGATGTGAGCCTGGCCTTGGTGGTGAGCTTCGTGCCAAGTCAGAACATGCAGTGCCTTGGCGATCGTCCAACCGCGATCTTTCAAAAGTCCGTCGGGCATCCGTGAAAGGTCGGATTCCGTCAAACGGCTGAGACCGTCCAATAAATGTTGTCGCGAGGCGTTCAGCACTTCGTGAATTTGGCTGGCCGAAGGGATGTTCTCGTCTGGCGTGCTGCCCCCTTTGAAACGTGGGACGAGGTCCGAAAAACCGAACGGCGTTCCGAAGAGTCGCTCTGTCGCGAACAGCTCTTCGGTGACAGCGACGTGCATCAACTGCCAGCCGATGTGTGCTCGCCCCGGTCCTGGCCGCCAGCCGAGAACCGCTGCGGGATCAGATTGCTTGGCAATCTCATCGAGCGTCAGCAGCGTCCGAGCACGATTGAACTCCCAAATATCTCGAATGCAGGTCAGCAGGCTCATCTCTGGCTCCTTGAAAGGGTCGCACGACGTCGGCTGAAGCTCAGCCCATTGGTGCGAGATTCTCGGATCGAGGCGTCGCGAATTCAACTTGGCATGGCTGACGAATACACTCTGCCAGCTTCTTTTTTCCGTCTGCTTGAGTTTGAAAAACGATCCGCATGACCGACCCCGTGCAAAATTATGAACAGGCGATCTCGTTCCTGTTCGACCGCATCAATTTTGAGCGGACGCCCGCCAGCGGCAAGCAGGATTTCAAGCTGGACCGAATGAAGCGGTTGCTGGAGTTGCTCGGCAATCCTCAAAACCGAATCCCGTGCATTCACATCGCAGGAACAAAAGGGAAGGGTTCGACCGCTGTGATGTTGGCTGAGATGTTGACGGCAGCCGGCTATCGCGTGGGGCTCTACACCTCTCCGCATGTCGAGGCGTTTGAAGAACGGATGCAAGTTGCGGGAGCGCGGCCGAACGCCGATCAATTGGTCGAGCTGGTTCAACAAGTCGCCCCGGCTGTTCTTCAGTGTGAAACAGATTCAGTTCCGTTCAGCCCCACATTTTTTGAAGTCACGACCGCATTGGCTTGGATGTTCTTTCTCGAACAGCGCAGTGACATTGTCGTGTTGGAGGTGGGTTTAGGAGGCCGGTTGGATTCCACAAACATCTGCTCTCCGGTCGCCTACGTTCTGACAACGATTAGCCGTGATCACACTCAGATCCTTGGAAGTTCACTCACACAGATCGCTCGCGAGAAAGCCGGCATCGTCAAGCCGAACACTCCTGTCATCTGCGGTGTGGTCAGCGAAGAAGCGATCACCGTCATCGACGAAGTCTGCGAGGTCCAGCGATCGGAGTTATGGCAACTCGATCGAGACTTTTCGTATCGACGTCGTCTGGATCGCGAAGCAAGCGTCGTTGACGTCACGACTCCCGTTCGTGAATGGTCCGAAATGCCGCTGACGTTGGTAGGTGAGCATCAAGCTCACAATGCGGCCGTCGCACTGGCCACGATCGACCGATTGACTCAGTCCGGGTGGAATGTCACTCCGGAAGCCGCACGGCAGGGACTGGCCAATGTTCGTTGGCCAATGCGCATCGAGGTCGTTTCGCGCGAGCCGATCGTCATTATCGACGCGGCTCACAATTGGGAGTCGATGTCCGCACTTGGTCGCACCTTGGACGAAACGTTTCCTCGGCAGTCTTCAGCGGCGGCCTGTTCTCGCCGGATTTTGATCTTCGCGTCTTCGAAGGATAAGGATGTCGCGGGGATCTTGCGGCAACTGCTGCCTCGCTTTGACAGCATCATTTTGACGCGGTACGTCAACAACCCGCGAGCCGTTCCGCCTGAGCAACTTCGGCAAATCGCACAAGCAACCAGTGAAATGCCGTGCCACGTCGCCGCAACGCCAGCCGAAGCCTGGGCACTCGCAAGACGCATTGCCAAGCCGCAAGATCTGATCTGCGTCACCGGATCATTTTTCATCGCTGCCGAAGTTCGCGACCAAATCGTGCCACGGTGAAGGTTCCTCGCAAAACTTCCAATGTCTTCGAGACTTCGGAAGTTTCCAATCACGCGCTCCACAAATCGCGAGTTGTGCGGCTGAGTTTTTGATTGGCCTCATCGTCATTGCAGAAGCGTTCTTGAGCGGGATCCCAACGCAATGGCCGATGCAGGTCATAGCCGATTTGACCGAGCTGGCAGATCGTGGCTGAGCGGTGTCCAATCTCGACATCACAGATCGGCAGCTTGCGCGAACGAATCGCATCCAACCAATTGCGATGATGATTGTCGGATGGGTCGCAGTGAAAATCGTTCGGGCCAATTGTCGCTTCCAAGATATTGGCGGGGTTGGCTTCGAGCTTGTTGCGATCGACGTAAAGTGTTCCCTTGGTCCCTTCAAACGTGCATCCGCTGGGACCACCGTGATACATGACTGTGCCGTTGGCGTATGTGAACTTCAGTCCGGTCTTGGCGTCTCCTTCGGGCGGTTCGATTATCACAGGGCCGGAGTTGTCCATGCCGAGCGCCCACTGAGCGATGTCGAAGTGGTGAGCTCCCATGTCGGCCAATGCCCCGCCTGCGTACTCGCGATAACTTCGCCATGCTGGGAAATGATTGTGAAGCCCCTTCGGACAGAGAATCTGGTTGTAACCACGATCCGGAGACTGGCCATTCCAGAAATTCCAATTCGTGCCGTCGGGACATTCTTCCGTCGGCAGATCGCAGGTCACGGCCGGCCCACCAACTCCGACTCGTACGACTTTGATTTCGCCCAAATGCCCGTTGCGAATGAGTTCGACCGCTCGGCGAAAACGCCCGCCGAATTCACTTCGCTGCTGACTGCCGGTTTGAAACACTCGGCACGTTTGTCGAGCCGCCTGCACCATCGCGCGGCCCTCGCCGATCGTCAGAGACAACGGCTTCTCGCAATAAACATCCTTGCCCGCACAGCAAGCGGCAATAGCCGGGAGCGCATGCCAATGGTCAGGCGTCCCCACCACCACCGCGTCGATGTCATCGCGAGCGAGCAGCTCGCGGTAATCAATATACGTCGCGCAGCCAGAGTACGAACTCAACTCTTTTTGCTTGGCGTATTCTGTTTCGACGATCTGTTTGGCATTTTCTCGTCGCTCGGTCACAACATCGCAAACGGCGACGACCTGCACATCCGGCGTCTTCACAAACCGATTCAAATGTCCGCGAGACTGGATTCCGATGCCGATGAACCCCAACCGAATTCGCTCGCTCGCCGCCGCAAAGCCGCGAGCCGGAGATGACAGAATCATCGGACTCGCGGCGATGGCGGCCGAGGTGGCCAGAAACTGACGTCGTGTTGTGCGAGACATGCTAAGCCCCCTTCGTGTCCATTGATCGTGAAGCAAATCTACTCAGTTTTACTTCGACTTCGCGACTGCTGGCTTCAGGTACTTGTTGAGGTCGTCTATCGTGAGCGCGACTGCCGCACCCGTTTTGGGAATCTCGATTCCAGCCGACCACAAAATCCCGTTGACGAGAAATCGGCGATAGCCCTCCTGAGCCAGGCTGATATGCAGGTGACAGCCCGTGAACATGAAAGACCTGCCGCCGTTCGGACGCTCGTAAGCCCATGCGACAGTCGCCTCATCATTGAGCGTTTGGCTAGCAGCCTTTGGATTCACGGTTCGCAGCAACGGACTCACGCCTTGAAGTTCGGGCGTGAACCGCAGCTTGAATAACCAACCGTCGTCGATTTTGAACGGAGTCACACCACGAAATGTGGGATGGTCCGAAAACGTCGAGAACTCGGTAATCCAATGAGCTCTCTGTGAAAACCCTTTTTCCCAGGCCGCTCCCGAAAAGCCGCGCATACGATCACCGAGATCCTTCGAGACATCGACAAACTGATGGAACCCGACGATGCCTGTTCCGCCGTCAGCCAACTTCTGAAGCTGAGCCATCCGATCGGCGGCCAAAATCGGATGTTTGTCTCCGCCATCGAAAAAGCACACCACCGCTTTCGCACCAGCCAACGTCTCCGGCTTCTTCGGCCAGTCCACCGCCAACACCGGAGCCACACCAGCCGTTTGCCGCAACAGATCGCTCAACACTGAACACCCCGCGACGTACTCGTGCTCCCCCGGCTTGAAATAATTCGAGCCCGCAATCAGCACGACCTTCGCCAGCTTCGAGTCACTGGGAAGTTCCTCAATCTTCATTGAAGAGGTCGCGAGCTTTGTGGGTTCAGCGCTCTGCATCTTTGGCGTGGGAATGAACAACAATCCCGCGAAGAGGGCGAACGCACTGCATCGAAAAAACGACATGAGATTCACTCCTCAGGAGTATGAGAGATAGTCGGTATTTGACGAGTTGGATTGTGACGCGGCCAACCAAAGAATTGAACTGAGTGCGTCGCGAGCCGTGTGATTCAAGCAACTCAATTCGGTGGCACTGGTCACGAATTGGCCTTGCTTGCCGCGTCAGCACTGCGAGTTTGAATGTGCTCGCAATTCCGGTTGTTGAGGCATTCGGTGGCGATGACCAATTCGTCGATCACTCGGTTGTTCATGACGGTCTCTTCCACAATGCGTGGGACATCGGCCAGTGTCACATGACCGTAAAAGACGCCTTGCGGGTAAATCGCGACGCATGGCCCGTGCTCGCACTGGTCGAGGCAGCCTGCCGAGTTGGCTCGGACGAGCGGATTCAATCCGCGCGTTTTGACTTCGGCCTTGAAGGCGTTTCGCAATGCTTCAGAACCTTCCGGATCGCAGCAACCTCGCGTGTGACCGGGGGCTCGTTGATTGCAGCAAACGAAAAGATGATGTGTGAACGCAGGCATGAATGTTTTTGTGAGTTGAACTCACTCCGTCATATCAAACTCAAAACGACCACATTTGACCGGCGTGCCTCTCTTTTTCGAGCGACGATGCCATCGGGTTGGGTCATAAGTTCGGTGATTCAGATTTGCAACGCTCGGCAGCTATCGTCATTCTCGAAGCAATCTGATGCGGCCGCGCCGATCGTCGGTCAACAATCTCATGAGGATCGCCTGTGAACACTGTCAATTCGATCGCATTCAAAGAGTGGGCGGTCGTCTGTGCCGCGCTGGCAGAGAGGCGGCAGACCATGATTCTCCGCAAGGGGGGAATCCACGAAGGCCGCGAAGGCTTTCGTGTTGAGCACCGCGAGTTCTGGCTCTTTCCAACCGGGGTTCATCAACAGCGCGCGGACGTCGTCGAAGAGGCTTGGCCCTTGTTGGAACAGGTTCAGTCGGGCAGTGGGTCCGATTGTGTCTCGGTCGGGCTGTATGCGGTTGTCGAAGAGGTGGTATTTATCGAGGAACTTGCGAAACTCGCTCGGCTGAGTGGTTGCCACATTTGGTCGGAGCAGACAACCGAGCAGCGGTTTCATTATCGTTCGCCAGGGATATTCGCGTTGATCGTGCGAGTGCATCAACTGGAAATGCCAGCCAAAGTCGAGACGACTCCGTATATGGCTGGTTGCAAAAGCTGGGTCGATCTTCCATCGTCGCTGTCGACAGCCGGATTGATGCCCGTCATGGATGATGTTCAATTTGAGCAAGAACGTCAGAGGATTCTTGGAGCGATGAAAGACTGAAGTGATCGCATGCGACAAATCAGACAAGCATTTCTGATCGTCCGAATGGCAATGTTCTCTGGTGTTGTCGTCGCCATTTCTGGCGGCTGTTCGGGGACGAAGAGCGAACCAGCGAACTCGAAAAGCGGCACCTCCAAATCTCCGGCGGTAGAAGCTGCCTCAAAACAAAAAACCGCCGATGTGGCTGTTCGCGAAGTACTGGATGGTCTGCGCCGTCGAGAGGCTCGTGCGATTTGGAATTTCCTGCCGCCATCGTATCGACAGAAGATGCAGCAGGCGGTGCGAGACTTCGGAACTCATTGCGAAGATGATTCGTGGCGACCCTTCGTGACGACTTGGCAAAGAGCCCGGAAGATTCTTCCGACGAAGATTGCCGTGTTGGCGTCTGCCGCCTCATCCAAAGTGGAGGGCTCGCCGAACACTGCGGGATCGGTCAATCCGTCTGGGGTTGTACGGCTCTTGAACGCGATCGGCGACAGCGAAATTAGCAGTGTGGCACGAATACGAGACATTGATCTGGCGAAGTTCTTTGACAAGACGGGACAAGAAGTGCTGACCGCTTTGGGCGAGTGGTCGTCACGAGGCTCAGAAAGCAGTGATCCCTTTGAGATTTTGAGCCAAGTCGAAGTGACGCTTGTTTCTGCAACTGGAGACTCGGCGGTTGTCAGAGTTCGCTGGCCAGGACAACCCGCGACGGAGCATGTCTTCGTACTGGTGGAAGGACATTGGTTGCCCAAATCGATTGCGGACGATTGGTCGAACGGCGTGCAATCGGTTCGCAATCAGGCAATTGCCTGGGCTGACGAAGTTCGCTCCAAACCAGAAGTTTGGCAGAGCCAGTTGAAGACGCTCAATCGAGTTCTGGATGAATTGGAGAATGCTCAGTCCGTTGATGAGATTAAGCTCGCGTGGACGTGCGGCGTACGCGACTTGCAGTTGTTGTTGATCGTGGACTTGGAGCCGGCAGTACCTGAGAACGCTGGATCGACCGAAAAATCGACCTCCACGAAGCCCGCAAGGATCAAGAAGCCCGATACCGAAGAACTGTTGCCTGACGTGAAATAGCGGGCATCAAAGAAAGTTGCTGGACAACAGTCATTCAATCGCGAGTCTTCTTCGGTTTGGTCGTTTTCTTAGAGGTCTCCTTCTTTGGAGTGCGTACCGAGGCTTCGTCATTTGATTTGGGTTTTGAGCCGCCGGACATTGTCGCCAGTCCCGCAAACAGCCCGATCACGCAGATCGCCGCGATGATTGAGGCGATCATTGACGATTTGCTCTCGCGCGTTGCCGTTGGCGTGGGAGTGGCTGATGATGATTCTGGATCAGCCGATTGGGCGCTCAGTTGATCGAGAAACACGTTGAGCGTGTCGTCGTCCTCTTCCAAGATGATGACTTCATCCATCGCATCGTTGAGCGATTCCTTGGCGGGCTGCTGAGTCGTTGCTGGATTGATCAGATCCAAAGACCCAAGTCGAGCCAGCAACTCGGTTGGAGTTTGAATCCGCGCGGCCGGATCAAGTCGCATCAGCAAGGCAACGATTTCGTCGATGGCCACGGGAACATCGGGCCGCAGCGAGCTGACCGGCGGCGGAACATGCGACGCCCGGGACATCAGCTTTTCCATCACATTTGTGCCGGGAAATGGATATTGGCCGGTCAGCATTTGAAAAAGAGTGCATCCCAGGCTGAATAAATCTGCTCGAATGTCCGCATCTTTCGCGTTACTGGCTTGCTCCGGCGAGATGTAATCCGGCGAGCCCATGATCTCTCCGGTGCGAGTCCGGTGACCATCGGACTTGGTCTCGCTGACTAGCCGCGACAAGCCGAAGTCCATGATCTTCGCATGCGGAGTCCCCGACTTCGGATCGACCGTGACCATGATATTGGACGGCTTGATATCGCGATGGACCATTCCTCGTTCATGAGCATGCTGCAATCCCCGCGTGATTTGACGCGCGACTTCGCAGGTCCAACTGATCGGCAGCGGTCCGTATTTTTTCAGCCAAGCTTTGATGTCGCGCCCTTCGACAAACTCCATCACCAAAAAGTACCGGTCCCCAATGCAATCCGCGTCGATCACCGACACGATGTTGGAGTGGTTCAACGATGCAGCAGTTTGGATCTCACGCAAAAAACGGCCGACAGCGATCTCGTCTTTGACCAGTTCTTTCGCCATCACCTTGAGCGCGACGATGCGGTGAATTGAAGACTGCTCGGCCTTGAGCACTGCGCCCATACCTCCTTGGCCAATCACGTCAAGCAGCTTGTATTTGCCCAAAAATAGCCGGTGGTGTCCCCCCAACAATTGTTTAGCCTGCCACTGTGTCAGCCACTCTCGTTTGACGAGCCACCTTGCCAGGCCACGAGCCTCGGTGTAGTCCTTGGCGGCATCTCGCGCGGCGACCAACTGCTGTTGCGACAGCAAATTGCTTCGCTTCAGCAGATCGAAATAGGCACGGAGATTCGTGACAACAGGCATGTGAATGTAGCGGGCTTATTTTGGCTGGAATCGGGGATTAACGAGTCGCCGCGACAGCCAGAATCCAATGGGCGGCGAATCATAGTGGCCTGTCGATTTGACGAAAGGCCAGCGAGTCGCTGCTCCATGAGCCGTGTTGCTGATCAATTACTGCTGATAACTGCAAATTCATTCAACAAGGCGATGCGACAAGGTAAGTCACGCGAAGCAGTGCTGTTCAGCCGATACATGGCTGTGCTTGACCATGAACGGGGCGATGAGGTTCCGTTGCCAGGTCGAGGTTTGGCCGGTAATTTCTCGCGACCTGCGAACCGAGGTTCAGCGTTCGCGGCAGGCAAGGTCTCTTTGCCGGTAAAGAAAGTCTCTCACTAACCCATCAGGAGTCGCATCGTGGCAAAAGACAAAAACGCAGACGCATCCAAGCTCGATCCCGAAATCGTTGTTGAGTCACCGGCGGCAGTTCCAGAACCAGCTGCGCCAGCTCAGCAACAGACCTTAACGGTCGATGATTCGCACTCGTCTGCCAGCTATGCCAACTTCTGTCGAGTATCGAGCACTCCCGAGGAGTTGATATTGGACTTGGGGTTAAACCCAAATCCGTTCGCACAGGGAAGCGTCACGATTAATGTCGCCCAGCGAATTATCATGAACCACTTTACCGCCAAGCGACTTCTGCAAGCTTTGGCTGTAACGTTGCAACGTCACGAGCAAGCCTTCGGGACGCTCGAAACCGACGTCATGCGTCGTTTGCGTAGCGGTAGTTAGGCTGGCTGATTCTCCTGGCCTGACAATTGCGACAGTGCTCAACTTTTGGTCTGGAAACTAGGCAGCGAAAACTCGAACGTCGGTGTGCGGGATTGCCGTCACCGGCGTTTTATCGCCTCTTGTGTTGAGTGGATTGAGTTATTCAGAGTCAGTGTCGGGAGAGTCCTCATGAACGAGATGGAATCAGGTCCGAACGACGAAAACTCCGGAGACAATCCGGAGAAACGCGACGTCGTCAGCCAGGAAGTTCAAAACACTCACATTGGCGCACTCGTACCCGAAAGTGTGGCGAGCGGAGTGTTTACGACGGGAGCCGTCGTGCTCAATGGGCCCCACGAGTTTATCATTGATTTCCTGCTGCGCATGTCGAAGCCGCAACAAGTGGCGGCGCGTGTTGTCTTGCCCCCAGGTGTTGTGCCTCGGTTTATCGCGGCATTGCGAGAAAATGTGAACAACTATTCGACTCGCTTTGGCACTCCCGTTATGCCAGGAACACCAGCGCATCCACTTTGTCCGCCGGCGACTGCGGAAGCCTTTCAACAGCAAGCCCAAAACCCTCCCCAGCAGGGCTCGGCTCAAGAGTTGTATGAGCAGCTCAAGATTAAGGATTCAGAGCTGGCTGGTTCTTATGCGAACGCAGTGATGATTGGGCACACCGCGACGGAGTTTTTGTTTGACTTTATTACGACGTTTTTCCCGCGTTCAGTCGTCTCCGCTCGCGTATACATGGCTGCTCCGAATGTGCCGAGATTTCTCGATTCTTTGACTCATTCGTTCGAGCAATTTCAGCGAAAAATCGCCAGCCAGTCGTTCCCGCCACCGCAAAGACCGCTGGACGATTTGCTCTGATGTGCCAGGCGACAGTGGCCACAGGGTTGCCGTCTTCAGCCATTTTGATGGCCTCTATTCCGTGATCGAGTTGTGGCAAATGCAAGCCCCCTCAAATTCCAGCGTGTCGTGTCAGTCGAGACGGAGGAATTGGGTGTGGCTCAGTATTCAAATCGTACTAAGGCTCTTTTTTGTAGCTTGGTTGCGATACCGTTGCCGCGGACATGAAAAGATTGTTCATCTCGATGGAATGCTGCTGCTCATCAATCACCAGAGTTTTTTGGACCCGCTGCTGGTAGGAGTCCCTCTCGCTCGGCCTGTG
>SXGT01488518.1_pt1 | contig 11764 bp, 11 predicted proteins | sample 3176221 | NCBI WGS metagenome assembly SXGT01 (sample SAMN11356862, study PRJNA531348) | freshwater metagenome | isolation source: freshwater sample F1-120 | place: China: Fuxian Lake, Yuxi | collected 2017-12-25
CCGCTGCCCCAGACGCGGTTCGTGCTGCGCAAGGCGCTCGAGCAGCGGCTCCCGGTGATCCTCGTCATCAACAAGATCGACCGCCCCGACGCGCGCATCGCCGAGGTCGTCGACGAGGTCTACGACCTCTTCCTCGACCTCGACGCCGACGAGCACCAGATCGACTTCCCGATCGTCTACACGAACGCGCGCGACGGCCAGGCGAGTCTCGACCCCGCCGTGCCCGGCGACACGCTCCAGCCGCTGCTCGACCTCCTCGTCGAGCACATCCCCGCCCCGGAGTACGACGAGCACCACCCGCTCCAGGCACTGGTCACCAACCTCGACGCGTCGCAGTACGTCGGTCGGCTCGCCCTCTGCCGAGTGCAGCACGGCACCATCAAGCGCGGCCAGTCGATCCTGTGGTGCCGGCGCGACGGCAGCAGCGAGCGAGTGCGGATCGGCGACGTGTACGTCACCGAGGCACTCGACCGCGTCGACGTCGACGAAGCCGGTCCGGGCGAGATCATCGCCGTCAGCGGCATCGCCGACATCACGATCGGCGAGACCCTCACCGACCCCGACGATCCGCGGCCGTTGCCCATCATCACCGTCGACGAGCCGAGCATCTCGATGACGATCGGCATCAACACGTCACCGCTCTCGGGTGTCGATGGTGGCAACAAGCTCACCGCCCGGCTCGTGAAGAACCGGCTCGATGCCGAGTTGATCGGCAATGTCAGCCTGCGGGTGCTCGACACCGAACTGCCGACCGCGTGGGAAGTGCAGGGGCGAGGCGAGCTGCAACTCGCCGTGCTCGTCGAGATCATGCGCCGCGAGGGGTTCGAGCTCACGGTCGGGAAGCCCAAGGTCGTCACGCGCGAGATCGACGGCAAGCTCCACGAGCCGGTCGAACGCGTGAGCATCGACGTCCCCGAGGACTACCTCGGCGTCGTCACCCAGCTGCTCGCGCTGCGCAAGGGCCGCATGGAGCAGATGATCAACCACGGCACCGGCTGTGTCCGGATGGACTACGTCGTGCCGGCGCGCGGGCTCATCGGCTTCCGGACGGAGTTCCTCACCGAGACGCGCGGCACTGGCATCCTGCATCACGTCTTCGACGGATGGGCTCCCTGGTTCGGCGACCTCCGCACGCGCGCGAACGGCAGCCTGGTCGCCGACCGACGCGGCGTCACGACGAGCTTCACCCTGATGACCTTGCAGGAGCGTGGCACGCTCTTCTTGGGGCCCGGCGTCGACGTCTATGAGGGCATGATCGTCGGCGAGAACGCTCGCAGCGACGACATGGACGTCAATCCGACGAAGGAGAAGAAGCTCACCAACATGCGCGCGGCGGGCAGCGACGACTTCGAGCGGCTCACGCCGGCGCGGTTGATGAACCTCGAGCAGTCGTTGGAGTTCATCGCCGACGACGAGTGCGTCGAGGTGACACCGAAGACGATCCGGCTCCGCAAGGTCGTGCTCGACCAGGGTGACCGGGCCCGGATCGCCAAGGCGCGCAAGGGCCCACGCGCCTGATCTCGCGAGACGCCGGCGCTGCAATCCGCGCGACGTCCGCTACGTTGCAGCATCATGCGTGCACGATTCGTGCTGCCGCTCGTCGCGGCTCTCGCACTTCCCGCGGTCGCCTGCTCCGACCGAGCCGGGGCTGCCGCGGATGCACATCCTGACTTCGACGGCGACGGTCGCGGCGATCTCGTCGTGCCCGCGGTCGGTGAGACGATCGCGGGCGCGCCGGGCGCGGGCGCGGTGCACGTCTTCTACGGGACGTCGTCGGGCATCGTCACGGGCGGTTCACAACTCTGGTCGCAGGACTCCGACCAGATCCGCAACCGCACCGGCACGAACGATCACTTCGGTGGGGCATGGGCGGCGGCCGACTTCGATCGCGACGGCTTCGACGACCTCGCGATCGGGGTTCCGGGCGAGTTGCGGGGTGCGGGCGCGATCCACGTGCTGTACGGCGCGGCGTCGGGTCTCGGCTGGCAGCGCAACCAACTGTTCTGGCAGAACACCACCGGCGTCCCCGGTGATGCGTTCGACGGCGACGGTTTCGGTGCCGCGCTCGCCGCGGGCGACTTCGACAAGGACGGCAAGGCCGACCTCGCGATCGGCGCGCCGGGCGATGCCGCGCCCAACGCCGCGCGGGGCGGGACCGTGACCGTCTTGTACGGCACCGCGGCCGGGATCGGTGTCGCCGATGCCGCGCTGCTCGTGCAGGGCGTCGCGGACATCGTCGGGCTCGCCGAGGCAGGCGATGAGTTCGGCGCCGCGATCGCGGCCGGCGATACCGACGGCGACGGCCGCATCGATCTCGCGATCGGCGCACCCGGCGAAGACGTGGGTGCCACGCAGAATTCCGGCGTCGTGAGCATGATCTACGGCACCGGCCAGGGACTCCAGGGTCGCAACAGCCTGCAGTTGCTTCCGGGCAACTTCGGGATTCCCGGGTATGCCGAGGCGTTCGACGAGTTCGGTCGCTCGCTCGCGATCGGGCACTTCGATCGCGGCGGTTCCGCCGATCTCGTCGTCGGATCGCCCGGCGAAGGCGTCGGCGCGGTCCCGGGTGCCGGCGCGCTCACCGTCTTCCCCGGCAGCATCGACGGCCTCGTGCTCACCGAAGCGGTGCTCCTCACCCAACAGAGCCCCGGGGTGCCGGGGGCGCTCCAGGGCAGCACGGGCTTCGGGTCGGTGCTCGTGCGCGGCGATTTCGACGGCGACGGTCGCAACGATCTCGTGGTCGGGATGCCCTTCTTCGACGCCGGCCCCGGGCGACCGAGTACCGGCGCGATCGTGACGCTCTACGGCGGCCTCGACCTGTTCGGCGGCCGCGCCGGAACGATGATCACCCAGGACACGGCCAACGTGATCGACGTGGCCGAGGCGCTCGATTTCTTCGGACTCGCGCTCCAGCCGGTCGACGGCAACGGCGACGGACGCGACGGGCTGTGGGTCGGGGTACCCGGCGAGGACATCGGCACCATCGTCGACGCGGGCGCCGGTCACGTCTTCGGCGGGAGCGCGTCGGGGCTCACGCCGACGAGCACGACCTTGTGGTCGCAGAACACCGCCGGTATCGGCGACTCCGCCCAGACCGACGACTTCTTCGGGGGCGGCACACCCGGCTGAGCGTCAGTCGCGGGCGAGGCGGCGCGCGAGGCCCTCGGCCTCGAGGTCGAGGCGGCGACGGATCCCGGGAGCGATCGCCGCCTCGGCGCGTCCGCCGACGAGCGGCACGTGCACCTTGAGCTCGCCGACGAGGTTCCGGCGGCTGTGGTCGGTGGCGAGTTCGACGAACGTGAACGTGCCGCGACACGTCACCTTCACGTTGCGCACGTCGGGCCGGATCACGAGCTCGGCGCGTCGCGCGAGCGGATCGAGTGCGATCGTCTGGATCCAGGCGATGCGGTCGTTGCCCACGATGCGCCGAGCGATCGGGTCGAGCGTGCCGGCGAACTCGAAGCGAACCTCGACGATCGTGCGGGCGCCCTCGACCTCGTGGCGCAACAGCTCGGGCGGCGCGACATCGGGAAGGTCGAGCGCAGCGTGGTAGCCGGGCTCGGAGATGGCCGCGATGACCGCGTCGACCGGCGCCGCGAACTCATGCTGCGCGCGCAGCTCGGTCACGGGCTGCTCGTGACCGCGGTTGCCGCGGCGCTCGCGGCTGTCGCGGCTGTGATGTGCTCGGCGCGCCGGCGGGCCTCGAGCGCGTCCCAGTCGGTGCGGCGGAGCCGCGCGGCCACGACGAGCGCGCCGATCGGACCGGTGGCGATCGCGAACGCGCTGTACCACCACTTCCAGCGGATTCCCGGGGTGATCCAGACGACCATCACCGCGAAGGAGACCGCGACCCAGCCGTGGAACCATCCCATCAGGCGCGTCCCCGCGTAGCTGTCGGCGATCTGCCAGAAGTAGAAGAGGGCCACGTAGGTGAGGCCCTCGAGACACGCGATCCAGAAGAGCTGTTCACCCTTGCGCTGCAGCTCGGTCTTCGAATCGTCGGCGAAATCGGGCACGCCGGGAGCCTAGAGGCGCCGCGCTCACGACGACCGGCGGAGGGGTTCGATCGTCTCGATGTAGACGGCGAGTCGGTCGGCGACCTCGAACGCGCACTCCGGGTCGCCGAGGTCGAAGTCGTCCCAGGTCTCCGAGATTCGCCGCCAGCGATCGTTGCCGAGGAACGGGCCCACCGTGGCCTCGGTGCCGAGCCGCTTGCGCCAACCTCGCTCGTGGGTCGCGAGGCGAGCGAGCAGCGCGTCGTTGCGTTCCGGCTTCGCGTGTTCGCTGTGGAACCCGATCTCGAGCGCGATCGACCCCGGTTCGGTCCCGCGTACCAACTGGGTCTCGTAGTGCTCCTTGCGCGCGTCGCCGTCGCCCCAGGTCACCTTCAGCCCGGCACCGTGGGCGACGCCGTCGAAGTCGGTGAACGCCGGGTCGAGCGCACCGCTCAACGCGTCGCGTACCTGTTCGAAGAACTCGGCTGACATGGGTGGCTCAGGTCGGTCGGAGGATCGGCGGGTGCAAGGAGGTGGCGCCGCCCTTGCGGTAGAGCTGTGCGGGGCGACCGTCGGTCGGGGCGGTCGCGCCCGTCGGCTCGACGAAGCCGGGGGTGCCGAGCACCTTGCGGCGGAAGTTCGCCTCGTGGAGCGGCATGCCCCACACGGCTTCGTACACGCGTCGGAGCTCACCGAGCGTGAACGGCTCGTCGACGAACGCCGTCGCGAGGGTCGTGTACTCGAGCTTGGCTCGAGCTCGCTCGACACCGTCGGCGACGATGCGGGCGTGATCGAACGCGAGCGGTGTGCCTTCGCACTGACCCAGCGGCTCGACGAGGAGGTCGTCGACGGCGAAGAACCGTGCGCGTCGCGCGTCGTCGCCTGCGACCGGGGCCTCGGGGACGTCGGTGAACGCGACGTACGCGATGGTGACGATGCGCCGCCGCGGATCGCGGCCGGGCGCGCCGTAGCTGCGGAGCTGCTCGAGATGGTTGGGCTCGAGCGAGACGCCCGTCTCCTCGACGAGTTCGCGACGCGCCGCGTCGTCGAGATCCTCGTCGGCCTCGACGAAGCCCCCCGGGAGCGCCCACTGGCCGGCGAAGGGCTCGTTGCGGCGCTCGACGAGCAACACCGAGAGCCGCCCGTGACGGACGGTGAGCAGCACGGTGTCGGCCGTGACGGCGATGGCGGCAGGATCGATGCGACCAGTTGACCACAGCTCCTCGGCCGCGACGGACTAGAATCTGACGACCCGTCAGATTTGCGCGCTTCGCCGTGAAGCCCCAGTTCAGGAGCCTGCATGACCGCCCCCGAGATGACTGGCACCGAGATGACTGGCACCGAGCCTCGCACCGCGGCCGACCTCCCGCTGATCGTGAGCGTCGACGACCACGTGGTCGAGCCGGCGCACCTCTGGCAGACCTGGTTGCCCGACCGCTTCAAGGAACGCGGTCCGCGCGCCGAGCGCCGGGGGATCGGCGCGATGAAGCACATCGGCGGCGGGGCCTATGAGCAGTCGTTCGACGACAACGGGCCCCAGGCCGACTGCTGGGTCTATGAGGATCTCGTCTACATCAACAAGCGTCACGTCGCCGCGGTCGGCTTCGAGCGCGACGAGATGGAGATGGTGCCGATCACGTACGAGGAGATGCGTCCGGGCTGCTACGACCCGAAGGCCCGACTCGCCGACATGGACGTCAACCATGTCGAGGCATCGCTCTCGTTCCCGACGTTCCCGCGGTTCTGCGGGCAGACGTTCTCCGAAGGGACCGACAAGGAACTCGGACTCGCGTGCGTCGAGGCGTACAACGACTGGATGATCGAGGAATGGTGCGGCGACAGCGGCGGCCGCCTCGTCCCGCTCACGCTCATTCCACTCTGGGACGTCGACCTCGCGGTCGCGGAGGTCGAACGGTGCGCGGCGAAGGGATCGCACGCCGTTTGCTTCAGCGAGATTCCGCCGCACCTCGGCCTGCCGAGCATCCACTCCGGCTACTGGGATCCGTTCTTCGCGGCGTGCCAGTCGACCTCGACGGTGATCAACATGCACATCGGCTCGTCGTCGCGCATGCCCGCGACATCGGCCGACGCTCCGGTCGCGGTCGCTGCAACGTTGAGCTTCGGCAACGCGATGGCGTCGATGGCCGACTTCTTGTTCAGCGGTGTGCTCGTGCGATTCCCCGAGATCACGCTCGCGTACAGCGAAGGACAGATGGGGTGGATCCCCTACATCCTCGAGCGCGCCGACGACGTGTGGCGAGAGCACCGCGCGTGGGGTGGCGTGAAGGACATCGTCCCGGACCCGCCGAGCACCTACTACTACAAGAGCATGTATGCGTGCTTCTTTCGCGATCGTCACGGGCTCGACAGCCTCGACAAGGTCGGCGAGGACAACGTCACGTTCGAGACCGACTACCCCCACACCGACAGCACCTGGCCCAATACCGCGGCGATCGCGCTCGACATGATGGGCCACCTGCCGTCGGCGACGGTGCGCAAGATCGTGCGCGGCAACGCGATCCGCATGCTCGGGCTCGATCTCGAGGCGTGACCCTCGCCGGCCCCGTCGTCTATCCGCCTCAGCACCACATGCTGCGCGACCTGCGCATCGAGTTCGAGCACGGGGCACACGAGTCGCGAGCCTGGATCCCAGCTGCCGCGGAAGCCGCCGACGCTCGCGGCCACGTGCGTACCGGTGTGCTGGCGACGCTCGTCGACGTGATCGGTGGCGGTCTCGCCGCGCTCGCAGCGGCGCCTGGCTGGATCGCCACGGCCGATCTCACGCTGCACACGCTCGTGCCGATCCTCGCCGGGCGGCACACGACGCTCGCAGCAGTCGGCCGGGTGCTGCGCGCCGGTCGGACCACGGTCGTGATCGAGTGCGCGATCACGAGCGAGCCCGACCCTCCGCCGGCCGCGTTCGCGACGATGACGTTCTCGATCTTGGAGCGACGCGACGTGAACCCGGTATTGGTCGCCGCCGACGGCGACCCCGTCCGTCAGAGCATGGCGACCGCGACCTCGCGCTTCGATCGCCCGCTGCTCGACGCGTTCGGGATCCGGGTGCTGGCGCCCGGCGTGACCGAACTCGACGTGTCGCCCTACGTCGTCAACTCGCTCGGCGCCGTGCAGGGCGGCGCGCTCGCGACGCTGGCCGAGCTCGCGGCGGAGTCGCTCGACCCGAACGGGCTCGCTGCCACCGTCGACCTGCAGATCGGGTACCTGGCGCTGGCCAAGGACGGTCCGGTCCGTGCGATCGCTCGCGCGCTGGGCGAAGGCGTTGCGCGCGTCGAGGTGGTCGACCTCGGTCTCGACCGGGTGTCGACGGTGGCGCTGACCCGGCAGGCCGTCCGATGAGTGCCGTGCACGATCCCTCGATCGGGCGAGGCGTCGCTCGCTTCGTCGGCGTCGACATGACCGAAGTCGGCGACTGGGAGCGTGGCGAGGTCGTGCTCGAAGCCGAAGCCCGGGTCGGCGACCATCTGCGTGGGCCCGATGGTGGGTTGCTCACCGGCGCGCTGCTCACGATGTGCGACAACGTCGCGGGGTTCTGCGGCGGACTCGCGGCGCTTCCCGACGGTTGGGTCGTCTCGACCAACCTCATGGTGCGCCGCGGTCGGCTCGCATTGCGCAGCGATCGTCTCACGTTTCGGTCGACGGTGCTGCGTCGCGGCCGCTCGGCCGCGGTCACCGATGTCGTCGTCGCCGACAGCGACGGGCCGATCGCGGTCGGCACGCTCACCTCGGCCGTGTTGGTTCCGGCCGAGGGCGTGCCGCGTTGGGAACGGCCCGCGCGGCTCCATCACGTCGCCGGGCCCGAGGGTTCGGGTGGGCCCGAGCCCGGCTTGGAGCACTTCTCCGACTGGCTCGGACTGCGCGCGGTCGCGGATCCGAACGTTGGTCCACACGCAGGTGCGCGTGGTGTCGAGATCGACGTGTTCGACGGATTGCGCAACCCGTGGGGCATCGTGCACGGAGGTGTGACCGCGTCGCTCATCGATGCCGCGGGTCTGGCCGCGGTCGCGGGGCCCGGCGTGGTCACCGATGCGACCGTCCACTTCCTGGCTCCGGCGCGGATCGGCCCGGTCGTCGCGAACGGCACCGTGCTCGGCACCCGGGCCGACGGCGACGTGGTGCGGATCGAGGTGCGCGACGCCGGCCAGGATCGCACCACCGCGGTGGCCGTCTGCACCGTGCAGCGGCGCTGAACGCGACCGTCAGGTGATTTCGGCGCCGCCACCGTTGTCGCCGGCGAGTGCCTCGAGCATGGCGAGTTGCGCGTCGATGCCGTCGGCGACATCGGACAATGCGTCGCGGGCGATCTCGATGCGGCCGCGAACCTCGACCAGGTAGTCGGCGCCGCCCGCGCCGTCGGCGAGATCGTCGACCGTCATGCCGAGCACGACATCGGCGATCCCGGCGACGTCGACCATCTCGAGGCGGATTCGGAGCTCGGCGACGATTGCGTCGGCGTCGGCGATCCCCGCGAGGGTGAGCGCGGCACCCAGATCATCGAGCCTCGCACCCAACACCGAGTGGCGCGTCTCGATGCGGTCGAGCCGAGCGACGAAGCGGAACTGGCGTTCGAGGAAGCGGATCGGGCGGCGGTCCTGGACGACCAGGCACGGTTGTCGCAGCGCCGCCATCGTCGTCGCGGTCGCGATCCTGGCAACCTGCGCATCGAGGTCGCGACGCGCCTCGTCGACGAGGACCGCGAGCGCGTCGCGGTGCGGATCGTGCAATCGGCGGTTCGCTCCGATCTCGACCGCGAGCGCGTCGAGGTGTCGGGCCCGCCGCCGGGCGTCGCGCGTACATACCGCCTGCGCGCGGTGGATGGCGCGGGCAGCGCGTGACTCGGTGCTGTCGGCCGACGCGACCTCCCGAGACCGAGGCGCCCGGGCGTCCGCGGTGGTCGCCGAGCCGACAACGCCGACCGCGACCAATGCCGCGACCGCGAACCGCTGGTGAATCCGACCGCCGATCGGCACGACATCTCCCCCGAACGCGAATCCAGCTCGACCCGTACGCGTATCGGCCGATCCGGCACCGTTGCTCGAGGAGGCGGGTCACCCGTGGGGCGCGTGGTGACGGGTGTCACGGAGATCCGAGTCAGATCGACGTGGGGAGCTCGCCGGGAAGCTGGCCGCCCGCCGCGAGCCAACGTTCGAACAACGCCGTCGCCTCGTTGGGGTTGTAGATGTCTTCCTGGCGGGAGAAGCAACCGTTCCCTGCGTAGGTGAGGATCGTCACGCAGCCGAAGCGGTATTGCTCGTCGCCGCCCGCGGGGTCGGGGAGCACCTGCCAGGGGTAGAACACGACGCGGTCGCCCTCGATCACGTGCCAGGCCACGGGGAACGACATCATCGGCACCATTGCCATGACGGTCGTGATGGTCTCGCGGATCTTCTCGCGGCCCACGATCGTGCCGTAGTGGTGTTCCTCCCACACGCAGTCCTCGGTGTGGAGGTCGGACCACAGGTTCCAGTCGGCGGCGTCGCCCGCCGCGACGATCGCCCGGTACGCGGCCTCGACCTCGTCGCGAGGGTGCGCCGGCCGGGCTTGGTGGGTCATCGGAGCCTTCCCAGGCCGGTCCCGGTGACGAGCGGCAGATCGAGCGCGCTCAGGAGCCCCGCGGGAGCGGCGCACACCGCGGGGATGGCGTTGACGACTCGGGCGGCGGTGCCGACGATCCCGGCGGTGTTGTGATCGCCGTCGTCGCCTTCCATCTGCAGCTCGAGGACATAGCGCGGCGATCCCTCGACGACGATCCGGTAGCCACCGTGGCCGGGTGGGGCGGGCCAATCCGGTGCGAGGTCGTCGGCCATGCGGGTCACGTGTTCGATCACGAACCGCGGCTCGTCGTCGACGATGCCCTGGATCTCGAACCGCAACGCCGCCATCGTGCCCTCCGCGACGGTGCCGACCGGGCCGACGATGTCGCGCGGCGCGGCGCGTTTCTCGATGATCTCCTCGACGCGGTCGAGCTGCACGCCGCACCCGGCGGCGAGCTGGTGCACGACCGGACCCCACGCGAAGGTGAGGGCGCCGGGGAACAGCAGCAGCGGCGTGTGATCGAGTGGGTGACCGAACCCCATCGTGTCGAACAGCACGGTGGCCTGGTCGTAGGTGTCGTAGTTGAGGATCTCGAGCACGCGGATCGAATCGATGCGCTCGCACACGCCGCTGAGAGCGAGCGGGAACAGGTCGTTGGCGAAGCCGGGGTCGATCCCCGACGTGAAGCACGACGCGTTGCCGCGCTCGCAGGCGGCTTCGAGCTTCGCCGTGAGGCCGGGGTGCGCGGCCGGCGGATAGACGAGGGGCACGATGCTCGTCGACACGACGTTGATCCCGCGTTCGAGCACGCGCACGAGGTCGTTGCGGGCCTCCATCGGACGGAGATCGGCGGTTGCGCAGTACACGACGCAGTCGGGGGCGGTCGCGAGCGCCGCGTCGACATCTCGGGTTGCGATCACGCCACACGGCGCGAGTCCGGCGATCTCGCCCGCGTCGCGTCCAGCCTTGGATTCGCTGTGCACGACCAGGCCCACGAGGTCGAGTTCGGGATGGCGAAGGGTTTGGCGCAGCGCGGACATCCCGACATTGCCGGTGCCCCAGATCACGACCCGGTGTGTCACGGTCGTGTCGCCCGCGTCGGCGGTGTGTCACTCATGCCGACATCCTGGCATGCGCGGCCCGACCGGCGCCGCGCCGTCAACCCGCGCGTTGCAGCGGAGCGGTGAGGAGCGCGGCGAACGCCGCCTCGGGGACCGGCCGCCCGTACCAGTAGCCCTGCGCGGCGTCGGCACCGAGCGCGACGAGCTCGGCGTGTTGCTCGGGCGTCTCGACGCCCTCCGCGATCACCTGCATGTCGACGGCGTGCGCGAGCGCGATGACCGCCGCGACGATGCCGCGACTCGCGCGGTCGGTCGCGGCGCCGGCGACGAAGCTGCGATCGATCTTCAGGATGTCGGCCGGCAGGTCGCGGACATGGGCGAGGCTCGAGTAGCCGGTTCCGAAGTCGTCGATCGCCACGCTCACGCCGCTCTGCTTGACCCGTTCGAGGGTCGACACCGCCGGGAGCAGGCTGCCGCGCGCCGCGCGCTCCAGCATGGTCGTCTCGGTGACCTCCACGCAGAGGCGATCGGGGGTGAGGCGGTGGGCATCGAGGGCGGCAAAGGCGATGTCGACGAAATCGGGATCCGCGAGTTGCGCCGCCGAGAGGTTCACCGCGACGCCGATCGTCGGGTCGCGGAACCGCGCGCACGCCGCGATCGACTCGTTCACGATCCACGTTCCGAGCCCGAGGTCGAGACCGGCGTCCTCGGCGATCGGGAGGAAGTCCGCCGGGCTGAGCAACCCGAGCCTGGGGTGCTCCCAGCGCACGAGCGCCTCCGAACCGACGATCCGTCGTTCCGGGAGGCGGACCACCGGCTGGAAGTACATGCGAAAGCCGGCCGCGGCGGGGTCGTCGGCGATCGCCTCGACGAGATCCTCGGCGAGCTCGCGTCGCTGCGCGACGGGGAGGGTCGTGACGACGGGTGCGCCACGTCGGCGCTGCTTCACCCGGTACATCGCGGCATCGGCCTCGGCGAGCAGTCCCTCGGCGGTCGGTGCCGCAGTGCCGACCGCGAACCCGACGCTCGCGAACACCTGCGCGGTGACGCCCCCGATGCCGATCGGCTCGGCGACGGTGGCTTCGATGCGGTGCGCGATCGAGGTCGGGGTGCGGGGGTCGTCGATGTCTTCACACACGAGCACGAACTCGTCGC
>SXGT01241303.1_pt1 | contig 11762 bp, 8 predicted proteins | sample 3176221 | NCBI WGS metagenome assembly SXGT01 (sample SAMN11356862, study PRJNA531348) | freshwater metagenome | isolation source: freshwater sample F1-120 | place: China: Fuxian Lake, Yuxi | collected 2017-12-25
ACCTCGCGCAACACCTGTTCGACGTGGTGTTGCTGCGGCACCGAGTTGTCTTCGAGGACCGGAGCCAAGCCGACGCCCGGCAAATGCTTGCCCGCAAGGACGCGCGGACGGGCTTCGAGCTCGTAGAAGAGCTCGTCGATCGTCCGGCGGAGCAGGTGCTCGCCGAAGTTCGTGATCGAAGTGTCTTCGTTCAGGAAGACGACGCGTTTCGTCTTGCGGATCGAAGCGGTCACGCATTCCCAGTCGTACGGGAAGAGCGAACGCAGATCCAAGACTTCGACGTCGATACCTTCGGCTAGAAGCTTCTCGGCCGCGGCCTTCGCGATGAGCACGTGCCGTCCGTACGTCACCACGGTGAGGTGCGAGCCTTCTTTGACGATCTTCGCTTTGCCGATCTCGACCGTGTAATCGGTCAAAGCAGGCCACTCCGGCTTCCAACTCGAGCGGTCGCCGAGCGGCGCGTCGATCATCTGCGACAAGGCTTTGTCGTCCGCAGGTTCGCCGGGGATGCGCTCTTCGCCCTTCGTGCGGAGAAGCGCCTTCGGCTTCATGAACATGACCGGGTTCGAGTCCTTGAGCGCGGCGATCATCAGCCCGTAGGCGTCGATCGGCGTGGACGGCATCACGATCTTCCATCCGGGAAGATGGGTCATGATCGCGTCGAAGGAATGCGAGTGGTAGATCGAGCCGTGGATGCCGGCGCCGACCGGTGTCATGACCGTGAGCGGCAGGTTGTACTCGCCGCGACAGCCCCACGAGGCGTTACCGATCAGTTTCAAAAGATCGATCGTGTTGAAGATGTAGTCGCAGAATTGGATCTCGGCGACCGGGCGCTGTCCCGCAAGCGCGAGGCCGTATGCCGCGCCGAGGATGCCGCGTTCGTCAAGCGGCGCGTTCCACGCCGTCTTGAGACCTTGCGTCGCCGTGAAGACGCCGCCGAGCGGCGGTCCGACGTCTTCGCCGAAGATATCGGTCACGCCTAAGTGCTGCTCGCCGTAGGCGAGGGCCATGCGGATGGCTTGGGCCATGTTGGCCATGATTAGAACGCCTCTCCGCCGGACTTGGCGATGCGGTTGCCGGGGTCGTTGTGAAACGTCCAGTTCCATTCGTCGCCGGGGTTCGGAAACGGCTCGGCCCGGACGGTCGTCGCCGCGTCCTCGGCTTCGTGCTTGTACTTATCCCAGACGAGCGCGAGTTCGGCCTTGGTCGAGACGCCGTCCGCGACCATGCGCTCTTCGAACTGCAGGATGCAATCCGTGTCGGCGCTGCGGTTCGCGCCCGACGAGCTCGAGTGGCCGTTCAATCGAGAGACGGTCGCCTCGATCAGATACGGCCGGCGCTCTTTTCGAACGTAGGCCATGCCCTTCTCGATCGCCGCCCATGAAGCGGCCGGATCGTTGCCGTCGACGACGTCCGTCGGCATGCCGTGCGGAACGGCGCGGTCGGCGATGTTACGGACGCCGTGCTGGGTACCGTGGCGGGTCGAGATCCCGAAGCCGTTGTTCATGACGACCATGAGCACCGGAAGTTCTTGACCGGGTCGCGTCGACCAGATGAGGCAAGTCGCGAAATCGCCTTCCGCCGTGCCGGCGTCGCCGCCGTTCACGATGGTGATGCCGGTTCCGCCATGGCGCTTTTGCGCCATGGCCGTGCCGGGAGCGATCGAGTATTGGGTCTCGATGGTCGGAGCCATCGGGACGACGTTCCACTTCTTCACCGCGTAGTGGTTGGCGAAGTTCCGGCCCGCCGAATAAGGATCGGTCGATCGCATGCCCATCTGGCGGATGGAGTCGATCATCTGCGCCCCCATGGCGAGCAGGATGCCCGAGGAGCGATAGTGCAGATGCAGATAGTCGTGGTCGAGGCCTTCGCCCTTCTTGACCTGCATCCCGAGCGGAACGGAGAAGGCCTCTTCGCCGGGACCGCCGATCCAGAAGTAGCCGTCGCCCTTCCGGTTCATGGTGATGAGGCGCTCTTCGAGGACGCGCGCCTTGACCATGAGATCGTGAATCTGAAGCTGCCGCTCGGCGGACAAGCGGTGCGAGGACATGCTCTTCGACATGAGGAACCCCGTCGACCTTACGACGCGATCAGGCGTCGCGTGACGGTCGGACAAGACGCCGGTTTTACTCCCCCGCGTCCCCCCCCCCAAGGAGCGAGGATCGGCCCTTGTTGACCGCCGCGAAACCGATGGCCGCTAGGACCGCCGCAGCGACGCCGGTCCAAACGCGGAGGACGGGATCTTCGCCGAGGACGACGGACGACAGAAAGCGGCCGAGGCCGGAGTCCGGAGGCACGAAAAACGCGCCGAGGCCGAGCGCGTTGTTGCAGATATGCGCGACGACGGCGGGCCAAAGCGAGCCCCCCGCAAGCCGCACGGCCCCGAGAAGCATGCCGAGCAGCAGCAACTGGGGAAAGCGGTCCCGATCCAGATGCGCCGCGGCGAAAACGACCGCCGTGCCGACGACCGCTCCGAACCGACCGAGTCCGGAACGGAGCCCGGCCAGCACGAAGCCGCGGAAGTGGATTTCTTCGACGACCCCCGGAACCAGGGCGAAGGCGAGCAACGCGACGAACGGTCCGCGGTCGAGCAACGGCGCCAAAGTCGTCCTCAAGCCTTCGGCGGCCCCGGATCCCGTACCGCCGAATGCGCGGGCGCACTCCAGTGCAAGCAACGCCCCCCCGCAACCGACGAGCGCTCCGCCCGCGAGCGCGAGCGGACGCGGCCTAACGAATCCGAAGGTGGCGACGGTCGAAAGCCGCGCCGCCCGAGCGACGACGAGCGGCGCCGCAAGCAGGCAGCCGAACTGGGCGGCCATTCCGCCGATGAATCCGTATCGCGCCTGCATCGCCGGAACGAGAAACCAGACGAGGCCGACGGCGGCGAGCGGCGCAAGCAGCGCTAAGCCGACGGTCGGAACCCCGGAAGACCCGCCGCGTGAAACGGAGCCGACGGCCTCCCCGGATTCGCGGAAGAGGATCTCCTCACGCTCGAACGCTCGCGTGCAGGTCTTCAACGCGGCGGCGGCCAGCGCCAAGAGGACCGCGGAAGCGCCGAGCGCGCGCCAAAGATCCGCTTCCCCCGTCATCGCGCCCTTCACGAGCAGCGCGACGTTCGCGACCGGGGCCCACCACCAATCGGCGAACTTGGCGGTCGGAAGCATCGCGCTCATCGCGAGCGGCATCACGACGACATAGAGCGGCGAAAGATAGGCCGCGCCTTCTTTGTAGGTCCGGGCGGCCGCCGACATCGTGAGCGCCACGGCGCCGAACACCGCGGTCAAGAGGACGAGTCCTAGCGCCACGAGCGCAAACCCGGCCGGACTGAAGCGCACCGCGGCGGTCGCCCCGCCGATCGGAGCCGATCCGAGCGAAGCGGCGAGAGAGCCGAGATTGGCGAGCGCCGACGCGGCGCCGCAGGCGAGGACGGCGAGGTACTTGCCGAAGACGATCTCCCGTCGCGACGCCGGCGTCGTCAGCAGGGCTTCGAGCGTGCCGCGCTCCTTCTCTCCCGCGGCAAGATCCACCGCGGGCCCGAACGTTCCGAGCAACGCCATAAGTACGACGACGAAAGCAATGATGCCGCCGAACCGAGCCCCGCCGCGCTCGCCCGCATCGGAGAGGTCGTCGGCCTCGGTCCGCAACGGGGCGTAGCGATCGCGGATCGCGCGGACGGCCTCCTGAAACGCGTCGTACGCGGCCGTCGAAGCGGGATCATGCGAGCGGTACACGGGCCGAAGTACGACCTCCTCGCGCGCCGCCAGCCGCCGCTCGAGGTCGGCCGGCGCCTCGACGCCGAGCGCGACGCGGCCTTCGCGGACCGCCGCGCGCAGGTCGGGCTCGTCCGTCAGTACGAACTGCGGCTTCTTCGCCAACTCGGCGACGAGCGGGTGGTCCGATTGCGGCGCGCCGCCGTCGGCGCCGACGAGGCGGACGATCACGCGCGCCTCGCGCTTCTCAAGCGACGCCTTCTCCTTCGCCGCCAACGCGCCGAATCCGACGGTCAACGCCGGATAGAGCACGACCGGAAGGACGAACGTGGCGAACAACGTGCGGCGATCCCGCAGCACGTCGAGCAGTTCGCGGAAAAGCACGGCCTTGACGACGGACCATCTCATGCGCCGGCCCCTTCCGCCAGGGCGGGATCGGCCGCCGCGATCAGCCGGAAAAACGCGTCTTCGATCGAGCCCGCGCCTCGAAGCTCCGCAGCCGTGCCCGAAAAAAGCACGCGCCCCTTATGGATGACGACGACGTCGTCGCAGAGCCGTTCGACTTCGCCCATGATGTGCGACGAAAAGACGACGGCTTTGCCTTGATCCCGCGTCTTCGAAATGAAAGCGAGCACGTCGCGCGCGACCAGCACGTCCAGTTTGGCGGTGGCTTCGTCGAGGATCAGGAGCGGCGGATCGTGTACGAGCATGCGTGCAAGGCGCGTCTTCTGACGCTGGCCGTCCGATAGCCTGCCGCACGGCCGATCGAGAAACTCGCCCATCTTGAGGAGTTGCGCCAGCTCTTCGACCCGCCCGCGGATCGTGCCCTGGTCCAATCCGTGCAGCGCACCGAAGAACCCGACCAGTTCGCGCGCGGTGGATCGTTCGTAGAGGCCCGCCGCTCCGGTGAGAAACCCGGTCTTCGCACGCGCCGCTTCCGGCTGTCGGCCGACGTCGACGCCGAAGACGCGCACCGCACCCGACGTCGGACGGAGCAAAGTCGCGACGACCCGGAGCGCCGTGGTCTTCCCCGCTCCGTTGGGCCCGAGCAGACCCAGCACGCGTCCGGGCCTCGCCGTGAAAGAGACGCCGTCGACCGCCGTGACGCGCCCGCGCCGTCGATCCTCGAAAATCTTGACGAGGTTTTCGACTACGAGAGGCGGTGCATCCGTCACGCCTTGAACTCGGCGACGATCGCCGTGATGTTGTCCCGGCCGCCGTTCTCGTTCGCCTCTTTGACCATGGTCTTGGTCATCGCGTCGAGGGACAGCGGCCCGCCGAGGATGCGGCCGAGTCGTTCGTCGACGACCATGTCGGAGAGTCCGTCCGAGCACATGAGGAAGCGGTCGTCCTGCTCAAGATCGAGCAGGATGAAATCCGCTTTCACGGCCGGCGCGGTGCCGACCGCGCGGGTGATGATGTTTTTCTGGGACGACTCGCGCGCCTCATCGACCGTGAGGCGGCCCTCTTTCACTTGAGAGTTGACGAGGGAGTGATCCTCGGTCAATTGCTCGAGATTGCCCTTCCGCGAGCGGTAGCAACGCGAGTCGCCGACATGGGCCACGAGCACGTGCCGACCGAGATCGACCATCGCGACCAAAGTGGTGCCCATGTCCCGGAACCGCTCGTCCTCTTGACCGCGTCGCCAGATCCGGAGATTGACGTCGCGGATCCACTCGTCCAGCAGATTCCGCGCGGCGGCGGCTTGATCCGCGGGCGCCATGCGGCGCACGGAGGCGGGAAAATCCTTCCGGATGTGCCCGCCGAGGATCTCGACCGCCATATCGGAGGCGACTTCGCCGTAGAGGCGTCCGCCCATTCCGTCGGCGAGGACGGCGAAGCCCGCCCCGTCGTCGCAGACGAATCGATCTTCGTTTTCCGTTCGCTTCTGTCCGACGTCCGTCAACCCGACGAATCGCATCACGTGCGGAGCTCCTATGAATGGCGGGCGGATGATAGCCGCTCATGCCGCGTTCATGGACAAGGCTTAGAATCAAAGTCGTGGACGCCCCGAATTCCGACCCTCCCGGATCTCCGGCAGACGACGCGCGAATCGCCGCGGAATGCATTCTTGCAGCCGAAGGAATCGCTTCTTTTCCGACCGCGCTCATCGTTCATCCGGACGACCCGATGCATCGGCATTTGCTGCGCCTCGGACGTCCGCCGGCCTACGCGCTCGGCGAATACGTCCGATCCGGGCTGGAGGCGGTAAGGCTCGTCGGCCGGATCTCCGCCGCGGAAGGCCCCTTTTCGACCGCGCGACCGATCCTCGATTTCGCCGCCGGATTCGGCCGAACGGCCCGTTTCGTCCGGCGGGACTTCGGGCCGGGAAGCGTGGACGCCGCCGATGTTTTGCCCGGTTCCGCGGCGTTCAATCGGGACGTTCTCGGCCTCGGCGCCTTCGATTCGACCTTCGACCCCGCTCTCGCGCGATTTCCCCGCCGCTACGGACTGATCTACGTCATCTCCCTCTTCACTCATCTACCCGCCTCTCGGGCGTCGGCTTGGATCGAGCGCCTCCGTTCCTCCCTTACGAACGACGGGATCCTGATTCTGACCACGCACGGCGTCGGATACGGAAAACGCGAGGGACTGATTCCTCCGGAGTCGACCGCCCCCTACGTCTACTTGCCGCGTAGCGAGATCGAGACGCTCGACCCGAGCGAATACGGCACCGTCTACTACGACCCGGCGGAATTCCGCCGTCTATTGGCCGTCGCCGGTTGCTCGGGCGCGACGACCAAGGAACGCGGACTCTTCGGTGCTCACGACGTTCACATCGTGAGCCGGGACGGACGGCGCATTCAGCCGCCGCCCGCCGCGCCGCGCGGCGGATTCTCGCGATTGTCCTTGCATGCGGACGGCCGCTTTTCCGGCGAAGCGTGGGTCGACGTCGACCCGGGCGGCCCCGGACTCGCGGGCGTGCGCACATGGCTCGACGGGGCCCCGGGCCCGCCGCTGCCGTTTCCGGGCGCAGTCGAAGCGGAGGACGAGAACGGCGATCGTCGCCTGCGCTACCGCGTCGAGACCTCGGGACGCGCGGCGCCGTTCGCCCCCGGAGCACGCGTCGTCGGTTTGACCGCGACGGAACGAGACGGTGCGCGCACGCTCGTCGCCGGCGAAATCGTCGTCCCGTCTTGAAGGGACGACGAAGCGATCAAGGCGCGATTTCGACTTTCCGCGCCGCGGATTCGTCCAATCGGAGCCCGTAGCGGGCCTCGAGCAAGCCTAAATCGGCGGTCGACAGCGCGGCGCGCGGCGACTTCGGACGGACGGCGGCGATCGCCGCTTTGATCGCATATCGCAGCGATATGCCGAGGTAGACCAGCCAATTCACGAAGAACGGGTAGCGGTCCGTCAGGTGCTTCTTGTGAAAGAGCACCATCGCGCGGTGGAAATGCCAGTTCATCCGCTGCGGGGCCTGCCGCGTCGAGGCGCCCTTGTGATGCACGACGCCGCGGTCGCCGACGTACCAGACGCGCCAGCCGCGCGCCTTCACGCGGAAGCACCAGTCGAGGTCCTCTCCGAACATGAAGAAGCTCTCGTCGAGTCCGCCGACGTCCTCGACCGTCTCCCGCCGGACGAGCATGAATGCTCCGACGACCGCGTCGACGTCGTAGCTGCCGCGCGGATCGTCGGCCGCCCGACGATAGCCGCCGAACAAGCGAGGCAGCCATCGATCGAGTCCGAGGAACCGGCCGAGCGCGTTCCAAGGAGTCGGGAAGCTCCTCTTACAGGCTTGGTCCAAGCCGCCGTCCGGCCGGTCGACCCGGCAGCCCGCGACGCCGACTTCGGGATGTTCGTCCATCAATCGGATCATCGGTCGCAGCAGCTCCGGCGGCACGAGCGTGTCGGGATTGAGCAACAGCACATAGCGGCCGCGAGAGAGGCGAAGTGCGCGGTTGTTCGCTTTCGCGAACCCCTCGTTGACCGGATTGCGGACGAGCGCCACATCGGGGAAGCGCTCCGCCACCGCGTCGGCGGAGCCGTCGGCCGATGCGTTGTCGACCACGATCACTTCGAGCGGCACGTCGCCCCGGTTTCGGTCGAGAGTCGACAAGCATTCGAGCAGCAGCGGCCGCGTGTTGTAGGACGCGACGAGCACTGAAAGCAGCGGTACCGGACGGGCGCTGGAACTGGTCATGGTTTTCGCGGTGAATGGCGGCGGCGGAGGGTCTCGCGTACGCCCCGCCACGCCTGTCGATAGGCGGGTAGGACGTCCGGTTCACGCACGAGGAGATACGACGCCCGGGCGATCTCGTACAGGAGGAGGACGGGAAGCCGCAAAAAAATCGCGGGCCAGCTTTCGTTCTTCAGCACGTTCCACAGCCGGTTGCGCACCGAGCATCGACGGAGAAACAACGGCTGCGCCCGGCGCTCTCCTTCTTTCCAACCACGCTCGTGCGTCGCGACGGCCTCGGGCAGGTAGCGGATCCGCCAACCGGCGCGCCGAAGCCTTGCCCCGAGGTCGACGTCCTCCTGATAGGCGAAGTAACGGGAGTCCAAGACCTCCCCACCGCCGTCCGCGGCCGCATACAACGCCGTGCGCCGAAGCAAAGCGCCTGCGAGACAGGCCGCGGCGACGTCCTCCGGCTTTAGATATCGCCCCGCGGCCGCTTGTCCGGCGCCGCGGTCGGACGCACGCCAAAGGATCGGATCGAGCACGATTCCCGCTGAATCGAGCGCGACCTCGCCCGTCCGGTACAGCCGGAACGCGACGGCGCCGAGGCGCGGATCCCGGTCGAGTTCCGCGGCCGCCAGTCGGACCGCGTCCGGCCGGACGTAGCAATCCGGATTGAGCGAAAGCACGTACGGCGCTTCCGGTCCGCTAGCGGCGAGTCCGTCGTTGAAACCGGCGGCGAATCCGGGATTCGCCGTCCGACGGAGCCGCAAACTTCGGCGAATCGCGCCGCCGACTCCGTCGCCGTGAGCGCCGCCTAGCGACGGCGGCACGCCGGCCGAAGCCCCATTGTCGACGACGACCGCCGAAACGACGACGCCCTCCGACGAACGGAGGGCGTCGAGGCACGCGGTGACGCGCGGGTCGTCCTGATGGACGACCACGACGGCGGCGATCCGCGGAAGGTTCACGGAGCCGGGGTGTACAGCTCGGCCGAAGAAAGTCCGACGCCCGCTGCGTCTCCGCCGCCCGCGATCAAGATCGAACCGTCGCGCAGGAGGACCGCCAAGTGCGAACCGCGGGCCAAGGGCAGGGCCGTCGTGAGCGTGAACGCATTCGAGCCCTGCGTGCGCGTCGCGCAGACGTTGGTCGCCGTGTAGGCGAGCAGGGTGCCGGAACCGCCGCCGGAGAGATGGCACTTGCCGTTCTTGAGCAGGACCTGTCCGTGCAGCGCGATGCCCGTGGCGAGCGTGTTCGTCGCCGTCCACGAATTGGCGGCGACGCTGTAGCGCGCGCAGAGCCCGCTGGTCGTCGGCACGAAGAGGTTCGAGTAGATCCCTCCGCCCACAAAGACCTCGCCGTTGTTCATGGTCGTCGCACGGTGGCCGGCGCGGCCCGGGATGCCGCCGAACCCGAAGATGCCCGCGGGCAGCGCGGCCGCGGCCTCGTACGCGTTGGTCGTCGGATTATAGAGGTTGTTCGTCTGTGTGAACGTCGGCACGTCGTTGCCGGCGATGCTCGTGGTGCCGTTGATTCCCGAGATGATCAGGACCTTGCCGTTCTGCAGGAGCGACGCCGCATGGGCGAAGCGCTTCCCGGCCATGACGCCGGGGACGGCCGTCCACGTGTCGAGCACCGGATCGTAGACCTCGGAGGTGTCCTGACACGTCGCGAGAATCGGGGCGATGCTCGTGGTGCCGGGCGGAATCGTGAAGGTCGTGACGCCGCCCGTGACGAGGACTTTGCCGTTGACGAGCTTCGTCGCGGTAGAGCCCGCGCGCGCGACGCCCATCGAGGCGGCGGCCGTGATCGTTCCGGCGACCGGGTCGAAGATCTCGCAGGAACTGACGACGTTGCCCGTCGCGCCGGTACCGCCGATCAAGAGGACGCGACCGTCGTTCAAGACGACGCTTTGGTGGAACGCACGGGCCTGCGACAGCGCGGGGCCCGGGGTCCAACTGCGCGTGAAGGGCGACCAGAGTTCCGTCGTCGCGGTGCCGACCGGGCTCGTCAGATTGCCGGAGCCTCCGCCTGCGACGAAAACGGAGCCGTCGTTCAAGAGATCGCCGGTCGCGAGGGCGCGCGCCGTCGACATCGACGTCATCGCGGTGAACGAGTCCGGGGCCTCCCAGTCGAAACGGAGCGCGCGCGTGATCGCGTATCCCGAAGGACAGCCCGCGTCGCCGACGATCGCCTGTCCGAAGAACACGATCGAATTCCAAACGGCGTCGTTCGGGATGAACGTCGTAAGGGCCGCCTCGCCCGATGCGTTCAAGTTGCCGAATCCGATGATCGTGAAGAACGGGCTGAAGAGGTCGACCGAGAACGTTCCAAGCCCCGGAATGACGACCGGGCCCGCGTTATCGGCGATGAACAGCGCGTAGTCCGCACCGGACGCGCCCTTGACCGTCGCCGTGAAGTTCGAACCCGAATGGAACGGCGTCGTGACGAGGTCGCCGTTGCAGCCGTTGCCGGACTGTGCGACCGCGGAAACCGACGTCGAGAGGAGCACGACGGAAAGCAGGAGGGCCATGCGCATGAGAAATTCTCGTTCTCCGCCCGAAGGGAACCGAGGACATGCCGCCCGATGCGGGTCGTCGCTCCGGCCGATCGGCTGCGGGTGCCCAAAACATACGCCGCCGGTGCGCCCTAAGCCAAGATTTCGGCGGCCCGCATCACGCCGTGCGCCGGACCGAAGGCCGGTACCATGCCGGGCGACATGTCCTTCCTCGGCCGAAACCGCTTCGCTTTCGTCGTCATCGCCGTCATAACGGCCTTGCACGCGCCGCTTTTCGCCGCCGGATTCTGGCGGGACGACTTCGGCATCTTGGAACTCGTGGCGCGGCGCGGCCCGGCTGAAGTCCTCCGGCTGGGTTTCGTCGACCGCTGGCTAGGATTCGTCCACGACTTTTGGAGACCGGTTTCGACCCTCGGCGTCGTGGCCGGGACGTTCGTCGCCGGAACGACGCCCCTCCTTTGGCGCGGCCTGTCGCTCTTGCTCGCCTTCTCGGCCGTGCAAAACGTCGCGAGGATTTTTTCCGAAACGAAAGACGCCGATCGTCCGGTGGATCCGACCGGCTCCGAGTCGAAAGAAGCAGGGCCGAAGCCCGCGCGGACCGGCGCGATCGCCGCCGCCGCCGCAGCGGCCGTGTTGCTGTCGCCGGCGATGGTCGAGCCGACGGCGTGGGCGGTCGCCGGGCAACAGGAGTTCTTGGCCCTCGCCTGCTTCGCGGCCGCGCTCGCCGGTTTCGTTCGCGGTCGGTATTCGAGCCTCGTTTGGACCGCCCTGGCCTGCGGCGCGAAGGAGACCGGCTTCATACTGCCGGGAATCTTGTTCGGCGCCGTCTTCTCCTTCATCCGTCCGGAAGACCGCCGACGAAGGCTCTTGCTTCTCGCGACGCACGTCGCGAGCGCCGCGGTGTTGTTCGGGCTCCGATGGAAAGTCCTCGGCGGATTCACCGCGGCCTATGCGGCGGGCGAACGTGCATCGCTCGCGGCCGCCTTTAGCTCGACGGCCCCGCTCGTCCTAACCGGGGCTTGGAAAGCCGTCGGACCGGGCGTTCTCGGCCTCGCGGCCGCAGGACTCGTGTTCGCGTTCGCCCGCGCGCGCGTCCGGTCGTTCGGTCTCGTCGTCGCCGCGCTCGCCGCGTCGGCGCCGGTGTTGGCCGGACCGCTCGTCGATCTGACGCCGGGCGGGGGCTATCGCTTCTTCGTCGCACCGGCGTTCGTCCTCGCGATCTTCGGAGCGCGTGCTTTGGCCGTCGACTGCGCGGGCCCGAGACTCCGGACGGTCGGCGCGGCGATCCTCGCCCTCTCCGTGCTCGGCTCCGCGATCGCCGGTCGTTCGGCCGTCGCCGCCATGCGGGAGACGATCGCGGAATCCGACCGTATCGTCAGCGGAGTCGCGAACATCGAGGGCGAGGCGCTCCTCC
>SXGT01864069.1_pt1 | contig 11762 bp, 8 predicted proteins | sample 3176221 | NCBI WGS metagenome assembly SXGT01 (sample SAMN11356862, study PRJNA531348) | freshwater metagenome | isolation source: freshwater sample F1-120 | place: China: Fuxian Lake, Yuxi | collected 2017-12-25
GACCTGTTCCTCGAGGGTCGGGTCGGACCATGTCGGTTTCGCCGGTCCTGCGATCTCTGGGTCCGGGAGTGCCGGGTCCGGGAGTGCCGGGTCCGGCAGTTCGGCGCCGGCGGTCTGGTGGAGGCGCTGTTGGATGGCGAGGGCGGAGTCGCCGCGTGCGGTGCGGGTGATGATCGAGCCGAGCTGCTCGCCGGGGTCTTGGGTTCCGGTGCGGTCGAGGATCACGGCGTGGTTCGCGTCGCGGCCTCGCGTCATGGCGACGTAGGCGTGGTTGCGGCTGGTGGTGTGGTCGAGGACGGCGATGCCGATGTCGACGGTGTCGCCTTGGGTGCCGTATCCGGTGACGGCCCAGCCGAGCTCGACGTGCTCGGTGACATACCGGGCCGGCAGGTCGACGGTTCCTCGCTGGGGATGCTCGACGGTGAGCCTGCCGTCGGGGTGTGCGGTGGTGACGGTCCAGGTGTGGCGGTTCCGAACCCGCCCACCCGCGTCGGTGCGTAGGGTGGGGTCGTTGCGGCGGGTGGCGATCTGGTCGCCGGCGTGGGCGCGGGTGCCGTCGCGCAGCGCGACACCAGGATCCTCGGGGCTGCGGGTCCGTTGGATCTCGAGGTTGATGGCCCGGGCGGTGTCGCTGGTCGTGGTGGTGATCGCGACCGACCGTCCCGCGGCGATGTGGCGTTCGTGGGCACGGGCGACCTGGCCGGCGGCGACGGCGGGGTGGCTGGTGGTGACTCGGTGATGGGCGACGTACGCGTCGACGGCGCCGGGGTCTCCCGCTCGGAGGGCGAGGCTCGCGGCGGCTTCCCACGGGTGGGTGAACCGGCGGGGTTCGTCGAGGGTGTGGTGCGGGAGCGTGTTGCACCAGTGGGCGAACACCCCACCCCGCGCGACCGACGGGAGCTGCTCCGGGTCGCCGACCAGGGCGAGACGCCACCGGTTCGCCCGGACCAGCTCGACCAACCGGGCCAGGTCGGCGGTGGCGATCATGCCGGCTTCGTCAAGGATCACCGTCGTCCCGGCCGGCAGGACCGGGTGCCGGTGTTGGTGACGAGTGAGGAACCCGGCGACCGTGTCGGTCGAACAGCCCGCCTCGCGGGCGAGGACGTCGGCGGCCTTGCCCGACGGCGCAAGGCCGACCACCGGGCGGCGTTCGGCTTTGAGTGCGGCGACGGCTTGGGCGGTGGCGTAGGTCTTCCCCGTGCCCGCCGGGCCGACCACCAGCACCAGCGGAGTGTGGCTAGCGATCTCCCGCGCGGCAATCACACGCGGGTCCTTGCCTGGCGGGGTTGGGCGGGTCTGCTTGGCCGCCCACGCCAACAGTGCGTGTTCCTCGTCGAGCACGCGGGGTGTCGTGAGGAGCCGTTCCGTCACGTGCTCGGTGATCGGCCGGCCGTCCCGCCGCTGCTGGACCGTGCCGTCGGGTGCGGGCCCGAGCGAGACGCACCGTGCTTCGGCCAAGGCGGCGAGCCGGTCGATCTCCGCGACGAGCTCTGGCCCGGATCCGAAGGTGTGGGTCTCGAGGATGGTGGCGAGGTGGCGGGCCAGATCGGCGCGGAGCCACGCCGACGATTCGTCGCTCGCGTGTAGGAGTGCCTCGTCGATCAGGTCGTCGTCGGGGATGGTCCACCCCGTCCGACGCTCGTCGACGAGCCGATCCGACACAAGGCCGGTCGCGTCGAAGCCCATCCCTTGCGCTTCGTGGGTCCACTCGGCGTGCAGCATCTCGGCGTCGCGACCGTGGGTCTTGTCGGGCCGGGATGCCTTGGCGGCGCGACGTTCGAGCTTCCCGACCATCTTGGCGTCGGGTGTGCGGCCGTCGTGTTCGTCGCTCCAGCGGCGGATCAGCTCCGCGTGCTTTGCGTCGACCTGCGCGCTGCGCTTAGAGAACCCCTCCCGCACTGCGTCCGACACGCAGGCCAGGTCGAACACCCCCGGGCTGCGCTCGGTCCAGCCGACGCCGAGTCGGCTGGTCAGCTCGGCGCGCAAGGCGGCGTCGTAGACGGCGCCGATGCTGCGCTGCTGGAATTTCAAGAACCTGGCGTCCAACGAGAGCCACCGGCCCGACGGGTCTTGGACCTTCGCGGCGATGACCGCATGCGAGTGCAGCTGCGGGTCCACCGTGCGGGAGGTGTGCTGGCGGAACACCGCCACCGTCAGCCCTCGGGTATCGAGCTGGAAGACGCCATCACGACCCCGCCGGGTCACCGCCCCATGCTGCTCGAGCCAGCCGAGGGCGGCGTCGACCGCGGCGTCGTGCGCGGCGAGAACCTCGGCCCGCACCCACCGGTCCGGGGTGAGCGCCCAGAGGACGGACACGGACTTCGGTGCCGAGAACGTCGCGTCGAACCCCCGCGCCGACGCATCCCCGAACCGGCGACCCAACCGCCGGCCGGTCTCCGAATGCTGTGCCTCGAGCACTGCCCGCATGTCGGCACCCGACACCGGTCCGCCCAGTCCGAGCGCCTCGCAGCCTCGGCCCCACCACCGGCCCGACGGTTCCTCCGGATCCAGGTAGTAGTCCACCGGACCCCGCCCCAGCCCCGACCGCTCCCGGTCCTCCGCGAACCCTGCGTAGTAGGCCAGCAGACCAGGCAGACGATCCGACGACGCCTTCAACGTCGTCACCCGCATCACGACGACCACCAACCGCACGACCATCCCGCCGCACATCCCGCCCGGGCCAATGCACCCGTCTGTCGATCCATGACCAAATAGGCCGTTGAGCGGGCCGAAAGTTCGCGAGCGCCGCGGGCCTCTTTGGACTGTTGTGGCTGACGCCCGCTGTCTCGATCGAACGTTCAGTGGTGTTGAGGAAGCAGCCGGCGGCAATGGAGGTCTCCGGCCTTTGAACGTGCTGGACTGATCAGCGGTGTTCGAGGATCCCGATGCCCTGCGCGAACGGTTGGACTCCTTTGTTCCGCCCCCTTCGCTCTTGCTGGTCGACTTCGATGGGGTCGTTGTCGACAGCGAAGCGATTCAGCACAGCGCGTACTCAGCGGCGTTGAGCCCCTACGGCATCGAGCTCAGCGTCGACGACTTCCGTCGCTACATCGGATCGTCCGAGGATGAGGTCCTCGAGCGAATCCAACGCGACCACGTGTGCGAGTTGGACCTCGCCTCCGTGAGGGAACAGCGCGCCGTAGTGCTGGACGCCGAGTTCGCGGCAATCCCCGCACCGAACTGGTTCGTTCGCCCTGCCCTCGAGTGGATCGAGCGCCGGCGCGGAACCGCTCGGATCGTGTCGGCCGGTCATCGCCATCGAATCACCGCCACCCTCGACCGATTTGGTCTCGCAGACTTGGTCGACGCCATCCACACCGTCCCCGAGCAGCCTTCCGGAACGACGAAGGCGGATCTCCTCGACGATTGCATCTCGACCGCGCCCGCCGCCACCGTCGTCATCGAGGACAACGCAGCGATCCTTGCCCATGCATCGCGAAAGGGCTGTCGCACGATCGGCGTACGTCATGCCTACAACACGGGTAGCGAGCTAGTCGCGGACATCACCGTCTCCGCTCAGCCCGCAGGATGATGCGTCAGTCTGGGCCAACAAGATGCGGTGCCGGATCGAGGACGCTCGAGTCCTATTGCGGAGCTCCGCCCCCGTCGTCGCACGAAAGCCGGACTCGCGTCTGAGATCCGCCGGACCTCCCGTTCGACATCCCGCTGAAGGTCCCGGCGGCTACTCGGTGGGTTGGACGACCAGGGGCAGGAGTGTGAGCAGGACGTCGGCGTTCGCTTCGTATCCGGCGGGGCCGAGGCGGATGAGCTCGGCTTCGACGAGTGCGTTGAGGTCTCGGGAAAGCGTGCGGGGTCCGCACGTGGCGTAGACCGACGCCAGTTCGGTGGTAAGTCTGGGGACGTCCCGCTTGGCGACGGGAGCGTTTCCGAGGAGGGCTTCGGCGATCAGCTGTCGCCGGCGACGCATCTCGGGGTCACGACCGGTGACCTGCTCGCTGACGTGCTCTTGCCAGGTAAGGCGGAACTGCCGGTCGTAGATCCACTCGAGCTGTTCTTCGAGCCCGAGGACCAGGCCGTCGGCGCAGTAGGCGAGGAACTTCGACACGTCTCCTCCGGACTCGCTCGCGTACTGCAGCTGTCGGTAGTACTCGTCGCGGGTCTGGTTGCAGTGGTTCGCGATGAGGTGCGCGGCGCTTGTCGGTACTCCCGAGGTCACGAGCACCAGGTACTCGCACAGCCGGGCGGTGCGCCCGTTGCCGTCGCCGAACGGATGGATCCACGCGAGGTAGAGGTGCGCGAGGGATGCCTTCACGATCGCGATCGGGACTCGCATGGCACCGTCGGTGGTGAACGATGGACCGTTGAGCCAGTCGCACATCTGGGCGACGAGCTGTGGACACTCCTCCCAGTCGGGAGCCCGGTATCGCCCGACGACCACGGAGTCGTGCCGGTACTCGCCCGGCACCACGTGGTCTTCGAGGCCGTCGAGGCCGTGCAGCACACGCCGGTTGAACTCGACGATCAGCTCCGGCGTGAGCTGAGGCCGGCGTCCGACGGCGATCTCGGCGAGCACCCAGTTGTACGCGTCGAGGACGTTCTCGACCTCACGGACCTGGTAGTCCTCGGTGCCGACGGCCGGGCGGTGCTCGACAATCGCTCGTACCTGATCCTCGGTGAGCGTGTTGCCCTCGATCGCCGTGGTCGCATGGGCGCCCTTCGCCAAGCTGAGCCGGTGGAGCTGATCGGCGTACGCCTTCGGGAGAGGGACCCGGGACAGGTGAGAGCATTTCGAGCGCGCCTCACCGAGTTGCATCCAAAAGGACGGGGCCATGGAACGGAGGTCCAAGGCGAACGAGATCCACGGGTGTTCCACATAGGGAACCTACCGTGTCAACCGAGTTGTCAACTGCAGATGGCTGCTGACCTGGGATGACAGTAGTTACACGTCTGTAACTTGTCATCTCTTCTGACGCCGATGGTGTCCGACCGAGCGGGCTAGCCGCCGCCGTCGGCCACACCACCATCTTGCTCGCCTATCGCGGGATCCCGGCCGGAATCCTGCGCCGGGCACTCCGCGAAAACTCCGCGAGAGGGCGGTAAAGGGTGGGTACGGGCCGGTACCAGCCGGCACAGTTTCGGGCCTCTGACCTGGGCTTTCGCGCTCTGACCTGCACGAACGCGCACCGCCTTGGCTGCTTTGCAAGCAGGGGGTCGTGGGTTCGAGTCCCATCGTCTCCACCGCGAAAGTGCAGGTCACGGGCCTGCGGGTCGTCGGTGATCGGCGTGATGTCGGTGCCCGTGCCCACTACGTGCCCACCACGGACGGACTCTGGCGTGTGATCGTGGGCACGGGAGGGCATGGGCGGGTCTTCTCCAGCCTGCTGCGACGGACCTCCGGCGGCCCGCAAACCCAGCCGAAAGGTTGCGGAACCAGGACTATCCCGTCAATCCCTGCGAAGCGGCACGGAACAGCGCCTGCCGGGGACGGGGCCGCTCAGTCGCGATCCCCGAGGAGGCTCCGCACCCTATGGAACAGGACGCGCGGGTACCAGGACGGCTTGAAGCGCGGCACACGTTGCCGCAACCCGAGTGACGCCTCGAGCAGGGCGCAGTAGCCGGGGCCGTAGTCAGCCTCACCGTCCGGAACCTCGACGCGCTTGATGCCGATGATTGATCCGAGTTTCGATACGTCGACCGAACCAACCTCACCGACGTACACGGGATGCGCTGTCGGCGCCCCTCCTCTCGCGAGGCTCGCACAGCGGAAGCCCGCGGCCGCCATTTGTTCTGGCAGCAGAGTGCTCTTGTGGACAGCGCCTGCAAGCACATGGAATTCGGCGCGATCCATTGGATCCGAGTCGGCGCGAGCCTCCCTCAGTTCCGATTCGATCCATCGAACGTTGACGACGTCCCATGGCCATGGTGTCGAGATGATGACGCGCCGACGCGCGATGCGGACCAGCTCGGCCAGCGCAGGCCCGACCTCGTCGGGGTACAGGTGCTCCAAGTTCTCGATCGATAACGCAACGTCGACCTCTTGGTCACCAAGCGGAAGCGAGGCGGACTCTGCGAGAACCACGCGGTCGTAGGCCCCGTAGGTCTCGGCGTAGGAGACCGCCCGCGGCGAGAAGTCGATGCCCACGAACGTGGGATCCGTGATGCCCTCGTCGATGAATGGCATCGTCCACGGCCACCGAGCCCGGATGATCGACACAGGAACACCGGCACCGCACCCGATATCTGCGATCGAACCGCCGACGAGGTGCAACTGCACGAGATCCGTAATGAAGAGCGGGCTGACCTGCCCGTGATGGGCAAGGGACTCGCGGTAGTGCCGCTTGCGCGGCTGTGAAATCCCCCTGCCAGCCCGATCGGCGGCCGCTTTCGCGAAGTCGTCCTGATCCGTTGATATCGGGCTCATCGGGCCAACCACCACGTCAAGGGTATCGGACCGCACGACGCCGCCCTTGACGGTCAGTCGTTGCCGAGACGCGGCAAGCTCCGCGACGTTGTCAAGGTCCGGTACCCCCGCGACGTGTCGTGCCCACTACGTGCCCACCAGGGTGGAAAATGACGGACAGTGACCGGTTGTGGTGGTCACGCAAGATGGCCTCTGACCAGCACGTTTACCCTTCCGGGCCTGGTGGTTCGTCGCCGGGTTCCTGATTTGCAAGCAGGGGGTGAAGCGCTGGAGTCGTTGATTCAGCGAACCATCAGGGTGGAGCGAGAGGACCTCTGTTCACACGGAGCCCTGTGGGACGACCCACTCGTGGGCGGCTCCTCCCACGTCGGCGATCCGCCCGAAATCGCTGTCGTAGTGCAAGACGACGAGGTTCGCCTTCAGCGCCGCAGCCGAGATGATCAGGTCCGGGATCGGAACGCGGTGCTGACCGCGTCTGGCGAGCTCGTGTTGCAACTCGACCGCGGTGCGCATCACGTCGTCGGTGATCGGAGCCGTGTCGAGTGCTCGGCGTTCCTCGAGGATCGCTTCGTAGTCGGCGAGGTTTCGACTGCTGTAGAGGACCTCGAGGTCGACGATGGTGCAGGTCGCGATCTCGCCGTCCTCGAGCAGCGGCCGGAGGCGGGCCTCCACAGCTGGAACCGGGAAGCGGGCGAGTGCGCTCTTGTCGGCGAGGTAGTGAGCGCTCAGCGCCACGCGCCGGCCATGACCGCGGGATCGTCGAGATCGAGATCACGCATTGCGCTCAATCGATCTGCGTGTCGGCGCCGCCGCGCGGCCAGAACGACTTCCTGCAACGACCGGTTCACCGCTTCCTTCATCGTCGACGCGGCGAGAACCTTGGTCGCCTCGTCGAGGAGGTCGTCGTCGATGTCCACCAGGCGCTTGCTCATGGCGCGGAGTATATCCGCCGATCGGACACAGAGATATATCACTTCGGCGAACGTGCCTGGTGGTGCCACTCACCAGATGGGCGGGCGATGGTGAGCCCATGGGCGAACCACTTCGAGAGCGCGGCACACCCGGAGCGCGAGGGCCTCGCTGCCTCTCGGGCCAATCAGCTGGAGTCCGACGGGGAGACCGTCGACGAAGCCAGCGGGGACCGACACCGCGGTGAGACGGAGGATGTTGGCCAACGCGGTGTTCGCGATGTAGTGGTCCATGGTCTCCCAGGGCATCGCCCAGGGATCCATCGGGCGCAACGGCGCGACGTACGGTGCGGTCGGGACCGCGACGAAGTCGTAGCGGGTGAAGAGCTCCTTCAGCTTGTGGTACTGAGCGTCTCGCCAATCGCGCGCAGCCCGGTAGGACTCTTCGGACACGACCCGGGCGTTCTCCACGAGGCTGATGAGGTAGGGCGAGAGCAGCGCACGACGGTGGTCGTCGGCGAAGGCCTCGAGGATCCGCGGATGCGCCATCGGGCTTGCGGCACCGTCGTAGATCACGCGCCCCGCGTTGAGTGCCCAGAAGTGCTCGGGTAGCCCCGCGAAGCGCACCGTGGACTCGTCGACATGAGCGCCGGCGGTGACGAGATCCGACACCGCAGCCGCCACGACGGGCGTCACCGCAGGATCGGGCGCGAAGTCGCCCATCGTGGGGATCCACGCCAGGCGGATCTCGCCGACGCCGTCGTCGAGACCGACCTCGTAGTCGGCTGCTCCAATGCCCGTGGACATGGGATCCCGTTGGTCCGGCCCGCCGATCACCGTGAGGAGACGCGCGGCGTCGCGCACGTCGCGGGTCATGGGACCGATCCCGGCGAACTGGCCTTCGCCGAGGCGACCCCACGACGGCACGACGCCCTTGCTCGGCTGGACCCCCACGACGCCGCACAGTGCCGCGGGCAGTCGCGTCGAGCCCCCGCCGTCCGTGCCGATTGCCAACGGGACCTCCGCCGCCGCGGCCGCGCCAGACCCGCCGCTCGACGCCCCACTCACCCGTTCCGGATCCCACGGGTTCACGCATTCGGGTGCGATCCGGCTCACCGTGCGCGGCCACACCGCGAACTCGGGCATGTTGGTCTTGCCGATGATGATTCCGCCGGCAGCCCGGATCCGTTCCGCCGCGACGGAATCGCTCGGAGCGACGGCGTCGACGAACAGCGCGCAGCCCGACGTCGTCGGCAAGCCCTCGACCCAGAGATTGTCCTTGATCGCAACCGGCACACCGTGCAGCGCACCCAGCGGAACGCCGTCGGAGATCGCCAGCTCGGCGCGGCGGGCCATCGCTCTCGCACCGACCGCGTCGACCGTGATGAACGCATGGAGCGTCGGCTCGAGGCGTTCGATGCGATCCAGGAATGCGTCGACCACCTCGACCGGCGAGAACTCACCGGCCGCCATGGCGTCGCGCAGCGCCCACGCCGGCGAGCCGGTGATGTCGCCGGCGGTGCCGCTCATGGTCAGATCCCCCTTCTACCTTGCGGAGCGGCCGCGGCGGACGCCCCGACGGACTCTAGGGGCGGGTCGGTCGGCCGAGCTGCGTGTGCTCGGCTTCGTCGCCGCGATCATCCCCGCCGGGCGCGCGACCCGGGCCGAGCGCCGCCCTCCGCGCGGTCGAGCGGACCGTTCATCGGCGCACCGGGGGTGTGCTACCACTGCACGCAGCGGTCGCCGACGACTGACGATCGGATCGAGACGAGGCTCGCACGTGCCGTGGCGCAATCCCGTGATCCCGGGCTTTCACCCCGACCCGAGCATCTGTCGCGTCGACGGCGAATACTTCCTGGTCGCGTCGTCGTTCACGTGGTTCCCGGGTGTGCCGATCTTTCGTTCGTCGAACCTCGTCGACTGGACGCAGATCGGCAACGTGCTCGACCGGCCGTCGCAGCTCGATCTGCGCGGGAGCGAGAGCTGGGCGTCGTTGGGGATCTTCGCGCCGACGATTCGCCATCACGACGACCGCTTCTGGATGATCACCACGAACTCGACGGTCGGCGGCAACTTCTTCGTGACGGCCGACGATGCCGCGGGGCCCTGGTCGGATCCGATCAGGGTCGATGTCACGGGCATCGACCCTGACCTCGCCTGGGACGGGGAAGGTCGTTGCTGGGTGCACTTCTCTGACGGCGCCGGCATCCGACGAGTGCGCATCGACGATGCCACCGGCGAGATCCGTGAGGGCCCCGATCTCGCCTGGTCGGGTACCGGTCTGCAGTACCCCGAGGCACCGCACCTCTACGAGCGCGACGGCGTGTGGTATCTGGTGATCGCCGAGGGCGGCACCGAGCGCGGTCACGTGGTGACCGTCGCTCGAGGCGAATCCCCGCTCGGGCCGTGGGAGCCGTGCCCCGCGAACCCGATCCTGAGCCACCGCTCGACGGACCGGCCGATCCAGAACACCGGCCACGCCGACCTGGTGGAGGCACCCGACGGGCGGTGGTGGATGGTGCTCCTCGGGGCCCGCCCCCGAGGGATGACCCCCGGCTTCCACGTGCTCGGGCGCGAGACGTTCCTCACGCAGGTGGAGTGGATCGACGATTGGCCGGTGGTCGGCGAGGTCGTGCTCGAACACGAGGGCTCGAGCGCGCCGGACGCGTGGACCGGGCGGGACGACTTCGATGCCGACGTGCTCCACCCCCGGTGGATCAGCGTGCGTCGGGCCCCGGCCTCGTTGACGTCACTGGAGGCCGGTCGACTCACGCTGCACGGCACCGAGGCGACCCTGGACTCGCCGACGCCGGTCCTCGTCGGGCGCCGCCAACAGCACCTCCGTTGTCGGGCTCGCGTGCTGGTCGAGCCCGGCGCGGCATCCGAGGCCGGGCTCACCGTGTACATCGACGACGGCGCGCACTACGAGATCGGGGTCTGTGGCGGTCAGGTCGTCGTGCGCGGCCGCTCGGCACCGTTCGAGCAGGTCATGGCCACTGCGCCGAGTCCGGCCGGGGCCGTCGTGCTCGAGGTCGAGACCGTGGATCATCCGTGGGGCCCCGATGCGGTCCGCTTCAGCCTCGATGGCGAAGTGCTCGCCGAGATCGACGGCCGCCACCTCTCGACCGAGGTGCGAACCGGGTTTGTCGGCCGGGTCATCGGAATGTACGCAGTTGGTGGCGACGCCGCCTTCGACTGGTTCGAATACGAGGAGGTCACGCCCTCGAAGGAGGCCTCCTCCCGATAGTCTCCGCCCGTGGACCTGAGCCTGGGCGGGCGCGTCGCAGTCGTGACGGGTGGGAGTCAAGGGATCGGCCGCGAGATCGCGCTCCTGCTCGCGGCCGAAGGCGCTGATCTCGTCATCGCCGCCCGCCGCACCGAGGTGCTCGAGCGCACGGCGGCCGAGCTACGTGATCTGGGCCGCCGCGCCATCGCGGTGACAGGTGACGTCGCGACGCCCGACGGCCCCGCGGCGATCGCGGAAGCGGCGCTCGGAGAGTTCGGGCGTGTCGACATCGTGATCAACAACGCGGGGAAGGGTCACAACAAGCCGATCGAAGCGCTCACCGACGCCGATTGGCAGGCGAGCATCGACCTCAACCTGATGAGTGCCGTACGGATGTGCCGCGCACTGGTGCCGCAGATGCGCGACCGCGGGTGGGGGCGCATCGTCAACATCTCGACCCGCGTGGCGCTCGAGCCCGACCCGTACTTCGCGGCCTACGGCGCGGCCAAGGCGGGGCTCGTCAACTTCTCCAAGAACCTCGCCAACGCGTACTCGAGCGACGGTGTGCTCACCAACTGCATCGTGCCCGGCCTCATCCGCAGCGAAGCCATCGACCAGGCTGCGCAGAAGTCGGCGATCGAGACCGGTCTCAGCGTCGAGGAGGTGATGGCCCGCACCCTGAAGAAGCGGCCGATCCCAGCCGGGCGCCTGGGCGAGCCGTCCGACGTGGCCGGCCTCGTCGCGCTGCTGTGCTCGGATCGCGGATCGTGGATCACGGGGTCGTGCTTCACCATCGACGGCGGCATCGTCCGCTCCGACCGCTAGCGCCGCGGGACACCGGGCAGGCGATGGACTTCGCGTTCACTCCCGAGGAAGACGCGTACCGAACGGAGCTGCGGGCGTTCCTCGCGCAGACGCTTCCCGACTGGTGGCGCGGCATGTTCGTCGACGACGAGCGGGTGATGCCGCTGACGCGCGAGATCTGCGCCCAGCTCGCCGACCGAGGCTGGCTCACGATGGCCTGGCCCGAGGAGTACGGCGGCCGGGACGCGAGCCCGTGGATGCAGACCGTGCTGCGGGAGGAGATGTGGGCGCACGAGGAGCCCCGCGGCCCGCAGTACATGAACCTCAACTACATCGGGCCCCTGCTCATGCGGTTCGGTACCCCCGACCAGCGCGAGCGGTTCCTACCGCTCATGGCCCGCGGTGGAGTGATCTTCACCCAGCTGTTCTCCGAGCCCGACGC
>SXGT01341631.1_pt1 | contig 11761 bp, 10 predicted proteins | sample 3176221 | NCBI WGS metagenome assembly SXGT01 (sample SAMN11356862, study PRJNA531348) | freshwater metagenome | isolation source: freshwater sample F1-120 | place: China: Fuxian Lake, Yuxi | collected 2017-12-25
CAACGAACCGACGGCGGCCGCGCTGGCGTATGGGCTTGAGAAAAAGAAGGACGAAAAGATTTGCGTGTTCGATCTCGGCGGCGGCACGTTCGACGTGTCGATCCTGGAGGTCAGCAATGAGCTGGTCGAAGTGCTCAGCACCAGTGGCGACACGCACCTGGGTGGCGACGACTTCGACGAAGAGTTGATCAACTTCATTGCCGCGAAGTTCAAAACAGAGAACGGAATCGATCTCCGCAAAGACCCGATGGCCTTGCAGCGTCTGCGTGAAGCGGCCGAGAAGGCGAAGAAGGAGCTTTCCTCGCTGCAAAACTCGGAGATCAATCTGCCGTTCATCACCGCCGACGCCAGCGGAGCGAAGCACCTGCAACTCTCGGTCACGCGGTCGGAGTTCGAGAAGATGGTCGATCACCTCATCGAACGCTGCCGAGGCCCGGTTGAGAACGCGTTGAAGGATGCCAAGCTCAAGCCACCGGACATCGACGAAGTCGTGCTGGTCGGCGGTTCGACTCGCGTTCCGAAAGTTCAAGACTTCGTCAAGAAGATCTTCCAAGGCAAAGAGCCACACAAAGGAGTGAATCCGGACGAGGTCGTTTCGATCGGAGCCGCGATTCAGGGCGGGATCATCACCGGTGAAGTCACCGACGTCGTGCTGATGGATGTGACGCCGCTCTCTCTGGGCATCGAAACCGAGGGTGGCGTGATGACGGCGCTCGTTGAGCGTAACACCACGATCCCGACGACGAAGAAGGAAACCTTCTCGACGGCCGCCGATAATCAGCGAGCGGTGACGGTCAGTGTCTACCAAGGCGAGCGGCCGATGGCTCGCGACAACCGATTGCTCAGCCAGTTCAACCTCGAAGATATCCCGGCCGCACCGCGCGGAGTTCCCAAGGTTGAGGTTGCGTTCGACATCGACGTCAACGGCATCCTCAAGGTCTCGGCGAAGGATCTCGGCACGGGCAAGGAGCATTCGGTCCGCATCGAGAACTCCAGCGGTCTGTCCAAGGAAGAAATTGAGAAGATGCGGAAGGACGCGGACGCTCACGCCGACGAAGACAAGAAGGCCAAAACGTTGGCAGAAGCTAAGAACAAAGGTTCGATGCTGGCCTATGAAGCAGAGAAGCAACTCAAGCAGAGCGGCGACAAACTGGACCCGGCGTCGAAGGGGGCAATCGAATCTTCGGTCAGCAAGCTGAACGAGGTGCTGAAGACCGAGGACGCCGATCAGATCAACGCCGCGACGGCGGCTCTCGAACAATCCCTGCACGCGATGGCCGAGCATCTCTATAAGAACACGGGAGCTCAGCCCGGAGCAGACGCGGCGGCTCAGGCCGCTGGCGGATCGAAGCCTGCCGGGGACGACAACGTCATCGATGCGGAGTTCGAGAAGAAGTAATCGCTCGCATTCAAAGCAAGCAACGCCCGGCCGTTCACGGAGGAATTGGCCGGGCGTTGTTGTTGATACGTCAGGGTCAGGCGGCTCGCTGCAAGCTTGCGGCTAATGGCTGAATTACTTGCCGTTGAACAACTGCCGTCTCTTCAAAGTGCCGAGCGACCGCGGCACGGAACGCGGCTCCAATTTCCGGCTGCCCGCGCCAGGATTTCATGAATCGCAGCCAGTCGCGATCTCGGCGATGCAGGAAGGTCACGTCGAACCAGTGACGCCAAGTGCTGTCGAGATTGATGAGCTTGAGTTGTCCTTGCGGTGTCACCAGGAAATTTGAGGCGTGCAGCGCCCCATGCACGATCCGCAGTTCACCGAGCGTGTGCCAGATGCGGGCGAATTGTCCGGCGAGGCGATCCAGTTCGAGCGAGTTGAGCTGCGTCTTCGCCAAGAACTCCGGCAGCGGAGTTCCCTCGACCTGTTCCGTCAGGACGAAAGACCGGAAGCGGAACGGGCCGAATCGATCCTCGACCATTGCCAGCGGCCGAGCGGTGTTGATTCCCGATCCGAGCATTTCACGGCCATAGGTCCAAGCACGACTGCCGCGAGTAAAGAGCAGCACTCGCGTGAGAGTGTGCAGGACGCCACGGAGATTGAATCGCTTCAGCAGTCCGACGGCAGACTTCACAAAGTGCCCATCAGATTGTGGGGCATGGACCGGCATGCGAGCGACCGCATTGTAATCATCGCGGCTCACCGCTTGGCCGGCTTCGAGGAACTCATCGGGATCTTCCCACAGCCGTTCGACCACTTGCGCCGCGAGCTGGTTATCAAAGACGAGCCTTCGGAACGGCGACTGTTTGACCGACACGTTCGGCCCGCGCAACTCAAAGTTCCACGGCCAGTCGATGTCGGGAATCCATTGAGCCAGTGCGCGTAACGGGGCGGCGATCACAGACCACACGGGATGAATCAGCTCATTGTGGATCATCGACAGGAAGTCGTTGATTCCCTCGACGAAGCGGTCCCACCAGATGGGTTTGATGTACTTGTGAAACAGAGCCTCGAGTTGCTCCATGATCCACAATGTCTCGCGATCGACCATGCGTGCTTCGACGTCGAAGTGCCACCACTCCGAGGATTCGTCCGCCCATTGCAGACGAACGTCGTCGGGCGGGTCGCCAGCGAAGCGGTCGCGGTGATGGATCGGCTCGCGATGCAGCAGCGGTTCTGAATTCGTCTGCGAATCAGTTTCGCTAACCGACTGCCGCAGGTGCAGAGCTTCATTGTTCGGGTGCGGGACAAACGCTGATGTCGTCTCGATCTGTGCGGCGAATGGGTCCACTGCTGCCGAGCGAGGTGTCGGCGGACGCAGATACATCGGCATGGAAGGAGTGGGGGTCTCGGCGGCTCTCGAAACAGACATGGGAATGATCTGTGCCAGATGAGTCGCGATGTCCTCGAATCCGGGAAGTTGCGTAGACGGGTCGTTCGTCGGTCGTTGAGGTTGAGGAGCAGTCATCACATACCTCGATTTGGAATTTGAAATCTGAGATTTGAAAGTTGAACGGGCTTACGCGGCACATCCGATGCGAGGCGACGCATTAGGCCAACGTCGGACGATCTCGGCGAAGACATCGTTGACCGTCAGTTCTCGCATGCAGCGATGGTGTTGCAGGGGACAAACTCGTTGCTGGCAGGGGCCGCAATCGACTGGCAGTTGCAGGTGGACCGCTTGCGGGTGAAACGTCTCGCTCCAGGCAATATGCGTGGGGCCGAAGAGTGTCAGCGTCGGCACATCGAACGCAGCGGCGAAGTGACGAGGTCCAGAATCGGTCGTGACCAGCAAGCTCGCGTGACGAATCGCGGCCTTCGTCAGGCCGATGCTGAGCGGTTCATTGGCCAGGCTGACGACTTGCGGATGTGCGACCTCGGCGACGATGCGTTGCGCCGTTGAGCGTTCGCCAGGGCCGCAGACGATCAAGACCGTTCGGCCAAGTTCAATCGCCAGCCGGCGAGCCAGTTCAGTGAAGTATTCTGTCGGCCAATCTTTCGCCGCACCGAAGGCGCCGCCCGTGTTGAGGGTGACGTAATCGGACGAATCCGCAGCCGGGTGTCGTTTCCAAAGGTCCGCGAGTTGATGTTCGTCGCGAGGCAACGTCGCCAGTTCCATCTTTCGCGACAGCGTGCGACAGCCGAGCTGCGCGACGAGTTGCAGATTCTCATCGAGCACCGGATGCGGAGTCACTTGCGATGGCGCGGGGATCGGATCGGTCAACAAAATGCCGCGGCCGTTGCGAGCATATCCGAGCGTTCGTTTTGCTCCGGAAGCCCACGCCCAGAAACCGGAGCGCAGCGAGTTCGGAAACAGGACGGCGAGATCGAATCGCTCGCGGCGTAAAGTCCGGCCAAAACCGAAGCCGCGATGGAACGGCGACTTCCCCTTCGGATCGTGAATCAGTACGCGGTCCACCAGTGTCGTCCCGGCCAGCACATCGGCGACATACGGACGCAGGATGCCGACGACTTCCGCGCCGACGAACTGATCTCGCAGCGCACGCAGGGCCGGAGTCGCCATTGCGACATCTCCGATCCAATTTGGGAGCCAAACGGCGAGTTTCATGGTAGGGGCTAGGGGGATTCGTACTAGTCGCTTGCCGCTAGTATCTATCCCCTCCTTATGCTGCATCACGCAGCGTGCGAATCTGCGAAACGATGCGAGTGGTGGAGACGTTGGGAACTTCGCTCAGCAGGCGAACTTCGCCGCCGTAGCTTTCGACAAACTCGCGGCCGACGATCGACGCCGTCGTGCCACCTTTGACGAGGATGTGCGGTTGCAACCGTTCCAGCAGTGCCATCGGCGTGTCTTCCTCGAACACAATCGCGTGATCGACGCACTCCAAGGCCGCGAGCATCATCGCTCGTTGCGACTGCGAGATGACCGGGCGATTCGGCCCTTTCAGGCGTCGCGTGCTGGCATCGCTGTTGAACGCCACGATCAGGCAATCGCCGAGCGTCGCGGCCTCTTGCAGATATTGAACATGTCCCGCGTGCAGTAGGTCGTAACAACCATTCGTGAAGACGACCTTCTGGCCAAGTTGCTTGCGAGCATCCACCATCCGAGCCAACTCATTGAGGTCGGTGATCTTCTCGTGAACTTTGCGAGACCCGCCCAGCAGGTCGCCGAGGATCTCCTGCCGAGTGATCGCTACGACGCCGATCCGTTCGACTTCGAGACCTCCCGCAACGTTCGCCAAGCGACACAAGTCCTGGGGCGAGAGTCCATCAGCCAGGCCAACGCCGATCATCGCCAAGACCATGTCACCGGCACCGGTGATGTCATAAACCTCGCGCTTGCGAGTCGGGAACAATTCCGCCGAGCCATCATTCAACGCCAGTGCGATTCCGTCTTTGTCGAGCGTCACAAACGCATTCGTGAGCTGCAGCGTCTCGACCAATTGCCGACCAGCGGCGAAAGCGTCCTCCGTCGAACGGACTTCGCGGCCGGTCGCCAGTTTGGTTTCCAACCGATTGGGGGTCACCGCCGTCGCACCGGTGTAGTCGGCATAGTTCGCCTTCGGTCCCGGATCGACCAGTACCGGAATCCCACGAGCCTTTGCGGCATCGATCACAGCTCGCAAAACGCGCGGCGTGCAGACACCCTTTGAGTAATCCGAAATCAAGACCGCCTGATGCCCATCGAGCCGAGCGAGGACTTGTGTCAGGAACTCGTCTTCAATTGCGGTGGGGAGTGCGTGACGGGACTCTCGATCGACGCGCAGGATTTGGTGCGGATGGCGGCTCTGAGCCTTGCCGATGAATCGCACCTTGACTGTTGTCGGTCGGGACTCGTCAACCAGCACCGTTGAGCAATCGACTCCGGCATTGGCGAGCGATGCCTGCAATTCTTCGCCGTCACTGTCGCGGCCGACCACGCCGGCGATCGTCACGTCGGCGTCGAGCCCGCGGATCATGTTCGCGACGTTGGCCGCGCCCCCCAGTCGCATCTCGTCCGATTCTTGGCGCAGTAGAATGACGGGAGCTTCCTGACTGACTCGTTCCGCCTCGCCCCAGACGTAGCGGTCGAGAATCAGGTCACCGATCACCAGCAATCGAGGATGCCCCAATTGCTGCATGACATCAATTAAGTGATACGACATCGTGGCCAGCCATCCTTTGCTGGGGCAGATTCAGTAGGTCAGGCATCAAATGCCTGGCTTTCAGTAGGTCAGGCTTTCCAGTCTGACTTGATGTGAAGTTTCCGCGCTGATTCTTCTCCGGCTCAGCCTAGAAAGGCTGACCTACGGAAATTGCCCAGCCTGACGCGGGGCGGGATGTTCTGTCTGACTCGAAAACGTGTCAATGGCGTTTCATCAGAGTTCGCGGAGAACCAAATGCGACGTCGCTGAGTGCGTGCCGCCAGTCACATGGTCCACCGCAACGCGATTTATCAACAGTGATGAGCGGCCCCAGTGAGTTGATTTGCCTTGCCGGAAACTTGAAGTTCCAAGGCCATGCCAACCTGACGCACTGCTTGAAAATCGCGAGAACTCAAGGATGAAACGGACAATTGACATGAAGGTTCCCCCCCCTCAATATCCAAAAGTTGAAGGTGCCGCTTGCCAGAGACGTTTCAAAACGCGTGGGCTTGAAAGCGTTCGCCCGCAATTGTTTGGGGGAGAGTTTTGCTTGTTCATGAAAAATCTGCTCGACAGACTGCTCTCCAAAGTACTCGGCCAACCGTTTTCGAGAATGTATTCCGATGCATACATTTTTGGATTGCTTCCAAAGCACCGCCAGCAGATCTGGTTGATTACAGCACCAAAGTCGGGGTCAACTTGGCTCTCAGTGATTCTTAAAAACTACTTAGGGTGGGATGCTCGAACCATTACGCCCGGCTTCGATCGCCGCGAGCAAGAGCCTAGTTTGCGTGTCGTGGCGCAGGCTTCCCGGTCAGACAAGATTCTTTGGACGCATACGCACACGCGTGCTTCGGAATCAACGAACCAACTGATACGTCAGGCCGGTATTTATCCAATCATTCAAACGCGAGTTTTGCACGACTCCCTAATCAGCTACTGCGAGCACTGTTCGAGCGAATCTCCTATCGCGCCCATGGCATTTATGGATCAACGCCATTGGGAAGAGTTGAGCGACTCATCGAGGATGGGTTTCGCCGTCGATTTGGTGGCACCGTGGTACTTTAATTTCTATGCCGGATGGTTCTCGAATCCATTAGTGCAGGAAAAGATTGCTTACGTTTGCGCCTACGAGAACCTAGTGAGCAATCCGGTTAGCGAGGTCGTTCGTATTTGCGAACATTTCAAATTGCCAGTGAATCCGCCTGCAATTGAAGTCGCCGTCGAGCGTGCGACGCGCGCGCCTACGCGTCTCAACAAAGGAGTCGTCGGACGCGGCAAAGTCCTGTCAGATGAGCAGCGAGCGACGCTTGCCAGAATGCGGAGCTACTATTCTCACATCGATATGTCTGCGATCGGATTTCCAGATTGAAAGCCCTCACTGGGGGCTTTCGCTTTCTCAATTTCGGACGATCCAAGACGACGTCATGCCACGCGGGCGTGAAATTGGCGTTTTTCGATCAGGCGCACGAGTGCCGCACAGACACGCTCGGTCGAGAGTTCGTCCATGCAGCACAGATGGGTGCGGCCGGAGTGCGGGCATTGTTTCTTGTAGCTCGCCGCGCACGAGACTTGTGTCGCCACCAATTCATGCTGGTCGCCGGGCGGACCAGAGATGATGGGGCTGGTGCAAGTGAAGACTCCCAACACGGAGGTTCCCAAACCAGCCGCGAGGTGCATGGGGCCAGAGTCGTTGGTCAGTACGACATCGACGGCCGACAAGACGGCCGTGAGTTGTTTGAGGGTCGTCTTGCCCGTCAGGTTCAGCACCGTCTTTCGCGACACGAAGCCTTGCAGGAGCGTTTGCAATTCATTGGCGACGGGCATCTCGTTCTTGCTGCCGAGGATCACGACCGAGAATCCGAATTGCCGCATCGCCTTGTTGGCGACGACCGCGAATTTCTCGACGGGCCAGCGTTTCGTCATCCAGCGTGCTCCCGGATGAATGGCCAAGATGGGGCCGGTCAGGCCACGTAGTTCTGATGTCGCCCAGACGCGGTCGCTGTCGGCGGTGTGGACGATCGTTTGCGGCGGACGGTTGCCCAATGCAAGTTCCTCGGCGATGCGCCAATACCGTCGAAACGCTGGGATTCCTTTGCCGGTCTGTGGAATCGTGAGATGACAGGCGAAGCCCGCCCCTTCGCGTGAGGTTTCCAAACCGACTCGCAGCGGCGCTCCTGTCGCGGCGGCCATCAAGCCGGAACGCATCAAGCCTTGCAGGTCGAAGACAAGGTCGTATTGCCGCTCTCGCAAATCGTGAAGCAATTGCAGGTATTGCCGCGCCGTGCCTCGGCGATGGAACAACAACAACTCGTCGAGATGCGGATGCCCCGCCATCAAGTCCGCGAGTTCTTGATTGATGACCCAGTCAATGCGGGCGTTTGGAAAACGCTCGTGCAGCACCGGCAGTAGCGGCAGTGACTGGACGACGTCCCCCAGTGCGCTGGGCTTGATGACGCAAATCCGCCGGACCTCCAGGGTGTCGAGTCGGCGATTCAGATTTGCGTTCGCCATGAGTAGCGGCCTTCCGTGGCGCGTGCGTGGGTTCGATTCGGGGCGGGAATTTAGCCCGCGATTCACCTTCAGCCAAGGCGAGTGTTACAGACGTCTTGGCGAGCGGAGCGGCGTCTGCCCTCCGGCCGATTCAACTCGGGACCGGGGGGACTGACGCCGCCCCGCTCGCCCGTCTTTTTCGTGGCTTTACAGATCGCTCCGCTGTTGCCCTGCTACTTCTTCTCCTCATGTCCGTGATCGTGGTCGTGTTTGACCTGGCCGGAGAATTCCTTGCCGCCCAGAGTGACCTTGAATTTGCCGACAGTCTTCGAGTCATGATGAAACGCTTCAAACAAGTCGGGACTCTTGGTCTCGAAACGAGATGATTTGCCTTCAGCCTCGCCTTCGAGCGGCGCGGCGGCCAGAGCGTGAGTGACCGGTGCGTCCTTGCCTGGGATTTCCAGCGACAGCTCTTTGGCTTCGATGGCGACGGCCGCCTTGGCGTCGGGCCCCAGCAGGTACAGGCTGATCTTTTCCGCGTCTTCGTCGAACACGACCTCGACGTGAAATTCCTCTTCGCCCAGTTCAATCAATTCGCCTTTGTGCGGCCCTTGCTCGTGGCTGTGAACCTGTCCGTGCTCGGCGTCAGGAGCCTTGTCTTTATCTTTATTAAAGGCGCGGTACTCTCCTCCTTTGTCTCCGCCACAGCCGGCTAGGCCCGACAAGCCCAGCATTACCGCCGCCGACAACAACCACATTCCCGTTTGTGTGCGCATCTCCATTCGCCTTTCGATTCAGAGGGTTTGAGCGTCGGTCCGAACTGACTCGTCGGGTTCGACGGGCGGGATTATGGTGCTTGAGCCAGACGGAGCAAGGCGTGTGACCAATCCGATGGGTTCAGGCCGGGCTTTGACTTTCCGACGCGCTTCGATTCAGCATTCGGCGGCCCAGTTGCCACACGAGTAACCCGCACACGGCTCCGGCGACGTCGGCCAGCCAGTCGAGGAATTCGCATTGACGATTGATGCCGGGCAGCATTTGTGTCAGCTCATCAACCACGCCGGTCATCGCGACCAAACAGCCAATCGCCAGAGTCGCACGCCAGGTCACGGGACGCAGCGTCCAGAGACGCGTCGCCATCAAGAACGCCAACCCGAAATAGGCGCCGAAGTGCAGCAACTTGTCGTTGCTCTCGACCGGGATCAAATCTTCGGGATGAGGCAGATGTGTGCCGGTGATCAATGCGGTCAGATAAACCAGCAGGACGACACCGCTCCAACGCTTCAACCATTTCGAATCGCGGAATGACATGTCGCTATGTTACCCGGCGCTGAGGAAGCTGGCGACCGCGTCGATCACGGAGTCAAACGTATCGAGATGATGATCCAGTCGCGTGATCTCAAACAGTTTTTGCCCCGTCTCAGTCAGGTTGCAAACCTTGAGGTTGCCGCCGTGCTGCCGGAGTTCGTCGCGCAGGTCGAGCAGAGCGGTCAGCCCCACGCTGTCAAACGTCTCGGTGCGGTCCATCTGCGCGACGACGCAAACGGTCCCTTGCGAGACCGGCGTTTCGAGGGCGTTCATCAGTTCGCGCGCGGAGTCTTCGTGAAACTCTTCGGGGGTGTGAGCGACGAGGACTCGGCCAAAGGTTTCGGTGTTGATGGCCATCAAAGGATTCCTTCTTGGCTCCAGTGACTCAAAGGACCGAGTTACTGCAACGAAAATTGAATGGACTCATCCAGGGCAGCGATTTTTGGATGCAACGGATCGTGGGCCTCGACTCGATTACGGCCGTCATTCTTGGCTCGGTAGAGGGCTTTGTCGGCGAGTCGTATCAGACGTGAGGCGTTCGTTGCCGGGCGGTTCAGTTCGGCGACACCAAAGCTGGCGGTCACGCGCAGTCGATTGCTGTTGTGGCTGACCGGATGAGCTTCCAAAGCGGAACGGAGCATCTCGGCCAGTTCGATTCCCCGTTCGAGCGTTTCGCCGGGCAGAGCACAGATAAATTCTTCGCCGCCGTAGCGAGCCATCACGGCATGATCTGGCATGATCGCCTTCCACCAGATGGCCACCGCTTGCAGCACCTTGTCTCCAGCTTGATGTCCGTAGTTGTCGTTGCAGCTCTTGAAGTCATCGAGATCGCTCATCACCACCGTCAGTGCCTGACCGCGTGCGTGAGCTTCCTCGGTTAAGCGTTCCAGTTCTTCCAGGAACGACGCATGGTTAAGCAAGCCGGTCAGACTGTCGCGTCGCGCCATGTCGTCGATGGCTCGGAAGAGCTGCGCGTTCTTCAGACTCAGGGCACAGTGATTGGCCAGGATGTGCAACATACGGACGAAGGTGGGCCCCTCGTCTGCGGCATCGTTGACGACCAGCACGCCGATCAGATCCGCACCGACCAGCAGCGGCGCAACAGCGCTGGGCAACTTTCGTCCTGACAATTCCAGGGCGTTCACTTTTCCGGCGTTCAAGTCGCGCCGAGTCAGGATGCGCTGCTGAATGCGAACCCATTCGAACTCGGCGGGAGTGGGAGCGGTTTGCGCGAGAACGTCGCGCATGGAATCGGGGACGGGTACGCCGTCTGCCGGAGCGGCATTCGTGAAGCGACCATCCCGTGCGCTCCACAGATGCAATTCAGCCTGTCCGCAGCGAAGCACTTCTTTCGCTGTGTTCAAGATCGCCGACACCAGCGCATTGAGTTCCAACTCGGACGACAACCGATGCCCGATCTGCGGCATCGAGAGCAACAGCATCGCAAAGTCGAACACCTCGGGGTCCAACACCGGGGATGTCGGCGCGTCGGCGAAGTCAGCCAACATCTGACCGAACTTCGGGTCCACATTCGCTGACTTCCGAGAAGGGGCCGGTGGAGGATTCAAGCCGAAGACCGGAATCAATCCGGAATTGCACAGACTACGATCGTAGGCATACAGCTTGCGTACCAACTCCATCTGCTGCGACTCCAGATCGTTGATCTTCTGCAGCCGGTATCGGCTGGATTGGCAGACGATCAGGCATAGGACGATTAGCGGCACGGTGCCAATCACACTGCACAGCAAGGCTTGAGACGTTGAGACGTCCGCACCCTCGATCCAGCAGACTCCCATCGCCAAAGTGGCTGAGACACCCGCCAAGAGTTGGGTGACTTTCTCGTCCCCTCGTAGCGCCACGAGTGCCATCACGACCATCAGCACCAGAAACGTCCCTAGACCGGCGATCCCCGGATGCCATGACTTCAACTGCGCCATCACAATCGTGATGCCGCTCAACGTCAGTAGATGCCGCGTGATCGAGTTTTCGGTCAAGAAGGTCAACATGAATGATTTACCGGGGGACAACGCAATGACTGCATGCGATGTTTGGGACAAAGTCTAATTCGCAAGGACTTCTGGCGAGCGGGGCGGCGTCAGCCCCCCGGTGTCGTCTGAGGTGCGTGGTGCCGTCGCGCCAGGGGCTCTTCAATTGAAGCACGACGTCACCCGCCGCAGCTTTCTTGAGCCGCTCGTGGGCGATCGCCGGACGCGTGATGTACCGGCACAGCCGTTAGAAGTGGCTCCGCAAATCTGAACAGCGGTATAAGTGGAAACTCTGGGTTTAGAGCCGGGCCGGAATCGGTCTGGCAACAAAGGTTTCTGATGAAGAAGAAGGCATCCGGGCGGCGCGGCCGCCGCACGCACACGGCGGGGTTCAAGGCGCAGGTGGCGCTGGCCGCGTTGCGGGAAGACCGCACCATGGCCTAGCTGTG
>SXGT01445882.1_pt1 | contig 11761 bp, 6 predicted proteins | sample 3176221 | NCBI WGS metagenome assembly SXGT01 (sample SAMN11356862, study PRJNA531348) | freshwater metagenome | isolation source: freshwater sample F1-120 | place: China: Fuxian Lake, Yuxi | collected 2017-12-25
ACCACCAGATGCCGGGTGTGCAGCCAGTTGCGGGCGAAGGCGGGTCGACCGGTGCAGCAACGGCTTTGGGCGATCTCGCACTCGTGGTGCGGAAAGATGAGGTCGGTGCCGCCGCCGTGCAGGTCGATCGTCGGGCCGTGCTCGGCCATCGACATCGCGCTGCACTCGATGTGCCAGCCCGGGCGCCCGACACCGAACGGCGCCCGCCAACTCGGCTCGTCGGCCAGGCTCGGCTGCCACAGCACGAAGTCGAGCGGATGACGCCGGTGCGGGTCGTCGGGGTTACCCCCGCGAGCGCGCGCCAGCTTGACCATCCGTTCTTCGGGATAGTGCGACAGCTGACCGAAGCTCGGGAAGCTCGAGATGTCGAAGTACACCGTCCCGGCCGTGATGTAGGCGTGACCCTGGTCGAGGAGCCGCTCGACGAGCGAGATGATGCCGTCGATCGCTTCGGTGGCACGGGGCTCGGCGTCGGGGGCCCGCATCTCGAGCGCGTCCATGTCGGAGCGAAAGCGCGCCATCTCGCGTTCGGCGAGCTCGAGGTAGTGCACGCCGAGTTCGCGGGCCTTCGGAAGAATCGAGTCGTCGACGTCGGTGACGTTGCGGACGTAGCGCACGGTGTGCCCGAGCGACTCCAGCCGACGGATCAGCAGGTCGTAGGCGAGGTACGTCGCCGCGTGCCCCAGATGCGTGCTGTCGTAGGGCGTGATCCCGCAGACGTAGATGCTGACCTGTTCCCCGGGTTCGAACGGCACAACGGCACGGCGGGCGGTGTCGTACAAGCGCACGCGGCGAACTTAGTCGCGCCCCCCGCCACACGATCCGACGAAGCCAACGGCGGGAGCGAGAGCGCCACACGATCCGACGAAGCCATCCCGACCGGCGAGCGGAGCGACTCTGTAATCGTTTGGAGGCGGAGGCTGGCCTTCATCTTGTGGCGGACGTTGATGGTGAGGAGCACGGCGGCGAAGGTTTCCATGCCGACGGCGTTGCGGAGCGATCCGCCGTCGAGGGCGCGCAAGTTCGGGATCGACCCGGTGATCTCCATCAGCGTTTCGCGAGCTTCGTCGTCGTCACCGAGCACGACGACGTCGCTTTCCATCGTGTGGTCGAGGTCGGCGAACTCGGCCGCGGGGACGAGGTGGAACGCGGTGACGACCCGGGAGCGCCAGAGGAACGCCTGAATCTCGGCCGCGACCGATCCGTGTGGTGGCAGCACGGCGTTGAACTCGTTGCCGTTGCGGGTGAGGTTGTTCGCCATCGACACGACGACCTTGTTGGCGAGGCGCTCGCTGTGTTCCTTCACGGTGGGGATGGCCGAGTCGGCGTTGACCGCCAGGATCACGACGGGTGCGTCGCAGGCCCAGGCGTTGTCGCACGGGATGAGGCTGCTCGCACGTTCGCCCCACTTCTGCTGGAGTTCGTCGACCGCGACCTTGGCCTTGTCGACCGCCCGGGATCCGAACAAGACCTCATGGCCGACGCTCGACAGCCGGGCTGCCAGCCCCGCGCCCGCCGGCCCGGTTGCACCGAGAATTCCAATCCGCATAAGCCGGGCATTCTCGCACACTGGGCGAGGACCGTTCCGACCGAGTTTTCTCGGAACTGTCGCGCCGTCCGAACCGACAGACGTTCATGCAGATGAACCAGTCCCGGCGGTTTCGTTGGCGCCGCGCCAGCGCGCTCACCGTCTTGGTCGTCGTCGCGATGGGATCCACTGCACCGCGCGCCGGCGCGCATGCGTCGCTCGCCAGTTCCGACCCAGGCGACGGTTCGGTGCTGGCCGACTCCCCGACCGAGATCCGGCTCGACTTCACCGAGCCGGTGCAAGTCCGCGCCGACGGAATCACGCTGTTTGCGCCAGGATGTCGCGAGATCCCGACGGCGATCACGCGCGGCGCGAATGATCGCGAGGTCATCATCGAGCCGCCAGAGCTCGACTCCGGAGCTCACCTCGTGTCGTGGGCGGTGATCTCCGCCGACGGGCATCCGGTATCGGGGGCGATCGCGTTCACGATCGAAGGCGCCGAGCGCGGGCCCGTCCCTGCGTGCGGCGTATCGACGGCGACCCAGCCGGCCCTCGACCGGATCGGCTGGCTCGCTCGATGGGCCGAGTTCGGTGGCCTGATCGTGCTCGTCGGCGCGTTGATCGAACGGGCACGCGCACAACGCCGCGGCGTAGCCACGCCCTACACGTCAGGTCTGATGCGATGCGCGGTGATCGCGGCAGCGGCCGGCGCGTTGTTGCGCATCGCGTTGGTGGGGGCAGAACTCGCGTCCGGACGCGTCAGCGACCTCTTCACGACCGCGGCCTGGACCGAGGGGCTCCAGACGCGCACCGGAGTCGCGGCGCTGGTGCGCGTCGGCCTCGTGGTGACGATTGCCAGGCTGGTTCCGATCCGCCGTCGCGAGTTGGAGGAGCACGTCACAGCCGCTCCGGACGTGGTTCGGCGGGGCGCCACGCTCGTCGCTGCGCTCGGCACGACGATCGCGCTGGGATGGGGTGCCCATCCGACGACCGGTCGCGCGCCGGCGATCGGCTGGGCGCTCGACGTCATCCACGTTGTGGCCGGCTCGGCGTGGGTGGGCGGCCTCACGGCGCTGGCGCTCGCGGCGCGGCGGTCTCCGCTGGCGACCGCGCGGGTCGAAGCCTTTTCCACGACGGCGGCGGCAGCGGTCGTCGCGCTCGCCGGGTCGGGTGTCGCCCAAGCGTTCCGCCAACTCGCGACCTGGTCCGATGTGACCACGACGAATTACGGGCGGTGGATGCTCGCGAAGGTTGCGATCGTCGTCGTGATGCTCGGCCTCGGGACCCGCCATCGGCGGGCGTTGCGCCGCAGCGGCAAGGTCCTCGACGGTCGGGCCTGGCGAATCGGTCTGACGGCCGAGGCGGCGCTGGGGATTGCAGTCGTCGCCGTCACGGCGGCGCTCGTGGCCTCTACGCCGACGCGCGTCGGCGCGGAGTCGACGACAACCGAGCCGATCGTCGTCGTGGCGCGTGACGAGATCGAGGTCACCGTCCGACTCGACCCGGGATCCGTCGGCGCCAACACCATCGGGGTCGAGTTCAGCGACCTCACGGGTGGGCAGCTGTCCCCGCTCGAAGCCCGCGTGGTGCTTCGCTCGCAGGCGGTGGCAGCCGAACCCATCACGGTCGTGCTGGCGCCTCCGGCTCCAGAATCGTCACGTTGGTTCGCCGACCTGGTGGTGCCATTCCCCGGCGCATGGGAGATCGAGGTGATCGCGCTCCTGACCGACGTCGAGCAGGCTCGTGTACCGCTGCACCTCGAGATCTGACCTCGGAGGGAACCAATCGCGTGTCTCGGCCGACTACCTCGCGGACCCATCCACCAACGAGGAGAACCGATGCGTCGATTCCTAGGCACGATCATCGTGGCCGGAACACTCGCGGCCACTGCAAGCGGCGCCGCCGCACATGTCACCGTCAACCCGGGCGAAGCCGAGCAAGGTGGGTTCGCCAAACTCACGTTTCGTGCACCAACCGAGCGCGACGTGCCGACGACACAGATCGAGATCGACTTCCCCGACGAGTACCCATTGCCGTTCGTCAGCGTCCAGCCGGTTCCAGGATGGGATTACGAGGTCCAGCGTCGCACGCTCGACGAGCCGATCGACGCCTTTGGGGAGCCAGTGAGCGAGGTTGTAGATCGAATCATCTGGTCCGGCGGCGAGGTGTTGCCTGGTGAGTTCCAGGAGTTCTCGGTCTCGGTCGGTCCACTTCCCGAGGCGGACCAGCTGATCTTCAATGCGCTGCAGACCTACGAAGGCGGCGAGGTCGTTCGCTGGATCGAGCCGACTCCTGCGGGCGGCGAGGAACCGGAGTTCCCCGCGCCAGTACTGACCCTGATCCCGGCTGCCGGCGAGGGCGAGACCCCGACCACGACGCAGGACTCCGCAACAACGGCAGAATCAACGGGAACGACAGCTGCCGCCGTGAGCGACGGCAACAGGGAAGACGACGATGACAGCGACGGCAACGGTCTCGCCCTCGTGGCGTTGATCGTCGCCATCGTCGGCACGGCGCTGGGCGCCGCCGCGCTGTTCCGCAAGCGAAGCTGATCCGACCGGGTGGTGGTCGCGTCCCCCGCGCGGCCACCACCTTTCCCCGACGCGCTTTCAGCGGCGCGCCGCGACCAGCGTTGGCGGGCGACGCTGCCGCGCGCCCCGAGTTCGCCGCAACGTCGCCGTCGATACCAGATCCGACAACCGATTCGTTGGCCGCGCGAACATGACTGCCGTGGGCGATGTGCGTCTCCTCATCGTCGACGACCATCGGGCCGTTGCCGAGGCGCTCCGGGTGACCTTGGCCGCCGTCCCCGACTTCCAGGTTGTCGACGTCTGCAACGATGTCGCGAACGCGGTTCGAGCTGCGGCGACGCATTCGCCGGACGTGATCCTGCTCGACTTCCGACTCCCGGATTCGTCAGGCGCGGATGCGATCGAGCGGCTCCTCCGAGCCGCACCGGAGTCTCGAATCGTTGTGCTGACGGGTTCCGGTGGTGACCAGGCGCTCCTCGCCGCGCTCGACGCTGGCGCGACAGGGTTCGTCACGAAGCAGCAACCGTTCGCACAAGTCACCGCCGCGATTCGCGAGGCCGTCGCGGGACGGGCCGCCATCGACCCCACGATGCTCGGTCGAGTCCTCCCACAGCTCCGAAGGGATCCAGGCCTGCGCCTGCGCCTCACCCGACGCGAACGTGACGTCCTGGAGTTGATCGCGAGCGGATCCACCAACGCGCAGGTCGCCGACGAACTCGAAATCTCGGTCAATACCGTTCGTAACCACCTCGCCCGGGTCTTCGAGAAGCTTGGAGCACAATCTCGGGGCGAGGCGGTGGCGATTGCGTCGGCCCAGGGCCTGATCGCGAGTCCCGGCGAACGGTTGCTGCCCTGAGTCAGTCGTGCGGTTGGCCGAGTGGGAGCTCGAGTCGGAGCAGGAAGCCCGCCTCGACCGGCGGCGTCGACAGTTCACCGCCGGCGGCGCGTACCTGCTCACGCAGGTTCGCCAAACCACGATGTCCCGAACGCGACAGGAACGCGTCGCCCTCGAACCCGACGCCGTCGTCGCTGACATTCATGACCACGTGACCGTCGACTCGGTCGACGGCGATTCGAATCGATGTCGCGTCGGCGTGTTTCAGCGTGTTGACCGTCGCCTCCTGGGCGAACTGCACGAGCAGCGCCGCAGCATTGTTCTCGACGACACCGTCGACAGCTCCGCTGATGTCCGAGACGAGCGAAGAGTGCTCCACCACGCTCGAGACACGGCGTCGGATCGACCCGATCAGATCGGCCGAGTCGATAGGCGTCGGTGCAAGTCGCGTGAGCAAACCTCGCAGGTCGCGATTGGCAGAGATGAGAGCGCGTTCCAGCGACCGCAGCGAGTCACGATCGATGGTCTCGCGTTCGAGTTCCGAACCGATGCGGATGGTCGCTACGGCCAAACTCTGCACTGGTCCGTCGTGAAGCTCGTCGGCGATTCGTGCCCGTTCGCGACGCTCCGTCTCACTCAAGGCGGCCGCGAGCGTGGCGATCGCGCGGTCGGAGCGGACGGCGTCGTCGACGTCCGAGGCGAAGACCACATACGACAACACGGTGCCGTCTTCGTCACGAACGATGTCCGTCGTGAAGTCGACCCATCGGTTCGTGTAGTCGGCCCGGCGAGCGAGGACGCGGTGACGGTTGCCGACGCGCTCGCCGCGACGAATCGCCAATGCCTCCACCTGCGTCCATCCGCGCTCGACCGGATCGACGTACCGCTCGATCGGACGCCCGATCGGCGAATCGCCGACCAAGGACGCGAACGCCGGATTCGCGAATTGGACGACGCCGTTCGCGTCGACCAACGCGACGCCTTCGGTGGTCGTTTCGAAAATCGTGCGAAAACGAGCTTCGCTTTCGATCAACCGATTGGCCATCGCGCGGCGCGCGGACACATCGGCAATGTGCGCGACCATCAACTCGCCAGTTTGGACGAGTCGAATCTCGAGTTCGGTTGCCACCATCGGCTGGGCGCGGGTATCGGCGAGGAGTTCGACGACGTGGCCGGTTGCTTCGCACTGTCGCATCATCGCGACCAGGCGGCCGAGACCGGAGTAGACCTCGGAATAGAACGGCCGACCGATGACTTCGGCGACCGGTCGACCCAGGATCCGCCCGATCTCGTCGTTCGCGTGCTCGAACACGACGTCGCAGATCAGGTTGTCGGCGTCGCGAATCGGGCGGAGCACCGCACAACCGGCGAAGCTCGTCGTCGAACCAGCATCCATCACGGCCTGCGCAACGGCGGCCTCGGCCTCCGCTTGGGTCTCACGGGAGCGGTCGAGCACGCTCACCGCGAGCATCGAGTCCACTGGCGTGATCCGGTACTCGACTCGCGTGGCACGCACGTTCTCCGGCAGCGTGTCGATTTCTCGGCAACGGCGCTCGCCCGTCAACACGACTTCGGCCAGATCCGCTCGGAATTGGCCGTGAATCGGTCGAATCATCTCACTGAGGTAGCGACCGATCAGGTCAGGATGTGGGCGACCGAGGAACTCGCCGGCTGCCGCGTTCGCGTAGCGGCAAATCACGTCGAAGCCCGAGCCACTTCTGACCGGCTCGAGCACCAGCAACGCGTCGAGGCTCGCATCCGCGAGCGCCTCGAACCACCTCGACGTCGGATTCGTCTCCTCGGTCACGTCGAACCCCTCGATGAGTCCCGTCGCGCGCGCACCTGCGACCAACGCCGAATTGTCGGCGACATTAGACCTTCTCACCCATGGTTGGCAGCGGCCCGGGACGTCCGAACCAATACCCCTGGAACGCCGTGACACCCATACGTTCCAGAATTCGGGGTTGTCGGTCGTGTGAGATTCCTTCGGCGATCACGCTCAGATCCAGCGCGGCGGCGAGGCGCACGATGGTCGAAACGACCGACTCCGCTCGCACGTCTCCGCAACCGACGTTCGACACGAGGCTCTGATCGATCTTCAAGACATCGATCGGGAGGTCGTCGAGGTGCGCGAACGATGCATAGCCGGTCCCGAAATCGTCCAGCGCGACCGAACACCCGAGCGCCCTCACTTCGGCCAGGCGGTCGCGGACTTCGCCATAACTCTCCATGCAGATCGACTCGGTCACCTCGATCACAATCAGCTCCGGTTGTATCTGCCACTCGGAGAGGTCGTCGACCAGGGTCGAGACCCAGTCGCCGTGCATGATCTCGGCCACCGAGGAGTTGAGTGCAAGCGTCGCGAGCCGACGCGACTCGACCGCCCGCCATGCCGCGAAGTCCTCGAACGCGAGACGCCGGACGCATCGACCGAATCGACCGATGAGACCCGTGGCCTCGGCGATCGGGATGAACTCCGCCGGACTGACGCCTCCGAGTTCGGGTGTCTCCCACCGTGCCAGAGCCTCGAACCCGACGAGCGTTCGCTGCTGTGCCGCGACCACCGGCTGATACGCCACGGAAATGCCGCGGCGGTCGGTGAGGTCCCGACGCAGACCTGATTCGATGACGCGGCCCCGAGCGACGCGCGCCGCGAGTCCTTCGTCGAACACAGCGATTCGTCGAGATTCGGTGCGCGCCGCGGACAGCGCGATCTCGGCATCGGCAATCGCGTCGAAGAAGCTCCTGTCATGCGCGAACCGGGCAACGCCGATCGACACGTCGTTGCAGAGGCTTGTTTCGTCGATTCGGATCGGCGCCGCGAGCGCTTCGCGACACGACTGAGCAAGGCTCATGACGTCGGGCTGACCCGTGACGACGACGAAGTCGTCAGAACCCAAGCGGGCCAACTCGTCCCCGGGCCCGGCGGCTCGACGCAACCGATCGGCGAAGGCGATCAGGTAGCGATCGCCCAACTCGTGTCCGAAGAACTCGTTGACTGCGTGAAAGCGATCCACGTCGATTCGCAGAACCGCACGGGGAGCAGCACCGGTCACGCGGGCGACGTGATGCGCGATTCCACTGCGTGACCACAAGCCGGTAAGCGCGTCGTGGGACGACTGCCAGATGATCTGGTCGAGGAGCCGATGCCGATCATCGACATCGCGAACGCACAAGACAACGCGTTCGTGCGACGAATCGAATCCCGTCGTAAAACACGTCGTCGAGGCTGGAACGAGTCGACTGTTCACCTCGACCCAGACCCAAGCACCGGCGGCGTTGCGAACCCTCACTTCGAGCGGATCCGGCAATTCACCAGTTCTGGCGATCGACAAGGTCTTCGCGGTTCGCGGCAAGTCGTCAGGATGGATCGCGACCGTGACGTTGGTTCCGAGCCACGCCGTCGAACTATGACCGAGCATCGCCTGAAGCCCTGCGCTGACGTACTCGAGCGTGCCTGCTCCATCCACCACCGCAACGAAATCCGGAGCAAGGTCGAGGAGTGCACGCGCCTCGTCGCGATGCGCGAGGGTCGCCGATCGCTCGATCGCGAGACCGATCATGGTGGTGATCTGCTCCAGCGCTACGGACTCCAGCGGCCCGGGAGGAAAGTCCACCGGACGTTGGAGCACGAGCACGGCGCCTGCGACTCCCTCGAGGGCACCGACCACTGCCGTGACCTCGTCATGGCCGGCGCCGACGGTCGCCAGCGCCCGGTCTTGCACCGTGCCGACTCGATGATCGCGGCGATTGGCGACGAAGCAGCCAGCGATGGTCGCTGCGTCGATGAGCGGGCGAGTGTCGGCGCTGATCTGCGGGAGGGGATCCGACACGTCAGGAGCGGGCCACGATGCGGCGCGACGCATGCCCGAGTCGGGATCGACCAACAGCAATTGAACGCTGCGCCAGCCCAGACGTTCACCGACGATCTGCAGGCAGTCGTCGAGTTCACGCCCACCGGCGACCGAACGGCGCAGGCGTCGAGCGATCGCCGAGGTGACCTGTCCGGCCACGAGGTGCTGCACGATCGGCGACCGATTGGTCGGATTCGAGTTCCGATGCGACGACATGTTGGCTCCTCACCACACACATCCCGTCGCCTCGGGTTCGTGGCATCGATCGGCACATGATCCACAAACGTGAGCACTCCGACGGCGGTCTCACCGCGTTCACAGAGGCGACCGTGACACGGCGAGACCGCCGAGAGGAAATGTGCACGTTCGAAACCCCGGACGACAGCGCGAGAGATGCCAATCGAGCGTGGCCCGGAGCACCTGCCTCGGTTGGTCCGAACGGACCATGCGCACCTCGCGCAACGGACAGTTCGCGGATGTTCAGAGGATGCAGTCGGCACCGAAGGCGACGCGCAGCTCGGCGTGCAGGCCGTTGCTGCCGTCACAGTTGAAGTCGTCGGGGAGTCGAATCACGGTCTCTTTGTCGGGGCCGACGAGATGGACGAAGAACGGTGCGTCACCCGGGTGGGCGGCGATGAGTTCACGCAAGCGAGCGACCTTGTCGGAGTCGAACGCACCGGCGCGCACCTTCAGGCGGACGGGTGGCCCACCGTCGTCGAGGCTGATCTCCGGTCGCGTGAGGTCCATCACGATCAGCTTGGGTGTGTCGTCTCGCTTGTCGAGCCGGGCTTTGACCGCGACGATCGCGTCGTTGGCGAGCAGCTCGTTGATGTTCGTCATCGTCTTCGGAAACACCATCGCCTCGAGCGACGCCGACAGATCTTCGAGCACGAACGTCGCCATGAGGTCGCCGCGCTTGGTGTACTTGCGCTGCAAACCCGTGATGATCCCGCCGAGGGTTCGCAGCGAGCCATCGTCGAGTTCGGCGAACTCGGCAACACTGCATTCGGTGATGCGGCTGAGCGCGCGGCGCGCACCGAGCAGCGGGTGATCGCTCACGTAGAGCCCCAACATCTCCTTCTCGAGCGCCAGGCGTGTGCTCTTGTCGAACTCCATATCGGGGATCGACAATCGATCGCTGAAGCCGCCCCCGTCGTCGTCGAGCCCCCCGTCGAGATCGAAGAACGACAACACGCCCTGGTCGCGTTCGCGGCGTCGGGTGACGACCGAGTCGACGATCTGTTCGAACACCGTCAAGAGTCCTTGGCGCGGGTGACCGAGCCGGTCGAACCCGCCGGCCTTGATCAGCGACTCGAGCGTCCGCTTGTTGAGCACCGAGAGATCGACGCGCTCGCAGAAATCGTGGAAGTCGACGAACTCGCCCCCGTCGGCGCGTCCCCGAACGATCTGTTCGGCGACACCTTCGCCGACGTTGCGCACTGCCGACAGGCCGAAGCGGATCTTGCCGGGCCCGATGAGCGCCCCCGCATCGTCGCGTTCGAATCGGACCGCGAAGTCGACCTCGCCATCGTTGACGCACGGGTTCAGCACTTCGATGTCGAGGTTGCGACATTCGGCGAGGTACACCGCCGCCTTGTCGAGGTTCGTCTTGACCGACGTCAGCAGCGCGGCGAGGTACTGGACCGGATAGTTCGCCTTGAGCCATGCCGTCTGATACGCGACGAATCCGTAGCCGACCGAGTGGCTCTTGTTGAACGAGTAGTCGGCGAACGGCTCGATCGTGTCGAAGTAACGCTGCGACCATTCTTCGGCGTGGCCGTTGGCGCGACATCCGGCGACGAACTTGTCGCGCTCTTTGGCGATCAGCTCGCGGATCTTCTTCCCCGTCGCCTTGCGCAGGTTGTCGGCTTCTTCGAGTGAGTACCCGGCCAGCTTCTGCGACACGCGCATGAGCTGTTCCTGGTAGATCATCAGCCCGTAGGTCGGCGCCAGGATCTCTTCGAGGTCGGGGTGGTCGTACTTGACGGGCTTTCGGCCGTTCTTGCGGTCGGCGTACTCGTTGTGCCAGTTCTGGGCCATCGGACCCGGTCGGTACAGCGCCACGAGCGCGGCGACGTCTTCGAACGACGTCGGCGCCAGGGAACGCATGAGCGCGCGCATCGGGCCGCCCTCGAGCTGGAACACGCCGATCGAGTCGCCGGCTCGCAACAACTCGTAGGTTCGCTCGTCTTCGAGGGGAACGTTGTCGATGTCGGGACGGATGCCCGTCGAACGCTCGACGAGATCGAGCGCGATCTCCATCACGTCGAGGTTGCGCAGGCCGAGAAAGTCCATCTTCAAGAGGCCGAGCTCTTCGACGCCGTGCATTTCGTACTGTGTGACGACCGGTGATTCCTCGATCGGGGTACCTGGCTCGGGCTTGCGTTGGATCGGGAGGTAGTCGGTGAGCGGGTCGCGGGTGATCACGACCGCGGCGGCGTGGATGCCGTCCTGGCGGCGCATCCCCTCGAGGCCCCGAGCAACGTCGATGACCCGCTTGGCGTCGGGGTCGGTCTCGTACATCACCCGAAGGTCGCCCGCCATCTTGAAGCCGTCGGCGTACTTGTCTGACTCCTCGAAGCAGTAGCGAAGCGGGGTGTCACGTCCCATGATCAGCGGCGGCATCGCCTTGGCGATCTTGTCGCCGACCGCGTATGGATAGCCGAGCACCCGCGAGGCGTCTCGCACGGCCGCTCGCGCCTTGATCGTCGAGAAGGTGATGATCTGCGCGACCCGATCGGACCCGTACTTCTGTGCGGCGTACTTGATCATGTCGCCGCGATAGCGCGAGTCGAAGTCCATGTCGATGTCGGGCATCTGCTTGCGCCCGGGGTTCAAGAACCGTTCGAACAGCAGGTCGTATCGGATCGGGTCGATGTCGACGATCGACAAGCAGTACGCCACGCACGACCCGGCGGCACTCCCCCGGCACTGGACGACTCGAATCCCGTGACTCTTCGCATACCGCACGAGGTCCCACACGACGAGGAAGTACGCAGAAAAGCCCATGCTC
>SXGT01321691.1_pt1 | contig 11760 bp, 10 predicted proteins | sample 3176221 | NCBI WGS metagenome assembly SXGT01 (sample SAMN11356862, study PRJNA531348) | freshwater metagenome | isolation source: freshwater sample F1-120 | place: China: Fuxian Lake, Yuxi | collected 2017-12-25
CCGGCCGCGGTCGCGTCTCCGGCTGCGGCTCCGGCGTCCGCGTCCGCCGCCGCAACCGCGCCGGCGTCTGCGTTCACCCTCACCGCCCGCTGCGCCGGCTCTCGCTTCATCACCACGTACCCCGCCGTGGCCGCTCCTCCGGCCAGGATCAGCACCGCCAGCGCGCCGGCCCACCCGCCGCGCTTGCGCTCGACGTTGGCGGCCGCGTCGGTCGCCCGGCGGCCGACGCGCTCCAGCGCCTGCGCGAACTCCACCGCGCTCTGCCAGCGATCGTCCGGGTCCTTCTCGAGCGCCTTCTGGATCACGTCGTCGAGCCCCGCCGGCCACGCCTTGGTGGAGTCGACCTGGCGCAGCCGCGGCGCCGGCATCCGCCGGTGCATCTCGAGCAGCGACGCCGTATCGTCGGCGACGAACGGGCGCTCCCCGGTCACCATCTCGAACAGCAGGATGCCCACCGCGTACACGTCGGTGCGCGCGTCGATGGCACCGCCCAGGGTCTGTTCCGGCGCCATGTAGCTGGGCGTGCCGACCACGATGCTGGTCTGGGTGATCGACGACGAGCCCGCGCCGCCACCGTGCTCGCGCAGGCGGGCCAGCCCGAAGTCGAGGATGCGGGCGTGACGGCCGGTGCCGATCTCGTCGGTGACCATCACGTTGGCCGGCTTGACGTCGCGGTGCACGATGCCCTCGGCGTGGGCGTGGGCCAGCCCGGCCAGGAGCTGGCGGGTCAGCGCGATCGCGTCGTCGACCTCCAGCGGGCCGTCGTCGAGCAGCTCGCGCAGGGTCGCGCCCGCGACCAGATCCATCACCAGGTAGGGCGCTCCGTCGAAGCCGAAGTCGATGATGCCCACGCAGTGGGGGTGGGCCAGCTTCGACAGCGCGCGGGTCTCGCGCTCGAAGCGCACGCGCGACTCGTGATCGTCGGCGAACAGCGCGTGCAGGAACTTCACCGCCACCGGGCGCCCGACCGGGACGCGCTCGGCGCGGTACACCACGCCCATACCACCGCGCGACAGCGGCTCGAGGATCCGGTAGCGGCCGTCGAGCACGGTGCCGATCCGTCCATCGGGATCGGGCGGCGCCATCCTGTTCGTTTACCACACCCGGACCGCTGCTGCCGGTCACGCCGTGATCGCCGCGATCTCCTTCGTCAGCCGCTGCTGCGGCGCGCTCGGCTCGACGGTCTGCATGGCGACGAGCTGGGCCAGATCACCTTCGACCTTGATCTCGCCGGTGAGAAATGCCTGCACGCCAGCGGCGGCGTCGGCGTGGATGAAGATCTTGCGGGCCAGCTCGACGTCGAGGGTCAGCGTGGTCGCCGCCACCTGGTGGCCGCGCACGAACAGGCCGTCGCGCATGAACAGCTGGGTGTCGCCCTTGTCGCCGGTGACGGTGACGTTGACCGCCACCGCCTTCATCGCCGGCGGGATCTGGAGATCGCCGGCGGCCGCCATCAGCTCGTCGACCTTGGTGAACCAATCATCGGAGAGGAACTCGAAACGCATGGCCCACCATAGCCGGTCCTCGCCGGCGAGGGACGCTCAGGGCGTGAAGGGCAAACGCGTGCGAACGTTGTCGTTGGCGCCGCCGTCACGGGTGAGCACGCGCAAGGTCTCGAACAGCGTGTCGGCGGCGGCCCAGGCCGGACGCGCGCTGCGCACCATCGCGATCAACCCGCCGCGCGCGGCGGCGTCGTCGGGCGCCAGCGCCAGCACGGTCAGGTGCGGCAGCGGCGACGGCGTGCCGTCGAGGTCGCGGGTCATGACCACCTCGATCCGAAACCCGCTGGTGCCATCGTCGAGCTCGAAGCGCGCTCGCTGGCGCACCGTGCCGGCGGCGGGTGCCCCGAGCACTTTGTCGACGGCGGCGTCGGCCGCGCGCTCGAGCGCGCCGTCGGGGTCGATCACCATGTTGGCGGTGAAGATGTCGATCTCCACCACGCCGATGCGGTTGCCGCTGCGGTCGGCCTCCGAGGCGAAGAGCAGCGCCGACGTGCCGGTCTCGATGACCGTCACGTCGAGGCACTCCGGTGCGAAGACCGACAACCCGATGGGCGGCAGTCCACGGCGGCGGGTGGTCGCAGGCGCGATGCGGAACTCCCTGGCAGAGCTCATGGGAAACCTCCTCGCGTATCCCCTCGATTGTACGACGGGAGTGGCGGGAGTGAAGGCTATTCAATCCGGACGTCCAACGGTCCGGATTCGCACGGGATTCTGTCCGGTTTCCGGACGAATCAGGCGCCGATCAGTCCGGGGTGACCCACTCGAGCGGGCCCACCGGGATGTCGCGGCCGCTGTCGTCGGGGCCGAGCAACTTGCGTCCGGTGCGGTCGACGGCGAGCACCGGCCGGCCGGCGTGGGTGCCGAGCTCCGCGGGTTCGGCGTCGGTAGGCTCGGACGGCGCGGTGCCCGAGCGCTTGTCGCTGACGGTGCCGGCCGCGAGATCGAGCCACAGCTCGTCGGGCTTGTCGCCGCTCCAGCCGCCGGTCGAGTACGACATGATCGGGCCGCGGCAGTCGCGATCGGAGAGCGAGGTGCGCACCGACGGCCAGGTGAGCTTGCCGTCCTTGTCGCTATCGGCGCGGATGGCGTAGACGCGGGCCCACGTGCCCAGCGGCTCGACCTCGACCCGCCACAGCCGCGCGCCGGCGACCTTCACCGTGTTCTCGGCGCCGGTCGACAGCTCGCGCACGACGAGGGTCTCGTCGTCGCGGAAGTAGGTCATGCGATCACCGGCGCTGGCGATGCTGGCGGCGCGGTGCGGTCCGAGCGGCACGCCGTCGTCGCGCAGATCGGCGCCCGCGATCTCGCTCCAGGTGCCGGCGTGGGCGTCGAGCACGGCCAGCTTGCCGGCCCGCATCGCCACCAACCAGCGGCCGTCGCGGGTGTAGCCGACCAGCGAGTCGATGGGCTCGCCCTCGCCGGCGCCGCGCACCAGGTAGGGACGGAACTGATCGCCGTAGGTGTCACCGTGCATCCCGGTGTGCACGGCGATCTCGCCATCGCCGTCGGTGTCGGCGCGAGCCTGGCAGATGACGATCCAGCCGCCGTCGCGCGCGGTCGCCTCGACGACGATGGGGTGGGCCGTGCCCACCTTGGCGCCGGCCACGGCCGGGCTCCCGCCGGCGGCACCGCCGCCACCAACGGAACCGCCGGACGGCGCGGCCGTCCCGCTGCCGGGTCCGACCGGAGGCTTGGCGCCACCCCCACAGGCCCCGATCACGATCACCATCGGCGCGACGATCGACCCGAAGATCCTCATGCGCTGAGGATGCGCGATGGGCTCGTGCCGCGCTAGCCGCGCTTGGCGCCGGCGATGAGGCGGAGGTACGCGGCCGCCCCGGCCTCGGCCACCCGGTTGAGATCGTCGAGCTCGAGCGCCGACGGCGCCGGCCGGTCGCCCGAGCGGTGACCGTAGAGCAGGTTGACCAGGCGCTTGCGGATCGCCACCGTCGCCACCGTCGCGTCGCGCGGCTCGCGGCAGCGCAGCACCTTGAACCAGTGGTGGAGCAGCGCGCTCGGGGTCGGCGGCCCGTGGTAGAAGCCGCGCTCGCTGGCCACGGCCTGCTGGAAGATCGACGGCGCCTCGAGGGGGATGACCGCGCACTCGACGCGGGCGGTGTCGACGCCGTCGCCGTGGGCCTTCCACCCGAAGGCGAGGTTATCGCGGGCGATGAACAGGGCGGCGACATCGAAGAGCCAGGCGGCGTGGCGCATGAACGCGTCGGCGACCAGCGCGCGATCGGTGGCGGCCTCGATGGCGGCGATGGCCGCGTTGGCGTCGAGCGGGTCCCACGCAAACACGGCCGGGCGGATGTCGCTGTCGCGGGCGGCGCCGACGGGCCCCGACGCCACGTGCTCGATGGGCGCGGCCGGCGCGGCCTCGGCGGCGCTGGCCACGTCGTGGGTGATCTCCTCGAGCATGTCACTGGCCTCGAGGGCGATCGCGTCGTAATGCTCGGGCTCTTCCGGCGGTGGTGGCGGCGGGCTGGGGGCGCGGCCGACCCGCAGCGCCGGTGCCGGCCGCGGTGCCGCGATCGGGCGCAACGCCATCGGCGGCAGGCCGGGCAGCGGCGGCGCTGGCAGCGCGTCGGTGTAGGGCTGATCACCGCGCGGCGAGTCGCCGAAGCGCAGGAAGCGCGACGGCCGCGGGATGCCGTAGTAGCGCTCGACGTAGAAGTAGATGCGCACCTCCGCGGCGACGCGCGGGATGACGCGGTAGCCGGTGATGCGGGCCAGCGAGTCCATGGTGCCGAGGTCGTGGGGCTCGTCGACGGCGGCGATGAGCTGCCGGTCCTGCACGATCAGCGGGACGCACTTGTACTTGTAGGCCTGCTCGGGCGTGAGCATGCGGACCGCCGCCCGCTTGGCGCGTTCGAGCATCGCGCCGCTGGCGATGGGGATGCCGAGCTCCAGGCCCAGATAGACGGTCAGCGCGTCGAGATCGATGAAGCCGAGCTCGAACAACACGGTGCCGAAACGGCCGCCGCTCTTGGCCTGGAAGGCGATCGCCTCCTCGAGCTGAACCGGCGTGATCCGCCCGTCGCGCAGGAGCATCTCGCCGAGCTTCATGCCCGGCGATCGTATCAGAAGCCGAAGAGCTTCTTGTACTTCCTGCCCGTGGCCAGCCGGTCCTCGCCGGCCTGGCGGCGGGCCTCGGCGGTCTCGCCCTTCTTCCAGTCGGCGTCCGCCCGCTTGCTGGCGGCCGCCCACGCGCCGTCCCGACCGCCGGGCCGCTCGAACTCGGGAACGGTCTGAGCCTGGGCGGTCCCGAACGCCGCGGCGCAGGGATGGCCGAGCAGCTCGGCGCGCCGCAGGGCCCGTACGGCCAGCTGCTTGTGGCCCTGATAGGAGAGCGCGACACCGAGATTGTACCAGACCACCGGGCTCTGCTCGGCGGTGCCGAAGCGGATGAGACCGACCATCGCCACCACCGCGTCGGCCGGCACCTTGGGGGTGTCGTGGCGGATCGACTTGCCGGGACCCATCACCCACATCGCTTCCTCGCCGTCGTCGGGGACGCCGAACAGGTTGCCGCACGGCTTCGCGGCCGCGCCGGGTTTGGCGGTCCTGGCGGCACGGGCGACGCGCAAGAGCTCGACCTGGTACTTCTCGCGGCCGAAGTGAGCGTCGGGGTTGATCTTGATGGCCGCCTCGAGGTGGGCGATGGCTCCGTCCAGATCACCCTTCATGGCCAGGAAGGTGCCGAGGTTGGCCTCGGTGGTGTACTCGCCGGGGAACGCCTTCTCCTTGTCGGCGAGGACGGCGATCGCCTCGTCGAGCTTGCCGGTGCGGGCCAAGGCCACCGCCAGGTCGTCCCAGCGCTCCTTCTTGGCCCGGCCGCCATCGACGATGCCGCGGGTGTAGGTCGCCTTGGCGACGTAGAACGCGTCGGAGTGTTTGCCGAGCTTGCCGCTGACCACCGCCGCGACGTCCTTTTGCTTCAGCGACTCCTCGCGGAAGGTGTCGTTGTCCCACAGGCAGGCGTGGGTCGGCGCCGGGCGTGCGCACAGGAGCGCGAACGCGGCGACGAGGGTGGTGGCCAGGGTGGTGGCGGAGCGCATACCTCGAGCATGCGCGGCTGGTGGCACGGGCGCCAGCTGGCGTGCTACCACGATCGGGTGAGGTCTCTCGTCGTCGCCGCGCTGGCCCTGACCGCCGCGGCGTGCGGTGGCAAGAAGGCGCCGCCCGATGCCCGCGAGACGCCGCCGCCGGTGACGGTGGTGCCGCCGGCGCCGCGGCCGAGCGATCTGCCAGCCGGGACCCGCTCGCTGCGGCTGGTGCGCACCGTCAAGGTTCGCCTCAAGGCCGACGACAAGTCGCGGCAGATCGGCACCCTCGCCGGCGACACCCGCATCGGCTGGCGCGACGTCGCCGTCGGACCGGGTTGCACCAAGCCCTGGTACGCGGCCGATCCGCAGGGCTGGGTGTGCGGCGACTTCATCGAGGCCTCGACCAAGGCGCCCAGCGGTGTCGAGCTGCCGCGCCTCGACCGCGACGAGATCGTGCCCGGCGTCTACGGCAAGGTCGTCGATCAGGGAACCAACATCTACACCCGCCCGCCCAAGGCCAAGGGCGCCAAGCCGCCCGAGCCGCCCGACGAGGGGCCGGTGACCACGCCGGATCCGCCGGGTGATCCCGTCGACGACGAGGACGCGGCCGACGCCGCCGCTCGCGCCCGCGCCAACGCTCGCGCCGCCGCCGAGGCCGGGCTCGTCAAGGGCCGGCCGCTGCTGGGCTCGGTCAACGTTCGCAAGTACGACGAGATGACCGCGGGCGGCCGCGTGTTCTGGAAGATCAGCGCGCGCGAGGACGAGTGGCTGCCGGCGTCGGCGATCCGCGAGCACGTGCCCAGCACCTATCACGGCACGCGCCTGGGCGACGACACCGGGCTGACCCTGCCGATGGCGTTCGTGTGGCCCCGGGGCGGCGCGATGAAGGCGTGGACGCGCGGCGCGGCGCGGGGCGGCGGCACGCGCCGGCAGCTCACCCAGCGCGATCCGGTGCCGATCCTCGAGACCTTCGAGGACAAGGGCGTGATCGTGGCCTATCGCATCGGCGAGACCGAGTGGATCGATGCGTCGGCGGTGCGGGTGGCCAAGGCGGCGCCACTGCCGGCGGGCGTGAAGGGCAACGAGCGCTGGCTCGACATCGATCTCGACGCCCAGGTCCTCGTCGCTTACGAGGGCGACCTGCCGGTCTACGCGACCATGGTGTCGACAGGCAAGAAGGACACGCCGACCGAGACCGGCGTGTACCGCATCTGGCGCAAGGCCAGCGAGGCCGACATGAAAGGCCTGTCGGGCGAGGATCCGTACTCGGTGGCGACGGTGCCGTGGACCCAGTTCTACAGCCCCGAGCGCGGCCTCGCGCTGCACACCGCCTACTGGCACGACAAGTTCGGGACCCAGCGCAGCCACGGCTGCACCAACCTGTCGGCCATCGACGCGCGCTGGCTCTACTTCTTCACCGATCCGCAGGTGCCGCCGGGCTGGTCGATGGCCGCTGGTGCGGTCGAGGCGCCGGGTTCGGTCGTGCGCGTGCGCTCGGCCGCCGATCCCGATCCGCCGGTACGCGGGTACGCGTCGAAGATCGACGAGAGCGACCAAGCGAGCGAATAGCGAGCGAATCGCCTGCGAGCGTCGTCAGGTCGGCGCTTCGGGGCGCGCGCGGAGCTGGACGAGCTGGCCCGGGCGGGCGGGCGTGATCACGGTGGCCTCGACGGCGTCGAGGGCGGCGACCAGGCCGGCGCCGAAGACCGCGCCAAAGGTGTCGCGCGCGACCCGGTACAGCGTCGGCGCGCCGGGCGCGTCGGCGCAGTCGTAGTCGAGGTAGTCGTCGCTGATCACGATCGCATCGTCGTAATACGAGAGCGGGAACAGACGGCAGATGTGGGGCTTGACGCCGTCCATCGACCAGCCTTGCTCGATCGATGCCCGGTGGATCGCGCAGCCGCGCTTGTCGTGGGCCAGGAACAGGCAGCCGCCCTCGAACACGGCAGTGCGGACGTGGTAGCCGCTCGGCATGTCGGTGTCGACCTCGAGCTCGTGCTCGAGGAACCACGGCAGCTGCCGTGCCGCGGGCACCAGCAGCGGGGCGATCTGATCGCGGCGGGCCAGGACGGCGTCGCGCTCACCGAGATCGGTGTCCGCGCCGTACTGGCAGCAGGCCTCGAGCTTGGGGCGGTGCGGCGTGAGCGGCACGCCCTCGTCGGCGACGTGCACGCACTTGTGGCTCAGGCAGTCGGCGACGACGCGGCGCACGAAGATGTCGCGCTCCACGCGGCGGAAGCGATCGTGCGAGACGGGCAGGTACTGCGGTTCGGACACGCGCGGAACCTATCAGAAGGCGGTCCGACGTGCGTCGTGAGATCTTGAGAGACCGTAGGGCTTTGCGCCAATTTCGACCGGTCCGAACAGACGTCGGACGAGCCCAGTGACCCCTTGCACCCAGAGGCACTGTTGAACGCTCGCTATTCGCTCGCTGGGCGTCACACCGTGACCTCATCGGCCGGGCCCGGCCTGGGATACCCTGGGGGAATGAGGACGTGGCTGCCCGGGCTCGCGCTGACGCTCGCCGCCTGTGGATTCCACCCGTCGGGTGAGCGCCCGGGTGACGGCGACGCCTCGGTCGACGGCGGTATCGACGATGCCGCCGAGGGCGACGCCGGCGATTCCGACGCCGGGGATGCGGCCATGCCCGATGCCGGGGCCGACGCCGGGGATGCGGCCACGCCCGACGCGGCCACCGACGACGCGGCCACCGACGCGGCCACCGCCGACGCGGCCACCGACGCGGCCACCGACGCCGAGGTCGACGCCGGCCCCATCGTCATGCGCACGCTCGTCGACGACAGCACCGCCGATTTCGGTGCCGGTCCGCCCGCCCTGGTCGACGGTCGCATCGACGCACCCGGCGTGTTCGCGCCCCGGGCCTACTACGTCGGCGGCCTGTGCACCGGTGGCAGCAACAGCCGGCTCTTCGACGACGGCACCACCGCGACGTGGGCCGCGATCCCCGCCGCCATCAAGGTCGGGCTGGCGCGGGCCACCCAGCTCGCCGTCGCCAGTGGCGGGCTGCCGACCGGCGTCGGAATCACCGACGCGGCCGACTGGACCTACTGGTTCGAGGGCGAGGTCTACCTGACCGCGGGTGGGCACGCGATCGGGCTCTCGGCCGACGACCACGGCTTCATCGAGATGGCTCCGCCCGGCTCGACGGTGTTCACCAAGGTGGTCGGCGTCAACGCCGCCGATGGCCTGCAGAGCGCGGCCTACAACGCCGTCAACAACGGCTGGCACGGCATCCGCTACGCCGTGGCCCAGCGCACCGGCGCCGCCAGCATCGCCCTCGAGATCGACGCCGCGCGGGTGCCGCGCCGCCTGACTCGCTGCCGGGTCGACGGCCGGCCTGGCCTGACCATGATCGCCTTCGACGAGGCCGAGCTCCTCGATGTCGCCGGCGCTACCCTCGACGGCACCACCCAGGTCGTGAACATGGACTGGGCCAGCAACCGGCCCACCGATCTGGGCCTGACCGGCAACGACACCTACGCGGTGCGCTGGTCGGGGCAGCTTCGCATCGACGTGGCCGGTGCCTTCACCTTCCGCCTCGACACCGACGACGGTCAGCGACTGTGGATCGACGGCGTCAAGGTGCTCGACGCCTTCGACGACAGTCCTCATGTCCTGACCACAGGCTCGATCACGCTCACCGCCGGCTGGCACGACGTCGTCGTCGAGCACAGCGAGAACATCGGCGACGCTCACGCCACCTTGCGGGTGCAGTCCGGCCCCGAGTTGACTGGCGCCGCCATCCCGCCGGCGCGGCTGCGACCGTCGGAGGCGCGCCGCGATCGCTTCGAGTCGTCGACCTCGGCGCCGTCGTCGCCGACGCCGATCGACGGCAGCGTCGTGTTCAACGTCAACGTCCCGGCCGGCGCGACCGTCACCGGCGTCGACGTGGGGTACCGCATCTCGCACCCCAGCCTGGCCTCGGTCTCGACCAGCCTCGTCCACGCCGGCATCACGTCCAACCTGCGCGGCGCCGGCTCGTTCTCGACGCTGGATCGCTTCCACCCCGCCGCCTTCGACGGCGCGCTGGTCAGCGGCGCGTGGACGCTGAACTTCAGCAGCTTCTCGCCCCAGGCCGGCCAGGTGCTGGAGGCGTGGCTGACCGTCCACTACGCCGACCTCACCGGCAGCGGGCCGATCGCGCCCACCGCGCGGCTCGAGTCGAGCGTGCGCGACCTGCTCGCGCCCACCGGCGGCAACGGCGCCGTGGTCTCGATCGACCAGCTCCGGCTGGCCGCCCGCGACGTGACCGGTGACGTGGTCTCGGTGTGGCTGCGCACCTGCGACGCTCCGGGGGTGTGCGCCGGCGAGCCGTGGGCGGGGCCGTACGCCAGCGGCGCGTCGCCCGGCGTGGTGCCGCGCCGGTACGTGCAGTACGCCATCGATCTGAGCAGCGACACCGACCACGAGCCCGCGCTCGACCGGCTCGAGCTCGACTACCAGACCCAATGAGTCACGCGGTCGGTCGATGAACCTGGCCTGCGTCGACGTCGACTACCGCGTGCGGGGCGCCGTGGCCGGCTGCGTGCTCTTCGCGGCGTGGACCGACGCGACCTCGGCGCGCGAGCTGGTGGCCTGCGCCGAGGCCGCCGAGGTGGCCCCGTACGTCCCCGGCCAGCTCTACCGGCGCGAGCTGCCGCTGCTGTTGAAGGTGCTGGCCGCGGTCGGGCATCCGCTCGAGGTGGTGATCGTCGACGGCAACGTCTGGCTCGACGGGGCCGGCGCGCCCGGGCTGGGCGCGCACCTCTGGGACGCGCTCGGCCGCACCGTCGCCGTGATCGGCGTGGCCAAGACCGCCTACGTCGGCGCGCCGTCGGTCCCCGTGCTGCGCGGCACCAGCGCCAATCCGCTCCACGTCACCGCCGCCGCCATGGATCCCGCCGCCGCCGCGGCGCACATCCGGGCCATGGACGGACTCCATCGCGTGCCCACCCTGCTCACCCGCGTCGATCGGCTGTGCCGCGAGGCGCCGTTCCACTGAACGACCGATGATCGACCGGTGATACCCTGGCGCCCATGAAGCGGGTCGTGATCGCGCCGTGGATGGCGACCGTGGGCGTCGGCCTGCTCACGTTCTTCGCTGTCGGCGGCATGGCGATCGGCGCGCTCATGCTGGGCGGCGCTGCGGCGGTGGCCAAGAACACCGGCAGCTCGACGACGACGGTGATGATCACCGGAGCCATCATCGGCGTGATCGGCGCCGTCGTCCTCGCTTATTGCCGGCACCAATGGGTCGCGGTCCGCGAGATCTCGGTCGACGGCGACGGCTGGATCCTGGTCGATCGCCTCGGCCGCGTCAGCGGCGTCGACGCCGGCGCCACCGTCGAGCTCGCTCTGCGCTGCCGCCGCGTCGTCTACACCTGGGGGGGCATCCCGCGCATCCGCGACGTCGTCGATGGCTGGCTCACCAGCGGCAGCACGCGCCGTCGCCTGGCGCCGTCGGGCCCTCACACCTACGGCGGCGTCCTGGCCCAGCTCGGCGCCGACGGCGGACCGCCGGCGCGGGGGACGAGCAAGCGCTACCGCGTCACCGCCTGACGTCCGGGCGCGAGCCCCGTCACTCAGGAGGCCGGCCGTAGCGCGTTGCGCTCGTCCATCCCGGCCCAGCAGACCCCGCGCGTCACCAGTGATCCCACACACCTGAGTCATTCTCGAACGCTCGCTAATCGCTCGCTTAGGCCGCGCTGACCAGGACTTCGCGCTTGTTGGTGTGGTCGGGCGGGCTGACCACGCCCTGCTTCTCCATCTCCTCGACCAGCCGCGCGGCGCGGTTGTAGCCGATGCGGAGCTGGCGCTGCACCCACGAGATGGACGCGTTGCGGGTCGAGCAGACGATGTGGACGGCCTTGTCGTACATCTCGTCGTCGACCTTGCCGCCGCTACCGGGCGCGCCGGCGTCGCCGCCGCCCTCGCCGTCCTCTTCCTCGCGCGGGCGCAGGATGTCGAGGTTGTAGACCGGGCGGCCCTGGGTCTTGAGGAACGCCACCACGCGGTGGATCTCGTCCTCGTCGACGTAGCAGCCGTGCAGGCGGCACGGCGCCGCGCCGCGGTCGCTGAACAGCATGTCGCCGGCGCCCAGCAGGGCCTCGGCGCCGCCCTGATCGAGGATGGTGCGCGAGTCGACCTTGGCGGTGACGTGGAAGGCGATGCGCGACGGGAAGTTGGCCTTGATGAGGCCGGTGATCACG
>SXGT01134747.1_pt1 | contig 11759 bp, 13 predicted proteins | sample 3176221 | NCBI WGS metagenome assembly SXGT01 (sample SAMN11356862, study PRJNA531348) | freshwater metagenome | isolation source: freshwater sample F1-120 | place: China: Fuxian Lake, Yuxi | collected 2017-12-25
AGGTCGCGCCGCCGTTCCGCCAGGCCGAGTTCGACATCCTGTACGGCGAGGGCATCTCGCATGAGGGAAACCTGATCGACCTGGGCCTCGAGCACGACATCGTCACCAAGAGTGGGTCGTACTTCTCGTTTGGGGAAGACCGGCTGGGGCAGGGGCGCAATGCGGCACGGGCATTCCTCAAGGAGCACCCCGAGATGGCCGACGTCATCGAGATGCGCATCCGCGAGGCTGCGGGCGTGTCGGACGCACCTCCGGAGGCTGAGGGCACCGAGGTTGTCGAGAGCGCCGAGGCCGTGGCCGACGACGTGGCAGATGGCGACGCCACAGTGTCTGGTGAGTCGGAGGCCAAAGCGGCCTGATCTGAGTGCAGCCGCGCCGTCGTCCCAATAGGGGCCGGGGCGCGGCTAGCATCACGAGCTATGCCCCGGGACCACCTGACCACCTTTGGGTGCCAGAGGAACGCGCATGACTCCGAGCGGATGCGTGGTCTTCTGGAATCACTCGGCTACGCGGCGTCAGATACGCGCGATAACGCCGACCTGATCGTGTTCAACACGTGCACGATCCGCGGGTCGGCAGACGAGCGGTTTATGGGCAATCTGGGAGAGGCCCGCCGCATTAAGCGCGAGCGACCCGACGCCGTGGTGGCCGTGGGCGGCTGCTGGGCCCAGAGCCAGAAGGACACGGTGTTCACGGACTTTCCGTTTGTGGATATCGCGTTCGGTCCGGGTGAGGTGAACCGGCTCGGGGAGTTTCTCGCACGTGAGCGCCTGGCGCCGGTCGGGGGGTTCACCCTCGATGGCAGGTTCAGCGGTGAACTGCCCACGCGCCGGGAGCGCCCACATCAGGCCTGGGTGCAGATCTCTGTGGGCTGTAACTGCGTGTGTTCGTACTGCATCGTGCCTGCGGTGCGAGGACGCGAACGCAGCCGGGCACTTGCTGATGTGGTGGCCGAAGTTACGTTGCAGGCTGCGGACGGCGTGATGGAGGTGACGCTGCTGGGGCAGAACGTCAACTCGTACGGACGCGACCTGACGGGCGAGGGCCGCGCATCGGTCGCTGAGCTGCTTGCGGCGGCGAGCGCCGTGCAGGGAATCGAGCGCGTGCGGTACATGAGCCCGCACCCGAAGGACATTCGGGCCGATGTCATTGAGGCGCACCGGGATATCGCCGAGGTGTGCGAGCACATCCACCTGCCGGTGCAGTCGGGGTCGAACCGTGTGCTGAAGGCCATGCGCCGTACCTACGACCGCGACCGGTATCTGGCGCTCGTCGATCGGATCCGGGAGGGCGTCCCCGGAATCGCGCTCACCACCGACCTCATCGTGGGGTTCCCCGGGGAGACCGATGAAGACTTCGAAGAGTCTCTCTCGCTTGTGACCGAGGTGGGGTACGACGGCGCGTACACCTTCGTGTATTCGCAGAGGCCCGGAACCGAGGCCGGGGAACAGATGGCCGATGACGTGCCGCCAGAGATAAAGAGCGAGCGCATACAGCGGCTCATCGAGACGGTGCAGGCCACGGCCCGGCAGCACCTGTCGCGCCATGTGGGAACCGTGGCGCAGGTGCTGGTGGAAGGTCCATCGCGCAGCGACCCCTCCCGCTTGGCCGGCCGCACCCGCCACAACACCATGGTGACCTTCGCGGGCACCGGCCGCGCGGGTGAGCTGGTACCGGTGCTGATTGACAGCGCGACCTCCACGACCCTGTCTGGCCGGATTGCCGACGTGGCTGCCCCGGTGCGGGTCTGACGCCCGCGCCCGAGGTGCTGGCCGTGTTTGGCCCTACCGCCACGGGTAAGAGTGCGCTGGCACATGCAGTGGCGGTTGAACTCCCGGGTGAGGTGATCGTCGCTGATCCCTTCCAGCGATACCGGGGGCTTGAGATTGCCGCCGACGGGCCGGGTGCTGCCGACCGGGCGCAGGTGCGCTATCACGCGGTCGGTGACCTCGATCTGGCCGAGCACTCCAGTGCTGGCACCTTCGCTGCGCTGGCCCACGCGGTGATTGACGAAGTGGCGGGATCCGGTGGGGTGCCCATTGTTGCGGGAGGCACCGGGCTGTACGTGCGCGCGGCGCTCACCGACATGGCAATGCGGCCGGCTCCGCCCGCGGAGGTGCGGGAGTGGGCGGAGGCGCTGTCAACCGACACCGTGGCTGCAATGGAAGAGCTCGAGGCGCGCGACCCGGCTGCTGCTGCGGCGATTGACGGGGCGAATCCCCGCCGCCTGGCCCGGGCGTTGGAGCGCTCAGCCATCGGTGAGCCGGCAGATGGGGGCGGGGACATCTGGAGCACCCCATTTCGCCGTCCGACTTTTGTGGTGGGCATCACCCGGCCCCGTGAGGTGATCCACGGGCGCATCGCCTCCCGGGTGCGCCGGGAGATCGACGAGGGCCTCGTGGCGGAACTCGAGGCCGCGCTCGACCGGGCTGACCTCGCTCGGGGGCCGGGTCAGGTGATCGGCATGCGCGAGGTCGCGGCAATGCGGAGCGGCGAAATGCACCCATCGGCCCTTGAGGAGGCGCTGAACATCCGTACCCGGCGCCTGGCGCGCACGCAGGACACCTGGATGCGCAAGATGGCCCCCGACGTGATGATTGATCTTGGGGATGGCCCCGCCACCGACGGCGTGGCCCGTGTGGTGGCCGAATGGAGACGTGCCCGCGGGGGCGTCGGATAGCCTCCCGCCTCGTGGCGAATCAAATCCCATTTGAGAAGTGGCAGGGCCTCGGCAACCACTACGTGGTCACCGAATCGTCGCAGTGGCCGGTTCCCATCACGCCAGGGCGTGCGCGGGTTGCGTGCGATCCGAACTTCGGTATCGCATGCGACGGCATTCTCGAGGTGCGTCCTGGCGGTGATGGACCGGAGATGGTCGTGTGGAACCCCGACGGAAGTAACGCGGAGAACTGCGGCAACGGCATCCGGATGGTGGCGCAGTATCTGTACGCGTCCGGGCGTCTTCCTGCTGATGGGCGCATCACCACTGGCGCCGGACCGGTGCACGTGAGCGTTGTTGGCCCGGTGGTGGCGGTGCAGATGGGCCGCGCGGTGTTCCCATGGGGTGAGGGTGAGGAATCCCTTGCGACCGACCTCGGTGATGTGCGGTTCGCCGATATCTTGATGGGCAATCCGCACGCAATCATCCGTCACGACGACCCGGAGTCTGTGGTGCGCACGCTGGGTCCTCTCGTCGAGATGGATCCGAGGTTCCCCAATCGCACGAACGTGGAGTTCGTCCGTCGCGATGGCCCCGGTGAGATCACCATGAGGGTGTGGGAGCGCGGCGTGGGGGAGACCCTGGCCTGTGGCACCGGGGCCTGCGCCGCCGCAGTGGCAGCAGTGCGCCTGGACGGTGCAACATCGCCCGTCACCGTGCACCTCGCCGGTGGGGACCTGATTATTGATGTGAACGACGACCTGGAGGTCACCATGACCGGACCGGCGCTGCCGGTGTACGAGGGGCGTATGTCTCTGGATCTCACCGCGCGGGTGGTGGCGGCATGAGCCGCCCCATCGGCGCGGCGCGCATGGGGCTCCTCCCCCCGTATTTGTTCGCGGCCATCGAGCAGAAGATCGCCGACAAGCGCGCTGCGGGCGTGGACATCATCTCGCTGGGGATCGGGGATCCCGACACTCCCACGCCTCCGCTCATTGTCGAGCGCATGCGAAGTGCAGCATTGGAGCCGGGAACCCACCAGTACCCGAGCAACCGCGGGCGTCTGTCGTTCCGTGACGCCATCGCCGGGTTCTACGGGCGGCGGTTCGGCGTAGATCTGGACCCCGCGACCGAGATCATTCCGGCACTGGGAGCCAAGGAGGCCATCGCGAACCTCAACCTCGCGCTACTGGATCCGGGCGACGTCGCGCTGGCGAGCGATCCCGGGTACCCCGTGTATACCAACGGCCCGCTGCTCGTGGGCGCGGAGCCAGTGGCCATGCCGCTCGTGCCGGAGCTCGGCTTTCAGCCCGATCTCGCGGCGATTCCGGCGGATGTCCTCCGCCGTGCGCGCATCATGTACATCAACTACCCGAACAACCCCACCGGCGCAGTGATCGAGGATGACTTCTTCGCGCGGGTGGTCGCCTTCGCCCGCAAGAACGATCTCATCGTCATCCACGACAATGCGTATTCCGAGATCAGCTACGACGGCTATGTGGCGCCATCATTCCTTGCCACGCCAGGAGCGAAGAATGTCGGGATTGAGGTGTTCTCTCTTTCGAAGACCTACAACATGACCGGGTGGCGGTCGGGCTCGGTGGTGGGCAACCCCGAGGTCGTGGCCGCCTACTGGCAGTTGAAGACCAACGTGGACAGCGGCATGTTCGAGGCGGTGCAGGAGGCCAGCATCGCCGCCCTCGAAAGCGATCAGGAGTCGGTGCGCGAGATGTGCGCGATCTATCGCCGCCGCCGCGACATCTTGGTTGATGCGCTGAATGCCATTGGACTCGGTGTCACTCCTCCAAAGGGGGCCATCTACGTGTGGGCGCGTGTGCCGGAGGGCGAAACCTCGGCATCGTTTACGGAGAAGGTGCTCGAGGATGCTGCGGTGGTGATCTCGCCGGGTTCCGCATTTGGGCCGAGCGGCGAGGGGTTTGTGCGCATGAGTCTCACCACGCCGGACGACCGTCTGGTCGAGGCTGCCGAGCGGATCGCGCGTCTCGTCGACGCCTGACATCCCATTTCTGAGGATGCATCCCGATGCGGTGTTGCCGCATCGGACGCATCCCGGAGATGCGGGACTCGATCTGGCAGCCTGCGCGGACGTTGCGCTTCTGCCGGGAATGCGGGCGGCGGTGCCTACTGGATGGTCGGTGGCGATCCCGGATGGCATGGCCGGCCTCGTGGTGCCCCGATCGGGGAATGCGCTGCGCATGGGGCTGACCGTTGCGAATGCCCCCGGCCTCATCGACTGCGGGTACCGCGGTGAACTGCAGGTGATCCTCATCAACCTGGGCGATTCCCCGGTGGCTATCGCCGCGGGCGACCGCATCGCCCAGCTGGTGGTTGTGCCGGTCGCCCTCGGTCAGGCACTGGAGTGCGACGTGTTGCCCGAGTCAGACGGGCGTGGCACGGCCGGTTTCGGCTCGAGCGGGCGCTAGCCCCGGCGACCCATCAGGCGCTCACGGCGATCGCCGTGAGCCCGTCCCACCGCGACCGCGTGCGCTGCCATCTCCATGGTGTCGTCGAGGGCCTTCAGTTCGGTAGCGGAGCCCGTGCGGTGTTCGAGGGCCCAACCGAGAATGTGGTCGGCCAACCACGGGTTCCGTGGCAGCAGGGGGCCGTGCAGGTACGTGCCGATCGCCCGCAGGCGCGTGCATCCCTCGCTTCCGCTCACCCCGCTATTGCCGTGGCCCGCGAGTACTGCGCCGAGAGGCGTGGCGCCAGCGCCCAGCTCAGTGCGCCCCGCATGATTTTCAAATCCGGCGACCTCGCGTGTCTGCCCGTCAAGAGTCGCGTTGATCAGTACGTCGCCAATCAGGCGCGTGTCCCCCGCGATGGTGTCGGCATCGAACAGCCCGATACCGGGCATGCGTGATCCGTCGACGCCGGTGTACCCGTGCCCGGTCAACTGGTATCCGCCACACACTGCCAGCAGCGCCACCCCGTCTTCGACGGCGGAGATGATGGCGTCGCCTTTCCCGCCGGCGAGGTCGTGGGCCACCACGGCCTGATCACGATCCTGACCACCGCCCATGTAGATCAGGTCGTAGGCGGATGGGTCAATTGTGTCGCCCGGTCCAACCCCCCGGACTTCGAGCCGAAGTCCGCGCCATTCGAGCCGCCGTTGGAATACCGCGATGTTGCCGCGGTCGGCGTAGATGTTCATCTCATCGGGGTAGAGATGGCAGAGCCGCACGTCAGCACTCATGCCGTCGACCCCTGATGTGCACAGCGCCACACCTGCCGTTCGGACGAATCGGTAAAACGCTCGCCCCGGAACCCGGAGTGCACGGCAAGCACCGTGAGCCCGGCCGACGCCACGAGTGCCTGCACCTCATCGTACGTGTACAGGTGGACCAGATGGCGCCGCTCCACACGCTGGGTACTGCCAGCCGCGTCGGCACGCTCCACGATCACCCTGAAGTCGAGGGTATGGCTGGTGCGGTCCAGGAGATCGAAGACCGCGGTGTGCACGAGTGCATCGCCCGTGGCTGGTTCGTGGGAGTGGCCCGTGGAAATGGTGTCGCCGATCGCCCATTCAATCGCATCCAGATCGGGGACTGCGAGGTCGAATATGAATTCGCCACCAGGGCGCAGGCTCGTGGCCACCTGTGCGAAGCACAGCGTACGGTCAACAGGGTCGAGCAGTACCTGAAGGGTGTTCATCGGCACGATCACCAGCGCAGCGCCTGCCGGTAGTGGCGCGTCCTGCATCAGTGATTCGACGAGGGTGACCCGTGCCGCGGCCGGAGTTCCCTCGGCCCGCTCCCAGAGAACCTCAAGCATCTCGGGGTCGCTGTCAACGGCGACCACATCAATGCCGAGCAGCGCGATGGGAATGGCGGTTCTGCCTGCCGCTGCGCCCAGATCGATGACAGGCCCGCCCAGGCGGGCGGCATGTGCTTCCCAGAAGCCCGCGTCGTCCATGTAATGCGCGTGCTCCGCAATAAAGCCACGGGCCGGGCTGATGTCAGCCACGTAAGCCCTCATCCCAGAACTCCGAAGCAGCGCCCCGCGCAACCAGATCTGCCCTGATGTCGTGCATGGCCGTGTACGTGGGGAGCACTTCCAGACAGCCACCCGGCGGCACCGCGGCGATCGCAGATGCCAGCGCAGCGCGATGATCAGGAATTACATGCAGGTGGTCGGGATCGAGACCCCCATAGCGAAAGCGCAGGGCAAGGTCGTGCGCCCGCTCCCCGGTAACGGTCACACTGCTCACGCGGGGCAGGAGTGGCTCCCAGTCGACATCCCAGATCCACGACACATCCCGACCGTCGGCGATGCGGTCATTCAGCGCCACCAGAATGTGGTGCTCTCCCGGATCAAGAAGCAGTGTGCGCACGTTCTCGTTGGCCCCCGCAGGGTTCTTGGCCAGCAGCAGCACGAGATCGGTTCCATCAACAACAAGGTATTCAGCACGGCCGAAAGGGGCGGGAACCTGCGAGATGGCGGCAGCAGCGACATCTGCGCGTATGCCCATTGCCAGTGCACCGGCGAGCGCAGCGGCGGCGTTCAGCACGTTGTGCAGGCCGGGGACTGTGAGATGCAGGGTCACCTCGCCATCGGGTGTGCGTATGCGTGGATCTGACCCGGTGGCACCCCGCAGGCCAGCGTCGATGACGGCCACATCGAGGGGCGGGCGCGAGCTTCCGCACGCTGCACAGCGCCAGTCACCGAGGTGACCGAACCACACGTGGTCGTAGGTGAGCGGGGCACTGCACGCCCGGCATCGCGTCGAGTCGGCGGCGTGCGGGAGGGCGCCGGATGCCACCGCAGGGTCGTCCAGCCCGAACCACAGGCATTCGCGTCCACCGCCCAGCGCAGCGATTGCCGGGTCATCGGCGGCCAGGATCAGGCGGGGGAGATCACCGGGCGCCAGCAGCATTGCCTGCCACCGCTCGGAGATGGCCTCGAGCTCCCCATGCCGGTCCAGCTGATCGCGGAAGAGGTTCATCAATACAAGCGCGCGGGGCCTAAGGCGCGCCATCACCTCTGGGAGTGCGGCCTCGTCGCACTCAAAAAGCCCCCGGGTTGTTTCGGGCCGGGCCGGGCGGGCATCGACGAGGGCCGATGCCACGCCCGACAGAAGATTCGCCCCGGCCCCGTTGGTGATGACCTCGGCGCCGTTGGCGCGAAGTGCTCCGCCCAGCATGCGCGTGGTGGTCGTCTTGCCGTTTGTGGCGGAGACAAGAATGGTTCCGCCTCCGAGGTGGGTGGCCAGGGTGTCAACTGCGCGGGGATTGATGCGCAGGAGCACCACTCCAGGCACCGAGGTGCCACCACCGCGGCCCATCGCTCGGGATGCCCGCCCGGCGGCGCGGGCAATGGCGGCGGATCCGGAGGCCACGATGCTCACGCGGCGGTGGTCACCGATCCATCACCGTGTCCGATGAGGACATCATCAAGCACGAGTTGGAACAGGCCGTGGTCCAGCACACCCGGAAGCGCCCGCACCCGATCGGCCAGCTGCTGCCAATCGGCGCCTGGGGGCACCGTCAGGTCAACGAGCACCATGTTGTCGTCGCTCGGGGCCGCGCGAATGACCGGCGCCAGATCGGCCAGTTGTGCCACGACGCGTGTTGCGGCGAATGGCACCACTGCGATGGGCAGCAGACCCCACTCGTCCAGCGACCCCACAATCTTCGGGAGATCGACCAACACGATGAATCTTGGAGACGATTCGGCGAGTACCCGTTCACGCACCATCGCCCCTCCCGCGCCCTTGACGCACAGACCGCTCGGGTCGATGGCATCAGCGCCGTCGAATGCGAGGTCGAGCGGATCACCAGGGAGCCCGATCACGATGCCGGCCGCTCGGGCGGCTTCCTCACTCCGACGTGATGTGGGCACGCCCACGATCAGGAGGCCTTCCGTACGCACACGCTCGCCAAGGGCATGGATCCCCGCTGCGGCGGCTCGTCCGGTACCGAGACCGACCCGCATCCCGGTGGTCACCAGGGATGCGCACGCGGCACCCGCTGCGGTCCACGCCGTCTCTCGATCATTCGACATATCGCAAGGGTATGCGAGACTCGCTGCGATGGACGTACACCCCGGGGACATCCTCCAATTCGACACGCTGCTCGCCGGTATTCCGGGCATGACCAGCGTGCAACTCGTACGTGGGGAATCGCCTGCGCTGATCGACTGCGGAGCCCAGACGACCGTTGATGTTGTTCGCCGGGAACTGGCAGACGCCGGGCTCGGGCCTGATGACCTCGCATGGCTGGTCCTCACCCATATCCATCTTGACCACTGCGGTGCCGTGGGCGATCTCAGCGCGGCATTTCCCAGCGCAACCGTGGTCGTGCACCCGCGCGGCGCCCGGCACCTTGTGGAGCCGGATCGCCTTGTGCAGGCAACCGCAGACGTATTCGGGCGGCTTGCGCCTGTGGTCGGCGGGCTCGCCGCGGTGGATGCCGACCGAATCGTGGTTGCCGAGGATGGTCATGTCATTCCGATCGGTCCGGATCGGTCGCTCAGGGTGGTGTGGGCCCCTGGGCATGCCCGCCACCATATGGCGCTGCTGGACGAACGCGACGGCATCCTCTTTGCCGGAGACGCAATCGGCCTCCAACTGGGTGGAGGAGATCTCTACCCGTCGATTCCCCCACCGGAGTACGACCTCGTTGCAGCGCTCACCTCGTTGGATGTGCTCGAGGCCTTCGCGCCGGAGCGTGTGTACGTGAGCCACTCGGGCCCGGTCGCCGATGCGGGTGAGGCCTTTGATCAGGCGCGCCGGTCGCAGACAGCCCTCGGTGAGGCCGCGCGCGCGTCATGGGCTGTGGCACCCGGGGATTATCAGGCGCTCGGGCGTGCAATCGAGGCGGCATGGCCCTCCGCCGGTGCGCTCTCCACACCCGAGAGTATCGCCCGCTGGACAGCGCTCAACTGGCTCGATAACAACGTTCCGGGCCTCGTGGCGATGGTGCAGCGCGAGGCTGGCGCCGCATGAGGGTCCAGGTGGAGGTTGCGGTATTCACGGTGCGAAGCGGTGCGCTTCAGGTGCTTCTTGCGCGTGGTCCCGGGGGGGCGTGGCTGCTTCCGGCGGGGGATACGGGCTCGGATGAGCCGCTCGACGCTGCCGCCGCCGCGGCCGCCCGCGATATCGCGGGCCTGCGGGGCATCTCAATGGAGCAGCTCTTCACCTTCGACCGCCTGCCGGACGCGGTGAGCGTGGCGTACCTCGCCCTGATCGATGCGGGCCGCCATCCGCTGGCCCCTGGCCCCGGGGCTGTGGAGGTGCGGTGGTTCGCCCACGACGACCTGCCGGTGCTTGCCGACGGGGAGGATGCCGTGGTGGCCTATGGCCTTGCCCGGCTTCGCGCCAAGACCGCCTACGCACCGGTTGCAGTCAACCTGCTGCCCGAGATGTTCACACTGGGGGAGATGCAGGCGGTGTACGAGGCCCTGCTCGGGCGGGATCTCGACTCGCGTAACTTCCGTCGTGATGTGCTCGCTGCCGGGGTGGTGGATGAGTCGGGGGAAGTGCGCGCCGAGGGGCGTGGACGTCCCGCGCGCCTGTACCGCTCTGCCGGAGGGCACTTTGCGGTTGATGCACGCGAGCGTCGCGCTGCCCGCCAGATTTCGTCCGGTGACGATCCGCCCTCCTGATGGGACCATCCGCCCCAACCGAGGCGCCCGGGCGCACCGGGCCCCGTGGTAGCCTCACTGTCGTTCGGCAATCAGTTGCACGGAGGATTCATGGGGCACGTGAAGGACGACGACGACCTTCCGCAGGCGTGGCCTTTCACGCTCGCAGGCGTCTTCTTGACCCTCGGTATCGTATGGTTCTGTCTCGGATTCGCCGTGCACGACGCCGGCAAGGAGCTCTGGGGTCACTACTCGGTGTGGTGGGGCTGTGTGCTGGTGGCGTTGGCACTGGTGATTGGCGGCGGTATCTGGAACACCCTCCGCTCGCGCCGCCGCACCGCAGCCCAGCACTGACGCCAATGCGCCTCTCGTGAGCGCGCCGCGCTGGCGCCGTGGTCGGCTGCTCGTCGCCGCATCCCATCTGGACGATGACCCCAATTTCCGCCGGGCGGTGGTGCTTGTGCTTGAGCACGCCGACGAGGGTGCCCTCGGCATCGTGCTGAACCAGCCGATGGAGGTGCGGGCCAGCGAGGCGCTGCCTGAGCCGTTGTCGGAGATCATCACCGATGGCTCGTCGGTGCATCGGGGGGGTCCGGTGCAGCCCGGAACGGTCATTGTGCTGGCTGACTTTGACGACACTGCGACCGCTGGCGGCATCACCTTCGACACGGTCGGCATCCTCGACCCGAATGCGGCGGAGGCGAACGGCACCGACGGGGTGCGGCGGGCCCGTGCGTTTGGTGGGTATTCGGGCTGGGGTGGCGGGCAACTCGAGGGGGAGATCGAGGCGGATGCGTGGATTGACGCCCAGCCAGTGCCCGACGACGTATTCACGGACGATCCCGAGGGCCTCTGGCGCGTGGTGCTCGAACGTGCCGGTGCTTCGTATCGACTGATGGCCTCCGCACCCGAGGACCCGCTGCTCAACTAGCGCAGGGGGTCCTCGGGTGCGGCGGTGATTTCAGGAGAGGCGGTTTGCCTCGGCCATGCTCGAGAGCTTCTGCAGCGACTGGTGTTCCACCTGTCGGATGCGCTCACGGGTGACGTTGAACATACGGCCGAGCTCGTCGAGGGTGCGCGGCTTCTCGCCACCCAGGCCGTAGCGCAGCTCAAGCACGCGGCGTTCGCGGTACGACAGCTGGTCGAGCACATCACGCAGGGCCTCGTCGCGCAGCGACTGCTCTGCAGCCATCTCGGGAGCGATGCTGGTCTCGTCGGCAAGGAAGCGGCCGAACTCAGACTCCTCGTCTTCTCCCACGGGCTTCTCGAGCGACACGATCGGCTGCGCGCTGCGGAGGATGTCCTCAACCTCGGCAGCGGGGAGGCCGGCAACTGCACCGATCTCCTCAGCGGTGGGCTCGCGGCCGAGCTTGCCCACGAGTGTGCGCTCGGCGCGGCTGATCTGGTTGAGCTTCTCAACGACGTGCACCGGGATGCGAATGGTGCGGCCCTTTCTCGCCGAGGATGTCTTCGAGTCCCCACGAACTCTGTCCCCTCG
>SXGT01003921.1_pt1 | contig 11758 bp, 5 predicted proteins | sample 3176221 | NCBI WGS metagenome assembly SXGT01 (sample SAMN11356862, study PRJNA531348) | freshwater metagenome | isolation source: freshwater sample F1-120 | place: China: Fuxian Lake, Yuxi | collected 2017-12-25
CGAGTTGTTCCAATGAACGAACGAGGACGATTAGTTCCGCAGGCGCAGAACTCTCTCGTTTAGGAGAAAGTTTCCATCTTAATCCAGATTCTGGAATTGTTTCCCGAAGTTTCCACCGTTTGGGTTGAGCACGCTGGTGGTCTAGTTCGGTAACGATGTCTCTTCTTAATTGATTGAGCTCGCTGAATGGAAGGAGGAGATCTCCTTCGAGTTGGTTGGATAGGATTCTCAGACAGAACGGGGTTCCTCCTAACCTACCTAGATAATCACGCAGGCGGCCTTCATCCAAAGGTTGGGAAACCGCCCTCACGAGGGGTGACTTTGACTTGTGGATAGCGATGTGTCCCTCTGCGTCGCGAGCAATTACGGTGAGGGATTGTCCATCAACGCCGTGAACCTCTAGGTCGAGCGGCCTTTGGAACCGCACTTTGTCCCCATCAAATGTATTGCGAATCCGTTTGGTGAGTTCGGGATCGCTTGTTTTCCAAACTAAATCGTTGGGTTGGATTCGATCAAAGTTGATGGAGTTAACCATGAAGCGAACCGTCGCGACTCTATCCTTGCCGACGGCTGATTCAGTCATGCTAAAAACTCTTCCGCCTTCCTCCTTTTCATCAGGTTTCCCGGCATCGAAAACGACCCCATCACCTGCTTTGAGTGCAGCCTCAAGTTTGATTTCTACAAAGCCTAAACGGACCCGTCGAACACGACCTAATAGCACGCCTCGTTTTTTACCAAACCTTGCATGGGCCAGCTCTTGGTTATTAATACCTCGGAACCATCCTGTCGAAAGGCCTCTGGAAAACCCCATTTCTAGGTCATATTTATCCTGAGGAGAGACTCCATGAGGTCTTTCCGATGCCAGTTTGTCTAATGCATTTCGATAAACGCGCGTGATGCTCGCTACGTATTCTGGTGTCTTGAGGCGGCCTTCGATTTTAAGAGATGCAACACCGCTCGCCACGAGTTGGGGAAGAACCTCCATTCCCGACAAGTCCTGAGGACTGAGCAAGTATCTTCGATCACCTAGCGGAACCTGTTGACCATCAGAAATGAGGTCGTAGGGCATTCGGCAGGCTTGTGCACATTCTCCTCGATTTGCACTCCGACCTCCCAGCGATTCGCTTGTCAGACATTGGCCTGAATACGCCACACACAACGCTCCATGAACAAATACTTCTAATGGCATCGCCTTGGTTTCGGGAACTTGAACTTTGGCGAGTGCTTGTTGGATGGTTTCAATCTCCTTGATCGAACACTCACGAGCCAGCACCACAAGATTGCAGCCGAGTTCACGTGTGAACTCGATCCCAGCAGCACTGGTGATTGTCATCTGAGTCGAGGCATGAATCGGGAAATCGGGTGACAAGGCCCGAATCATTCGACAAATGCCCACATCTTGGACGATGGCTGCATCCACGCCGGCCGAGATGACGGTGCGAAGATAAGATTCTGCTTCCGCTAGTTCATCAGGAAAAACAAGAGTGTTGAACGTGACATAACCTCGGACCCCACGCCGATTTAGGAATTCCATCAATCGGGGCAGGTCAGCGGCAGTAAAATTCTGAGCCCGCATCCTCGCGTTGAAGCGATCTAATCCAAAATAAATTGCATCGGCACCATTCTCAACTGCAGCCCGCGCGCATTCCCAATCTCCAGCAGGGGCTAGAAGTTCGGGCCGATGGCGATTGGCGATCGGTTTCGAAGATGGCGGTGAAGAATCTTCGATGACGTTGGTGGGTTCTGAATTCATCAAACTAAGATCCAACTCTACATTCACAAAACACCTGTCGCAAACCGCATTCCAAGAAAGTCATTATTCAAGGTCAGGGGTGAGCGATGGATGCACAGAAGGGGTTGCAACTCCTGCCATCAGGAGCATTAGTTCCTCCTGTTGATTGGCATTGGCGGTTGTTTCGCCAGCAATTTTGCCATCGCGTAAGACCAGTATCCGTCGGCTCAGGCTCATCACTTCCGGTAATTCCGAAGAGATCAGCAACACCGCAGTTCCTTGGCATGCCAACTCATCAATCAACTGATGCATTTCTGCCTTGGCACCCACATCCACACCTCGGGTCGGTTCATCGATGATGAGAATCCTGCATTCGCGGGCCAGCCATTTAGCCAACGCGACCTTTTGTTGATTACCGCCGCTTAACCCAGCAACCGCGACATCCATGGTGGGCGCCTTCACCTGAAGCCGATCCTCATATTGGGATGCCATTCTCTGTTCCTCACGATTCCGCATCCAACCTCGGCGGCTCCATTTCTCTAGGCTTGCAAGTGAGGTGTTCTCTCGGCGATTGAGAGTCAATACCAGTCCTTGGCGTTTGCGGTCCTCCGGCAACAACCCAATACCTGCTGCGAGGCTTGCTTGAACAGATCCGAGTTTTATCTCATGACCGCCTACAAGAATCCGCCCGGTGGCAGCCGCATCTAAACCAAAAATGGCTTGAGCGACTTCACTTCGTCCCGCCCCAACCAGCCCCGCCAAACCGAGCACTTCCCCGCCGTGAAGGACAAAGTTGATACCTTGGAATTTTCCGGGCGAACTTAGGTTCTCAACGCGTAATAGTTCGGCTCCCAAGGGCCTTTGTAGATGGTTTGGTTTCACAACCTCCACATTCCTACCGACCATTTGTTGAACCACCCGAGAACGATTAGTCTTGGAGATTGCCTCAGTTGCGATGTGACGACCGTCACGCAGCACGGAGATTGTGTCACAAAGGTGGAAGATCTCCTCCATGCGATGTGAAACGTAGATTACAGTGATTCCTCTTTTTTTGAGTTTTGCGAGTAATGCGAAAAGATGTTCACTTTCTAGGGTCGAGAGCGAACTCGTCGGTTCGTCCATCACAATCACCCTCGCTCCAGTGCCTAATGCTGCAGCAATTTGTGCCAACTGCTCCTGAGCGGTCGTTAACGACCCCATGAAAGCATCAGGGTCAATTCTTGCGTCGATCTCCTCCAACATGGTTTGCGCTGTGCGTCGCATTAACGATTTATCCAACCATCCTCGATTTGTCGGCAAAGAACCGAGGCACAAGTTTTCTGATACTGAGAGGTTGGGACAAAACGCTAATTCTTGATGAACCATGGCAATTCCATGTCCCCTCGCTTCGAGTGGGTTGGTGGGGCAGATTTCGCGATCGTCTAGGAACACGGAACCATGATCTGCTCGATAAACACCCGCGAGGATTTTTCCCAGCGTACTTTTCCCCGCACCGTTTTCACCCATCAAGGCATGGCAAGTGCCGGATTGAATGGTCAAGCTCACTCCATCCAGAGCAAGGACGCCGGGGAATCGTTTCGATATGGATTCAAATCGAATGGTTGCCATCGATGTTTACTCGTGTCGGAGGGCTTCGACAGGATCCATGCGTGCTGCTTTCAGGGCGGGATAAATACCGAAGACTATCCCCACGATGGCGGAGATCGAGAACGCAACCAATGTCGACCAAATCGTGACGATTGTTCGCATCTCAGAGAAATAAGTCACCGCAAGCGGGATGATGATCCCAATCACGACACCCATGACACCGCCGGTCCCTGAAAGAATCACAGTTTCGACGAGGAATTGAATAATAATATCACGCTGCTTCGCCCCCAAGGCACGCCGGATACCGATTTCTCGGGTCCGTTCAGTGACGCTCGCCAGCATGATGTTCATGATGCCGATGCCCCCGACGATTAGTGAAATTGCGGCAATGGATCCCAAGACAATGTTGAATATTTTTTTAGTCTTCTCAGCACGCTTGAGAAGTTCCAGTGGAACAATGAGTTCGTAGTCTTTCTTTTTGTGGTTTTTCTCGAGAACTCCTTTTACAGCTTCCGCAACCTCTTGAACCTTATCCGCGTCCGCCACCTTGATAGTCACTTCGTGAAGTTGAACTCGTTCTGCTTCAAAAGCACCGCTTCGCCTTTTAAAAAGGACTTCACCAAATCGCTCTCTCGCGGTCGTTAGTGGGATGAACATTCGGTTCGCAGAGGGTGAGATCGATCCCGTAGTGCCCCCTGAGGTGGATGGATCCACTGACCGAGCCCGACGTTCCATCACTCCGATCACTCGATAATAATCATTGGAGACTTTAATCTTTTTTCCAATCGCTTTTTCGAGAGGGAAAAGCAGTGGAACCATTTCCTCCCCAATCAGGCACACATTTTCGCGTGTCTCCATCTCTAGATCTGTAAAAAAGCGACCTTCCCTGACAACTTGATTTCGCATCGCAGGATACCAAGGAACGGTACCCATGATTTCACAGTCGGCCCGGTAACCTACATTCCAAGCATACTCTCGAACGATGCGTCCGGGCACGATTGTGGTGATGCCTGAAATGGTGGATTGGATAAGGCGGATATCGGCGTACTTTAGTCCATAGTCTAATGCGAATCCTTCTTGATTACTGTTCGCGACCTTCTGTTCCTCCGGGGCCTTTGTACTTCGAAGGATAATGTTTTGACTCCCTAGGCTTTTGATTTGTTCCTGAGCCTCGTGGCTTGCCCCTTCACCGATCGCCAGCATCGCAATCACGCTGCACACGCCAAACACGATCCCCAATACGGTGAGTAACGAACGAAGGCGGTGCGACCAAAGGCTGCGAAACCCGAGCCGCACGGTCCGTCGTAGGCGGGCAGGGGACAGAGGTTGGAGGGTTGCGTGTGGGTTCACTCGACTACCAAGGGAAGGGTATTTTGATGGAGCCTTCGGTTGAATGGACATGGGATCAACGGCGGACATCAGATTCAATTTGTCCATCTCGAAGGCGGACGTTGCGTTCGGCTCGTTGGGCCACGTCATCATCGTGAGTAATCATGATGAGAGTTTTTCCCTGATGATGCAGATCATCAAAAATGTTCAAGATTTCTGCGCCAGAAGTGGAATCAAGATTTCCTGTGGCCTCATCTGCGAGGATCACCAATGGATCGTTGACTAACGCGCGAGCGATGGCGACACGTTGCTGTTGTCCTCCGGAGAGTTCGTATGGCTTGTGTTCCAGTCGATCCTTCAGTCCGACTCGCGTTGCGAGTTGCTCAGCCAAGGCACGACTTTTGTCTTGTGGCCACCCCTGGTAATAAAGCGGGATTTCGATGTTCTCGACTACTGTCAGTTGTTGAATCAGGTTGTAGGACTGAAAGATGAATCCTAATCGAGCACCACGTAACGCCGAGAGGTCATCATCCTGCAACTGCGCTACATTGTCTTCTCCAAGGTAATAGGCCCCACTCGTGGGCCTGTCTAGGCAGCCGAGAAGGTTGAGGAGAGTGGACTTTCCGCAACCGGAAGGCCCCATGATACTGAGATACTCACCGGTTTCGATCACCAGTGAAAGCCCTCTAAGTGCTTCCACCGTTATCAACCCCATCTGATAGGTCTTGCGGATATTCTCTAACCGAACAATTGGAGGTCTAGACATGGAGTGATTCAGTCTTTCACCTGAGAACCTTTGGTGTCGGCCGAGTCTCCTTTCATATCTTCCTTTTTCTTGGTGTCAGACTCCTTAGGCACCTCTGGGGCTTGCAAGGCAACGACATCTCCTTCTTTTAACCCGTTTTTGATGTGGATAAACTCATCGTTGAATTGCCCGATTTCCACCACTCGTTGTTCAGAAACAGATCCGCTAACAAGATTCACAACATGGTGATTGTTGACATAAGAAACAGCCTGGATGGGACAAAAGAGGACCTGATTAAGTTGATCTGCAAGTATTTCAATCTTAGCACTCATGCCTGGTTTCAACCATTCGCGGGTTCCGTCGATCTTGATGCTGGTGTTGTACACCTTAAGTTCAGGGTTCATCCAACGATTCTGGGAGTCGGGCAATACGCCTACTTTTAACACCTCCCCTGTGAGCTTCTCATCTGGAAAAGCGTCTAGGCGGATGAGCACTTTCATCCCTTTTTTAACTTTCTTGATCTGGGATTCGTGAATTTTTGATTTCGCTGACATCTGTTTCATATCAGGAATCGTGATAATCGTTTGCCGTTCTCGGACGTTTGCACCTTCTCGTATAGGCTCGTTATTATAGTAATTATTGTCGCCCGTGGCTCCATATACCACCAACCCTGTTTTTAAGGCTCGGATCGTGCATTTGCCGAGTTGATCCAGCAGGTTCGTGCGTTGTTCATCCATAATCCGATAGCGACCTTGCGATGACTTCAACTTCGCAGTGGATTGGGTAATTTTGGACACAGCTTCCTTGGTTGTTCTATCCAACATCCGGAACGCCTCCTCATATTTCGATAATAATTCCTCGGCTGTTTTAGGAAATTCGTAACGGAGAAAAAGTTCCCGTGCAGTTTCTGCGGTCTGCACCTTGAGATCGTTTTTCTTCACGTTCAGTTGTTCGTTCTCCAAAGTGCTGCGGGTGACAAATCCTTTCTCTGAAAGTCGCTGAGTTCCTTCGAAAAGGTTTTTGGCTAGGCCGAATTCGGACTTCGCCACAAGAAGGTCATCATCAAATTTGCGCAGCTTTTGTTTTGCCTCCCCGTTTCCGAGGATCTCGACTTTGGCGTATTTTGAAAAATCAATCAGGGCTGACGGAACAGTCGTCATCAATTGATTAGTGTCCGTTCGAGTTTTCGTTATTTCTAAATCGAGAGCACTGATAATTTCCGCAGCTGCTTCAGTTCCGATAAACTTTTCTAAGTCTAATCGTGCAAAGCGCACTTTTTGTTCTGCTGCTTTGATATCGCTTTGGTTTTGGTTGAGTTGAATGCCGTGTGATTGTTGGGCATCCGCCAAAGCTGCAATGCTTGTTTCGATCTCGATATCCTGAGTTGTGATTTTCTGTTTCAGTTGGGAAGAATCTAATTCGACCAAAATCTTTCGATTTTGCACGTCCTCCTCCGTGACGAGATAGCCCTCCTCGATAATGCTGAGGATTTTCGTTCCTTCGTAGCCTTTGACTTCTGATCGCAGTTCCTGAGATTCCAATGCTTCGATACTCGCGGCCTCTACGACGGTGATTGGCAGGTCGTCGCGGCGGATGACAAATGTGCTGCCCATCGAAGCACTTGGCGCGCGCCGACTGAGGATTACCGCAAGCAGGGCAACCAGTGCGACCGTTACCAGAAGGGCCTTTCGTACTGATCCCGACTGGGTGGTTTGTCGGTCCCGATGATCAACTAATGGCGGCCCACCCTCAGGGTGGGTGGGTTCAAGGTTTGTTCGCATGTTTCAACTCGTTCCAGTGACCATTCGGTTTAATTAAAAGCATTCCTAAATCCCGCCAGAATTGCAGTCGAGCAACAGTGTGTTCCACTAAGGCGGTTGTCCGTTGATTGTGTGAATTGATGAGGTCGGTCCGTGCATCCACCAAATCTCTAGCCGTTCCACGGCCCAATTCCATCAGCAATTCCTGTTCCTCCACTCGACGTTGACTGAGATTCACTCCAACCTGAGCAACATCAAAGTTCTGCTTTGCTTGTGCAAGGCTTCGCCAACCATCTTGAATCTCCAGTTTGATTTGATCGACAGCGAGTTGAAGAGCGCGTCCTGCTCGGTCGTAATTAATGAGCGAAGTTCGGTAGCTATTTCGCTCGGCTTTACGGTTTAGAGGCAACCTAGTTTCGAATCCTGCAGTCCATCGCATCCGCTCATAATCCAATCGCAACGGACTGTTGCCAGGCCGATTGTAAGCCGTCGCACCCATGACTAGGTTCAAATCTGGTAACAGCGCATTTTTAGAAACACCTACTTTGCGGCCGGCGTCTTCGAACTGATCCCGAGTATTGTAAAGATCCAATCTCGTCTCAAGGGCGATACTCATTGCCTGATCCACGGTAATTTCTAGATGTAAAATCGACAGTTTTTGCAGTTCTTCGTCGGCAAGAACCAAGTTTGTATCGACGGGGATTCCTAGAAGGATTTTGAATTGATCCAAACTCTGTTTGTAATTTCGGTAAGCATTATTCCACTGAGTTTCCGTGGTAAGTTGTGCCTGACGTAATTGACCCAATGCCGCCTGCGTTCGTTGGCCTTCTTTGGCGAATGATTCTTCGCGTTCTACATTGAGACGGAAATTTTGTAACCCAATCCAAGCGTTCTTAACTCGATCTCTATTCTGAAGAACCAGATAATAGGTCGACGCAATTTGCACGCTAAAATCCTTTCTAAACCGAGCAAAGTCGCGCAATTCGTATAAAAGATCCCGTTCTGCTTGGGTCAATTGTTCTACTGCAACCTTGTGTCCCGCGCCTCGGAGTAACGGCTGCGTCAATCTGGCACCCACCCTCGAATTTGCGATGGTGGGGAGTCCTCCGGTCAGAATGCTCGAAAAATCAACGGAGAAATCCGAAGCAATCTGACCTCCGCTCCTGAGTAACATTCGAACTCCTGTATCGGCGTGGGTTTGGAGTTGCTGTTGCTGAGAAGTAGCAACCTCGGTCTGTTTGACGACAGTGCCATCAACCAAACGGGAGATCTCCCTCGAGACATCAACTGGCGCGGTAGCTCCAATGGCACTCGCTCCGCTGGAGAAAAGTGGGGTATAAGCTTGGCGGGCCTGAGTCAAGCTAAGTGCAGTGAGGAACACAGTTTCCTTCCGGTTTTGGTAGGTTCGACTGTGTTGGACTCCGATTTCTAACGATTCCTCGAGCGTGATGATATGCGCACCGATCTCACTCCCCTTGTTGACACCGAAAAATTCCTGTTCATCTTTTCGAACTGGATATGTCCCAACGGCGAGGGGAGTCGGTTGATCAATCGTGAAACGCTCCTCTAGGTTCGGAACAAGCGGAGATTTTTCTCCGATGGCGCGAGCAACTTCTTTGTCGGCTGATTGGCGATAGTGCTTCGAACTGCATCCTGCAGCCCACAAACCCAACGTGAGGGCTGAGAGGGCAACGGTGAATCGGTTAAAAGTTAAACCATTACTCATTATCTTCGGATTCTAATCATTGAACCAGCCATGAGGATACGAACGCTTCGAGGAGTAGAAAACGATCTTACAAATTAAGTGCAATACACGAACCCACACTACTTGGCTGCTACCTTCGGTGGCTCGGGTTTGGGTGCTTTGAATGATTGGAGCAGTTTGCCGTTGGGTGCGTCGAAAAGCCGAAGTGTCCCATCTTGACCGCCCGCGACGATAAACCGACCGTCAGGGGTTGCGGCAGCAGATTGCACGAAATCCCCTTCGGCCTGCATCGAGCGAACAGTCTCCCCGTTGTCACGAACTTGGCGTATTTGCTGATCTCCTGAGCTTGCGATGAACTCGTTGCTGGCGTCTAAGAATTGGATTGAGGTAACTTCTTTACCGAAATCGCTGATGGTTTTGCGTTGTTCCCCCGAGGGCACATCCCAGACTTTGACTACTTTATCAGCTCCAGATGTGGCTAACGAACGCCCGTCCCGTTTCCACGCAATCCCGAGAACGTGATGAGTATGGCCTTCGAATGATTTGATTTGTTTACCCGTCGTGACATCAAAGATTCTTCCAAATTTGTCCGCACCGCCTGAGGCTAGGGCGCGATCATCGTGGGAAAATCCCAGAGTGTACACGGTATCGCTGTGCGGGTCTTTGAAATCACGGATGAGTTTTCCATCTGCGACTTGCCAAAGTTTAATCTCCCCACTCCTCGAAGGTGCCCCTCCGCCGGAAGCGAGTTGGGTGCCATCGTGCGAAAAAGCAACCGCTAGAACACGGTCCACGATCGCGGATTGATCATCGCCTGTCCCTAGAGTTCGCTCAAGAACCCAAGCATTCTCGAAACCAATCGAGAGCACTGGTTGTTCTGGTCGCAGCACAGCGATTCGATGTTCATCTAAAGTGGAGAGCATCATCACCGGTTTTTGGCTGGTGCCAGTAAGAGGCAACGTTCTGACTTCTAAGGGAACTCCTGTCGATGCGCTGAAGGTGAGGATCAATCCGTCCTCAGTCCCGACCGCCAGCAAGTTTCCTCCTTGCAGAAACGCCAAGCTCCGAGGCGAATGCGTGGCTTTGTTGACCCGATCACGAGCTGCGTTTGCTTTGTTCTCCTGATCATTGACGCGGCTTTCTGCTGATGCGAGATTGGCTTTATTTGCTGTGAGAGATTCCTCAGCATTCTTGAAGACTGTCGTAGTTGCTTGGAAATTCCGTTCAGCTAATTGCCTTGCGTCATCGGCCTTCTTTTGAGCTTCAGTAGCTTCCGCCAAACTTTTTTCTTTGTCCTTAAGTTGGTTTTCAACCTCACCCACTTGTTTAGTAATTGGCGTCTCGGCGTTTCCCGCGCTTGAGAGTTGTTCTGCAGCGAGTTTGAGCCGGTCCTTGGCTTCGCTCACATCCTTGTCCGCAGCAACCTTCAGGGTTTGACTCGAATCGAGTGCGTTTTTAGCGACCGTGGCGCGATCAATTGTGGCCTCAGCATCCGGGGCTTTTGCAATCGCGGCTTCTTGCACCGATTTGTAAGTTGCGTCCCGTTTCTCTTGTGCGCGAGCTAATAGCTCCACTGCTTGTCGCTGGCGATCATTCGCGCGGTTTAAATCAGATTGGGCAGCTACATTCAGTTTTTCGGCCAATGATTTGTTGTCGTTAGCGATTTTTAGGACGGATTTGATTGTTTTAAGCTGGTTCTCGACATTGCTTCGAACAGCACCCGCTTTGTCGGTGATGTCCTTTTTTTCACCAAAAGTTTTCGCGGTTGAATCCTTGATCTCAGTGACTTTTTTGAGAGCCTCAGCTTCTGCTTTCTGACTCTTGTCAGCGGATTCCACCGTAGATTTGTGGAAACTGACCTCGCTCTTTGCGAAAGTTAAATCTCGATCGCTCTGGCTCGCTTGAGCAGATAACAGAAGGTCCCCTTTCGGTTCCGCGATAGCCTCGTTTTTTTCGGTGTCCAACAATTTGAAAGATTGAGCAGAAGCTGCGGCAATTCGGTTTTGTCCTAGGTCGATCGCGAGCGCGGTCACGGAACTGCCCAACTTCCATTCGCGTCGGAGTTCTGCTTTCTTTACATCCCATAGTTTGACCACTCCGTCCTCATCTCCTGAAACCAGCTGAGGGTTTTCCCCCAAAGTCCCAGCCAAAACGGTGATAGGTTTGGTGTGACCATTGATTTTTTGTAAAGGAATCGTGTTAGTCGAAGGGGTTGCGGACCAAATTTCGATCGCTTTCCCGGCCGTGGCTACGCGTTGGTTTTCTCCCAACCAAGTTACGGCTCGAGAATCCCCTGAAACTTGGTTGGTGATGATCGCGTTCGTCTGTGAATGGTTCCAAACCCGGAGCGTGTTGTCTTGGGCCAACGATGCAATCAAGCTGCTATTTGGTGAAAAAAGCGCCTGTCGAACCTCGCCAGTATGTCCAACCAAGGTTCTCACAATGGATCCTGTGTTTGCCTCGTGGAGTTGGATTTGGTGGTTCGTGGTGACCGAAGCAGCCCATCGACCGTCGGGACTGAATGCTAATATTCGGCCATTGGCGAATGCGTTTGTTGTCAGCAAGGGCAGGGGAGTATTCGACTTTTTCCTCCAAAGCTTGACGGAGCGAAACCCTCCAGAAGCTAGCAATTGTCCGTCAGGTGAAAAGGCGACTGATTCAATGACATCCCGATCAGCCACTTCCTTCCCCTTATAGAGCTCCGATTTAGCTAATTCAGGATCTGTTAATCGCATCAAAAACCTAGAGGTCGGGATTTCATAGACATGAATCTGATTTCCCCGATTGCAAGCAGCGAATCGACCGTCTGAAGTAATCGTGACGGAGTTGATGCTAGCCAACTCTGTGGGAAGTGTTTGCCATACTAAGGGAGCAAGGATGTTGGAAACGGTTCCAGTGGC
>SXGT01468568.1_pt1 | contig 11757 bp, 10 predicted proteins | sample 3176221 | NCBI WGS metagenome assembly SXGT01 (sample SAMN11356862, study PRJNA531348) | freshwater metagenome | isolation source: freshwater sample F1-120 | place: China: Fuxian Lake, Yuxi | collected 2017-12-25
GGCAGCACGCGCGAGAAGGGGACGTAGCTCGCCACGAACACGCTGGCCGGCAGCCGCTCCGGAACCCCCCGCCGGTCGCGCGTCAGCAGCAGCGCCCGCACGCCGAGCTCGGCAGCGGCCGCGGCGGCCGTCGCATAGAAGTCACCCGGCTGCCACGCTGCGGCCGAGCCGAGCGAGAAGCAGACGGGCGGAGGACCGTCCGCGAGGAACTCCTCGAGCCCGTCCGGCAGCGCCTCGCTGTCGGCGCGATCCCACCAAGGGAAGCCGCAGATCCGTGCATGGGGCGGATCGTCGGGCTGCGGTCCGCGGAACGCCGGCGACCAGAGGCAGAGCGTTTCGACGCCGCCCCACGCCTCGCGTTCGAAGAGGCCGCTTTGCGGAGGCAGCCCGCGCGCCGCTCGCAAGGGGGCGAGTCGCCGCTGCACGAAATGGCGCAGCAGCGCGACCGCCGGCCGGTGCAGTGCGCGCGCCAGCGCCCGCGCGACCGGGCCGCATGATTGCTGCAGCGCCGGCACCGGGTCAGCGCGCGAGAAGAGCGTCATCGGCGCGAGGTGGGCCGACACCAGCGGCACTCCCTCCTCCTCGCAGGCCCAGCGCAGCCCCATGCAGATCGGATGGCCCACGACCACCGCCGGTCGCCGCTCGCGCCAGGCCGCGCGACGCACCGCGTCGGCGATCGGGATCCCTTCGAGGACCTTCCCGAAGACGAAGGAGCCGCCACGCAGCGGATGGAAGAGACGCGGGTCGGTGACCACCTGCTCGTAGTCGTCGCTGCCGATCGGGACGAACGGAACGCCCGCCGCCGCCGCCACTGGCGCGAAATGGGGATGGCTGAAGAGGCGCACCGGATGGCCGAGCCGTTGCAGCGCGACGGCGATGGCGACGAACGGGTGGACGTCGCCATGCGAGCCGCCGGTCACGAGATCGACGAGTGCTCCCGGCCCCGCGCTCATGGCGGTCCACCACCGGGCACTGGCCGCGGACGCAGGGCAGCGTGGCCGTGCCGCGACAGCCGCCCCCCGCGCGTCAGGTTGTAGAGGACGTTCATCGAGCGGACCCGCTTGCTGAGCTCGATCGAGCCCGGCCCGCGCAGCAGCGCGTTCGAACGGAGGTCACCGTGCGCGCCAGGCGGCACGATCGACGCGAGGAACGCGGGTTCCGGACCCGTGAACAGCTTGCGCGCATCGCACGCGAGCCACGCCTCCCCCTCGACCGAAGGCGGCGTCCCGAGCGTCACCGACTGCGCCAGCAGGTCGTCGGCATCGACCCGCTGCGACGCCTCGAGGTAGGCGCAGGCGACGTCGTCGAGCCACGAGTCGGCGAACAACCACTCACGGCTGTCGAGCCAGCCGAGCGTCGAGCGCGGCCGATCGAGCCCGCGATTGCCGAGGCTGCGCTGGGCGAGGAGCGGCGCGAACGGGAGCTTCAGCAGGTCGATCGCCACGGCGCCGGGGTTGGGCGACTCGTCGCCGATCTCGACCGCCGCCTCGACGAAGCCGTCGATCACCGCCCCCGCGTCGGAAAGGAGCGTCTGCGTGAGGATCGCGCCGCCGCGCACGGCGACCTGCAGCGTTCGATCGGCGAGGTCGAACGGGAGGGTGAGCAGTCGCTGACCGACCGTGCGCGGCGGCGGCAGCGGCCGCTCGTGCGCTCGCGCCAGCATCCGCTGTGCGCGCGCCGCCGCGTCGTGGTCCATCAACAGGTCGCCGAGACCGAAGACCCAGCCGTTCGCGCTGTCGTGCTTGCTGTAGATGAGCGCCTTGGTCCCGATGCGCCGCGAAGCCACGTCGAAGCGCAGGGAGGGCGCCGACGACAGTCGTCCGCGGCGGAACGCGCTCGCCGGCGCCTGCGTCACCGCCGGGTCGAACGGCAGCGGCAACTCGTAGTAGAGCTCGCTCGCCTGGAGCGCCGGACAGATCAGCACCAACGAGTCGATCAGGTCGTCGTCGCGCAACGGCTCGCCGCGCACCAGTTCGCGCGCCGTCGTGCGCTGCACCGCGTCGAAGGCGGCCAGCGAGGCGAGCTTCCCGCCGAAGCTGTGGCCGAGCACGTGGAGCGCGAGCGTCGGCTCCCCGCCGGCGGTCGCGCTCTCCTGCCGCAGCCGGATCATCTGCTCGAGCAGCAGCGAGACCGGCACCTCGAAGCCCTCGAAGCCGGCACCGCCGATGCGCTGGTAGCCCGCCTCGATCGCGCGGGCGTACTCGGCGCCCGGATCGGCTTGCGGGTCGAGCTGCATCCAGCGCAGCGGCGGTCCGAGCGCGAGGCGCATCGCGTCCTGCGACTCGCCCCACGCGCTCGGCACGTGGAACGCCAGCCCGTCGGCGACGTGCGCCGCCGACTCGGCGAGGTCGGGCGGCGGGAAGGGCAGCACCGAACGGAGCACGTTGGAGATCGGACGCGTCACCGAGCTCCAGGTGACGAAGAGGAAGAACGGCTCGAAGTCGGGATCGCCGCGCTTCAGGTCGGGGAGGCGCTGCTCGAGCGTCGCGCGGTAGCCCTCGTAGAGCGCGAACGCCTCCTCGATCGTGAAGTCCCAGCCGTGCACGAGCACGAAGAGATCGGTGAGCGCCGGCGCGCCGCGGCGGGCGCGATCGGCCATCTCGCGCGCCAGCGCGTCGAGCGGACTGTGGAGCAGCGCATCGTCGTTGTCGTAGACGGCGTACGAGTAGTTGCTCGGCCCTGGCAGCGGGTGGGCGACCGGCGGCGGCAGCGGCGGCGGCGCGCCGCAACCCGGGAACGGAGCGAGGGCCACAGCGGCCGCGAACGCGAGCACGAGGAGTCGGCAGCGCCGGCGTCCGGCGTGATCGGAGGCGCGTCCGCCCTTCACGCCGGCGCGCTCCCGCTCGCGCCATGGCCGTCGCCAAGCCCCTCCTCGCGATCGACCACGAAGGGGCAGAAGCGGAAGGTGTCGCAATCGACCCGCCGCGCCCGCGCGACCGCCTCCGCGAGCAATCGCACCGGCATCAGCTCGACGAGGAAGGAGAACCCCGGCGGTGTCGCCGGCAACTCGAGCGCGAGGTCGGCGACTCCCGATGGGAGGTCGCACCCCACCAGCGCCACCTTCGCGCCGGCGCGCCGGAGGTCGGCCGCCAAGGCGAGATCGAACCCGCGCAACCGCTCCCCCGCCGCGAGCCAGAGCACGACGCGGCAGCCGGGGGCGACCACCTCGTTCGGTCCGTGGCGGAAGGCGCCGGTCGAGAGCGCGGTGGCCGGGTGCTTCGCCGCCTCTTCCCAGAGCTGCCGCGCCTCGTTCGCCGCCGCGAGTCCGGCGCCGCGCGCCAGCAGCAGCGTGGTCGACTCGGCGGCGACGAAGCTCGACGCAGCGATCGCCGCCTGCCACGCCGACAGGCGCCGCCCCGCATCCTGCAGCGCGCGCTGCAGCTCGCCCACCCATTCGGAGCGCCAGCGCTGCAGCGACTGGGCGACCAGCAACGCCCCCGCCAGGGCGATGCCGCTGTACATGAGCACCGAGACGTTGAAGTCGAAGGGCGCGCCGAGCAGCACGCTCGTCCCGGCGCCGCGCGCCAGCGGCGAATCGGCGTCGTTGGTGACGGCGATCGTCGTCGATTGCGCCGCGCGCGCCTTCTCGAGCAGGTCGACCACTTCGACGCTGCGGCCGCTGCGCGAGAGCAGCAGCAGCGTCCCGCGCGGCGGTAGCGGCGCGAAGTGGAGCAACTCGCCGGCGTCGCCGTTGCGGACCGGCCGCCCGGCCGCGTCGCACAGCGCCTGCAGCGCCATGCCGCCATGGAAACTCGAGCCCATGCCGGCGATCCAGGGACAGGCGGCGGCGCGCAGCAGTTCGGCCCCGCGCGCGATCGCGTCGGCAGTCGGGGGGCGCACGAGCCGCGCCAGCAGCTCCTCCAACCGACGCGGCTCGGCCAGCGCGTCGTCGAGGTATCGCGAGGCCATCACGCTCCTCCCTCGAGCGAGCCGCTTTCCGGCGCGATCGGTCGCTTCGCCCGTTCCCGGCCGCTTTGCCGCGCGAGCTCCCGCAGCAGCGCCGCGCGCATCTCGCCGGGCTTGAAGCCGAACGGTCCCGACTCGCCGAGCCACGCGAGCCTGCCGTCGAGATCGATCACCACCAGCCGATCGGGCCACGCGTCATAGGCGATGTCGGCGCCGTTCTCCAGCGTGTCGACGAGCGCCGGGATCGCATCGAGGCCGAGCGCCGTCTTGCAGTGGCGCGCATTCGCGCTGCGCTCCGCGATCGTCTGCGGCTCCTCGATCACCGATCCATCGGGCGTCGCCATCGGCCATGCCGAGTCGACCGCATGCGCCTCGCGCAGGTAGACCAGCCAGAAGTCGACCTGGTCGCCGAGTTCGCGGTGCAGTTCGCTCAGCCGACCGGCCGAGCGGCTGAAGGGGCCTCAGGTGAAGCTGCCGAAGATCAGCGCCAGCGGCTTGCCGCGGCGCAGTTCGGAGAGGCGCACGGGCGCGAGGTCATCGAGCCGCGCGGCCGGGAAGTCGGGCGCCGCAGTGCGCTCTCGCGCCTCGACCCAGCCGGAAGGCAGCGCCGGCGATCCCGGCATCCGTTCGCGCACCGCCAGCAGCCCGTCTCCCTCCGCGTCACGGCCGCGCAACCACCGCTCGATCTCGGGACGAGAGAGCAGCCGGTCGCGATCGGCGTCCATGCCCGCCAGCAGCGTCGCGAACGCATCGACGCCGAGCGGCACTCCCTGCGCCGCGACCGGTTCGAACTCGGCGCGCGCCACGCGACCGTCGCCGTCGCGATCGAGGCCGGCAAGCGCCTCGACCAGCGGCGCGATCGGCGTCGCCCCGTCGCGCGCGTCGCCGGCCAGCCGGACCAGCAGGAGCGGGATGCCGAAATCGGGCGGCAGCGGGCCAGCGCGCTCCAGATCGGCGAAGCGGAGCTGTCCGTCACCGTCGCGGTCGAGCCGCGCGAACGGCTCGTCGCCGCGCCCGTACTCGCTGCGGGCGCTCGCACCGTCGCCGTCGCCGTCGTAGCGCTGCGCGAGGAACCCCCACGCCTCGGCGAGGTGCCGGCGGTGCTCGACGAGCGGATCGATCGGTGCCGGCGCGGGCGGCGGCGCGGCACAGCCCGCCACCATCACTCCGGCCGCCACCACGCCAACCACCATCGGCGCCCTTGCGAGCAGCAGCCCCAGCGAACGCGACGTGCGTCGGACGAATGGCATCGGCCCCTCCTCGTGGATCGCCAGGTGGCGACCCGCGGCGGAGGGACGATCGTAGCGGCGCGACTCCGGCGGCACGGAGAGCCGCCGCGGTGCGCGGTCAGCCAGCCAGCGCCAGCAGCACGCCGATGCAGAACGGCATCAGGAAACGGACGATCCAGCGGCGCCACGCCACGCGGACGAGATCGGCTCGCGACATCTCGAGCACGGTGCCTCTCCTCGGTTCCCCCGCAGGCCCGATCGGCCGGCGGAGTCACCGCGGTTGAGGTCATCGTGCAGGTCGGAGGAGCAGGAACGCGGTCGCGAGGCGGGCCGCCGCAGCGACCGGGAGGCGCGGATCCGCGGACTCAGCGGATACAGGCCGAGCAGATCAGGTCGAGCTGCGCGATCCGATACTCGTCGGCTGTCTCGATGATCAGCGAGGCTTGGGCACCGCACGCCGGGCTGATGTTGTCGAAATGCACCGAACCAGGCGGGAAGAGGCCGGAGGTGGCGTTGAACGTGTTCTCGAAGTAGTAGGTCCCGCAGCCGCTGCCGAAGATGCTCTTCGTGATGAAGTTGCACGGCGTGGCGGGCGTGCATGTCTGCAGGTTGCAAGTGCCGGCCAGCTGCTGCATCACCGTGATCGAGACATTCGGCGTGCAGTTGGGCGACCCGCTGAACGAGTGCGCGTAGGTCGAGTTCTGGCAACCGGTGCAGTCCTCCTCCGGCGCGGCGGGCGCTGCTGCCAGCGGTCGGGGCGCCGCGACCACGGAACTCGACGGGAACGCGTAGGAGATCGTCCCGGCCATTGCGGTCGACAGCAGGAAGGCGAGCGTCTTCATCGGTGGCTCCTCGATCGGATGGCGATCCGGCGGGTGGCGTTCATGGTCCCTGACCGCCTCGCTGGCGGAGGTGCGAACGTCGTCGCATGGGTGTTTCTGCTGCGTTGTCCTTCGGCGTCCTTCATCATCGTTCGAGTCGGCGCCCCACCGGCGCGGCTCACCGCGCGGGTACGCGCGCGAAGAACTCCTTCACCTCGTATTCGAGCTCCTGCTTGATCGCGAGCTCGATGTCGTAAGTGGCGTCGAACTCCGGGTGGTCCTCCGCGCAGATCTCGTAGCTCATCGACTTGCCGTCGCGGTGCAGCACCCCCATCGACAGCACCTTGCCGGTCGGCACCCCGTTCCAGTCGTGCGGGTCCCCGGCGATCTTCACGTCATTGGCGAGCAGCTTCGCCTCGAGGATGTCGTCGTGCAGTTCGTTGCGGATGACCAGCGTCTCGAGCAGCTCGGTGCGGTGGTCGTCGACGAGTCGCTCGAGTTCGATCAGCTCGTCGGGCGTCAGCGTCCTCGACTCGGGGTTCAGGATCGCGTTGTCGACGAGCTCCACGGGATCGCGGAACTCCTTGCGGACGAGCGGGCGCAGGAGCCGCCGATAGGTGTTGGTGCGGTGTTCCCGGTCGAGGAGATGCAGGTCCCCCTCCAGAGGCGGGGTGAGCGCCGTGGACTCCGGTTCGTCCGCGGGTTGCTGCACGAACGCGGCAGTCGCCGCTTCATCGCGATGGGCGACGATCGGCGCTTCGCTCGAGGCGGGCTGCGCCAGTGCGGCAAGGGACGATCCCGCTTCCGCCGCCGTCGGCGGCGCCAGCACGACCTCACGCGACGACCTGCCGGCCACGTAGCCCAGTGCGAGGCCGCCGATCACCGGAAGCACGATCTTCAGGCTCCGCATCGCAGAGACTCCAATGAACCGCGCGGCACGCGACGGCGCACGCTGCGACCGGGGTTGGCGTCAACCTCGACGCCGGCGTTGACCGTCGGCTGTACCTAGCCTCGATCCGCACGGCGGCAAGCACGGAGAGCGCTCAGGAATTCCCCTGCATCGGCAGATGTTTCTCGTCGCGGCGTTGCGGCGCTGCTCGAACGCGCGCGCGGCAGGCGACGCGCGCCTCAGCGGCTCTGCGCGATGAAACGCCGCAGGTCGGCCGCCAGCCCGACCAGAGTCGGCTCGTGGACGTACATCATGTGGCCGGCCGGGAAGTCGGCCAGCTCGACGCGGTCGCGATCGCAGTGGCTGCGCCGGATGTTGTGGCGCGCCGCGAACGCGCTCGTGGCGAGGTCGTAGAGCCCGCTCGCGATGTAGACGCGCAGCTCGCGGTTCTCCTCCATGCCGCGCGCCAGCTCCGGCAGCACATCGATGTAGCCGTCGAACGCCCCCGCCTTCGTGGGCGGTCGCTTCCACTCGCCGCCCGCCTGCGGGCTCGAGACGAGGTACTCGCGCTCGGTGAAGCGGCCGAACGAGGCGTAGAGATAGGCCTGGAACGCGGCCGAGTACGCACCGCCGATCCCCGAGAACATCGGGTCACCGCTCGGCGTCTCGCCGACCGCGTCTGGTTCGCGGCCGACGTAGCGCGAATCGAGCCGCCCCACCACCTCGCCCCGCTCGCGCAGCAGCTCGCGGCGGAAGCGGTCGGAGGAGACGCGCAGGTTGGCGCGCCGCCAGTAGTCGGGGGCGATCCCGGTGTAGCGGTGGAGCTTCGCGATCAGCGCCTCGCGCCGCGCCTCCTGCAGTTCGCTGCCGAGGAACAGAGCCGGCAGGTACTCCTCGTCGACGAAGCGCCCCACCTCGGCGAGGAACGGCAGCAGCTCGGCCGGCTGCTCCGGCAGCGCGCGGTGGTACCACGCCGTCGCCGCGTAGGTCGGCAGCACGGTCGCATGACAGGCGTCGTTCTCCTGGCCGTCGACCAGCGCCATGTCGAGCGCCGGGGAGATGAGGATCACGCCGTTCAGCGCGATCGGCGTGTGGCCGCCTTGCAGCTCGCGCACCAGCAGCGGCGCCCGGATGCCGCCGTAGCTCTCGCCGAGCAGGTACTTGGGCGAACCGTGCCGCCCGTGCTTCGCCAGCCACTCGCGGAGGAAGCGGTTGACCGAGCGGGCGTCCTCGTCGACGCCCCAGTGGTCGCCGTTCTCCCCCTTGCCGACGACGCGCGACAGGCCGGTGTCGATCGGGTCGACCATCACCAGGTCGCTCACCGCCAGCAGCGAGTCGGGGTTGTCGACCAGCGGATAGGGCGGCGCCCCGGCGTAGTCGGCATCGCTTGGCACCTGCACCCGCTTCGGACCGAGCAGCCCGAGGTGGAGCCAGATCGACGAGGAGCCCGGACCGCCGTTGAAGGCGAAGGTGACCGGCCGCGCCACCCGCTCCGCTTCGCTGCCGACGTCGGCGATGTAGCTGATGGCGAAGAACTCGGCGACCACCTCGTCCTTCAGGTTCCGCAGGTGGAGCGTCTCCCCCACCATCGAGTAGGCGAGCTTGCGGCCGTCCCGCAGCGTCAGTTCGCACGTCGAGTCGAGCTCGATCACCTTGGGGGGCGGACCTTGCGCCGGCGCATCGTCGCGGGCGGGGACGAGCCCGCTGGCGACCAGCACGACGAGGTGCGCGAGCGCGAAGCTGACCATGACCGTTCCTCCGCTCCAGGGATCCGGCGACGCACCGTTCGCGTCGCGCCGAGCGTCCGGTCCTGGAGGCGAAGGATGGTAGGACGGCGTCGGTGGCGCGGAAGCAGGCGCCCGCGCTACTCCTCGCCGAGCGCCGCCGCCAACGCCGGATCGTCGCCGGCCAACCACGCGTCGGCCGTGAGCACGGCCTCGCGATCGGGCACGACGCCCATGCCCGGCTCGCTCGGCACGAGGCCGGTGACGTTGCGCAGGACCGGGACACGCACCTTGATGCCGCTCGCCGGCAGGGTGAGGAAGAAGAGGGTGCCCGCGGTCGGTCCCTCGACGCTGCCGCCGGTCCGCTCGCCGACCACGCGGACACGCTCGAGCGGCTGCAGCGCCGCCAGCAGCATCGTGGTGCCCGAGGCGTTGCCGCGGCTCGACAGGAGCGTGATGCGGCTGCCGGTGAACGACTCGCGCGCCGGTGCCACCACGCTCGGCTCCCCCTTCATGCGGAAGAGCCCGTCGGCGGCCGGCTCGAAGAGCGCGGCGGGCGGATCGAAGGCGCCGCTCTCCCAGGTGGTGAGGTGGGGCCGCAGATCGTCGGGGACGCGCGTGCAGCGGACGAAGGGCGGCAGGCCGACCGTCAGCGGCGCCTCGATCAGGTGGGCGAGCAGCGCATGGCTCGCGTCGGTCGAGCCGCCGCCGTTCTGGCGCAGGTCGACGATCAGGTGGTCGATCTGCTCCTCGTTCAGCTCGCGGAAGAGCGCTGCGAACTTCGCCACCGCATCGACCGGCTCGCGGTAGTTGACGAAGGTGTCGACCCGCAGCAGCGCCACCGCCGGATCCTCGAACCGCTCGACCGACACCGCGTCGGCGAACTCGCTCGCCTGCGGCGCCGCGCCCGCCGCGAGCTTCGCCCAGTCGCCGTGACGGAGCGCCGGCGCCTCGACGGTGCGCGCGGGGCCGCGCCCGAGGTCGCCACGCACGGTGACGGTGAAACGGTCGCGAAAGCCATGCAGCAGCGGCAGGAAGTGGTCGAGCCCGCTGCCCATGTACTCGCTGCTCGCTTCCGCCTCGGCGACGCGAGCGAAGTCGGTGCGCCCATCGATCGAGATCAGCGCGAGGATCTCGGCCTGCAGCGCTGCGGCGCCAAGGCCGTCGAGCTCGATCAGCTCGTCGCCGCGCGCGAGGCCCGGTCCGGCGCACGCATCGAGGAAGATCCGGCCGTCGAGCAGCTTGGTGGTGAAGGGCAGGTGCGAGCGGTTCGCCTCGCGCCACTTCCAGAGCCGCTCCGGGTACTCCGCCTTCGTGTGGTCGCAGCGGATCGCCTCGAGCAGCCGGCTCACCTCGAGGTAGAGCGCCGCATCGGTGGTGCCCCCGCCGATCCGCTCGCGCACCGCCGCGAAGCGCGCCGCGTGCTGCTCGTGCGGGACGAAGCGCACGTAGCCGGGGTGGATCGTCTCGAGCGTCCGCTCGAGCAGCGCAAGGTCGGCCAGCGCGGCAGCGACCGCGAGCGGGCGGGCCGGCGCCTCGGCGGGAGCTTGCGCCGCGACCACTCGCGAGCCACCGGCAAGCAGCGCGACGGTGGTGACGGCGGCGACGGCAACGTGGGTCATGAACGGGCTCCTTGCCGGCGACCGCTCACAGGTCGACGACGACCGGCGGCCAGGTCGCGCGTTCGTGGCCGTCGCAGATCGAGGCGTTCACGTAGATCGTGCCGTCGCGCTCGCTGCGGCCGTGCGCCTCGTGGATGTGGCCGAAGACGTGGAGGCGCGGGCGGCGCTGCGCGACGATCGGCGCAAGCTCCTCGCACCCGACCGACTTGCCATCCCACGTGCGATCGAGCACGCCGTGCGGCGGCCCGTGGGTGATCAGCACGTCGAGCGCATCCGGGATCGCCGCCCACTTCGCGCGCAGCGGTGCGCCGCGGTCGAGGTTGAACGCCCAGTTCATGAAGCGCGGCTGCCACGGGCTGCCCCAGAAGCGCAAGCCGTCGAGCGTCACGCCGCTGTCCTCGAGGTAGGTGGCGTGCTGCAGCAACGCGCGCCCGGCGGCGGGTTCGCGCTCGAACAACCGGTCGTGGTTGCCGGCGATGACGACCTTGTGGCGGTGCAGCTGCAGCGAGAGCCACGCGTCGAACTCGGCGAGCTCGGCCGGACGCCCGGAGCTCGAGAAGTCGCCCGCGTGGATCAGCACGTCCCCGTCGGGCAGCGCGAGCCGCGCGTGCTGCCGATGGGTGTCGCTGATCAGGACGATGCGCATCGCTGCCGCTTGCCGCTACCCGATGGGAAGCCAACGCCGATCGCTCGGCGCCGATCGCTCAGCCGACGTGGAACTGCCCGATGTCGCCGGGGCGGCGCAGCATCTTGTCGACCTCGCCCTGGTGCGCCTCCTCGGTCATCAACATCTGCCGGCAGTACTCCTCGAGCATCACCGACTTCCCCTCGACCATGGCGTGCAGCTTCGCGTAGAGCGCCGAGGTGGCGCGCTCGTGGTCGAGCGACTCGCGCAGGATGTCCTCGATCTCGTGCTGCTCGGTCTCGAGGAGCGGCCCGATGCCGAGCGACGGGTGGGCGCCGAGGTGCGTCACGTACTCGCCCGCCTGCTGCGCGTGGAGCATCGACTCCTGCGCCTGCGCGCGCAGCCAGGTGATGATCGGCATGCGGTTGCAGCCGTAGACCATCAGCGAGTAGTGCGTGTAGCGGACCGCGCCGGCGAGCTCCATCTCGAGGATGCGGTTCAGCACGTCGACGACCGCCTCCATGTCGAACGGGTGTGCCGGAGCGGCGCCTTTGAGCGCACGGGCGGCAGGGCGGCGGTGGGCGGCGGGGACGGCGCGGCGCTTCTTCGGCATGGCAGGCTCCAGGGCAGCCGCGTTGCAGCGGCAACGCGAAGGTCGTGCAACGGTGAGGCGCGAGACGATAGAGCGGCCGCGCGCCCGGCAAAGCGGGCGGTGCCTCCGCGGATCGCGCGCCTCGCACCGGCCGCCGCCGTTGAACCCGCCACTTGCGCGTGCGACGTCAGAGGTCTTGAGTTCTCCCCGCCCCCATCGACCCAAGGAGCGACCCGATGTCGAGCGCGATTGCCTTCCTGCTCTGCGTGTGCGCCGGGGCGCAAGCGAAGGCGCCCGCCAGCGTCGACGAGCTGCTGCCACCGGTCCGCCTCGAGGCGGACGGCCGGCC
>SXGT01863753.1_pt1 | contig 11756 bp, 6 predicted proteins | sample 3176221 | NCBI WGS metagenome assembly SXGT01 (sample SAMN11356862, study PRJNA531348) | freshwater metagenome | isolation source: freshwater sample F1-120 | place: China: Fuxian Lake, Yuxi | collected 2017-12-25
GCCAAGGTTGACGTCGAGAGTTCGAATCTCTTCTCCCGCTCCAGCTGACCGAGGCCGCCGCAAGGCGGCCTCGGGTCGTTTCGGGGGGCGATGGAGGGGGGCGATGGAGGGGGGCCCGGGGACGCGGCAGCCATCGCGCGCGGATACCGAACCGCGGCGGCAACTACGCCACCGCGACCATGGACACAGCTGATCTCCCACAGGACCTGCGCATCGCGTCCATCTCGATGGTGAAGTCGCTGACGAGGCATCAAGATGCGTATCAGCCGCTCCGGGCATGTCATAGCAACGGGCTAAACTCCCTACAGCTCGGGGCAATTCTGCTTAGCTCGTGCGGCTCCAAGTCATGTCGTCCCAGCCTTCTATCTTCGGATTCTCGAATGCGATGACCGGCGGTCACACCGCACGGTCGATGATGTACCTTGAGATGCGTGTTTTGCTTAGGGCGGTCCCGGCTGGCGCGACGAAGGACGACCTCTCTTGGGCCGTCGTTGAGAACAACGTCCTGGACAAACCCACGCTGGCGAGTCGCAAGAAGAGTCTCAAGCACCTCGTGCAGCTCTACGGGCTCGATCCCGCGAAGGCGCTCTTCCGTGTTCTCCGGAAGCTGGCCGAGATCGATCCCGAATCGCTGCCGCAGCTCTGCTTGGTCTGCGCATACGCCCGCGACCCGCAGCTACGCCACACCTTCAACCTCATCCGGACGCTGCGCCTTGGCGAGGTGCTCGAGCGCGCGGCCATGGAACGACATCTCGAGGCGGGCTTCCCCGATCGGTTCGGCGCAGCCATGAAGAAGTCGCTCGCGCAGAACGTGGGCACGACCTGGACCTACGGGGGCCACCTGGCCGGGCGAGCGAAGAAGGTTCGCCGCCTGCCCGAACCGCGGCCGATGTCCGCGGCCTACGCGATGTTCGTCGGCTACCTCACCGGGCTGCGCGGCGAGCGCCTGCTCGATTCGCCGTACGCGGCCCTGGTGTCGTCGAACCGCGCGCAGCTCCAGGCCGCGCTGAATCTCGCCGCCGCCCGAGGCCTGCTGTCGCTGAAACAGGCGGCAGGGATCGTCGAGTTCGACTTCTCCAGCCTCCTCACGCCAAACGAACAGGCGCTGCTCCATGAGTCAGATTGATCAGCTCCTCGCCAACTACCGCAGCCACATCCAGATGCCGCTGCGCCCTGGCCTGCCGGCGTCCCAGCGGGTCTGGTTCGCGCTCTACCCACCGGAGGAGGACCGCCGCCTGGTCAACCGCGTGCTCGAGTTCGAGATGGCGACCACCGACGCCGGCCATCCCTGGGTCCGGGTCGATCTGAGAGGCAGCCTGAGCCGGTGGCTCGCGTCCGTGGACGAAGACGAGCGGGTGAAGTGGTGGAAGAACCCGTCAGCCATCGACCTGTACGCTCAGACGGAGTGGAAGGGCATCTTGACCAACCTCTTCCAAGAGCACGTCGCGAACGCCGCCGCCCCCGAGCGCACGGTCTTCGCGTTGACCGGCCTCATGGAACTCTATGACTTCCTCCATGTCTCCGAGTTGATCGACAGCCTGGAGGAGTCCTTCCCGGGCTTCCTGCTCGTCTTCTTCCCTGGCGTGAAGGAGGGCAACACCTACCGCTTCCTCGACGCCCGCACCGGCTGGAACTACCTCGCCGTGCCGATCTCCTGCGAGAAATGACCTCGATCCGCCCACGGAGCGCCTGATGAAGACTCAAGAGATCTTTCTCCAGAATCCCCTCTCGTGGAACCTCGTCAACGAGGGCGTCTCAAGCAACAACAGCGAGGACCTCGACACGCTGCGCTTCGAGCTGAAGACCTTCGTCTGCGAAGGCGAGTACCAGAGCGGGATGCGCCGCATCCTTCAGGCCTACCGGGACAGCTTCAAGGGACCCGAGCAGAAGGCCGCGTGGATCAGCGGCTTCTACGGCAGCGGCAAGTCGCACATGGCGAAGGTGCTCCGCTACCTGTGGACCGACTACACGTTCCCCGACGGCGCGAAGGCCCGCGCCCTCACCAAGCTGCCCAACGAAATCACCGACCTGCTCGCCGAGATCACGACGCTCGGCAAGCGCCACGACGGGCTGCACATGGCCGGTGGCACCCTCAAGGCCGGGACCGGAAGCGTGCGCATGCGGGTGCTGAGCCTGTTCTTCAAGTCGGTGGGCCTGCCCGAGGCCTATCCCTACGCCAGATTCCTGCTCCACCTGAAGCACGACGGCAAGCTCGACGCCTTCAAGCAGTCGTTGGCCGACCAGGGCAAGAAGTTCGAGCAAGAGGTCGGACGCCTGTACACCTCCGGCGCGGTGGCCAAGGCCTACGTGAAGTGCCACGACCACCTGAAGGATGCCTCCCAGGTCGGGGCCTTGCTCCAGGCCGAGTACCCCAACGTCACCGACGTCAGCATGGACGACCTGCGGGCGACGATCCGCGCGACCATCTCCGGCAAGACCGGCAAGCTGCCCTGCACGCTGCTGGTGCTCGACGAGGTCCAGCAATTCATCGGCCAGAACGCCCAGACCGCGCTCGACGTCCAGGAGGTTACCGAGGCGCTCAGCAAGGAGATGGACGGCCGCCTCATGATCGTGGGCACCGGCCAGAGCGCGCTCAACGACATGGCGAACCTGCAGCGGCTCATGGGCCGCTTCACGATCAAGATCCACCTGAAGGACAACGACGTCGAGAAGGTGGTGCGCACGGTCGTATTGCAGAAGCGCGACGACAAGAAGGCGGACATCAAGCAGGTCATCGCCAAGAACGAGGGCGAGATCACCCGTCAGCTCAAGGGCACCAAGCTCGCCACGCAGTCCGATGACGAGCAGGCGTACGTGCCGGACTATCCGCTGCTGCCGGTCCGGCGCCGCTTCTGGGAGCGCGTGCTGCACTCGGTCGACGCGACCGGCACGGCGGCCCAGATGCGGACCCAGCTCCGCGTGGTCCACGATGCATGTCGCAAGTACGCCGAAGCCGAGCTCGGCGCGGTGGTGCCTGGCGACTTCCTCTACGACCAGATCGCCAACGACCTCGTCTCGACGGGGGAGATGCAGAAGCGCTTCCAGGAGATCATCGAGCAACAGAAGAGCCGCCCCGACGGAACGCTCCGTAGCCGGGTGTGCGCGCTGGTCTTCCTCATCAACAAGCTCCCACGCGAGCACGGCACCGACCTCGGAGTCCGCGCCGAGCCGGAGCACCTGGCAGACCTGCTCAGCGAGGACTTGGTTACCGGTAGCACCCAGCTTCGCCAGCAACTGCCGGGTCTGCTCGCCGCCATGGAGCAGGACGGCGTGCTGATGAAGGTGGAAACCGAATATCGGCTGCAGACCACCGAGGGCGCAGCCTGGGAGTCCGAGTTCCGCAAGCGCCGGGCCACGGCGCTCAACGACCAGCCCATGCTGGCCGCGGCGATCAACCAGGCTCTCGACGCTGCTCTCGACGACACGCTGGGCAATCCCTCCGTGCTGCACGGCGATGCCAAGGAGCGCCGCAAGATCGCCATCCACCACGCCGAGACGCGGCCCGACCCCAGCGACGCCATCTCGCTGTGGGTGCGCGACGGGTTCGCCGCGCCCGAGGCCTCGGTGTTGGCCGACATCCGCAAACTGAGCACCGACGATGCGACCTTGCACCTGTTTTTACCGAAGGCGTCCAACGACGAGCTCAAGAACGCTATCGCCGCGGCCCACGCGGCCGAAGAAACGTTGCAGTACAAGGGCACACCAACCGCGCAGGAAGGCAAGGAGTGCCGCCTCGCGATGGTGACGCGGCAGCACACCGAGGAACAGCGGCGTGACGACCTGATCGGCCAGATCCTCGCGGGCGGGCGCATCTTCCTGTCCGGTGGGCAGGAGCAAAACGCCACCGGGTTGAAGGAGGGGATCGAGGAAGCTGCCAAGCAGGTCCTCAATCGGCTCTATCCGAAGTTCCACGACGGCGACTCCGCCAAGTGGCCCACCGTGCTGAAGAAGGCCAAGGACGGCTCAGCAAGCGCGCTCAGCGCGCTCGGCTTCACCGGCGACCCACAGACCCATCCGGTGGCGGTGGCGATCCTGGCCTCCATCGGCGCCGGCAAGACCGGCCTCGAGCTCCGCAAGAAGTTCAACGCCCCGCCGTATGGCTGGCCGCAAGACGCGGTCGATGCGGTGCTGACCACACTCTTGGCCAGCAACCACCTCAACGCCCAGCTCAATGGCAAGGCGCTGCCGCTGGCCGACGTCGACCTGAAGAAGCTCGGGCAAGCGACGTTCCGCGCCGAGAGCCCGGTGCTGACCGCCGGACAGAAGATCGCCATCCGCAAGCTGTTTCAAGATGCGGGCGTCACCAAGATGACGCCCGGCAATGAGTTGGCCGATGCGGCCCGGTTCGTCGAGCACGCCAAGACGCTCGCCGCACAGGCCGGGAGTGAGGCTCCGGCCCCGAAGGCGCCGGCTGCCCTCGAACTCGCGGCGCTCGGGTTGCTGTCCGGCAACGAGCTGCTAATGACGATCTACCACCAGCGTGACACGCTGCTCGCTGACCTCAAGACCTGGACGGCGACAGGCAAGGACATCGCCACCCGGCTGCCCGCGTTCACGCTGACCGCGCGACTTGTCGCCCACGCGGCCGAGGTCGCCGAGCTGGCGACCGAGCACGCCGAGTGGTCGTCGACGTTGGTCTCCATCCGCGCCAATCGGTCCTTGCTCGACAATCCCGATCCGGTGGCGCACGTCCAGCATGCGGCGGGCAATGCCCTGCGCGCGGCCCTCGAGCGGGCGCGGAAGGCGTACGCGGAACGCTATGCGGCGGAGCTGGCGCGGATCACGGCCCACGCGGCCTGGCAGAAGCTGGCGGAGCAGAAGCAGCTGGCGCTGCTCGAGGCCGCGGGCGCGCGATTGCGCGTCGCGCCGGCCGCCGGCACCGACGAGCAGCTCGTCACGGCACTCCAGTCCTGTTCGCTGACGAACTGGCAGTCGCAGACGGACGCGCTGACCTCCCAGTTCAACAAGGCGCTGGACGCCGCCATCGTCGAGAGCGCGCCCAAGGCCCGGCGGGTGATTCTTGCCGCCGCGACCATCGTGGACCAAGCGGAGCTGGAAGCCTGGCTACAGAAGGCCAAGGAGACCGTCGAGGCGGCCCTGGCCGACGGCCCCGTGATTCTCCAGTAGGCGACGCGCAAGGACCTGACCCGATGCCGACCTCCCTGTCCAAGAAGCACCGCGATGTTCTCGAGAAAGTGACGGCCGAGGCGCGGCTGCTCGCGGAGAATGCGTGCAAGGCCGCTCTCGACAACCTTGCGGTTCACGAGAAGGAGTCGCGGTCTCACATGAGCGCGGAGCAGCGCGCGCTGCGCAAGCGCTTGCGGTCGCGAGGCAAGGCGCTCGGCGACGCCCGCAACGAACGCACGGGAACGCAGGAGCTCAACCATCTCATCGATCTGGCGGCTTACGAGCACTGGCACCGCCTGCTGTTTACGCGCTTCCTGACCGAGAACCACCTGCTCATCACCGACGAGGCCAACGGCAACGTCGCCGTGACACTGGAGGAGTGCGAGGAGCTGGCGCGCGAGCTAGGCGCACGCGATGGCTTCGACCTGGCGTGCCGGTTCGCGAGCCGGACGCTGCCGGGAGTATTCCGGAAGGACGACCCGGTGCTCGACCTGGCGCTGGCGGTCAACGATCAGGTCGCGATGCGGAAGCTGCTAGCGACGATGCCGGCCGACTGCTTCCGCGCCGACGATGCGCTGGGATGGACCTACCAGTACTGGCAGGCCCAAAGGAAGAAGGAGGTCAATGACTCGGGCAAGAAGATAGGTGCCGACGAACTATCGCCGGTGACCCAGCTCTTTACCGAGGACTACATGGTGGAGTTCCTGCTCCACAACACGCTCGGCGCGTGGTGGGCCGGTAAGCTCGGTCCGATCACGGCCGAGTCGGAGGTGGATGCCAGGGCGGCGGCTTCGCTGGGCGCACGCGATGACGTTCCAGGTATCTCGTGGACGTACCTTCGCCTTATTCAGGACGGGACCACGAAGCAGTGGCGACCCGCGGCGGGAACCTTCGGCGGCTGGCCCCGATCAGCCGCCGAGATCCAAGTCGTAGATCCCTGCATGGGTAGCGGCCACTTCCTCGTCTTCGCTTTGCCGCTGCTCGTGCGCCTGCGCATGGAAGAGCAGCGCTTGGACGGCCAGGCGGCCGTGCTTGCCGTGTTGCAAGACAACCTCTTCGGACTCGAGCTCGATGAGCGCTGCACTCAGATCGCTGCGTTCAACGTAGCCCTAACCGCCTGGAGGCTAGTCGGCTACCACGCACTACCTCCACCGAACCTTGCCTGTTCGGGCCTAGTGCCAAGCAACACAGAGGCCGAATGGACTGCCTTGGCCGGTGACGATCCTCGCACCAAAGATGGCATCGCGCAATTGCACAGACTGTTTGCGCATGCCCCCGTTCTTGGGAGCCTCATCAATCCGCGGCTGGTGTCAGGCCGCCTCATTGATGCCGACTTCGACGACCTTGCACCGCTACTTGGCGCGGCGCAGTCGGCCTCTTCTGGCGATCGCATTGAACTGGCCTATGTAGCTCAAGGCATGGCGAAAGCAGCGGATCTTCTCGCGCAGTCGTTCACCCTCGTGGTGACGAATGTGCCATATCTCGGCGACCGAAAACAGTGCGACGAGCTGAAGGCCTACTGCGGGGAATTCCATGCGCACGGAAAAGCAAACATCGCAACGTGCTTCGTAGAACGATGTCGAACCTTCTCGTCCACGGGCGGCTCGGTGGCCCTTGTCACGCCGCAGAACTGGTTACTGCAGGATTCCTACAAAGAACTGCGCTCGACCCTTCTGCGCCAGCAACAATGGGATTTTGTTGCCAAGCTCGGCCCTGGGGCCTTTGAGGAGATTTCGGGCGAGGTCGTCGACGTCGTACTTTCATCATTGACCAATGCAGAGCCGCATCTGGAGCAACGACTCTGTACCATCGACGTCACATCAATAAAGCAGCCCAAGGACAAGGCCCGCGCTCTCATACGGGAGAACACAGCCTTTGTCCTTCAAGCCTCTCAACTGCATAACCCGGACGCCCGCATGACGCTGGACGTAGGCGGCAACGTTCCACTTCTCGAGAACAGGGCACTCGCGCCGCAGGGCGTTATTACCGGCGACATGGACCGATGGACCAGGAAGTTCTGGGAGGTTCAGGCGCTTGGCAAAAACTGGCCGCCCTTTCTTAGCACCCCTCAAGGGAGCGGCGATTTTGCCGGGCGGGAGCACGTTGTAGACTGGTCGACCGGAGGACTCGGAATGATACGTCCGAGACCCGGGAATGTAGCGCTGGGGAAGCGGGGAGTGGCCATCAGCCAGATGGGCAAGATGAGCGCAGTCTTCTACCTTGGCGAACTGTACGACGGGAACATCGCCCCCCTCGTGCCGATTGACGCGGCGGACACCGGGGCCCTCTGGGCGTACTGCTCCTCTCCTCAATACGAACAGGAAGTGCGCAGGATAGACAAGAAGGTCAATCTTACAAACGGCTCTCTCCTGAAAGCTCCTTTCGATGTCACTCACTGGCGTCAGGCGGTCACCAACGACTACCCGAGTGGCCTTCCGAAGCCACATAGCAATGACCCGACACAGTGGCTCTTCAACGGCCACCCCAAAGGCGCCGAACAGCCGCTCCACGTCGCGGTGGCGCGTCTCCTCGGATACCGATGGCCTCGCCAGTCCGGGAGCACCTTCCCGGATTGCCCGGCACTTGGCGACGACGGGCTCGAGAAGTTCGCTGATGACGACGGGATCGTCTGCCTGCCGGCGCTCAACCGGGAGCGGCCGGCTGCAACGCGCCTGCGCCAGTTGCTCACGGCCGCGCTCGGTGTGTTCGACGAGCGCGTGCTTGTTGCTGCGGCCGGGCTCAAGGGCAGCAAGTCGACCAATCTCGAGGAGTGGCTGCGGGACGAGTTCTTCGAGCAGCACACCAAGCTGTTTCACGACCGGCCGTTCGTGTGGCACCTCTGGGACGGCCGGCCCGACGGCTTCCATGCGCTGGTCCACTACCATCGCCTCGATCACGCCACATTGCAGAAGCTCGCCTACAGCTACCTCGGCAACTGGATCCAGCAGCAGGACTCGGACGCCAAGGCCGACAAGCCCGGTGCGGCCCCGCGCCTCGGCGCCGCGCAGAAGCTCCAGAGCCGGCTGGCCGCCATCCTCGAAGGCGAAGCCCCACTCGACATCTTCGTCCGCTGGAAGCCCATCGCCGAGCAGGCCCAGGGCTGGCATCCCGACCTCAACGATGGCATCCGCCAGAACATCCGGCCGTTCTTGCTCGCCGGCGACGTTGGCAAGAAGGGCGCCGGCCTGTTCCGGTCGGTCCCGCTGTCGCTCAAGGACAAGGACCGCGGGACCGAGCCGCAGCGGTCGCAGAAGGACTACCCGTGGTTCTGGTGCGAGGACGAGCCTGGCACCGACCCGGTTGGCGGCGACGAGTTCGTCGGCAACCGCTGGAACAACGTTCACTTGACCCTCGCCCGCAAGATGGGCAAGGAATCGACGCGATGACCCAGAAGGACCTCGTGCTCGTTGAGTACACGACTGCCAGCATGGCCATCCGGCTCATCGCCTCGAAGTATCAGCTCGTGCTGCCCCGGAACGACCAGCGCGAACGGCTCGAGTCCAAGCACCACGACATCGACGAAGCGCGAGGCAGCGAGCCATGAGCATCCTAGCCGCTCTTATCGCAGCCTTGCGCAAGGCGGGCGAGTTCAACAAGCACGAGCTGGCCCCGCCGAGGGTCATCCTGTGGCCCGACGCCGACCGCCTGTGGACGTCGTGCATCGACGGCCTACGAGCCAGCCTGCCCGCGTTGTGGACTCTGGGCGACTACGCCCCCGACGCGGCGACCGGACCGGCCGCGTGGCTTCGCTACCGGCTCGACACTCACGACGGGCTTGACCTGCCGGTGATCTACCTGCCCGGCGTCGATCGCGCGGCCTTTCGTAGTGCCGACGAGTGCCCCAAGGAGGCGACTCACCTGTTCGCGCTGCAGTTCCAGGGCCAGTTCTGGACCCAGACCAACGGGAAGAACTGGACGCCGTCAGCATTCCTGTCCAGCGCCGAACGCGGGCTCGGGCTAGACGTCGCCGGCGACCAGGACACGCGGAAGGCTCTGCAGGAGAGCCTGCGCGCCCTGATGCGAGTGGACGTCGCCGACCTGCGGGGGCGCAAGCTCGAGGCCGGAGACTTCCGCGCGCTCGTGACCAAGGACCCCGCGCGCACGCTCCTGCGATGGATGGGGGCGCCGGACAAAGTGAAGGCCGAGCTGGGGACGACCGAGTGGAGCAGCTTCTCGGCGGTCTGCCGCAACATGTACGGCTTCACCCCCGAGCGGGACGGCCCGCTCGTCGCTGCCGAGAAGCTCACGCAAGGCCAAGGAGCCTGGCCGACCGTCTGGCAGCGCTACAAGGAGGCGCCCGGCTCCTACCCTGGCATCAAGGAGCTGCTCCGCAGGATTCCCCCGCTGGACCTTTTCGAGCAGGGTGTCGAGTACCGGCCGAGCTGGAATCAACAGGCCGAGGAGCGGCTGGAGGCGGGCCTCCTCGCGATGGCCGGGCTTCCACTGAAGGACGCACTATCGGCGCTTCAGGCACTTGCAGCGGAGCATGCGCATCGAGCCGGCTGGGTCTGGGCGGTGCTCGGCGAGTCGCCGCTGGCGCGCGCCATCGTGCATCTTCAGGAGATGGCGGCGGTGGTCGCGGCTCCCAGCAATCCCCCGACGTGGCAAGCGCTGGCCGACTACTACCGCGCGGCCGGATGGCAGGCCGACTACGCCGTGCTGTGCGCTCTCGCCGAAGCGCGCTCGGCAGCGGCGACGAAGGCGGTCACCGCGGCCATCCGCGCGGTCCATCTACCGTGGCTCGAGAAGTTCGCGACGATCGCCCAGTCGTTGGCGGCGTCCTATCCCACGACCGGGCCGAGCACGTGTCGGAGCTTGGCGGTCGAACCCGGCACGGTCCATCTCTTCGCCGATGGCCTGCGCTTCGATCTGGCGCGGGCGCTCGAAGAGCGGCTCGCGAGCGCCGGGTTGCCGGTCACCACGGAGCTTCGGTGCGAGTGGTCGGCGCTGCCGACGGTGACCGCGACCGCGAAGCCAGCGTTCCAGCCGCTCGCTTCGAAGCTCGGTGGGCCGCTGACCGGGACCGGCTTCCAATCGAAGGAGCAGGCGAACGGGCGGGACCTCGCCCAGGCGCGATTTCTTCAGCTCCTGGCGGACCTCGGTATGACCTTCCTCGGTCCGGACGAGATCGGATTGCCGCTCGGGTGCGCCTGGACCGAGCACGGCTCGGTGGACACGTACGGCCACGAGCAGGGCGCGAAGCTGGCCTGGCGGATCGAGGAGGAGCTCAGCAGCCTCCATCAGCGGATCGTCGACTTGCTCCGCGCCGGCTGGACCAAGGTCAACGTGGTCACCGACCATGGCTGGCTCATGGTCCCCGGTGGGTTGCCCAAGGTCGAACTGGCCCAGCACCTGACCGCGTCGCGGTGGAGCCGATGCGCGGTGCCGGACGTGGGCGCTCGCCATGGCTTCCCGATGACACCGTGGTTCTGGGACGCGGCCGAGGCCGTGGTCCTGGCGCCGGGCGTCGCATGCTTCATGGCCGGCAAGGAGTACGCGCACGGCGGGTTGACGATGCAGGAGGCCTTGGTGCCTTGCTTGACCGTGACGGCCAAGACGGACCATCGCGCCGCGGTCGTAGTCGCCAAGGATCTTCGGTGGGCTGGCATGCGGCTCAACGTCGTGTTCGAGGGCGCGGTCGGCCTCACTGTCGACCTGCGCGGCAAGGTCGCCGATCCCGGGACCTCCTTCGCCGCGAGCCCGGTCACTGCGTCTGCCGACGGGCACAAGACCAGCCTGCTCGTGTCCGATGACGACCGCATCGGAACCGCGGCACACCTCGTCGTGATCGATGACAGGGGTGCGTGTATCTTCAAGCACCCCGTCGTCATCGGGGAGAACTAGCAATGCAACTCGACGCCCTCGACGAGATCGCAGCCAAGGCCTACGAAGGCTTCTTGGTGCGCAAGGACCTCGTCCGCCAATTCAAGGGGCAGTACTCGGTGCCGACGTACGTTGCGGAGTTCCTGCTCGGACGATACTGCGCGAGCACCGATGAGGCCGAGATCGCCGAGGGCCTGGCGATCGTGCAGCGCCAGCTCTCGAGCCGCACCGTACGCGCCGGCGAGGAGGAGCTCTTCAAGGCCCGCGCCAAGGAGCAGGGCCGCGTCAAGCTGATCGACCTGGTCAAGGCCAGGCTCGATGCCAAGAACGATTGTTTCCTCGCCGAGCTGCCCAGCGTGCGCCTCAACGACGTCCGCATCGCCGACGACTTGGTCCACACCCACGACCGCATGTTGACGGGCGGCTTCTACGCTGAGGTCGACCTCGCCTACGACCCGACCATCGCCGAGGAGAAGAACGGCCGGCCGTTCGGCATCGAGTCGCTGCGCGAGATCCAGCTATCGAAGAGCGACGTGCTGGTGACCCTGTGCAAGGGCCGGCCGCACTTCACGTTCACCGAGTGGCGCGACCTGCTGCTACGCAGCGTCGGGCTAGAGCCGTCGGCGCTGAGCGAACGGACGCGCAACGTCATGCTCCTGCGGATGGTGCCGTTCGTCGAGAACAACTACAACGCCGTGGAGCTGGGGCCGCGCGGCACCGGCAAGAGCCACCTGTACCAGCAAGTGTCGCCGTACGCCCACCTGGTGTCGGGCGGCAAGGCCACGGTGGCGAAGATGTTCGTCAAC
>SXGT01179671.1_pt1 | contig 11755 bp, 8 predicted proteins | sample 3176221 | NCBI WGS metagenome assembly SXGT01 (sample SAMN11356862, study PRJNA531348) | freshwater metagenome | isolation source: freshwater sample F1-120 | place: China: Fuxian Lake, Yuxi | collected 2017-12-25
TACCTGCACGTGCGCGCCGCCGGTCGCCACAGCCGGATCAAGGTCGTCGTCGATGGCTTCCACCTGGTGCGCGATCCGATCTACGGCAACCTGCACACGTCGCTCGACCATCCCGAAGCGCGCTGGCTGAAGTTCGACCTGCTGCCGTGGCAAGGCCGAACGGCGCACGTTGCGTTCATCGACCAACGGGCCCCTGACCTCGCCGACCCAAACCACAACGGCGGCCAGCATCCGGCCGACGGCTGGCTCGCGGTGCAGGCGGTGCTCGCGAGTCCGTTCGCCGAGCCACCTGGCCCCGCCGGTCCGACGTTGCCGCCCCCCGCGTTCGCGCCGTTCCCCGCGGCGATCACCGAACTGGCCGCGAACCTCGACCGCAACCAGAAGTTGCTGCCGGTGTCGCCGACGGTGCCGAGTCTCGGCGACGGCACCGGCCAGGACAGCCACGTGTTCGTGCGCGGCGACCATCGTCGCCCGGGGGCGCCGGTGCCGCGCCGGTTCCTGGAGGCGCTGGCCGGCGAAGCCCCGCTGGCGACCGGCCCCGGCAGCGGCCGGCTCGCGCTGGCGCAGGCGATCACGCGCGAAGACGACCCCTTGCTGCCGCGCGTGCGCGTGAATCGGCTGTGGCACCAACTGTTCGGGCGTGGCCTCGTGCGCAGCGTCGACAACGTCGGTGCGCTCGGCGATCCGCCGACGCATCCAGAACTGCTCGACTGGCTGGCGCGCGATTTCCGCGGCAGCGGCTGGTCGCACAAACACGCGCTGCGCCTGTTGTGCACATCGGCCACCTACCGGCAGAACAGCCGCACGCGGGACGACGCCAGCGCCACGGACGCCGCGAACCTGCTGCTGCACCGGCAGAACGTGCGCCGCCTCGACGCCGAGTCGGTGCGCGATGCAGTGCTGGCGACCAGCGGGCGGCTCGATGCGGCCCGCTTCGGACCGTCGGTGCCGCTGCCGCTCGAAGGTGTCACCGAGGCCCGTGGACGTCCCGGCCGCAGCGGGCCACTCGACGGCGCCGGCCGCCGCAGCATCTACCTCGCCGTGCGCCGCAACTTCCTGTCGCCGTTCCTGCAGGCATTCGACCAGCCGACGCCGTTCGCGACGGTCGGCGCGCGCAACGTGTCGAACGTGCCGGCGCAGGCGCTGGCGCTGGCCAACGACGCGTTCGTGCACGAACAGGTCGGGGTCTGGGCGGCGGCGCTCACGGCAACAGCCGGTGACGACGCGGCGAAGCTGCACGTGGCCTGGCAACGCGCGTTCGGCCGGCCCCCGCATGCCGACGAACTCGCCCACAGCCGCACGTTCCTGAGCGAAGGCGGCGCCACGGCCTGGACCGACCTGCTGCACGCCTTGCTGCAATCCACCGAGTTCCTGTACCTGCGATGAACGGACCCCACGGCCAGCTGCCGAGTCGCCGCGCGTTCCTGCAACAGGCCGCCAACGGTTTTGCGATGCTGCCGCTGGCGCACCTGCTCGGCGGCGACGGCGCGCTCGTGCGCCACCACACGCCGCGCGCGAAGTCGGTGATCTTCCTCTACATGGACGGCGGCCCGAGCCCGCAGGACCTGTTCGACTACAAGCCGCGCCTCATCGCCGAACACGGCAAGCCGTTCGCGCTGCCGATGGAACCGACGCAGTTCAACGACAACGGCAGCACGCTCGGGCCGGTCGCGAAGTTCGCGCAGCACGGCGCCTCCGGGCAGTGGATCAGCGACCTGTTGCCGCACCTCTCGCAACAGGCCGATCGCCTGTGCGTGGTGCGTTCGGTCACCGCCGAGTTCAGCGAGCACACCAACGCCAACTACTACCTGCACACCGGCCACGGCCTGCAGGGCAGGCCCAGCTTCGGTGCGTGGATCGGCTACGGCCTCGGCCGCGACTGCGACGACCTGCCCGCGTTCGTGGTGCTCAACGGCGGCCTGATCCCCCCGGGCGGCATCGACTGCTTCCATTCGGGCTTCTTGCCGGCGCAGGCGCAGGGCTCGGTGTTCGGCATGCGCGGCGCCATGGTGCCGAACATCGCGGCGCGCGAGGACCAACCGGAGCGGCAGGCGAAGAAGATCGCCTTGACCCGTGCGCTCGACGAAGCGAGTCGGGCGCGCAACGGCAGCGACCCCGCCATCGACGCCGCGATCGCCAACCACGAACTGGCGTTCCGCATGCAGCGCGCGGTGCCCAACCTCGCCGACCTGGCCGGGGAATCGACGCGGCTGCAGGCTGCCTACGGACTCGACGACGAGTGCGAGCAGACGCGCATCTTCGGCCGGCAGTGCCTGCTGGCCCGACGCCTGGTCGAACGCGGCGTCCGCTTCGTCGAACTGACGTGCCCGAAGAACAACCATGACCGCTGGGACCAACACAGCAACCTGAAGGAAGGCCTGCGCGACAACTGCCGCACCGTCGATCGCCCGATCGCCACGCTGCTCGCCGACCTGCATGCGCGCGGCTTGCTCGACGAGACGATCGTGCTGTGGGGCGGCGAGTTCGGCCGCACGCCGTTCGCGCAGGGCAGCACCGGCCGCGACCACAATCCGTTCGGCTTCACCATGTGGCTCGCCGGCGGCGGCTTCCGGCCCGGCACGTCGTTCGGCGCCACCGACGAGTTCGGCTACAAGGCGGTGCAGGATCCGGTCTCGGTGCACGACCTGCACGCAACGATCCTGTGGCAGCTGGGCATCGACCACGAACGCTTCACCTACCGCTGGGGCGGCCGCGACCTGCGGCTCACCGACGTGTTCGGCAAGGTGATGAAGGGCCTGCTCGCCTGACGCGGGCATGGTCGGCTACAACGCCGCCATGACGCTATCCCGCCGCGCCGTGCTCGCCGCCGTTCCGACCGCTGCCGCCGCGTCCCTCGCGACGCGAAGCCCTTCGCAGGATCCCAAGGCTCGCCCACCGAAGCCGGCGGCGACGCCGAAGACGAAGTTCGCCGCCAACGTCGAGATGTGGTGGGGCGGCCTGCCGTTCCTGGATCGCATCAAGCAGGCGCACGCACTCGGCTTCCCGGCGATCGAGTTCTGGCCGTGGCGCGGCAAGGACATCGCCGCGATCGCGAAGCTCACCAAGGAACTCGGCATGACGGTGGCGCAGTTCACCGCGTGGGGCTTCTCGCCGGGCCTCAACCAGGCGAAGAACCACGAGAAGTTCACCGCCGAGATCGAGGCGTCGTGCAAGGTCGCGCACGAGCTTGGTTGCCCGATGATGACGGTCGTCGGCGGCAACGACGTGAAGGGCATGACGCAGGCCGAGATGCACGAGCAGATCGTCGCCGGCCTCAAGCTCGCGGCGCCGATCGCCGAACGCGAGAAGGTGATGCTGATCCTCGAGCCGATGAACATCCGCGTCGACCACAAGGGCCACTGCCTCTACGGCAGCGAGGCCGCGGTGAAGATCTGCCGCGCAGTCGGTTCGCCGATGGTGAAGATCAACTGGGACCTCTACCACTGCCACATCAGCGAAGGCGACCTCTGCGGCCACCTGCGCGACGGCTACGACCAGCTCGGCTACGTGCAGCTCGCCGACCATCCGGGCCGCACCGAACCTGGCACCGGCGAGATCCACTACCCGCGCGTGCTGAAGGAAGTGCACGCGCTCGGCTACCGCGGCTTCGTCGGCGTCGAGTGCAGCCCGAGCAAGCCGGAGGCGGAAGCGGCGCTCGGCCTCTGGCACGCCGACCAGTGGTGAGCGCCGGCTGGCCGGCCCCCGCACCCACCATGGACGTTCGCCCCGGCGACACGCAAGCGTGACGCAGCGGGCCCTTTCGCTTTCGCAGTCGATCGTGACAATGCCGTCCGCGGTCTTCCCCCCGCGCCGAGGTCCCGATGCTGACGCTGCTCGCCGTGCTCGCCTGGGTGTGCCAGGACCAGGCACCCACGCCGAAGGCACCGTCGCCAAAGGCCGTCCCGGCGCCAACCACGACCGCCGACGATGCGTGGTTCACGCTCGAACAGAAGGCGCAGTGCAACGCGGCGGCCGACCGCGGCCTGCTCTGGCTCAAGGAACGCCAACTCGAGACGGGCTGCTGGACCGGCTACGTCGGCCACAAGATGCAGGACGACTACGAACTGCTGGCGCAGGGCATGCTGCCCGAAGCGCAGCGCCGCAGCGGCCACGGCCACCTCGGCGTCACGGCGATCGCCGGCATGGCGTTCCTCGCCGGGGGCAACCTGCCCGACCGCGGCACGCATGCGGCCGTCGTACAGCGCACGCACGACTACGTGGTGCGCACCGCGAAGGAAAACGGCTACCTGAGCGACGCCGGCACCCGGATGTACAGCCACGCGTTCGCCACGCTGTTCCTGGCCGAGGTCTACGGCATGGCCGCGACCGAGACGACCAAGGGCACCCTCGAACGCGCCGTCAACCTGATCGTCGACAGCCAGAATGCGCACGGCGGCTGGCGTTACAACCCGTTCGACCGCGAGACCGACCTGTCGGTGACGGTTTGTCAGGTGCAGTCGCTGCGCGCTGCGCGCAACATCGGCATCCGGGTGCCGGTCGAGACGATCGACAAGGCGATCGCCTACGTGCAGGCCAGCCGGGTCGACAGCGGCCGCTACCGGGGGCTCTTCTACTACAAGATCGTCGGCCGCGGCGCCTACAGCAAGCCCAACGAGTATGCGATCAACGCCGCCGCGCTGACCGCCTTGAGTTCGGCCGGCATCCATGACCCGGACCTGGTCGATCCGGTGCTCGAGTTCCTGACCCGGGACTACGGGACCCTGGCTGACTACTACCGCAGCCACTTCTACTTCTGGTACGGCAACTACTACGCGGCGCAGGCCTTCTACCAGGCCGGCGGCCCGCGTCTGCGGGCGTTCTTCCAGCGCCTGAGCACCGACCTGATCGAGGCGCAACGTCCGGACGGCAGCTGGCGCAACGGCACCGGCCCCGGCGACGAGTTCGCCACGGCGATGGCCTGCATCCTGCTGCAGATGCCCAAGCAGTACCTGCCGATCTTCCAGCGGTGACGGGCCCACGATCGCACCGAACTTGCCCTTGAATCCTCGTTCGCGGCGGTGACGATCCCGGCCGGTCAACAACGGTCAGACAGGGCGTATGCGTTACCACTCCGCACGTGTCGTTCTCGGCGCGTGCCTTCTCGCCGCTTCTACAGCGGCGCAGGCACCCGCTTCCTCCTTCGGCTCCCTTCCTCGGCTCGGCTCGGGCCTGCACGATCGCGCTCTCGAGCACGAACCGGATTCGTTCCGTTCGCTCGACGAACGGATGCAGGATCCGCAAGGCCAATCGAACTACACGCTCAACGAGCTGTTCCGACTGCACCACGGCGAGTTCATGGACCGCCGCGAGCGGTATGTGCCGCAGCTCGATGTGCGCGCGCGCATCCTGCCCAACGCTCGCATCAACCACGAGCCCGGCAGCTTCGACATGCTCGGCTACGACCTCGACGCCGAGTTCCCGGTGCTGGTCGCCCCCGACGGGTGGCTGACCTTCGGCGCCTACTACCATGGTCGTCGCTACCTGACGTCGAGTGCGTTCGGCACGTTTGGCAACGGTGCCGGCAACGGCATCGGTGACGAGACGATCGTCGGCGCGGGCGCCAAGCTCGGCTTTGGCGTGTTCCTCACCGACAACGTGCTGTTCGAAGCGGAGACGAATCCCGGTGCGTTCTCGGACCTCGAAGACACGCTGCACCATGAGGACTTCGACTTCCCGTCGCACGGGATGTTCACGTTCCGCGCGGTCGACAACTTCTTCTTCAAGATCGGCGCCCGCTACAACCAGGTCTACGAAGACGCGCCGTGGCTGCCGATCCTCGGCTTCAGCTGGGAAGTGGTCGAAGGCTTCCGCATCGACATCCTGGCGCCCGAGAGCGTCGAGATGTCGTTCTGGCCGTCGAGCAGCACCGGCATCCTGTTCGGCGCCAACGCCACCGGCGCTGAGTACCACGTGCACACGATCGAATCGATCAACCAACGCGATGATCTCCGCGTGCAGGAGATCACGGCCTACATCGGCCTCGTCGCACGCATGAACGACCATGCGGCGTTCATGGCGAAGGCGGGCCTGGTCGTCGCCGGCGACTACGACATGACGACGGGAGCCGCCGGCTTCAACCGGGCCGAGGGCGCGCTCGACCAGGGCTTCTACGGCGAACTCAGCTTCGGCGTCAGCTTCTGAGTTCCTGGTGGCGCCGCTGCGAGTTTCTCGTGGCGCCGCAACGCGGGGTGAGATCGCGGGCGAACAACGCCCGCAGCCCCGCGGCGGCGCCCGCAGATGCGCTGCTGCGCTGACGCGACGTGGCTCGTTTGGCGCGAACTGGCTCGGTGAGCCGCTGCTTGGTGGGCACTCGCCTGGCGGCCTCTTCCTGATCGCGTAGCCGCTACAGGATGCGCTTGCCGAAGGCGGACAGGATCACGTCGACCGCCACTTCCCCCGACTGGTTCTTCACGTCGAGGATCGGATTGAGCTCGGTGATCTCGAGGCTCGTCATCGCGCCGGTGTCGCTGACCATCTCCATCAGCAGGTTCGCTTCGCGCCAGCTGATGCCGCCCTTCACCGGCGTGCCGGTGCCGGGAACGTCGCGCGGATCCATGCCGTCGAGGTCGAACGACACATGGAAGCCGGCGGTGCCGGCGGTGGCGAAGCCGATGGACTCCTGCATGATCGCGCGCATGCCACGTTCGTCGACGTCGCGCATCGTGTAGGCGTGGATGCCCGACTGCTTGACGATGCGCCGCTCGGCTTCGTCGATGTCGCGGATCCCGATCAGGCAGACGTTCTTCGGATCGACCTTGGGCCAGAACCCACCCATCTCGACGAGGCGCGGGTGCCCCATGCCGCACAACGTCGCGAGCGGCATGCCGTGGATGTTGCCGGACAACGAACTCTCCGGCGTGTTCATGTCGGCGTGCGCGTCGACCCAGATCAGGCCGACCTTCTGGCCGCGGTTCCTGTAGTGCTCGGCGATGCCGGACACGGTGCCGATCGCGATGCTGTGGTCGCCGCCGAGCACGATCGGAATCTCGCTGGCCTCGAGACAGCGGCGCACGCGCAGGCGCAAGCGATTGCAGACGTGGTAGATCGGCTCGAGGTAGCGGGCGTTCGGGCTGCCGGGGTCGCGCGTCTCGGGGGCGGGCACACCGACGTCGCCGTCGTCTTCGACCTGGAATCCCAGTTGCCGCAGGCCCTGGCTGACGCCGGCGATGCGGATGGCGGATGGCCCCATGTCGACGCCGCGACGGCCGGCACCGAGGTCCATCGGCACACCGACGAGGCGGACGACCTTCTGGCTCTGCGTGGGTTGTGCACTCATGCGGGCGGCCAGTCTACGGGCCGAGCAGTTCCACTGGAGCCCCGCGCGCAAGATCGAGCGAGCGGGCAGCGCTGCCGCCGTGCTGCGCCACTTCGACCAGACCGAACGAACCGACGTAGGCGAGCAAGCTGCCCGGCGGCACGTCGCCGTAGGTGCCATGGCGCGGAATGCTGCGCCCGCCGAGGCGCACGCCGCCGGCCGTCGCGAACGGCTCCGCGCGCAGCGACGTAATCAGGTTGCCGAAACGATCGACGTGCACGACGCGGGGCGTGGCCTGGGCGGGCAACGTCTGCTGCGGTGCGAACCGCGGTCCCAGCGCCGAGAAGCCAAAGCGACCGCCCGCGAGCCAACCCGCAACCGGCGCCAGCAGGTCCCGGCCGTGGAACGTGCGCGACTCCGGGCGCAGCCCGAGATGGTCGACATCGATCTGGCGCACATCGGCCTCGCGCCCTTCCGGCTGCCACAGCGGCGACAACAGGCCATTGTCGGGACCGAGCCAGTAGTTGTCGTGCGCCGCGACCGCGAGCAGCGCCCGCGCCGTGCCCACGCCCGGGTCGACGACCGCGACGTGCACGGTGCCGCTCGGAAAGCGGCCGATCGTGGCGCCCACGAAGAACGCGCCCGTCACGAGGTCGTGCGGCGGCACGTCGTGGCACAGGTCCACCATCGTCACCTTCGGCGCCGCCCGCAGCAGGGCCCCCTTCAGGATGCCGACATACGGATCGGCGAGGCCGAAGTCGGTGAGCAGCGTGACGATGCCGGACGGGCGCGGATGCATGGGCACCGCAGCGGACAGCAAGCACTGCCCCAGAGCAAGCGTGCCTGGGGCAACGCCGGTATCCTGCGGCCCATGCGACTCCTCGACAGGCTTGCGTCCATTGCCGTGTTGGTGCTGGCGCCGCTTCCCGCCCAGCTCCCGACCGCGGCGGCGATCACCGAACCGGGGCGCACGCTGACCCGACCGCTCGATGTCGTGTTCGGCAGTCCGGTCGAACAGTACGGCCGCACGATCCTGGTCGTGGTCGATCCCAGCGCCGCATTGGCCGAGCAGGGCTTCGCGACTGCGTTCGCCGACACTCTGCTGAAGCACGGCAAGAACCTGACGACGACGCGCATCGGACTTGGCGTCGTCGGCCAGAAGGGCTGCGTGGTGACGCCGCCGACGCTTGAACACGCGACCGTCGTCACGGCGCTGCGCGCGGCCCTGCAACGACCCGCCGCCGAGTTCTTGAATGTATATGCCGATGTGCGCGCCGCCGCCGCGACCTTCAGCGGCGCCACCGAACGCGTGCTGCTGCTGGTGACGATGGACAACGGCGACGTCGAAGACGACGTCGAACAGACGGTGTCGGTGCTGCAGAAGCAGAAGGTGCGCGTGGTCGTGCTGACCTCGGAGACGACGCTGGCCGACAGCTATTGGGCGGCCCGGCCGTACCAGGAGAAGCCGCGCGGCACCACGTTGACCGGCGGCGACAGCGCGGTGATCGACGTGCCGTGGGGCTGGCTGTTCCAGATCGCGGCGGCGAACGAAATGACGCCGGCGGGGTTTGCGATGTGGGGCCTGTCGCGGCTCGCGGCCGCCACCAACGGCAAGGTGTTCCTGCATTCGACGGCGCCGCAGACGGCGCACGACTGCTCCTATCTGTCGCGTTGCCTGTTCTGCACCGGCGACCACCTGCCCCCCGACGACGCGTGGAACGAACAACTGCTGGGCCAATTGGGGCCGTTGGCGACTTCGCGGCAGGAGGCGATGAAGGAACTCGGCGCCGATCCGTGGTTCCGCGCCATGGTCGAAACGTGGCGCGCGGCGGCCGATGCCGGCCTCGTGCGCGACAACCCCGCGGTGCGGTTGACGATCACCGCCGAAGCCGATCGGGCGCGCCCCGGGCGCGACCTCGACCTCAACGACACCGCCAACTTCGAGCGCGCCGCCAAACGCGCCGAGGAGGCCGCCGCGAAGTGCAAGGTGCTCGCCGAGCAGCTCGTCGCCAAGCTCGACAAGATCCCCGCCGGCAGTGGGCTCGCGCGCGCCGAAGCCGGGGCGCGCTACACGCGCGTGCTGCTGCAGCTGACGCGCGTGAACCTGCTCTCCTTCGCCGGCTTCTGCCGGGACGTGGCGCCGGCCCTGTTCGACAAGGGTGAGCCCGAGCCGCTGCCCCCCGAAGTGCGCAACCTCGACCGCGACGACCGCCCGGTCGGCATCGGCTGGTCGAATCTCTGTCTGTGCCACGGCGTGAAGCCGTTCTTCGGCGTCGAGCTGGCGGGCGGCAAGGAGCTGGTGCCGGAGCTGGTCGAACTCGACCGCGTCTACTCGGCGTTCCAAGCCAGGTACGCCAAGAGCCAGTTCGGCTACGCGCTGCGTCGCAACGGCATTGCCCAGTTCTGGCCGACCTTCCCCGGCATCACCGGCAAGCTGCCGCGCAACCGGCCCAAGACCGACAGCGAACCGAACGGACCGGTGACGCCAAAGCGCCCGCCGCGCGAAGGCGGCAGCAGCGGTGGCGCGACCGGCCCCACCACCGGAGGCCGCTGATGCGCACCGCGTCCCGTGCCCTCGCGCTCGCCTGCCTCGTCGCCGCGGCGTTGCCGGCCCAGAAGTCGCTCGAACAACTCGTCGACGAACTCGGCGGCACCGACGCCGGGCTGCGGGCGCAGGCCTACAACGACCTGATCCGCCGCCGCGATCCGGAGATCGTCGCCCTGCTCGGCAAGCGCCTCGAATCGATGCCGGCCGACGGCCATCAGTTCGCGCTGTATCTGCTGCAACAGCAGTTGTTCGACACCACGCGCCCGGTCTACATGAAACTGCTCGGCAGCGACTGGCCGAAGCTACGTACTGCAGCCGCCGCGCGGCTGGTGGTCGCGGGCGAGAAGGAGCGCGTGCCGGTGCTGTGCAAGGCGCTCGACGAGTTGCCGACGGCGGAACGATCGTCGGTGCTGTCGTTCCTGTATTCGCTCGAGGATGCGCGTCTGCACGAGATTCTGCGAAGCTGGCTCGCGGCCGATGCCCCGCAGCACCTCGTCATCAACGTGCTCGAACACCTCGAGCGCAGCGAACGGACCCGCAGCAAGGCGACGCTGGCGGCGGTGCGAGCACTCGCGGCGAACCAGGAGTCGAAGGGGAGACTCGCCGCACTGGCGTGGATCGCAGCGGAAGCGGACGGCGAAGGCGCGGCCAATGAACTGGCCAAGGCGCTCACCGCCGAGCCGCAGACGTTCTGGCAACTCGACCGGTTGTTCGAGCGCGCGCGCAAGTACCCGAAGGTGCTGGCGCCGGTGTTCGAGAAGGCGCTGCGCACGGCGCGGTCGCAGCACGACGTCCCCAGCCTGGTGGCGTTGGTCCGTACGCATTCGCCGGAGTCCTTGGTGGAGGCCCTGCGTTCGCTGCTCACCGAAGGCGCGGAAGCGGCCAGGAAAGGGGCCTTGGCCGAACTCGCCACGATGGCTGGCGGCCTCGACAGCAAGGACCTGCAGACGATGCTGGCGGGCAACGACCCCGAACCGAAGCTCGCCGCCGCCGACGTGCTGCGCCGGCGCGACGACCTGTCCGGACTGCCGGCGGCGCTGGCGCTCGCCAAGGTCGAGGGCAAGCACCGCGCCGAAGCTGCGCGCGTGCTCGGCGGCTTCCGCGAGCGCAGCGTGGTGCCGGTATTGATCGACTGCCTCGACGCCCCGGACGCGCAGGTGCGGCAGAACGCGTGGACGGCGCTGCAGCAGCTGATGCGGGACCTGTTCCCGTACCGACGCTTCGACTTCGCGAAGTGCGGCTACGAGCCGAACGCGGCCGATCGCTCGGCCGGCGTGTTGACCCTGCGCACGTGGTGGCAGTCGGTGCAGTGACCGCCGCCGGGCGGATCAGTGATCCGCCGGGTGCCCGAGCACGGCCATCAGCGCGGCCTTCTTCTGTTCCATCAGCGCCGGCGTGTCGGCCTCGAGGCACATGCGCAGGAACGGCTCGGTGTTGCTCGGCCGCACGTTCACCCACCACTGCGGGCACGTCACCGTGACGCCGTCGAGGAAGTCGACCACGGCGCCTGGTTCCTTGCCGAACTTCACTTCCACCTGCTTCATCAAGGCGTCCTTGTCGGCGACCTTGAAGTTGATCTCGCCGGTGCCGAAGTACTTGCGCAGCGGATCCGCCGCCTGCTTCAGCGTCTTCTTCTCGGCGCTCAACTGGTTCAACACCAGCACCGCCGCCAGCACGCCGCAGTCGGTGAAGAAGTTCTCGGCGAAGTAGAAGTGCCCCGACAACTCGCCGCCGCCGATGCAGTCCGTCTTGCGCATCGTCTCCTTCATGAACGAATGGCCGACTCGCTCGCGCACCGGCCGGCCGCCCATCTTGACGATCTCTTCGGGCACCACCTTCGACGAGCGCAGGTCGTAGATGATGCCCTTGCCCGGATGCCGCTGCAGCATGCCGCGCGCCAGCAGCACGGTGATCAGGTCGGCGTGCACCGTGCGCCCTTCTTCGTCGATGAA
>SXGT01552432.1_pt1 | contig 11755 bp, 11 predicted proteins | sample 3176221 | NCBI WGS metagenome assembly SXGT01 (sample SAMN11356862, study PRJNA531348) | freshwater metagenome | isolation source: freshwater sample F1-120 | place: China: Fuxian Lake, Yuxi | collected 2017-12-25
CATTACTCAACGGGCCGAGCGTCACCACCAAAAGGGTCGCGTAGTCATAATCGGCGCCGGAGCTGGTCTTCCCAACATCTCGACCGACACCGTCGCCGCGCAGCGCGCGCTCGAGATCGGCGCGAGCGAGGTGCTCGTGGCGAAGAACGGCGTTGACGGGGTGTACGACGACGACCCGCGCCGCAACCCTGACGCTCGCAAGCTCTCGGCAGTCACGTACCAGGAGGCGCTCGTGAAGGGGCTCAAGGTGGTCGACTCGACTGCCTTCTCGCTCTGCATGGACAACGCCATGCCCATGGTCGTCTTCGGCATGGAACCCGAGGGCAACATCGCACGCGCGATTCGTGGCGAGCAGATCGGTACGCGCGTCTCCAATTGATCGCCGCCCTGCTCGTCGTCGGCGCCGCCGTCGCGCACGCGACGTGGAACCTCGCCATGAAACGTGCGGGCACGAGTGGCGCCACATTCCTCACTGTGGCACTCGCGCTCGGGGTGGTGGTCTTCGCCCCGGTCGCACTCCCGGTGCTGCTCTCGAGTCCGCCCGCCGTCGGATGGCAGTGGTGGCTCGTGCTGGGCAGCGCCGTGCTGCAAGTCGGCTACTTCTTGCTGCTGCAGCGCGCCTATCGTCTCGCCGACGTGGGGGTCGTCTATCCCTTGGCGCGTGGCACCGGCCCGCTCTTGAGCGTCGTTGCCGCAGTTCTCGTGCTGGGTGAGCGACCGGGACTGCTGGCCCTCGTCGGCGCCGCTCTCGTCGTCGCGGGCGTCGTCGTCATCGGACTCGCGGGCGTGCGCGGTGCCGAACTCGATCGCGCGCGACTCGGCAGGGGAGTGGTCTACGGCTCCGCAGTCGGCGTCGTCATCGCGAGCTACACGCTGTGGGACGCCGTAGCAGTCTCGCGCGTGGGCCTTGACCCTGTGGGGTACTACTGGTCGAGCATGGTGCTGCAATTGCTGATGCTGGCGCCGATCGCCCTGCGTGAGGCCGGCTGGCGTGGCATCACGGGCATCGTGCGCGAGCATCCCGCGGCGGTCGGTGCTGTCGGCCTCCTGTCGCCGCTCGCCTACGTGGCGGTGCTCGTCGCCTACACGCTCGCGCCCGTCTCGATCATCGCGCCGGCGCGCGAGCTCAGCGTCGTCATCGTCGCGCTCGCGGCGTGGATGCTCTTCCGCGAGCCGCACCCCGTGCGCCGCCTGCTCGGCGCCGCGATCGTGCTGCTCGGCATCGCCTTGCTCGCTCTGTGACGCTCGGCGCCCGCCGTGTCGGCACCGCTAGACTCTGGGTCGACCCATTCGTAAGGAGCCGTGATGATCGCCGACGTGTTGGCTGAAGCCACCGAGAAGATGACGAAGGCCGTCGACGTGGCCAAGGAAGACTTCGCGACCGTGCGAACCGGCCGCGCGAACCCGCAGCTGTTCCAGAAGATTCTCGTCGAGTACTACGGCACCCCGACGCCGCTCGCGCAGCTCGCGAGCCTCCAGAACCCCGAAGCTCGCACGATTCTCATCACGCCCTATGACAAGACGGCGCTGAAGGAGATCGAGAAGGCCATCGTGGCGTTCCCGAACCTCGGTGCGAGCCCGAACAACGATGGCGAGATCATCCGCGTGACGATGCCCGAGCTGACGGAGGACCGTCGCAAGGAGTACGTCAAGATCGTCAAGCAGAAGGCTGAAGACTGCAAGGTCTCCATTCGCAACATCCGCCGCAAGGCGAAAGAAGACCTCGACAAGCTCAAGAGCGAGGTGGGCGACGACGAGGTGGCCCGCGCCGAGAAAGAGCTCGAAGTTATCACGAAGCGCGCGACCGACGCGGCCGACGACGCCTTCAAGAAGAAGGAAGCCGAGCTGCTCGAGGTCTAGATGGCCGAGCCGATCGAGACCGAACCGGGCGCTGCGGCACCTGAGACTTCTGCTGGCGCCACGAGCCCCGCTCGCCGTCGTGGCTGGGGCCGCAAAGGTTCTGCGGCGCGCCACGACGTCGAAGCCGCGCTGCGGGATGTCGAGAATGCCGTGCACGATCTCGAGGCCAAGGCGAGGGCGATGGATGCCCGCATCGAGGCTCGCGCCGGTCGCAACCTGACCAAGGCCGTGTTCTTCGGCCTCGTGCTGGGCTTCTCGCTGCTCTTCAGTCTCATCGTCGTGAAAGAGCTGTTCATGCTCTTCACGGCGACGCTCGTCGCCGTCACCGTCTACGAGCTCGCGAGCGCCCTGCGCTTCGCCGGGCGAGACATTCCGCGTGTGCCGCTCGTCGTCGCCGCCGTGGGCTTCATGCCGCCGGCGTTCTACTTCGGCGCCGCGGGCCTGTGGTGGGCCTTCCTCGCGGGCGTCGCCCTCGTTAGCCTGTGGCGCATCATCGAAACCGTGCGGCCCGCCATGCGCGAGCCCGGGGTCTCGCTCGGCACCGATCTCGGTGCGGGCATCTTCGTGCTCGCCTACGTGCCCTTGCTCGCGGGGTTCGCCGTGGTGATGACCGCGCAGCCCGGTGGCGAGTGGTGGGTCTTGGCCTACCTCATCATCGTCATCGCGATCGACACCGGGGCCTACGCGAGCGGCATCATGTTCGGCAAGCACCCCATGGCGCCGCGCATCAGCCCCAAGAAGACGTGGGAGGGCTTTGCGGGCTCTGTACTCGCGGCGACGATCGCCGGAGTACTACTCGCGCTCTTCATGATCGAGGCGGAATGGTGGGTGGGGCTCGTTCTCGCGCTCACGCTCGTCGGTGTCGCAACGCTCGGCGACCTCACTGAGTCGCTCATCAAGCGCGACCTGGGCATCAAAGACATCTCGACCTGGCTTCCGGGCCATGGCGGCCTGCTCGACCGGCTCGACTCGATGCTGCCGTCGACGATCGCGGCCTTCGTGATCTTCCAACTGCTCGGCTGAGGCAGAATGGTGCAGTGACCGCCACCTTCCCCCTCGCCAAACCCGGCAAGCCCGGCTATTCCGCTTCCGAGGTCGACGAGTTTCTCGAGGTCGCGCGCACGGCCTACGCATCGGCCCCGGGCGACGACGACTATCTGTCGAGCGAGCAGATCCGGCGCACGGCCTTTCGCGTCGTCCGCCGCGGCGGGTACTCCGCACGGCATGTGGATGCCGCTCTCGAGCGACTCGAAGAAGCCTTCGTCACTCGTGAACGAGAGCGAGCCATCGCCGAGCTCGGCGAAGAGGGCTACTACGCCGACGTGCGTGCCGCCGCGCAGGAAATCATCGACCGGCTGGCACGACCTGCTGGCAAGAAATTTCGCCGCATGAGTTTTCTCGCGCGCGGCTATCACCCGGCTGACGTCGATCTCTTCTCCGAGCGCATCTCGTCGTACTTCCAAGAGGGGCGCGCGCTGCCCGTCGAGAACGTGCGCACGATCGGGTTCCGTGCCAAGTTCGGCGGCTACCACGAGGCGCAAGTCGATCTGCTGCTCGACACCGTGGTGCGGCTCATGCTCGCGGTGCGCTGACGCGGCTCGTACCGGGGCGGTCGCTGGCAGTCTCGTGCGTCCTGGGCCTCGCTCATATGTGTCGGGTAGACTCACGACACTGTGGGCAGGCATGCAGCGACAACGACGCGCCCCCCAGCGATAATCCGCACCTCGGGGGGTGCCCTTCGGCGACCCGTTGAGTCGCACGTCGAGCGTCACGTACGGTCAAGTTGGTCGTTGCCGCTCTTCGCCACGGTGGCCACCGCGGCCTTCGTGCTCGCCGCCATCATCGACCCGAGTCCGAGCGCCGCCGTGATGGCGACCACCGCTCCCGCCGCCGTCGAGACCGAAGCGCAAGAGGTACTCGCGACCTCGGTCGAGGTTGACGACATCGACCGCCACGACTGGACCACGTCGCAAGTGATCGTCTATGGCACCGCTCCTGCAGTGGGCACCCCCGACCCCGGCACCGCGCAAGCCATCGCCGCAGAACTCGTCGCCGCTCGCGGGTGGGCATCGTCGGAGTACGACTGCCTGTACGCCCTCTGGGCGAAAGAGTCGGGCTGGAACGTCTACGCCCACAACGCCTCCTCGGGCGCCTACGGCATTCCGCAAGCGCTACCGGGTAACAAGATGGCCACCGCGGGCGCTGACTGGGCGACGAACCCCCGCACCCAGATCGTGTGGGGGCTGTCGTACATCGAAGGCCGCTACGGAACACCCTGCAACGCCTGGTCGCACAGCCAGCGCATCGGCTGGTACTAGGCGCGAGCATCCATGCCTCGCAGTAATCGGCCGCGCGGTCGTCGCGCTGGCGACGACGATGACGCCTTCGACCTCGAACGGCTCAAGGCCGGCTGGCGTCGCACCGAGGTGAAGCGGTCGGGCACGTGGAACGTGCAGCCCGTGTCGGAGTCGGCGGCGGTGAAAGAGTATCTCTGCCCGAGTTGTCGGCTCACGGTCGAGGTCGGCACTGCCCACCTCGTGGCGTGGAGGGCCGACGGGCTCATGGGCGATGCCGCCGATCTCGCCGCGCGACGGCACTGGCACAGTCACTGCTGGAGGATGGAACCATGAGCGAGCCAATCCGCGGGGCCATGCTGCTGCCTGCTGTGCGCACCGACATCACGCTGCAGACCGATGACGGGCTCACGCTCGTCGGTGAGCTCTCGCTCCCGGAGTCGCACGATCCCGTCGCCACGCTCGTCTGCTTGCACCCCCTGCCGACCGCGGGCGGATTCATGGACTCGCACATCATTCGCAAGGCTGCCGCGCGGTTGCCGGCTCTGGCCGACATCGCGGTGCTGCGGTTCAACTTTCGAGGAGTGACCTCACCGCGGGGAACAAGCGAGGGTGCATTCGGGCACGGCGATGACGAAGCTCTCGACCTTGCTGCCGCGATGCGATTCGTCGTCGAGCAGGGCCTTCCCGATCCGTGGCTGCTCGGCTGGTCGTTTGGCACCGAGGTGGCGCTCAAGCACGGCCTCGAACACCCCGTCGTCGGCGCGATTTTGTTGTCTCCGCCGCTGCACCGCACGAGTCAGCACGAGGTCGCCGCGTGGGCCGGCAGTGGCAAGAGGCTCGTGGTCGTCGTGCCCGAGCTCGACGACTACCTTCGACCTGCTGAAGCGCGCGAGCGATTTGCCGTCGTGCCGGAGGCCGAGCTCGTCGACGTCGAGGGCGGTAAGCACTTGTGGGTCGGCGACAACCAGACGTCGCGCGTGCTGACAGAGATTGTCGCCCGGCTGAACCCTGCTCTGCTGCCCTTGCCGACAGAGTGGCCGGCCTGACCGCCTCGAGAACTATTTCTCGTCGAGCTTCGGCACCACGACCTGGTCGATGATGATGAGAATCGACGCCGCAACGGGGATCGCGATGAGCGCTCCCAGAATGCCGAGCAGCGTGCCGCCGATGAGCGCGGCGATGACGACCACGACTCCGGGAACCTTGACGGCGCGGTTCATGATGTTCGGGCTCAGCAAGTACGCCTCGACCTGCATGTAGACGAGGTAGTAGATCGCCGCGACGATGACGGTCGAGATCGACTCGGGGTTGACGAGAAGCTGCGTCAAGACGATGAGGATCGAACCGCTCAGCGTGCCGACGAGGGGCACGAGTGAGAAGAGGAAGGCGATGAAGGCGAAGAGCGCCGGGTACGCCGCACCGATGATGCTCAAGAAGATGAAGCTCAGCGCGCCGTTGATGAGCGCGAGCGTGACCTGCCCGACGACGTAGCGGCCCACTGCTTGCGCGACCTGCTCGGAGATGTGGATGAACTGCTCGCGCTTCGAGCGAGGAACGAGGCGGTAGGCGGCCCGCTTGATGTTCGAGATCGACGCCGTGAAGTACAGCGTGAGGATGAGGATGATGATGGCGCCGAACACACCGGTGGCGATCGAGATGCCCACCTGGAAGACGCCGCCACCGATCTGAGCGAGGTTGTCGGGGTTCGTGATGTAGGCGAGCGCATCCTCGGCGGCGGCGCGTACATCGAAGATCTCGACCGGGATGAACGACTGCACTTGTGCGAAGAAGTCGTCGAATGAGCTGATCGTGTTGACGTAATCGGTGATCTGTGTGATCAGCTTCGTCGACTGCTCGATGACGACGGGGATGATGGCGAAGACGAGGCCGACGAACATGCCGAGCACGCCGACGAGCACGGTCAGGATGGCGGCCCACCGTGGCCACTTCTTCGATTCGAGCCACGACACCAGAGGGTCGAGGCCGAGCGCGATGAAGAAGGCCGCACCGATGTAGGTCAGAATCGTCGCGAGTGACGTGAACGCGCCGCCGATGAGCACGGCGACGAGCACCCCGAGTCCACCGAAGATTCCGAGACGGAATGCATTGTGAATCTTCACCGATGGTCCCTTCGCTGACCAGGTCGGCTCAGTCGCGGTTCGACAGCGCCTCTGCTTGCGACAGTACTCCGCGCAGGCCCTCGAAGTATCCCGCCACGGCGTCGCGCTCGACGCGGATGCGCTCGAGGCGCTCTTCCGCCTCGGCCACGAGTGCGGCCGTGCGCTGTTCAGCGTCACGCACGAGCTCGGCTGCGCGGCGTTCAGCGTTCTCGAGCACCTCGCGTGCCGTGGAGTCGGCCGTGCTGCGCCGCTCTTCGGCATCGGCCGCAGACTGGCGCTCGAGCTGCTCGGCTTCGGCGCGCACGGTGGCGGCGCGTTCTTGGGCTGCCGTGAGCTGTGCCGTCGCCTCGTCGAGGTAGCGCTGCGTCTGGGCGACAGCGTCTTGCTGGCGCGAGAGGTACTCGCGCTCTGCCTCGTCGCGGCGTGCCGTGAGCTCGACGTCGAGATCGACGCGGGCCTGCTCTGCCTCACGGGCGAGTCGAGCACGGTGCTCGTCGTCGTCGTGCTGCAGTCGAGCGCGCGCGGCGGCCGCTTCGTCGGCGAGCTCGCGACGCTGGCGAGCGGCATCTCGCTCGAAGGCCTGCTGCTGCTCGGCAGCGGCGCGGGCGAGTTCGGCCCGGCGTTCTTCGGCTTCGCGCTCGACGGACTCGCGCAACTCGGCGGTCTCTCGTGCCACGGTGGTGCGCTCGCGCTCGACATCGGCCGCGAGCGTCGCGCGCGTGCTCGACACTTCGTGCTCGAGCTCGGTGCGAGCCGACGCCAGCTCGAGGCGCAGCGCTTCGCGAGCCGCGGTGATCTCGCTCTCGAGGGCTGCCCGCGAGCGCGACTCGAGCTGCTCGACCTCAGCGCGTCGGCGAGCTTCCTCGGCCTGCCACTCCTGCTGCTGTCGAGCGAGGTCGCCCTCGACCTTCTCGCGAGCGGCGGTGAGTTCGGCATCGAGGTCGGCTCGAGCGTTCTCGATATCGGCGTCGAGCTGCGCCCGACGGGTGGCGTCGTCGCTCTCGAACGTGGCCCGAGCGAGTTCCGTCTCGCGGGCGAGCGATCCAGCCGCCTCGCGCGCGTCGGCAACCTCTCGATCGGCGACGACCTTGAGCTCGGCGATCTCGCGTTCGGCGTCGGCGCGCTGCGCCGCAATCGCACGCTGCGCAGTGGCGCGCGCTTCGGCCGCCTCCGTCGCGACGGCGCCGCGAATGGCCGCTGCTTCACGCGTCGCCTCCTGCACGAGTGCATCGGCCTCGGCACGGGCGCGCTCGAGCAGTTGCTCGGCGTCGCGGGTGGCGCCCTCGGCGAGCTGCTGCGCTCGCGCGGCAGCGTCGTCAACGAGCTTCTGAGTGCGCTCGGCCGTCTCGGCCTGCAACCGAGCGGCCTCGGCCTGCGCGCTCGAGCGCAAGCGCTCCGCGTCGATGTCGGCCTGGCTGATGAGGCGCGTCGACTGCTCTTCGGCAACACGCAAGGTCTGCTCGAGCTTCGTGCCGAGACCCGCATAGGTGGGTCGCCCGACCTCGTCGAGTTCGGCCTGCAAGTCGTCGATCACGGCTTGCAGTCGACCGACCTCTTTGCTGCTCTCAGCGCGGTCGGTGTTCGACTTGATGAGTTCGCGGCGCAACTCTTGCAGTGCGCGGTCGACATCCTCGCGCTTGTAGCCGCGCATCTCGGTGCCGAAGTCGTACTCGGTGTCTGCCACGTGCGGTCTCCCAAGGAGTGAGGTGGGGGGAACCGTACGAGTGTAGCCGTCGAAGGAGTACCACCGCCGCCCAGTATCCGGCGATAAGCCTCGAGAGCGTGCGCGGAGGATCAGCGACCTCGGGGGAAGCGTTCAGGGAGCATCCGCTAGTCTTGGATGTCTTTGTTCTGCTGGTCGACCGTCATCCCTGACGGTTGCCCGATGACGAGTGCAGGCTCTGCGACGTGCGGTGAATGATCGAGTGCGTCGAACCCGCAGCAGCCTCACATCAGGTCATGGGCCGCGATCGCTCGATCGCGCCGCGCCAGCACGAGAGGAGTAAGTCTGTGCGATTCATCGTCGCGATCGTGTTCTTCGTCATCGCTGTCGTCGGTGTCGGCCTGGGTGTCGCGCAGCGCACCGTGCTCGCTCCGCCCGACCGAGTGACCTCAACCCTGCAGCTCGACACCGACGCCACCGTCACCGTCATCGACGGCACTGCTCTCAACGCCTACGACGGCCGACAGACCGTCGCGATCACCGGTGGTGTCGAGGCAGCGCCGCAGCCGAGCCCGACCGTCGACGCGGAGGGCAACCCCGTCGAGCAGCCCGCCGAGGGCGAGGAGGCCGCGACGGAGACCGACGCGATCGCCGCGGCATACGGTCGCACGAGCGACGTGCTCGCCTGGGTGGGCGACACCACCCACAACAGGGTGACGTTCGACGCTGAGACGGGGGAGCTCGTCAGCGAACTCGTGGGTGGCGCAGAAACCACCGTGCCCAACCCCTACGGCAGTGACCTCTGGTACGGCGACTACCAGGCTGAGGGTGAACTCGGCATCACCGTGAACGTGCCCGATGACATCTCGATGGTCATCGTCTCTGACGGTGTGCTGCCGGCACCACGCGAGGTCTCGGTCACGTGGCCGCTCGACGCGAGCACACCCTTCTCGACCCTCCTCATTCTCAGCGGCGTCGGCTCGCTCATCATCGGCTTGCTCGTGCTGCTCTGGGCGCTGCTGCACATGCGGCGGCAACGCGGACCGCGCCGCAAGAATCCCAAGATGCCGAAGGTGCCCAAGCCCTCGCGCTATCGGCCCGTCACCGGCAGGTCTCTCGTGGGCAAGCCCAAGGGTCGGCGCGCAGTGACACGCATGGTCGCGGCGCCGGCGATCGTGCTCAGCGGAGCGCTGCTGCTCGGCGCCTGCACGAGCGGCGGCGCACTGTCGGCGAGCCCGACCCCGACGCCCACCGAGGGCACGGAAACCCCGGCAGTCGCTGTCACCGAAGCACAGCTCGCGCGCATCATCTCGCGCGTCGGGCAGACGCTCGCCGAGGCCGACGAAGAGAACGACGCGAGCCTCGCCGCGACCCGGTTGAGCGGTGCGGCACTCGAGCTGCGCCAAGCGGTCTACGAGATGCGCGAGGAAGACGACGACCTCGGCACGCTCGTGCCCTTCCCGCAGGGCGACGTCGAACTCACCCTGCCGCAGCGCCTTCCCGCGGAGGGTGACACGTGGCCTCGAGCGGTCTTCGCGATCGTGCAGGAGCCCGCGGTCGAGGTACCCAGCGAAGAAGAGGGCGGCGAGCCGACCATCGAGCAGTCTCCGCAACTCGCTGTCGTGCTCGTGCAAGCCGATCCCCGTAGCCAGTACACCGTGGCCTCCGCCGTCACCGTGACGCTCGCCGAGGGGCAAGACCGGCCTCAGGTCGCTCCCGCCGAGCTGGGAGCACCGGTGCTCGGCCCTCAGGCGCCGCAACTCGCCGTGACGCCGGAGGCGGTCGCCGCTGGTTACGCCGATGTGCTGCTCAACGGCGAGGAGAGCGACTCGTATTCGCTCTTCCAGATCGAGGGAGACACCCTCATCGAGCAGATCGGTGCCGAGGCCAAGAGAGCACGCCGCGATGACTTGCCCGAGACGGCGACCATCAGGTTCGCGACAGCGGTCACCGATGATCCGATCGTGTCGTTCGTCACGAACGACGGTGGCGCCCTTGTCTCCTTCTCCCTGCGCGAAACCGAGCGCGTTGTTCCTACCCAGGCAGGGGCCGCGATCAATGCCCCCGACGCGGTCGCGGCGCTTGCGGGCGTTGACCAGAGCACGAAGGGCATCCGAGCCTTCTACGGCATTCAAGTGCTGTTCTTCGTGCCCCCCGTCGGCAGCACCGACCCGGTCGTGCTGCTCGGCTACACGCAAGGCCTCATTGGCGCGGAGGAAGTGGACTGATGAGTGATCCCGGCTTGAGCCCTGCCACTCTGCGGGGGGCTGTCGACCTCTCGTCGCTCGTGCGCGCGGCGCAGTCGCCGTCGGCGGGCGCGCCCGCGAGTGCCCGGTCGGCTGCTGCAGCCCCCGGTGGCGCTGGCGCGCTGCCCGCCGGCGTCGTGCACGAGGTCGACGACGCGAGCTTCGGCTCGATCGTCGAACTCTCGCGCACCGTGCCGGTCATCGTGGAGTTCTACGCTGCCGGCATCGAACCGGTGCTCGGCCCGATCATCGCCTCCTACGGCGGTCGACTGGCGCTGGCGACTGTCGACGGCAACCGCAGTCCGCAAGCGGCACGGGCCTTCCAGGTGCAGCAAGTGCCCGCCGTTGCAGGACTCGTCGGCGCGCAACCGCTGCAGCTCTTCGTGGGAATGCCCGGTGAGGCTGAGGTGCGTCAGGTGCTCGACCAGGTACTCGAGCTCGCTGCCCAGCACGGCGTCACCGGAACGCTCGATGTCGCCGCAACCGAGGCCGAGCCTGCCGAATCGGTCGAGCAGCCCTTGCCGCCCCTGCACCAGGCCGCCTACGACGCCATCAGCGAGGGCAACTTCGCCGCGGCAGCGGAGGCCTACCGCACGGCGATTGCCCAGAACCCGCGCGACACCGAAGCGGTAGCGGGGCTCGCGCAAGTGTCACTGCTGCTGCGGCTCGATGGCGCAGACGCGACCGCGGTGCGCGCCGCTGCCGCTGCCGCCCTCGATGACGTGGATGCCCAACTCGCGGTCGCCGACCTCGACGTGAGCGGAGGACACGTCGACGACGCGTTCGCACGACTGCTGCGCGTCTTCCCCGGTGCTGACGCCGAGGGTCGAGCGGTCATTCGCGCCCGCTTGCTCGAGTACTTCGAGATCGTCGGCGCCGACGACCCCCGCACGGTCGCCGCGCGCCGCGCGCTCACCAACCTGCTCTACTGAGCCCCCTGCAGAGCTTCGCTACTGAGTTCTCGGCAGAGCTTGGCTACTGCGCTCCCTCGGGCCGCAGCCACAGGGCAGCGAGCGGCGGCAGGGTGAGCTCGACGGAGGCGGCCCGGCCACCCCAACTGATGGTCTCGGCTTCGACGACCCCGTAGTTGCCGACGCCCGAGCCGCCGAACTCTTCGGCATCGGTGTTGAGCACCTCACGCCACGTGCCGGCGTGCGGCATCGGCAGTCGGTACGGCCCCACGGGGTTGCCCCCGAAGTTCACGACAGCCACGAGCGGCGCGCCGTGAGCATCCCGTCGTTCGAAAGCGATGACCGTGTTCGTCGCGTCGCCCCCTTCGAGCCAGGCGAAGCCGTCGGGGGCATTGTCGCGCTCCCACAGCGCGGGGGTTTCGCGGTACACGCGGTTGAGCTGGCTCACGAGGCGGTGCAGACCGCGGTGCACGGGCTGGTCAAGAATCCACCAGTCGAGGCCGCGCTCTTCGCTCCACTCGCTCGGCTGCCCGAACTCCTGACCCATGAAGAGCAATTGCTTGCCGGGGTGCGCCCACATGAAGGCGAGGTAGGCCCGCACGTTCGCGAGCTTCTGCCACTGATCACCCGGCATCTTGTGCAGCAGTGAGCCCTTGCC
>SXGT01663589.1_pt1 | contig 11755 bp, 10 predicted proteins | sample 3176221 | NCBI WGS metagenome assembly SXGT01 (sample SAMN11356862, study PRJNA531348) | freshwater metagenome | isolation source: freshwater sample F1-120 | place: China: Fuxian Lake, Yuxi | collected 2017-12-25
ATCTTCGAGATCGCCCCCGGCGGCACCTTCGACATCCAGAACGCCGGCGCCACCATCCTCACCGGCGGCACGTTCACCAACAACGGCACGATCGTCCGCTCGGTACCCGGCACCTCCGCCTTCGATCAGCCGCTGGACAACAGCGGCACCGTGCAGGTGGATGCTGGGACACTCCTCTTCAATGGCGGCTACACCCAGACAGACGGCGCCATGGTGCTGAACGGCGGCACCATCGGGGGCGGCACGATCGACATCCAGGGCGGCACGCTGTCCGGAGTCGGCACGATCTCCACCAGCGTCACCAACGACGACGAGCTCAGCCCGGGCACGTCAGCCGGCACACTCACCATCAACGGGAACTACACCGAGACCGCGACGGCGAGCTACGTGGTCGAGCTGAGCGGCGCGGCCTGTGGGGCCAACGACCTTGCCGTGGTCGGGAACAACGCCACGCTAGCCGGCGACTTGATCGTGGACACGATCAGCGGCTGCGCCCCGGGAGCCGGTGACACGTTCACCATCATGACCGTGGGCGGGACGCTGAGCGGCACGTTTGCCAGCTTCCCCCCGCAATACGACATCGACTACAGCGGCGGGGTGGTGACGATCGAACGGAATCTCACCCCGGATGGCGGCCCAGCGCCTCTTCGCCAGGCGGAGGAGGCCACTCCCACCCTGACCGCCACTCCCACGCCAACGCCGACGCCCGCGACCGCGGAAACTCCGATCCCCACCGACACACCCACGCCCACCCCAACTCCGGCCGATACCGAGACTCCCACCCCGCTGGAAACCCCCACCGTCGCCGAAACAGAGACTCCATCACCGACACCCGCCGAGACTCCGTCACCGACTCCCACCGAAAGTCATCAGCCAACGTCTACAGCGACTCCGTCGCCAACACCTACGTACACTCCGTCGCCGACTCCCACCGACTCCCCCGAGCCTTCCGAGACGCCCGAAAGTGACGACGCGGTGAAGCCCGACCCGTAGCGGCCAGGCAGCACGGGGCGCTCGCGACCATCGTCTCGCCGCCGTGCAGGTGTCATCAGGATCTTGTGCTGTCGGAGGCCCGACGCCTTTATCGGCCTCCTGAACGCCAAAATCGTGTGGTACAGTGGCGCCGTCTGGGGTGCCGACGATGTCGCTTGCCTCGATCCACCCGTTGCCAATCCCTGGTCGCAACCCCCATCACCCGCACTCGGTTCCGAGCCAGTGGGACTGCTTGACTCCTCGGCGCGGACGAGTTGGGGCCGTCGCACCCCGATGAGCGACTCGGAGCGGCTTGGCGGCATGACCGAAGTCCAGGCTGAGCTGCGGTCCACCCACGAGCATCTGGAGTTCCTGGTCGAGGCGAGCACGCTGCTGGCGTCGTCGCTGGAGTACGAGACCACCCTTCGCAACGTGGCGCGGCTGGCGGTGCGGACGCTGGCCGATCTCTGCACCATCGACATGGTCGACGACCAGGGGCAGATTCACGTGGTCGCGGTCGCCTGCGCCGATCCGGCCATCGAGACGTTGCTGCTAGAGATCCGCCGCCGCTGGCCCGCCACCCCTTCCGCCACCCAGCCGCAATACCAGGCCGCGCGCAGCGGACGGGTGTTGATGCTGCCCCAGATCTCGGACGATCAACTCGCCGCGTTCCATCCGGATCCGGAGCATCTGGCGATGGTGATGGAGATGAATCCCCGCTCCGGCTTTTGCATACCCATGATGGCGCGGGGAAGGACGCTGGGCGTGATCACCTTCGGCCGCCGCGGCGGAAGCCCGCCCTACGGGCAGACCGAGTTCGCCCTGGCGGACGAGCTGGCGCTGCGCGCCGCGGCCGCGGTGGACAACGCGCTCCTGTACCGCGAGGCACAGTCGCTGAACGTCCAGCTCGAGGCGCGGGTTGCAGCGCGCACCGCGGAGCTGGAGTCCGCGATGAAGGAGCTGGAGACGTTTGCCTATTCCGTCTCGCATGACCTGCGCGCCCCGTTGCGGGCGATGGACGGCTTCTCCCGCATCTTGCTGAACGAGCACTCCGCAGGGTTGGATGCCGAGGGGCTGCGCTACCTGCGCCAGGTGCGTGACAGCGCGGGCCGCATGGGCCAGCTCATCGACGATCTGTTGCGCTTCTCGCGCTTGAGTCGGCAGTCGCTCACTCGGCGGCCTACCCCGCTGGCCGAGATCGTGCAGCAGGCCTGGGAGCCGCTCCAACTGGAACGTGAGGACCGCCAGGTGCGGTTGGAGGTGCACGACCTCCCCGAAATCGCGGTGGACGCCGCACTGCTGCGCCAGGTGTACGTCAACCTGTTGGCGAACGCGCTGAAATTTACCCGCACCCGCGAGGTCGCGCTGATCGAGGTCGGCAGCGAGCAACAGGGCGAGCAGACCGTGTACTTCGTCAAGGACAATGGGGTGGGCTTCAACATGCGCTACGCCCACAAGCTGTTCGGAATCTTCCAACGGCTGCACCGCGCCGAGGACTACGAGGGTACCGGCATCGGTCTGGCGCTGGCGCAGCGCATCATTCAGCGACACCTCGGCCAGATCTGGGCCGAAGGGACGCCCAACGAGGGCGCGCGCTTTTCTTTCACGCTGGGGGCGGCGAACGACGATGGATAGCAGCCTGGTGGAGATCCTGCTGGTTGAGGACGATCCGAACGACGTGGAGCTGGCGTTGCATGCATTCCAGCAACACCGACTCGCCAACCGGGTGCGGGTGGCGCGTGACGGCGAGGAGGCGCTGGACTACATCTTCTGCCGCGGCGAGTTCGCCGATCGAGACCCGCAGGAGCGTCCCAAAGTCATCCTGCTGGACCTGAAATTGCCGCTGGTGGACGGTCTGGAGGTGCTGCGCCAGGTGAAGGGCAATCCTGCCACGCGCGCCATCCCGGTGGTGGTGCTCACCTCATCGAGCGAGGATCGGGACATGGTGGAGAGTTACGAGCTAGGGGTGAACAGCTACATCGTCAAGCCGGTCGATTTCGAGCAGTTCACCGAGTCGGTTCGACAGCTCGGCTGGTACTGGGCGATGCTCAATCAGCGCCCCGCGCTGTAGCGGTCTGGAAACAGCGATGCCCGCGACGCCGCTGCGCGCCCTGATCCTTGAGGATTCCTCGCCGGACGCCGAGTTGGTCATGCGCGAGGTCCAGCGGGCCGGGTTCGCGCCGCGGTGGCGACGTGCCGAGACCGAGGACGAGTATCTGGCGGAGCTGAATCCCGAACTAGACCTGATCCTGGCAGACTTCAGCCTGCCGCAATTCTCCGCGCTGGACGCCTTGCAGATCTTGAAGGCGCGCGCGCTGGACGTCCCGTTCATCGTCGTCTCCGGGGCGATGAGCGAGGAGGCGGCGGTTGAGTGCATGCAGCAGGGAGCGACGGATTACCTGCTCAAGGACCGCTTGAGCCGCCTCGGCTCGGCGATTCATCGCGCGTTGGAGCAGAAGCAGTTGCGCGAGGAGGCGCGCCGCGCGGAGGAGGAGCGCCGGCTACGCATGCTCTCCGAGGAGGCGGCACGCGCCAAGGATGAGGCGGTCTCGGTGGTGAGCCACGAACTGCGTACCCCGCTGGCGGCGCTGGTCGGCTTCGCTGAGCTGTTGCTCACCCGCGACTATCCAGAGGCGGAACGCCGCCAGTTCCTCACCGTGATGGTGCAGGAGGGCCGCCGCCTCACCGCGCTGATCAACGATTTCCTGGACCTGCAACGGATGGAGAGCGGCCGTCAGGCGTTGACGCTGGGACCGCTGGATCCACGAGTGGTGGTTGAGCGCGCGGTGGCGAGCGTTGGCGACGATGCCGACCGCCCGATCGTCCTGGAGTTCCCGCTGCTGTTGCCCCCAGTCCTGGCCGACGCCGATCGCATCCAGCAGGTGCTCGGCAACCTGCTCTCCAACGCGCGGAAGTATTCGCCACATGGCGGCCCGATCCACCTCTCCGCCCGGCGAGTGGAGGGGACGCTGGAGTTCGAGATCCGCGATCGCGGGCTGGGGATCCCCGCGGATGCGTTGCCGCGGCTGTTCGAGAAGTTCTACCGGGTGGACAACTCTGACCGTCGCGCGATCAAGGGCACCGGCCTGGGGCGGGCGATCTGCCGCAAGATTGTGGAGGGCCATGGCGGGCGGGTCTGGGCCGAGTCGGACGGTCTGGGACAGGGGACCACGGTGCGCTTCACCCTGACGATCGCCGAGCAGCGCGCTTCCGGCGGCACGGTGCTGGTGGTGGAGGACAACGCCGGATTCGCCAAACTGCTGGAGGCCGAGCTGCTGGCGCGCGGCCACTCATCGGTCTGGGTCTCCAGCGCCGAGGCGGCTCTGAAGCATCTGGAGACAGCGCGAGTGGACGCGATGCTGCTGGACCTGGTGTTGCCGGGACTGCCGGGCGAGCACGTGCTGCGCCATCTGCGCGAGTCGTGCGGCCCAGACGTGCAAGTGGTGGTGGTCACCGTGCGCGGTCCGAATGCGGCGCTGGAGCAGGCGCTGGCGGCGCTGCGGGTGACAACCGTGCTGCACAAAGGCCCGGGGGTGGCGGCCGCCGCCGCGAGGGCGATCGCGGATGCGCTGGACTCCGGTTGGTCGGCCGCCGAGGCCCTGGCAGCCAGCCCCGAGTAGCGTCCGCGGGTATGGCCGCTCGGCGATGCGCCTGCTAGGCTGTCGCCGAATCGCTGTTGAGTGAGGAATCGATCATGACCCGTCGGCTGACTCGCGACCATCACATCTACGAGTTCGACCCCGCCAACCCGCCGGCCACCGACCTCAGCCCCGGAGAGACGCTGACCGTGGAGACCCACAACTGCCGTACCGGCACGGTCACTCGCGAGGACCAGCTTGCCGATCTGGTGGATGTCAGCAAGGTTAACCCGGCGAGCGGCCCGATCCGGGTGCCCGAAGCCGAGGTGGGCGACATCCTGGTGGTGGACATCCTGGACGTGCGGGTGGCCGAGAGCGGCATCATGGTGGTGCGCCCGGGCATCACCGCTTTCCGCCACCGCTTCCACGAGCCACAGATCAAGATCGTGCCGATCCGTGACGGCCACGCCATCCTGAGCGACCGGCTGCGGGTACCGCTGCACCCAATGGTGGGGGTGGTGGGGGTTGCGCCGGCCGGCGCCGCGGTGCCCAACCTGTACGGCGGCGAGCACGGCGGCAACATGGATACCCGCACCATTGGCGCTGGCAGCCGCGTCTACCTGCCGGTCCTGGTGCCCGGGGCGATGCTGGCGGTGGGCGACGTCCACGCCGCGCAGGGCGAGGGCGAGGTGTTCCTGAGCGGGGTGGAGATCGCCGCCGAGATCGATCTGCGGGTGCAGGTGCTCAAGGGGGTGCGCATGCCCACCCCGCTGGTGGAGACCGCCGACTCCATCGCTCCGGTCTCCACCGGCGCAACCCTGGACGAGGCCGCGGAAGATGCGCTCAACAAGGCGATGGATCTACTGATGGAGCTAGCCGACATGGACTTCTACGAAGCCGGCCGTCTGCTCTCCGCCACCGGGCACCTCAAGATCAGCCAGTACGTACCCCCCACGGTGATGCATTGCCGGGTGGAGCTGCCGATTAGCATTCTCGCCCAGCTCAATTTCAATCTGCGCCAGGCGGTCGGCGCGCCTTGATTCCAGACGCCCCGAGCCGCGCTATCGTGGCGATTCAGAACGGTGGGTAGCTCACGTTGAGCGGCACTCTGCGTGTTGCTACGTCACCGATCACCTTCATGACGGTGGCATAATCGCGTTGAAGGGGCTTCCCAAGTCACCGCGAATCCTTTACTATCGCCGGGTGGCACCCACCAGACGGAGAGTATCAGGAGCATTGCCGGCATCGCGTGCGATGAAGCGATGTTTCAGACGCTCGAGCCACTGGGGAGAAGGAAGGACATGAGGAAGCTTTCGATCCTTGTTTCAGCACTCGCATTGGTCGTGTTGTTCGCCTCGCCGCTTGCGGTAGCGGCACAGGAAGACCCCGCGGCGGTGCTGACCGCGATGGCGGAGGGCGCGAGCGGGGGCGACGTGGAAGCCCAGCTCGCGATGTTCGCCGATGACGCGGTCGTGACCGCCCCCGGCGACGGTCCGGATGGCGTTGTGACCTACACCGGCAAGGATGAGATCCGCGTCTGGCTGGAGGCGGACTCGGGAGACGAAGCTGGCCCGGTGGTGCTCGGGGAGATCACCGTGGATGGCGCCACCGCCAGCGCGACATTCACGCGGACGGTCGCGGCGTTGGAAGAGCTCGGGCTCAACCCGCTCATGGGGAGCGTGGAGCTGACGACCGCGGAAGGGCTCATCACCGCGTTCACCATCACCCCGGATCCGGAGTGGGTCGCTCGGGCGAATGAAGTGTTCGCCGCGATGGCCGCCGAGGGCGAGGGCGAAGCCGTTGCCGAAGGCGAGGGCGTAGCCGTTGCTGAGGGCGAGGGCGAAGGCATGCAAGAGGAGATGGGCGACGGCGAAGGCATGGCCGAAGAGACCGCTGGCGGCGGCGAGGACATGGGCGGCAAGGGTCCCGGCGAGTTGCCGGCGACCGGCGACGCTGGCGATCCGCTCCCGTTGGCACTGGCCGCGGGCCTGGGATTGCTGATGGTTGGGGTGGCCCTGCGCCGCTCCCGCCAGGCAGCCTAACGACAGTCAACCTCAATTCAGGCGCTCGGTGGGGCGGCTCCCGGTTGGGAGCCGCCCCATTGTGTTGCGAAACCGTGTCGTCCAGAGTCTCAGGCAGGGTGATAGGCTAGCGTCCAGATGTCCGTGGGGGCAGGAAGAGTGCCGCCCGGCCAGGGAGTCCGAGATGCAGCGCCTATCGCGCCTGGCGACCGTTGTCGCACTGGTCGCGCTCTTCGCGGCGCCGGCCGCGGTAGCAGCGCAGGAAACGCCCGATTCGCTGTTGGAAGCGTTCGTCGCAGCGGTGAACGGCCGCGACGAAGAGGCGGCACTGGCGTTGTTCGCTGACGACGCCAGCGTGACGGTGGACTTCGGCGACGAGCTGTTCGGCACCCAGACGTTCACCGGCAAGGAGAACCTGCAGCTCAACTTCGGCTCCGATGGCGATGACCCCACCGCTCGGCTTGAGCTGGAGGGTCTGGAGGTCAACGGAGATACCGCCACCGTGACGTTCCTGCTCTACGGGGAGGCGTTGGCCCAGGCCGGCCTCGAGCCCGGCGAGGGGACGCTGGAGCTGGTGGCCCAGGACGGCTTGATCCACTCGCTCACGCTCACCGCAAGCCCGGAATGGGTGGCGCGGATCCAGGCGGCGCTCGCCGCGGATCTGGTTGACGGGGGCGTGCCGGACGGCGGCTTGGACGACATGGGCAAAGGTCCGGGCGAATTGCCGGCCACTGGCAACCCCATCGATCCGTTGCCGCTGACGCTCGCCGCGGGCGCACTGCTCCTGTTCGGCGGCTTCATGGTGCGACGGCTGCGCCCGCTCGGCTGAGCCTCGATCCCCTTGCCGCCTCACCGCTCAGAAATGTTCCCGAACGCGCGGATTTAGCCGCTGCGAGGTGCTGACAGCGCCCCACGGCGGCTGTATGATGGGCCATCCCAGTGGACAGACCACTGTTGAAGGGAGTCTGAGGTTGAAGAAAACGGTCGCTGCCCTGCTGGCGATAGTGTTGTCCGTGGTTCTGGCATCACCCATGACGGTTGCGGCGCAGGAGGATCCCGGGGCACTGCTCCAGGCGTTCCTTGAGACGTACAACGCCCATGACGTGGAAGCATCGCTCGCGCTGTTCGCGGACGACGCGGTCCTCACCGAGCCCTCGTGGGAAGACATGACCGCGGTGACTACCCTCACCGGACACGACGAGATCCGCGGATGGCTGGCTCCGGCTGAAGGTGAGAGTCCAGATCAGGTCACGCTCGGCGAGATCGTGGTGGATGGCGACACGGCCACCGCCCCGTTCGAGGCGGAGATTCCAGACATGGAGGAGTTCGGTCTCAGCCCATTGGTCGGCACCGTGGAGATCGTGGCCGTGGATGGCAAGATCGCCCAGTTCAACATCACCTATGACGAGGAGTGGGCCGGCCGCGCCAGCGAGGTCTTCGCGCAGATGATGGCTGAGTGGGATGCGGAATCACTGCTCCAGAAATTCGCCGACGCCTACAACGCCGGCGACATGGAAGCGGTGCGAGCGATGTTCGCGGAAGACGCGGTCATCACCGAGCCGTCCATGGAAGACCCGAACGTCATCGCCACCTACACCGTGGATGAGTGGATCGCGGTGTCGTCGGTGGAGGGCTTGGCCGGTCAGGTGACGTTCGGGGAGATCGCGGTGGTGGATGCCGGCAACGCCTCAGCCCCGTTCGAGTTCGCCAACGCAAGCCTTGAGGAAGTCGGACTCAGTCCGATCACCGGAACGGTGACGATCGCGGCCAGCGAAGGCACAATCACCGCCTTCGACACCGCCTTCGATCCCGAGTGGATCGCCCACGCCACCGAAGTGATGGCGGCGATGGCGACGGGCGAGGGCGCCGGCGAGGGCATGGGCGAAGGAGAGGGCGAAGCCACAGGCGAAGGCGACGCTCGTGGCGAAGAGATGGGCCAGGGGCCTGGCGAGCTGCCGAAGACCGGCGACGCCGGCGACTCCGCGCCGCTCGCGCTGATCGCGGGTTCGCTGCTGCTGATCGGCGGGATGGCGATCCGCCGTCAGCAACGGGCCGCTTAACGCCCCGCATCCAAGACACCCGCCGCATGGGGGCCGATCCGCTGGGATCGGCCCCCATCGCGTTCCCTAGCCAGATTTCCAGGTAGCCGGCTGCTCGTTCGGCCGATGCCCGAGCACCACGGCCAGCGGTACGCTGTCTGTACCGAGCGGTCAACAAGGCCGCCTACCTGGAGGAACTCGGAACATGAGCGCAACGGAACTTGGGGCCAGCCTGCTGGCCGACCTTTCGAATCAGCTTGGCAACGCGGTGGAGCGGGCGGGCGCCTCGGTGGTGATGGTGGATGCCCGCCAGCGACAGACCGCCAGCGGGGTGGTGTGGGACGCCAGCGGGCTGATCCTGACCGCGGACCACGTGCTTGAGCGGGACGAAGACATCGCCATCTGGCTGCCTGACGGCGCAACCACCAGCGGCACGATTGTGGGACGCGACCCCGGGACGGATCTCGCCCTGCTGCGGGTGGAGGCGTCCGGGCTGACCCCAATCCAGCGCGGACCGGCCCCGCGAGTGGGCCACCTGGCGTTGGCGGTGGCGCGCCCCAGCGGCGCGCTCTCCACCAGCATCGGCATCGTCAGCGCCATCGACGGCCCGATCCGCACCCGCCGTGGCGGACAGATCGACGGCCTCATCCGCACCGACGCCACCTTCTACCCCGGCTTCTCCGGCGGGGCGCTGGCCGGCGCCAACGGCCAACTGCTGGGGCTGGCGACCTCCTTCGGTCGCGGCGGCGGGATGGCGATCCCGCTGGAGACGCTGGAGCGCGTCACCAGCGCGCTGCTCAGTCACGGGCGGGTAAAACGCGGCTTCCTGGGTCTCACCAGCCAGCCGGTTGCTCTGCCGCAATCGCTGCGCACTGCCCACGGATTGGAGCAGGAGAGCGGACTGCTGGTGGTGGGGGTGGAGGTTGGCGGCCCCGCCGAACGCGGGGGCCTGATCATCGGCGACGTGCTGGTGAACCTGGCCGGCCAACCGATTCGTTCCACCGACGACCTGCTCAATCAGCTCGGCTCGGAGCGGGTGGGCCAGCCAACCGCGGCCCGCGTGGTGCGCGGCGGCGAACCCCGCGACCTCACCATCACCATCGGCGAGCGAGAATAGCACGGCGGCGGGTGGCGGGCCGGCCTGGTAGGGGCGCACTGCCGTGCGCCCGCCGGGATCGTCACCAGTACATTCCAGGTATGACCAGGCTGATCGCCACCACCGGGTCGGGCGCACTGCCGTGCGCCCCTACCGAGGTGGCGTGGCCGGTGAATCGTCCGGGGTAGGAATGCATATCCGCCTTAACTTTCGGTCCCGGGAATACTCAGGGGCCGTCGCGGGCTTGCACACTATGGAGAACACGGTGTCATTTCAAGCAGCAGGAAATCTGGATATTGGCGCGGCGGCGGCCGAGGTGGCGGACCAGGTGCGCCTCAGCGTCGTGGAGGTGCGCGCCCACGGCGGCGGGGCTGGCGCGGGGACGATCTGGCGCCAGGACGGCGTCATCGTCACCAACCATCACGTCGTCTCGCGCGACCGCGCCGAGGTGGGGCTCGCCGATGGGCGTACCCTGGCGGCGCGGGTGGTGCGCCGCGATCCGCGCAACGACCTGGCAACGTTGCAGGTAGACGCCGCGAACCTACCCGCGGCACGCATCGGCGATGCCCGCGCGCTGCGGCCGGGCGAGCTGGTGCTGGCGGTTGGCCACCCATTCGGCGTACGCGGCAGCGTCAGCGTGGGAGTTGTGAGCGTCGCCCCACGTGGAAACGGTCCGACCCGCGAGCGCGAGCTGGTCCACGCCGACGTGCTGCTCGGACCGGGCAACTCCGGCGGCCCGCTGGTGGACGCGTTCGGACGGGTGGTGGGGATCAACGCGATGATCAACGGCGGAATGGCGCTCGCGATTCCGAGCCACCTGGCGCAGCGGCTGGTGGTGGGCCAGAGCGAACGCCCAACACTGGGGATTGGAGTTCAGGACGTGACGCTGGCGCCAGCCCAGGCGGCCCGCGTGCCGTTCGATCTCCAGACGCCGGCACAAACGGCCCGCGGACCATTCGATCCCCAGGCGGCGGCCCGCGACCCGTTCGATGTGCGGGCGGCGGTGATGGTGATCGACGTGCACCCTGCCAGCGCCGCGGAGCGCGCCGGGCTGCTGCTCGGCGACATCCTGCTTGCCCTGGACGGCCAGCCGCTGCCTGGAAGCGATGGGCTGCTGGAGGCGCTCGCCATGCACCCGGGCGGAGCGATCCGCCTCAGCATCCTGCGTGGCGGCGAACCGCGCGAGATCGTGGTGCTGCCGGCCCTGTCGGAGCGCCGCGCCGCGTAGGCGCACCGCGATGCCGCGAGTGTTCGTCGTCTCCCCCCTTCCCGCGGTTCGCGCCGGGCTGCGCTCCATGCTCGGGTCGGCCGCGGGGCTGAAGATCGTCGGCGAGGGGCGGACCAGCCACGACCCCGCCGCGCTGGAAGCCGACGTGGTGGTGCTGGACGGCGAGTCGGTCCCCCACGAGCTGGAACCGGACCTCGGCGCCGCCGACCAGCCGGGGCCGGGCCTGGTGATCCTGGGCCCGGTCCCCGGCGACGGACGGCTCGCCGCCCAGCTCGCCGGCCGCGCCTGGGCCTATCTCCCTCGCGACGCCAGTGCCGACCAGCTCATCGCCGCGGTACAGGCAGTCGCCAGCGGTCTGCTCGCCATCGACCCCCTGCTCGGCGGCCACCTCTTCGCCCGCCACGACCTCCCGATCACCATCAACCCTGACGCCGACCAGGACCTCACCGCCCGCGAGCGCGAAGTGCTCCAACTCGTCGCCCTCGGCCTGGCCAACAAGACGATCGCCCGCCGCCTCGCCATCAGCGAGCACACCGTCAAGTTCCACGTCGCCGCCCTGCTCTCCAAACTCAACGCCGCCAGCCGCACCGAAGCCGTCCACCAGGCCGCCCGCAGGGGACTGGTGGCGCTGTAGGACATCTACCCCGTCGCGGAAGCCAGACTAGACTCGTCTGAGGTCACGCTCTCGGAGTACGCTCATCGCGTGAAGAGTTCCAAGTGCCCCTGATCGGGAACCCATCCAAACTGGCCTTCGATCTCATCCCGGTCTTTCCGTCATGGGAGCGCCGCTACGCGCCTGAGCGGGCCGCCTGGGCCGGGAC
>SXGT01675075.1_pt1 | contig 11754 bp, 19 predicted proteins | sample 3176221 | NCBI WGS metagenome assembly SXGT01 (sample SAMN11356862, study PRJNA531348) | freshwater metagenome | isolation source: freshwater sample F1-120 | place: China: Fuxian Lake, Yuxi | collected 2017-12-25
CGTCGGCCTGGACCCGGCGTTGATCACCACAATCATCACGACGGTGTTGCCCCTCCTGATCAATTGTTTCCAACGCGAGAACGAGCCCGATCCTGTCCGGGTGCAGGCAGAATTCCGGAAAGCCTACGATAGCAACCCGGAACGGCTGCGGAAGCGGGTCCGGGCTCAGGTGCGTCGGCAATCGCCAGAGCCGCTCGAGAAGGGGCAGGAGTACGCGATTGCTGATGCGATCATCACTCAGGGGTTGGACGGAACCACTCGTGAGGTCCTTGCGGTCGTCATGGAGGCCAGCGCGTGAGCGTGCTCCTTGCGGCGATCTGCTGTGCTCAGATGATTGATGTCCGATTCCCGGAGCTGCCTCCCGCGCCGGAAGTCTCCGGCAACGTCGAGACCGTGCGGCCGGACGAGTGGTACGTGATCGAGTCCGACTCTCCGCTGATTGCGATCCTGTCGCCCGTGGGTATCGCCCGTGTGACAGCGGACGAAGGCCCGCTGAAAATCAAGGGAAAATTCGCTGACGGAACGGGGCAGACTGAGACTCGGACGTATCGCGGCAAGCACATCTACACGATCGAGGCGGTTGTGCAGGGGAAAACCGAACTGATCCTGATCCCCGCGAGTGTGACCGAGGAACAGCAGATCGTGCGGCAGGTGCTGACAGTGGTTGGGCCGAGGCCGCCGCCTCCGCCAGATCCACCGTTGCCACCCGATCCGCCGCAACCTCCGGAGCCACCAGGCCCGCCAAAGCCTCCGATTCCGGCGGACGGGAAACGCGTTCTGATCCTGTACGAAACGGCGGATCTGTATCCGCAGGGCCAGGTCAACCAGTTCACATCGACGACATTGCGAGAATACCTGCGATCGCACTGCAGTCCGGGTCCGGTCAATGGCACGCCGGAATTCAGGATCTGGGACGATGACACCGACCAGACGAACATGCAGCAGGTCTGGCGGGACGCAATGGCGCTGCCTCGCGGGGCGCTGCCGCAACTGATCGTTTCGAACGGCGTGGATGGCTTCAATGGGCCATTGCCGGCGACAGAGGCCGAAACGCTGGCGATCCTGAAAAAGTATCTGGGGGACTGATGGCGGCATTCATCATCACCGAAGGGGAAAATTTCCAGCCACCGGAAGGGATGGGCCACGGTCTGGTCGAGCGAAACTATCGATCGTGTCCGCTGGGCTACAATGCGAGTGTATTCAATTTGCCACTGATCCCGGAAGTTGAGTGGGCGGGCCGGCTGCAAGAACAGATACAGGCCAAAGCACAGTTGCACCATCTGCGCAACACAGCACTGGGCGGACGGCCGATTCCATCGAGTGACCAGAATGGACAAGGGTATTGCTGGGCGTACTCGACAGGCTCGGCCCTTACGCTGACGCGGGCGAAACAGGGCGAGCCATACGTGGAGCTGTCTCCGCATGCCGTGGCCTGGATAATCAAAGGCGGACGCAATCAGGGCGGCTGGGGCAGTCAGTCACTGGAATTCGTCACCGAAAACGGAATGCCATCGTCCGAATTCTGGCCACTGCGGAGCATGGACGGCAGGAAGTACAATACCGACGCAATGAAGGCGAACGCCCGGAAGCACCGCATCACGGAATGGATGGATATTCCGCCGCGGAGCAAGGCGCACCTCGTCACGTGCCTGTTGCTCGGAATTCCGGTAGTCAGCGACTTCAACTGGTGGGGCCATTCCGTTTGCACAATGTCGCTACTGTCACTCAATCCATTCCGAACACTGATCTGGAATTCCTGGGGAGATCGCTGGGGCGAGAATGGCACGGGGGTGCTGGAAGGCAACAAGGCAATACCTGACGGCATGATCTGTCCGCGGGTATCATTCGGAGGGTGAACCATGAACGTGTGGGCGGAGACAGTGGTGGCTGTGGATCTGGTGAAGCAATTACAGCACGGGTTCGATGGGAACTGGTGTAACAACTGGAAGGATGTAACAGATGAAAGCGCTGAGTATCGCTGTGTTGTTGTGCCTGTGTCCGCTGACCGTGGAAGGGTCCGGCTGGGTGATCACCGAAGACCGTGTGACAACCATTGTCCGCACGACGCCCAAGAAAACCGTAACGAGCGTCCGCAGTCGCTGGAATGTTGACGGAAACTGGCAGCCAACCGAAATCCAGACGCGCGAGCATCTGGAGAGAACGCACGGCGTGTCCGTCGGGACGATGTCCCATCAGGAGATGCGAACGTACCATGACAGCCTTCACGATGGCCGGTCGCGGACGCCGTTCCGGCATGACGTCCGGACTCGATCTTCATGCCCGGGCGGTGTGTGTCCCCCGCAGCGCAGGCTGATCCGGATCCGGTGATGTGGGGAGCGGGCAACATGTGGGGCATCGCAAAAGTGGCTCGCCGTCTGAGCGAGCTGAACGATACGATATCGGATATCGGCAACCGGCTGGCTGAGCAGCTGAAAGCCATGACCGACGAACAGGCAAGGATTGCAGATGATGTGGCAAGGATTGCGGCGGCACAGGAAGCACAGGATTGGTACACTGCCGGGCGTCCGACGGGTATCCGTTCAATTACAACCGACAATCAGGAGATCGATGGGATGACCGTTAGCAACGTGACAGTGGAACTTCTGCCGGCGAAACCGACTGCCGTATCGCAGATTGTGACCGTGGCTGTGGCTGGGTTCCAGACAGCGGAACTGACAGTTCCCGCAGCAGATACCTTGGCAAAATTTGCTGTTCCACCGGGCAGCGTTGTGACCATGACAGTGGCCAGTCGTGACGCAGCCGGCAACACGTCGGGGGCGTTCCTGGTGGATCTGTTCACGCCAGTTGACACGATTGCGCCAGACAGCCCGGACGGGATCGGGGCAATCACCGTGAATGATACCGCGGTGCCCGAGCCGGGATTCACGGAACTGATGCCCGTCTGAAGCGGCAACAAAAAACCGGGTCAGTCGCGGTAACGGCTGGCCCGGTTGAGACGTCCGGTTATCCAATCGTAACAATACTTCAGGACCGGACAGACAATGAGCGACCAAAACACAGAAAACGGCAACAATGCCGATGAAGGCAACGACGACGGAAAGCCGGGATTCCGGATCATTCTCCCGTTTGGGCTTGGCTGGCTGCGGGGCGACGGGGGCCATTTGGCGCTTCTCATGCCAACTGTCAAGTACGGGTTGATAGTTGCTTCGGGCTTGTATCTGATCTTGAGGATCATCCAGGAGTTGCGACCATGAACACTTTCGGGGTGATCTTGTCATTTTGCTGCCTCTGCGTGGCGTTGATCGAGCTGCGTCTCAGGTCGGATCTGGCGGGGCGTAGGATGGGGGCCATGCTGGCCACGGCGGCATGGGCCACAATGGGTTGTGTCGCGCTGGATCAGGCACGGCGATGTAGTGCCATGCCGACAATGCTGCGACCGGTGACCGATCCGGCGAAACAGATTGTGGCCGAGGCGTTGCGTGATCAGTGGAAATATGAGGCACCCGATGGGGGTGTCATCACGTTTGAGTCTGCCGCGCAGGCACAGGCTCGATTTGTGGGGAATACGGAATCGCGTGCGAGCAACAACGACAGGCTGTGACCGACCAGGAGGCGCTGGTGGAGCAGGTGATGGCGGCGGTCACCACGACAACGAACACGCTGCAGAGCCAGCTGGCGACGCTGCGCACGGAAATGGCGGATCTGCGCGGGCGGCAGAAGTGGCACGCAGGATCGGATAACGGCTACACTGTGTTCACGCGGGATAAGCTGATCCCTGACAAGCGAGACTCCTGAGACTCGTTTCCCGCGTTTTCCTTTCTTTCAGGCGTCAACCTCTCAGGGGTGACCATGGACAATAACCGGAAAGACTTGTCGGATGCGTTGTTGCGGGCGGAACTGGACGCGATTCGGCAGCAGAATTAGAGGCGTGTCTGATGGGGATGCAGGTTGACGTATACACGCTGGACGACACGTGGACCAAGCCGGCCATCGGTGCGAATGGTGGTCTCGCACACATCCATGGGATCGGTGGTGGTGGTGGCGGTGGTGGCTCAGGTACTGTTGCTCCGGCTGGTGGTGGTGGTGGCGGCGGGGGCTATACTCTGCAGATGCTGTCTCTCTCTGTTTTCGGGGCAACGGTATCAGTCATTGCTGGTACTGGTGGTGCTGGTGGTGCTGGTGGGGTGGTATCTGTCACCGGAACACCTGGTGAGAATTCATCGTTCGGCGACTTCATGCGGGCAGGTGGCGGGGGCGGTGGGGTACTTGGTAGTGGTAGTGATGGTACAGGCGGTGCGGGTGGTACAGGTCTATACGCTGGCGGCACAGGGGGCAATGGTGGAAGCCCCGGAGTTGTCGGAGCAATCGGAACACTCAACGCAGCTTCCGGCGGCGGTGGAGGGGGTCGCGGGCACGCAATCACGCCTCAACCTGGGGGTGCTGGTGGCGCGACGAGTGGTAGTGTGGCCGCTGCGGTGGCTGGCGGAACAGCAGGGGCGGCGGGCGGGACGAACGGTGGAACAGGCGGGAACGGCGTAGCGGCAGTTGCGAGCAGTCCAAATGGCGGGTCCGGTGGCGGGGGCGGTGGTGGCGCGACGGTTGGCACGGGTGGTGTCGGCGGAACAGGGGGCCTGTACGGCGGAGGCGGAGGCGGAGGCGGAGGCGAAGGTGGTACTGGCAACGGTGGTGCCGGGAACACTGGTGGCAACGGCATCGTAATCGTAATGGCACAATATGAAGACCCATAGTCACTCAGCACACATACCAAAAGACGACGGTGGAGAGATCACCTTTCGGTGGCATCTCCCTCGCGGAACCTTGCGGCCACGAATGTCGGCGATGGAACTCGCTGAGTTTCTGGTACCGCATATGCCGTCGGTTCTGCCGTTGTTCGCGGGGAACCCTCGTGTGCATCGGGAGTGGCAGACAATGCTGGTGATGCTGGTCACGCAGCCGCGACAGGTGATCGACCGGTTGGTGCCATGGATGAAGTCGGTTGTGCTGGCAGAGGACAGCGACGTCGTGGAAATGAACCTGAACGCTGTTGTGCCGCAGGCAGCGGGAAAGACGTATTTCTTGTGACAACGACCGTCGACATATACACGGCAAGTTTTACCTGGACGAAGCCATCATTGACGATGGCGACCTTTCTTGCATGTGGCGGGGGCGGTGGCGGCGGGTCCGGTGGTGTGTCGGGAACCGGAGTGGTGGCGACGGGTGGCGGCGGAGGCGGGGGCGCAGCATCGTCACACATATCGCTCCCATCTGCTGCGATCTCGGCGTCTCTTTCGGTGACGATAGGAGCGGGCGGTAACGGCGGGGCATCACAGACGTCCGACTCGTCTGTTGGTGTGGCAGGTTCTGCGGGAACAGATACGACTGCAGGTAGTATCCTGACAGCAAAAGCGGGCTCGGGCGGCGGTGCTGGCCAGATCACGGCCGTGGCTGGCGGTGCCGGAGCGCTGGGCACCGGTGTAGATCCAGGTGCTGCGGGAGGCGCCAGCAGTTCCAGTGGCGGAAACGGTGCCGCGGCTGGCATTCCTACCGGGTGGGGCAGTGCCGGCGGAGGCAGTGGTGGTGGTATCAGCACGGCCGAAGCGGTTGGCATTTCAGGCAGCGGTGCTGTGGGAGGCACAGGAACATTGCCGGGCTTTCTGGCTGGAGGAGTCGGTACGGCGACGACCGCTGGCCTGAATGGGCTGCCGGGGGCATCGTTGCCAGCAGCGTGCATGATGGGATGTGCGGCTTCCGGGTCAGGCGGAACGTCATCCCCTGCAATCGTTGTCGGCGGGACGCCCGTGGATTCAGGGAAGGGCGCCTACGGAACGCGAGGTGCTGGTGGTGCGGGCGGTGCGCCCGCCAGAAACGGGTCCAACAGTGGGGCGGGCGGGGCGGGTGGGCCGGGCTATCTTATCATCGTAATCGATTAAATGAGCAACACACGAATCGACATTTTCACGACACCAGGTGTAACGACGTGGACGCGTCCAACTGACCTGTCGTACGTAATTGCGCAGATGCTCGCGGGCGGCGGCGGCGGTGGCTCTGGCGCGAACGCAGCGACCGCTACCGTTGGTCGTCCAGGTGGTGGCGGTGGCGGAGCGGGGTACAGCCGAGGTAGGTTTCAGGGGTCGTTGTTTCGGGCAACAGAGCCAATTGAAGTTGGAAAAGGCGGTACTGGTGGGGTCGCCATTACAACAGATACCACAGCGGGGCAAAACGGGATACCGGGAAGTCACAGTTTTTTCAGCAGTTGGCTGACAGCTCTCCCGGGGCGTGCAGGTGGAGCTGGTGGGTTAACTGGCGGGGCGAACGGCACAGCGGGCATAGGTGGGGCGTCCTGGATTGCCGGTGGTGGTGGTGGAGCGGGTGGTACGCTAACAGCCGGCGTTGCTGGTACCGCAGCGACGACGGGCGGAGCGTCAGGCGGTGGTGGCGGTGGTGGACTGGACACTACGAATCCGCGAGCAGGAGGAGCCGGCGGCGCTGCCGGTGCGGCCGTGAGAAACGTCACACTTGCCGGCGGCACAGCGGGGGCCGCAGGTTCAGCAGGAGTGAACGGCGGCACGGGCGGCAATGGTGACGGCGCAGCAGTCAATGAGACAAAGGGCGGAGCAGGCGGGGGCGGCGGGGGCAGTGGCGGAGATGCTGCCAGCGGAACAAGTGGCGGGGCAGGCGGTGCGGGCGGACTATACGGTGCGGGCGGAGGCGGAGGCGGCGGAGCACGAAACGGCAACACGTCCGGAGCAGGCGGTGCGGGCGGTGACGGGATTGTTGTTATGACAAGCGTGACAGAGGCGCCAGTCGCAGGCGGCGGAAGCACACCATACGTGATCGGGGGCTGAAATGGCTGACAATACGCCGCTGAATTCAGGGGCAGGTGGCGACACGCTCGCAACCGATGACATCGGCGGCGTGAAGTATCCGCGGTCAAAGATGGTCATCGGCGCGGATGGCACAAACGATGGGGACGTGTCGGCTGCCAACCCATTGCCTGTGAAGGGTACTGGCGCGGCTGGCACGGCTAATGCTGGCGTCGTCACTGTGCAGGGCATCGCGTCGATGACGCCTGTTGTGACCGGATCCGGTGTCGCACATGACGCAGCCGACAGCGGCAATCCGCACAAGGTGGGGGCGCGGGCGACCACGTCGATTTCCGGGCTGACAATGGTGGCCAATGCGGCCAGAACGGACCTGTTCGCTGGGGTCGATGGCGTGCAGATCGTGCGGACGCACTGCAATCTGGAAGACATCGTGACGGCAACGCCTGTGGCAATCACCGATGGCTCCAGCACGAGCGTGATTGCAGCACAAGGCGCAGGGATCAAGGTCTACATCGTCGAGGTGATTATCGCCAATTCTTCGGCGTCTAATGTCACGGTGGACCTGCGGGATGGGGTGGCAGGGGCTGTGAAGGCGACGTTTCCGGTGCCGGCCAATGGGGGCGTCGTCAAGACGCTGACAACGCCGCTGCCGTTCACTCCGAACACAGCAGTGGCGGCAGATCCCAGCGCGGCAGCAAGCACGATCACAGTGACGCTGATCGGTTTCAAGAGCAAGGTGTAGCCCATGGGTTTCTGGCACGTCTACATGGGGATTTATGGCGGCGGTGCTGCTGCTGTTGTTGTCACCTCAGAAACCACGCGACTGTCACTTATCGGGGCATCCATGCAACGGGTGGCAGTCATCGGGGCCAGCCAGCAGAGGGTAGAATTGACAGGGACGAGTCCGCGATGACACAAAAACTGCATCGGATACACACGTCAGATACACGCACCGTGCTGTCTGTCACCCTGCAGCAGCCGAACAGTTCCGGCGTTCTGACAGCGGTGGATCTGACTGGGCTGACCATGAAATTCAAGATGATCAATCGCGCCGATGGGACAACTGCCATAGCGCTGACAACAACGGGTGTCAGTGTTGTGGTCGCGGCATCCGGCACAGTGAACTACGACTTCAGTGCAGCAGGCGTGTCGACAGCTGGCATGTATAACGGCTATTTTGTGGCCGAGACAGCAGGTACGGAAACAGATCATTTTCCGGCTCGTCAAGACGGCTTACGGATCGCGATTGACAGTGACACGCAGACTGCCGAACAGGCATACGCTGCAGCAGTTGCCGCATGAGTCTCAGTCGCGAAAAATGTCGCGGGTCCTTCCGGACGTGTTTTTCCCCAATACCACACACGCCTCAGTTTTCGTCACAGTTTTTTTTGTCGGAACGGACATGTCGACGCACGACACAGAACTGGGGTCAGGGGCGGCCCGCAGCGTAATCGAGTATCTGCCGACGGCAGTTTTGATCCCGTACGCACGGAACGCCAGGACGCATAGCGAACAGCAGGTCGCACAGATCGCCGGATCCATTCAGGAGTTCGGATTCTGCAATCCCGTGTTGATCGATACACAGAACGGCATCATCGCGGGCCATGGGCGCGTTCTGGCGGCTCAGGTGCTGAAGCTGGAAGTGGTGGCCTGCCTGCGATTGTCGCACCTGACAGACGCACAGAAGCGAGCATACGTGCTGGCGGACAATCGGATCGCATTGTCCTCCGGATGGGACGAGGCCATGCTGGCAAACGAACTGAGCGATCTGCACGCGGATGCGTTTGACATGGCGATTCTCGGGTTTGATGCGGATGAACTGGCGAAGCTGCTGGCACTGCCGGACATGCCTGCGGACGCACAGCCACCGGAAGACTTCAAAGAAGTCGATGAAACGATTGAGACAGAGCACACGTGCCCGAAATGCGGGTATCAGTGGAGCGGCGGAACGTGAGGGTATTTCGTGACAAACGAAACAGATTCGGAACAACGCTGGATGTTACAGATATTCCGTGTTGTGCTATTATCGCAGGCACTGTCGGAAATATCTGGATCGAAGACGACGGCAAGCCAATGATTGCAGCAACAACAAGCAAGCCGCCCTACGATGTCCTCAGCATTGAGGAAATCCGCTCAATGCCATGGAATGGTCTGACAGTCGCGAGCACGTTCAGCGGTGCTGGCGGGTCCTGCACAGGGTATCGCATGGCGGGATTCAAAATCGTCTGGGTGAATGAATTCGTTCCTGCTGCTCAGGCCAGCTACAAGGCGAACGCGGCAGAGGACTGCCATCTCGATTGCAGGGACATCAAGCATGTGCAGGCAGCGGACATCTTCAAGAGCACCGGACTGAAACAAGGTGAACTCGACTTGTTTGATGGGTCTCCGCCATGTCAGGCATTCAGCACTGCAGGCAAACGCGAAAAAGGCTGGGGTAAGAAAAAGCAATACGAGCACGGGGCAAGCCAGTGCAATGAAACGCTCTTCAGTGAATACATCAGGCTGCTGCGTGGATTGATGCCCCGAACATTTGTTGCTGAGAACGTGAGCGGACTTGTGAAGGGAACGGCAAAAGGATACTTCCTGGATATCCTGAAAGACCTGAAGGCGTCTGGATATCGCGTAAAGTGCAAGGTACTCGATGCGCAGTGGCTGGGAGTTCCGCAGCAGCGACAGCGGACGATTTTTATTGGCGTCAGGGAGGACTTGGGACTGGATCCCGTGCATCCGAAGCCGCTGCCGTATCGGTACAGCGTCAGGGATGCGTTGCCCTACGTCACAGCGTGTGGCAGTGGCGGAAGCTTTGCGGACTGGAAAGCAATGGGGCGCGATCCGCTGAAAACATTCGTTCTCGCAGAAGCCGGCCCGTGCCACACAGTTATAGCATCGGGGGTCTCGCAAGGTGTGGGAATGCTGGAAGACGCGAAAGGCAAACGCAAATTCACCATCGCCGAACTGAAACGCATCTGTGCCTTCCCCGACGACTTCATTCTCAAGGGCACCTACGCACAGCAATGGGAGCGACTGGGAAACAGCGTACCGCCAGTGATGATGAGACACATCGCGGAAACGATCAGGGACAAAATCCTGCTGACGAGCGGATCATGATATGGCGTCACCATGTCGTGTCTTCGGTCTGCCGGCGGGCCGCGGGCCAGCCAATAAGTATTCCTGCACATCGTGTTCAGTGATCATCCAGACGTGGCTAAATTTCGTACCAAGGCGTCCAGCACGGCAAAGCTGGCGGATGCGGGACGAATCAACGCCGAGGCGACGAGCGGCTTCAGAGGCGGTGAGATGAGTGATGGTCAGACCTCCAGACAGATACAAAAAAAACAGCAGGTCGTCTTGCGACGACCTGCCAGATGTGACACACTGTCGATCAGGACACAGTGATCAGGCCGCAGGTCGAATCCATCAAGCCATGCAGTTTCTGAGTCTGTGGCAGCGAGCGAGTGGCGGAGCCTTTGAAGGTTTCGGTGACTGCGTTGAACAGAGACCAGGCAGTGCGAGGTGCGAACTCGTCATGCTGTGGGCTTCGCCACTCTTTCAACACGTCGGGAATGGCACGTGGCCGGATAACGCGACAGTCCAGTGCATTAATGATGACATCGTGAGCCTGTCCGTCAGTCAAAGCCTGGCACTTGTACGCCGCGATCCTGTCGTCCTGATGGCGACGATGATCGCCAAGCAGTCCGACGCCATGTTCTACCAGGCCGGGCAGATCCCGCAGAATGTAACGCGTGTGCCTTCGGGCGAGTTTGACTTCACCGGAAAAACTCAAATTGTCACAGACGAACACACCCGCACCCAGCGCGAGTGCCGCAGGGAAACGCTTGTCGTGGCTATTACGGACGCCGACGATCATGGCATAATCGTCTGGGTTGTGCCCGTTCATTACCTGCAACATCCCGAAATACTGGTCGCCATCACGAGTCAAGCCATGTGCCTCACCCACGATGTGCATGCCGGAACGTTCCAGAGTCTCGCTGACAGCAGTCAGCAGATCATAATGCGGAATCGGATGCCACGAGTCAGTGGCTGCTGGTGTATCCACGTGGATCAGCTGTTCACGACTGGCAGACTTGCCACCACAATGCAGAAGCAGATTCAGCGGTTTCATATCAAGTCCCTCGAAAAGAGAAGTCTGTCTCATCAGGCCGGTCAGAAAGAGACCGGCGACGCCCGAAGGCGTTTCGTGTCTACGAAGAACACTGTGATTTGAGTGTCTGCAGGTGCTCTGTGAACTCATTCAGACAGGCTTTCGCTTCTGTCATGGTGCGGCCCATAAACAGATGTTGCCCGTTCCATGTGCAGTGAACAGTAAAACAGCCACTCGTACAGCAATACTTCCAGTACAGCAGGCTACCAAAGCGGTTCGGAGTGAATCCCAGTTCCTGATGTGTCATCGTTACTGTCCTTCTGAGTGGTGTTGCGTTTCAGACTTCGTTTGTCTGACACGCGGATAATATCCCGCATTCGGGACGAGTAAATACTGAAATCACGAAATCGGGATAGAATTTCAGAAATTGTTCAAAATCGTGGAAAAGGCAGCGAAAACGCGATGCCGACCGAACTCCTGACCGATCCCGGCCACGTGCGGGGGGACCTGGCGGCGATGACTGCCCATGTGCGGACCCGCCCGATTGAGATCGCACCGGCCGTAATTGACGCGATGCCGAAGGTTGCCGGGATACTGCTGCTGAAGGGAAAGCCGCGGGAGCAGCTGGCGGCGGGGCGTTTGCTGCTGGCAATGTTGGAATACAATCGAGCACTGACTCCGCCAGCTGCCGCGCAGCCAGGGAGCACCACAATCAACGTGGGGGTACAGGTTGACAATCGCACTGACGACAGAAGAGATCGAACACGTGCTATCGCTGAGCGAGTCAGAGCAGCTCGAATTTTGGAGCAGTCTCCCGGCTGAGGTGTACGATTCGTTTCTGGAGCAGATCGCCGGACCTGTCGATTA
>SXGT01612558.1_pt1 | contig 11752 bp, 14 predicted proteins | sample 3176221 | NCBI WGS metagenome assembly SXGT01 (sample SAMN11356862, study PRJNA531348) | freshwater metagenome | isolation source: freshwater sample F1-120 | place: China: Fuxian Lake, Yuxi | collected 2017-12-25
CCGGCGCCATCGGGACCATTCCGGGCACAGAGACGGTTGACGCCACGGTGGAGATCGTAAACGCCTACGCTGATGGGGATCGGGAGACCGCCGAGCACCGCTACCAGCAGATTCTGCCGCTGCTGGTCTACATGATGCAGAGCTTGCCGTTCTTCCTCGCCTGCAGCAAGGAGCTGTTGCGCCACCGCGGGGTGATGCGCGCCACCTCGGTCCGCGTCGCGGGTGGAACGCTGGACGCCCGCGCCCTCCACGGATTAAAGCACCATGCGCGCCTGGCCGGCTTCGACTTCGAGTTGACTTCGCCGCGAACAGATCGTGCGACCAGGTAGCGAAGGCGCCTTGGCGGTGCGGCGATGGAGGCGCATGGTGGTTGTCGCCGCGTGTCGCGCCGGCCGCGCCAGAGTTTCAGGGAGCGGCCTGAGCGACCGGCAGCTCCACCTTGACGGTGGTGCCCTGCCCGGGGGCGGACTCCAACCGTAGCCGGCCGCCGAGCTGCTGCGCCCGTTCGCGCATGCTGCTCAGTCCCACCCCGGCGGTGGCACGCGCGGCTGGATCGAAGCCGAGCCCGTCGTCGCGCACCGCTATCTCGAGCTGCCGCGGCTGGAACTCCAGCGAGATCCGCACCTGCGTCGCCCGCGCGTGCTTGGCGACGTTGTGCAACGCTTCGCGCACGATCCAGTAGGCCGCTTCCTCATACTCCGCCGACAAGCGCCGCTCATCGCGCAGCGCCAGCTCGATATCCAGCCCGTCGCTGGATCGGCGCGCCTCTACGTGCTTGCGCAGCGCCGAGGCCAGCCCCTCCTCTTGCAGCGCGGCCGGGCGCAGCTCGAAGATCAGCGCGCGCATCTCCGCCAGCGCCCCGCCACACAGCTCCGCGGCGCGATCCAGGCGCTCTTTGGCCCGCTGGGGATCGCGCTTCCAGAGCGCTTGCGCCGCCTGGGCCAGCATGGAGGCGGAGAACAGCGACTGGGTCGCCGAATCGTGCAACTCACGCGCCAGCCGGTTTCGCTCCTCCACCACCGCCAACCGCTGCATCTCATCCCGCAGGTGGGTCTGCCGCAACGCCGCCACCGCGAGCGCCGCGAGCGAGCTGAGTAGCCGCTCCTGCTCGGCGCCGAACGCATTGGGAGTGCAGCTACCCACGCTCAGCACCCCTCTGGCCCCGCCGGTATCGACCAGCGGCACGCCCAGCCAGGAGCAGTCGGACGCCGCGGCGGGATCGCCCTCGATCTCGCCCGTTGCGCGTCCCCAGCGTACCGCGGCGTTGGAGGCCAGCACCTCGCCGAATCGGCTGCCTTCGATCGTCACACACGCTCCGCGCGACAGGGTTCCCTGGCCTCGACTCGCCACCCATTCCATGTCGACGCCGCCCGTTCGCGGCAGCGTCACCTCCGCGTGATCGGCACCCACCAACGCCAGCGCGGCGTCCAGCACTCGTTCGAGCTGCGTCTCCAGGCCCAACTCCGCCCCGATGGCGAGCGCGGCATCGTAGAGCGCGCGCGACTCGCGCTCGCGGCGTCGCGCATCGCGGTACAGGCGCGCATTGTCGATCGCCAGCGCGCAACGGTGGGCCAGATTCTCCGCCAGCGGCAGATCGTCCTCGCCGTAGCGACGACCGGCGCTGACCCATAACAGGGAAAGCGCCCCGATCGAGCGACCGCGCACCAGCAGCGGGACGGTGACGAAGGAACGGTGTCCCAGCGCTCTCAGCACTTCCAGGTGCTCCGCGTCGTCCGCGGACTCCACCAGCACGTCTTCAGTCACCAGCGGCACCAGGCGCGGCTTGCCGCTGCGAATCACCTGTGCCAGCGGGTGCGGCCCGGCCGGGTCGGGCGCGTAGCGCTCCTGCAACGCCCGCAACGGCGCCTGGCGTCGGGGGTCGTCGTTCACCGCCGCCACCCGTCGGATGCGGCCGGACTCCTCCACCAGGTCCACTACGCAGATGTCCGCGAAGTCTGGCACCGCCAGACGCGCCACTCGCTGCAACGTCGCTTCGTAGTCCAGCGAGCTTTCCAGCAGCGCGCTCGCCTCCGCCAGCACCCGCTGCTGCTCTTCAGCCCGCTTGTGGGCGGTCACGTCGCGGGCGATGCAGATCAAGCCCGCCACTCGTCCGCTCTCGTCGGTGAACGGCACTTTGGTGGTCAGAAAGACGCGACGCTGCTCGTCCAGAAAATCGACGTTCTCGTAGAAGGCGGTTCGGCCGCTCTCCAGAATCTCGCGGTCGCGCTGAATCACTCGCTCGGCGATCTCACCCGCGAGCACCTCACGATCGTCGCGGCCGACCATCTCCTCCGGCGACCGCCCCGCCACCTGGGCGGCGGCGGCGTTGATCGCCAGATAGCGCCCCTGTAGATCCTTGACGTACACCACGTCGTCGGTCACCCCGAGCAGGGCCTTGAGGATGTTCTCGCTGTGAGTCAGCCAATCACCCCCACCCATCGCCGCGCTTGTATGGTCCAACCCGGACGGGCCGTCCTTCTCGTGAATCCTCATCTCTACCGTCGCCGGGCGGATCGCGGGTGTGTCGTTCACGGTGCCTTTCGTTCCCACACCGCGAAACTATACCCGTATCCAATCGTCCATTCGCGCCAAACAGACGCGACGCACTCTCAAGAGGCGAGGGACAGCGAGGGCACTCAGCGAGGTGTGGCGCTGGTTAGCGGCGCTGGATGCGCTGAAACTCGCGGCCCTCGCGCCAGATCTCGATCACCAGGTGATCGGCCGGCTCTCCCAGCGAGGTGAGCACCACTTCGGAGACATCAACGCGGAACAGGTGGGAGAGCTGCCCATCGGGATCTTCGGCCGCCTCGCCGTTCATCGTCCGAATTGTTGCCGGGTCCAGAATCTCCACCCCGCGGCCAGCTATCTTGGCGTCGCCTTGCGCCATGGTCACGTCGATCATCGCGCTGTGCAGCGCCAGCCGAGGATCGTGGCGCAGGTCCAGCGCCTTGCGCGAGCCGGGCATCATCCCCAACCACAGTTCGCCATCCGCGAATTTCGCCTCAATCCCGCTGATGCGGGGCGCGCCATCCTTACGCAGCGTCGCCAGCGTCTTGTGGAGGTGCGCGTCGAACACGCGCTGTACCCGCTCGGCAAACTCCGCCTCCGACACCACCACCTGCGCCCAACTCGCCATCAACCGGTCTCCTTGCTTCGAACTTCGCCAGCGTCATCAGGCGCCGGCCCCGCGCCGGGGCACACTACGAGGGCGGTTCAGGTGGGGCGCACCAGGATCTTGGAGTGCTGGGTATCGGGGTGGGTCAGCTCATCGAACCCGCGGGAGACGATGTCGTCCAGATCGATGATCCCGCTCACCACCCGCTTCGCGGCGAGCTGGCCGTTGGCCATCAGCTCGATGGAGCGGCGAATGTCGGCCGGCGAGTAGGTCCAGCAGCCGACCAGCGCCAGTTCGCGCATCGTCAGGATGGCTGGGTCCAGGGTCACCTTGGAGACGAACACCGCGACCTGGATCACCCGACCGCCCTTGCGAGTCGCTTCGATCGCGTCGTGGAAGCCGCGCTCGTTGGCGGAGCACTCGAAGCTCACGTCGGCCCCAACCCCGTCGGTCGCCTCGCGCACCACCGACACCGCGTGTTCCTGGCGCGGGTCGATCAGCCGGGTGGGCTCGGCGTTGCGGCCGGCTAGCTCCCGTCGCAGCGGTGAGGGCTCGGACAGGTAGACCTCGCGCGCCCCGGCGGCCCGCGCCACCATCGCCACGAGCTGGCCGATCGGCCCGCCGCCGACCACGAACGCCACGTCGCCCGGCTTCACCTGGCCCAGCGCCACCGCCCGCACCGCGGTCGCGGCAGGCTCGGCGATCGCGCCCTCCTCGAACGACAGCGAGTCCGGCAGCGGGTTCAACTGGTACTCGTTGACCACCACCGCCCGGGAGTACCCGCCCCAGCGGGAGCTGCTGCCGGTGGCGGCAATCAGGTCGCACATCTGGAGGTCGCCGCGGCGACAGGGCGGGCACTCGAAGCAGAAGATTTGCGGGTTCACCACCACCCGATCGCCAACCCGGGCACGGGTGACCGCGGACCCAACCTGGCGCACGGTGCCGGAGTACTCGTGTCCCAGCGTGACCGGAGCACCGACCCCGGTGAGCGGATGCGGCTGAACCGCCACCAACAGCGGGCCATCGGTGTACTCGTGGAGATCGGTCCCACAGATGCCGCAGAACGCGACCTCCACCAGTACGTCTTGCGGTCCCACGTCGTCAGATGTGGGAGCCGCGACCTCGTCAACCCGCAGATCGCGCCGTCCGTGCCAAACCGCCGCCTTCATCGCGCCCTCCTCGGAGCTGCCATTCTACGCGCTCCGCGCTGGAGTGCGTTGCCGAGGGAGGTCGCCGGACTGCCCGTCCCGCGACGGTCAGCAACGTACTATGTGAAGCGAGAGTGCCTACGGCGATGGAGCCAGCCCGAGTTGTTGGAACATCCCCAACATGTCGAACTGGCCCCAGTGCTCCACCATCTGGCCGTCCTTGACCCGGATCACGTCCATCGCCCCAATCTGGATTGACTTGCCGGTGGCCGGGATGCCCATGAAGTCGCCCTTATGGGTGCCGCGCACCGTGTAGCGGCCGACAACCTTTCCATCCTCTTCCAGTTGGTCTTCGATGGTGATCCGCAGGTCGGGGAAGGCCTGTAGGAGAAACGCCGCGCGTTGCTTGAAGCCTTCCTTCCCGGGCGCCAGGCCGGGGATGATCACGTGATCGACCACATTGTCGGCGACCAGCTCGTCGATGGCGATCACGTTGCCGCTGTTGAACACCTCGTCGATGAACCGTCTAATTACCGCCTTGTTCTGCTCGGACGACACCGCTTCCTCCCTGCCTGGCGAGCGACTCGATTGCCTGGGCCGCCCGCCAACCGAAGCTCGAACCTCCTACGCCGGGTTCGCGTCCGGGTTGTACACCGCGTGGACCGGGAAAATTCGCACCTTCGGCTCGCTGGTCAACCCCACTTGCTGCACGCCTGGCATCAGGCGCGTATTGACGAACGCCTGAAAATGCTCTGGCGTCTCCCAGACGTCCGTGATGAGCAGCCCGTTCTCGCCCACCGCGCACATGTGGAATATCCCGCCCGCGGGGCGGTCGCCTTCCCAGTTCACCAGACGACGAACAGCATCGTACCCCTCGGTTGACACGCCATCCCACTCGATCGACATCATGAACGCCATCGCGCTGCCCCTCTCACGGTTGCATTGAATCGCCAGCCTTCTAGCCGCGCGTTCACAATTGCTACGCACTCCGCGGCCGGTTGGATCAAGGGCCGCGAAGCGGATCATTCGTCACAATGTGCGGACAATGCCGCGGCGGCCCGGCCCCGAAGCGCGGCTGGGACGAGGGAGTGTGGAATGCGAATCGACCGAATCGACCTGGCGATCGTGCGCTTGCCGCTCCTGCGCGCGTTCGCCACCAGTTCCAGCCGTAAGAGCGAACTGGAGCACATCCTGGTCAAGGCCTACACCGACGACGGCCTGGAGGGCTGGGGCGAATGCGCCAGCCCCTCCGCACCCTACTATTGCGAGGAGGACACCGAAACCTGCTGGCACATGCTCAAGGATTTCCTGGTGCCGGCGGTGTTGGGCAAGGAGTGGCGGGACATCGAACAGTTCGTCCGCTTCTATGGCCCGGTGAAGCGCAACAATTTTGCGAAGGCTGGACTGGAGATGGCCGCCTGGGACCTGCTGGCACGGAGCGAAGGGCGTCCGTTGCACGCGCTCCTTGGTGGGGTACAGCGCGAGGTGCTCTCCGGGGTCAGCCTGGGGATCGAGGAGCGCCTGGACGACCTGTTCGAGCAGATCGATCGCTTCCTGGCCGAAGGGTATCGGCGTATGAAGCTCAAGATCGGTCCCGGCAAGGACGTGGAAGTGGTGCGCCAGGTCCGAGAGCGCTACCCCAACGTTCCGCTGATGGCCGACGCGAACTCCGCCTACCGTCTAGCCGATCTACCGCTGCTGCAACAACTGGACGCGTTCGATCTCACCATGATCGAGCAGCCACTGGGGCATGACGACATCGTGGATCACGCCACCGCGCAGCGTGCGTTGCGGACTGCGATCTGCCTGGACGAAAGCATCCACTCCGCGGAGGACGCGCGTAAGGCGTTGGACCTGGGCAGCGGGCGGGTGATCAACATCAAGGTCAGCCGTCTGGGCGGGCTGCTGGAAGCGAAGCGCGTTCACGACCTGTGCCTGGCGCGCGGGATTCCGGTGTGGAGTGGTGGGATGCACGAGTACGGCATTGGACGCGCCGCCAACGTGGCCATCTCCACCCTGCCTGGCTTCACCGTGCCGGGCGACGTATCCGGCTCGGACAAGTACTACGCGCAGGACCTGGTCGATCCGCCGATCCTGGCGACCAACGGAGCGATCGCGGTGTCCGATCGTCCCGGCCTTGGCTACGAGCCGGACGAGACGCGCATCGCGCGCTCCACCGCCCGAAGCATCACCCTCACCGCCGCGGGGAGCGGATCATGAGCCAGACGCTGAATGAGCACTTCGCGCTTCAGCAGCCGGCGATGCTTGAGGCGTTGTGCGAAGTGGTGGAGATGGAATCGCCCAGCACCGACAAGCTGCTTGTCGACGCGCTCGGCACGCGGATCGCGCAACGCTTCGGAGACCTCGGGGCGCGGATCACGGTGCACCCCCAGGAACGGGTTGGCGACCACCTGGAGATCGTCGTGGACGCCTCGGGCGCGCCCACCAGCGCCCGCCCGGTGCTGGTGCTGTGCCATTACGACACGGTCTGGTCGGCCGGCACGCTCGCCAGCCGCCCCTTCGCCATCCAGGACGGGCGGTTGAGCGGGCCCGGCGTGTTCGACATGAAGTCCGGGCTGGTGATGCTGGAGTTCTCCCTGCGCGCGATTCGCGCGCTCGGCCTGCCGTTGCCGCGGCCGATCGTGGTGCTGATCAACTCGGACGAGGAGATCGGCAGCCACACCTCCCGCCCGTTGATCGAACGCCAGGCGCTGGATGCCCAGCACACCCTGGTGCTGGAATCGCCGCTGGCAGGCGGCATGTTGAAGACCGCCCGCAAGGGGGTGGGCGGCTACCGGGTGCAGGTGGAGGGTCGCGCCGCGCACGCCGGGCTGGATCCCGAGAAGGGGATCAGCGCCGTCTCCGAGCTTGCTCGTCTGGTGCCGATGATCCACGCGCTGAACAACCCGCTGGCGGAGACCACGCTCAACGTGGGGGTGATCCGCGGCGGCACCCGCCCCAATGTGGTGGCGGCCCAGGCGGAGGCCGAGGTGGACGTGCGGGTCTGGACGCTGGCCGAGGCGGACCGAATCAACCAGGCGATGCTGGCGCTGCGCCCGGCCAATCCGGGCGCGCGGGTGAGCGTCAGCGGCGGACTCAACCGTCCGCCAATGGAGCGCTCGGCCGCGACCGCGACGCTGTTCGAACGCGCCCAGACGCTTGCCCTGGCGTTGGGCCAGGAGCTGACCGAGGGCGCCGCGGGCGGCGGCAGCGACGGCAATTTCACCGCCGCGCTGGGCGTCCCCACTCTGGACGGTCTGGGCGCCCTGGGCGACGGCGCGCACGCCGCGCACGAGTACATCCTGCCCGAGAGCCTGGCCCCGCGCGCCGCCCTGCTTACCGCGCTCCTCACCGGGCTGTGACCGCCGATTGAAGCGCGCCGTCCCGAGCGCCCCCGCTCGGCTTTTTCGTCGTCGCCCGCGCGGCAGGGCGTAAGCTACGGTTTGGACACTTCGCACCGCGGCGCGGGTGGGGCAGCGTGAGAATCATTCTCTATACCGGCAAGGGCGGCGTAGGCAAGACCTCGGTGGCGGCTGCTACCGCGGTGCGTGCCGCCGAGCTGGGCTATCGAACGGTGGTGATGAGCACCGATCTGGCGCACAGCCTGGCGGATAGCCTGGATGTGCCGCTGGGGCCGGAGCCGACCCAGATCGGCCACAACCTGTGGGCCCAGGAAACCGACATCTACTACAACCTGCGCAACTATTGGGGGCGCATCCAGGAGTGGCTCACCGCACTGCTCGCCTGGCGTCGAGTGGACGAGATCATCGCCGATGAGGTGAGCGTCCTGCCGGGGATGGAGGAGCTGGCCAACCTGCTCTGGATCAATCGCCATCGCGAGAGCGGCAATTTCGACGTGATCGTGGTCGATTGCGCCCCCACTGGCGAGACGTTTCGACTGCTGAGCTTTCCGGAGATCGGCCGCTGGTGGATCGAGAAGCTTCTTCCGATCCACCGCGCCGCGGCGCGTATCGCCCGTCACTTCGTGACCAGCATGACCGGCCTGCCGATGCCGGAAGATGACGTGTACGAGGCGGTCAAGGAGCTGTTCGCCCAACTCGACGCACTGCACGGAATGCTGGTGCGTCCGGACATGACCTCGCTGCGGCTGGTGATGAACCCGGAGAAGATGGTGATCCAGGAGGCCCAGCGCACGCTGACCTACATGAACCTCTTCTCCTACCCCTCCGACCTGGTGGTCTGTAATCGGGTGCTGCCGGAAGCGGTGCACGACGCCTACTTCGCCGAGTGGCGGGAGGCGCACACGCGCTACCTGGAGATGATCCAGGAGCGATTCGCCCCACTGCCGATCTTCACCGCGCCGCTGTTCCCGCACGAGGTGGTGGGGATCGAGCGGCTGCGCGAGCTAGCCCTGGCGCTGTTCAAGGATGAAGATCCGACCAGGATCTTTTTCCAGGGGCGCACCCACACCGTGGAGCGCACTGAGGACGGCTACCGGCTGGGTATCCCCTTGCCCTTTGCAACCAAGGGCGAGGTGAAGCTGTTGCAGGTCGGCGACGAGTTGATCGTCCAGGTGGGAGCGCACAAACGCAACATCCGCCTCCCGCGCATCCTGGTGGGGCTCTCCACCAGCGGCGCCCGCCTGGAGGGCGACACACTGCAGATCCGTTTCACCAAAGCAGTCGAAGCCAAGTAGCCCCACCAGGCCCTTCGCGCTCCGCCAGTAGCGGGTGGAGTAGATGGCGAGGTTCGACGGTCAGATCGGCGCAGTTGTACTGCACCAGGCCCAAGCCTACACTCTGACCCACCGGCGAGGCAGCGCTGGGCGATTCCTCACAGCTTGCGTTGAGGGGTGCCCGATGATTCGTCGCCTGGTCGGCTTGCTGTCTGCCAGCGCCGCGGCCCTGCGAGGATCTGCTGTGACAGCTTCTGGGAGCGCCACAGCCGCCGCGGAACGGGAGCGCCTGAGCCGGGAGGCCCAAGCGATGAAGCTGGCCGACCTCGCTTCGATGGAGGCCAACTCGCAACTCAAGACCCGCTTCGATCTTCGCGTGGCGGAATTCACCCAGTTGCGCCAGGAGATCATCAAGCGCATGGAGTTGCGCCATCAGACGGTCTTCGCGGTCATCATCGCTGCCGCGTCGCTGTTCACCGTGGGCCTGTAGACCACAGGCTCGCCCTACGCGCTGCTTGTGTATCCGCTCGTGGCCGGCTTCATGATGGTGAACGTGGTCAATCAGAGTGAGGCCACGCTCAACATCGCGCGCTATCTCCGAACGCACCACGAACACCTCGCCGGGGGGATGTGGGAGCAATATCTCAAGGAACAATTGCCTTCCGACTGGCTGTTCAGCCCACCCGAAACCATCTCGATCGCCGGTGTTTTTCTCGGCACGCAGGTTGCGGCAGGAGTCCTCGCCGTAGTCAGGTTCAGACAAACACCTCCTGACGATTGGACCACCGTGTGGATCCTTGTCGTTGCAGACCTGTTCGCGGGCATCTTTACTGCGATGATGCTCAAGCGATTGCACGAGCTTGAGCGCTAATGACCTGCCTCCGCCAGCCCACCTACGGCCAACTCGGTCCCGGCGCCCCCGCCTTGGCCGATAGAGGAGCACGCGAGCCGGCGGGCGAGAACGCCGACGTGGTGCGGGTGATCGCATCTCGCAGCGGGCACCCGAATCCTTTTTCGTCCCGCCACCGTTGTATGAGCAGCCACGCGGCCGCTCTGCATCGGAGGACCTGTCGTCCGTCGTTGGGAGACTCGCGCGGGTGGGATTCTGGGATCAGGCGATGCACCGCGGCGATGCCACGGTGGTTCGCGGTCGTGGGGGCCGCAGGGCGGGTGATGCGATGGTCTGCATCCTCGTCGCCGATGACAGCCCGACCGTTCGGCTGCTCATCCGTTTCAGTCTGGACCCGGCCGGCTACCAAGTAGTAGAAGCGCACGACGGCGAGATCGCCTGGCGCATGCTCAGGCAGTCACCCACGGATCTGGCGATTCTCGATGTGCGGATGGCGGGCCTCGATGGCATCACGCTGGTGCGGCTGATCCGCGCGGACCCCGTCCTGGCGCGACTCCCGGTGCTGTTGCTCAGCGGCCACACCACGAATCAGATGGCGCAGGTTGGCCTCGCCGCCGGGGCGAATCGCTATCTGACCAAGCCGTTTCTGCCCTCCGAATTACTCGCGGTGGTGCGTCAGACGCTGGAACCCGCCCTGGCACCCTACCCGCACCAGCACACCGCCGCGGGCCGCTAGCCGACGTAGATGCCATCCCCGATGCGCACGCTGGCTCTACGGCGTCGCCGCCGGCTTCTGGAGCAGCAGGCACAGCGCCACGCCAAGGGCCAGCAGCAGCCAGCCAGCCAGCTTGGCGCCGATTCCCATGCTGTCCCGCCCACGGTGTGGAGCGTCAGGCAGGTCGTTGTTGACACGCACCTGAACCTCACCTCTGTATCGTCATAAGGGCCTCGGCCCTGCCTTCAGTACAGCACGCGCTTCACACCCGGGCTGTGAAGCGCGCCACAGAATCCGCCCAAAACTCGCCCCGCGCACCCGCATCTCTTTTGCGCTCTCACCGTTCTATCCCCCGACATTCGACCGAGGGGCTCATTCCGCATGCCCACCGTAGGTCGAAGGATCGTGCAGACACCGAGGTCCGCAAAGGGAGAATGGGACTGGTGACAACCTGGGAATACCTGGAGATTCTGGTGGTGGGCGAGGCCTGGTTCGACACCAGCGGCGACAAGGGCGCGAACGAGATGCTCAACGCGCGAACCACCCAGGGCAGGCTCCTCTGGAGCACCCCTGTCGCACGGCTCCAGCAGCTCGGCCAGATTGGCTGGGAATTGGCTGGCGTCCTACCTGCGGCCGACCTGGGCGGCTACAAGCTGTTCTTCAAGCGCGCCGCCGCGCAGCAACTGGACGAGATCGGCGACAGCATGGGCGATCCCTTGAAGCGAGGCGCGCTGCAACGACGCATCCAGCAGTCCTCCTAACAGACGTGACTGACCCGCAGCAGGACGGCCAGGCCGCCCAGCTCACCCCAGCCGCGCGCGCCCTTGTGGCGCTCTGGGGGTATGACCTGCATGATCAGGACGCCGACTTCGCCCGCAGGTTCCGCTTCCTGACGACCATGGTCGCGGTGCGGGCCGGAGCGCTGCGCGAGATCGGGCGAGTGGTTCGGGAGGGATCGCCGGTCGTCATCCTGGAGACCGCTGACAGCTCGGTCGTTTCCTTCATCGAGGATCCGCAGTTGGGTCCCGTGGAGGTAGAGTTGCTCGATGTGATCGTGCAGGTCTTCGGCGCCGAGTGAGCCCGCCCCCTTCCGATTCGATACGCCTGCCGAGGCATGCTGACGTCATCGCCGAGACACAGCCCCTTCGGGGGGCCATACAGGAGGAGACACCATGCCACCCGGCTGGATTCGTTGGAGCGGGCTCCCGGCCATGCTGGGCGGCGCGCTCTTCGCCGCGGCGGGCATTCTCATGGCTCTGCGCCCGCCAGGCGTCGAGGGCGGGGAAAG
>SXGT01791497.1_pt1 | contig 11752 bp, 13 predicted proteins | sample 3176221 | NCBI WGS metagenome assembly SXGT01 (sample SAMN11356862, study PRJNA531348) | freshwater metagenome | isolation source: freshwater sample F1-120 | place: China: Fuxian Lake, Yuxi | collected 2017-12-25
AATCACGAAACAAGCATATTGGACCGCCATAACATTTCCCTGTTGGACCGGTTGGTTACTTTGCTCAATAAGGACGGTGCAGACGTGCGCGTAGGCGGGTTTGGGGGCTGGATACGGTTTATGGCATCCCCACGCGGCGCGCACACTGGCGAAAGCGTAAGGCTGCGGTACTTTCATGGTTCGGGAGCTGGCTCGGCGCCTGTAACCCGCGGCGTCATTGATACTTCACGCCAGGCAGTCTACCTAAACGGATGCGAAATTGTATGCAACGGGCATAACCACGAGGCGTATCACGTGCCAATAACGACCGAAGCGCTAACAGGGCACGGACAACAAAAACGTGGAATTATGCACTTTATTCGGACACCAGGGTACAAGGATGATTGGAATAAAGGCGCTGGCGGTTGGTCAGTGGAAAAGGGGCACCCGCCTAAACCAATGGGTTGCGCTTGGATTAAGTTGAGTTGCGAACGCACACAGCGGGTAGTAGACAGCACCGGACGCGCTACCGGCAACGAAATAAGCATCCATATAGAGCTAAATATCCAATAAAACAGGCAGTTGCAAGAGGTAGTAAAATATAGCGTAACAAAATTTAATTACGGGAGTGTTCTTTTGGCTAATCGAAGTGTTGACCGAATTGACAAAAAAAAGAAAGAGCACGACCCATTAGAATTTTGGGGTTATAGTACGGAATCTAACGAACAATCCGAAATAGGTTTAGAAATTACCGGTGACACACCTGCAGATTGGCACGACGAAACAGGCTACGCATTTTCTGACGTAGATTAGGACGCAAAAACAGTGAAAAAACCTAGCATAATCATAGTACCGCCAGTTACGACACAAATTCTAGAAGCTGAAATGGTAGCTGGCATTGTTGTTGACACTAACCGATTTATAGATGACGGGTCCGGCATTGAAATTATTTACCCTAAAGGGCATCGTAATCACCAGGAAGTAAAACAAAGTTTTAACCAGCCCAGGGACCCAGCGGGCAGTAGTACCGGCGGGCAGTGGAGTGCAGCCCGCGGTAATGCTGGACCGCGGGGCATGGCTGGCAATGGTGGTGCCGGAGCCAGCGCAATACCTAACGCAAGCGACCTTACTAAAGTTAAACAATTGGGCGGTTCAACCGGCGCTGCGTTGATGCAGGACGCGGACGGCAATAAGTATGTGGTGAAATACGGCAACAGCCCTGAGCACGTAACTTCTGAAAGCGCGGTAAACGACATTTACAAAGCTGCCGGTGTACCAATACCAGAACACAAATTAGATGTTTCAGACCCTGAGCGACCTGCCCAGATAACCGCCTTTGTACCGTCAACCCCTATGGGCGAATTAAAAGGCGATGCTAAAGATATGGCAATAGACCAGGTAAAACAGCACTTTGCCGTAGATGCCTTGGTTGGCAACTGGGACGTAATTGGCATGGTAGGAGACAATGTGTTAATGGGCAACGACGGTAAAGCTTATCGCGTAGACAATGGCGGGTCCTTGACCTTTAGGGCGCAAGGCGGAGAGAAGCCGTTTGGTAACCAGGTTGGCGAGTTAGACACAATGCGCGCAAGCAGAACTGGCAAGCCGGTATTTGGGTCACTCACAAACGCCGAAGTGGCAGTGCAAATACGCAACTTGGAGCCGCGCACGGCTGCCATAATCGCAGCAACGCCCAGAGCCTTGCGCAGTACGATGCAAACTCGGCTACAATACATGGTAGACTGGGCTTCAACTAAGGCGTGGACATTTCCTGGTTATACTGGAGAAAGCGCCCAGGACCAGGTATGGGTTGAGTTGATGACCGAAGAACAACTTAAACAAAAAGGGCTGTTAGACTAGAGGCAAAATTATGAACGAAAAATTAGATAAGATACATGGAGACGCCGTAAAAGCGTTAGGCGGCGGAAAAATCGGCGGTTATTTAGTGCGCTATACGAATGAGCAAACCCCTGATTTAGTAGGCGATTATTTTACGGAAGAAAGTGAGTTGGGCTACCACATGGATTTGCCGGTTTTGTACCACCACGGTCAAGACAAAGTAATCGGCAAGCGCATTATTGGTAAGGCGTCTTTGCGCCGCGATGCGGTTGGTTTGTGGGTCCAGGCACAATTAGCAATGCGCGACCAGTACGAAAAAGAAATTTACGAGCTGGCGAAAAAGGGTGCATTAGGTTGGAGTAGCGGCGCTGTTTCGCACATGGTAGAGCGGGAACAAAAAGCCAAAGGCACAGCCTGGGTCAAAACCTGGTGGGTAGCGGAAGCGTCGCTTACGCCAACGCCAGCTGAGCCTCAAAACAGTGCTACATCAATTAAGAGCGGTGACAAAGATGCCAACAAAGACGCTGAGGAAGCGCCAGGCGCCAATGCTACCGGACAAAACGACGAAACTACAAACAATAACGAGGCAACTACGATGGACACGAACGAGGATATTAAAGAGCTGAAAGCAGCTATTGCAAGTCTTACAGCGCAGGTAAACGAGCCAAAGATGGAAGGAGCCAAAATGGCGCCGGTTATCAAAGAGCGCGGCAAAGACCATGACGGCGGGCAGGCATTCAAGCATTGGGTGCGCACCGGTCAAATGAATTACTACACCAAAAACAACGAACAGGACTGGGGTAGTACAAAGGCAACCCTAAACGAAACTACCGCTGGCGAAGGCGGTATTTTGGTGCCAGAAGGTTTGTACTCTACTATCATTGCAAAGCGCGACGAAATGAGCGTAATTCGTTCGCACGGCGCCTTGGTTATCCAGACTAACCTGGATTCAGTGCAAGTGCCGGTGGAGAACGCCAGGATGACGACCGCAATTGTTGCGGAAAGTGGGTCCTATGCGCAGGCTGAGCCTACCTTTACTTCGAATGTGGTGCCAATTTACAAGTTTGGCAACCAGCTGCGGCTTACTGACGAATTGGTAGCTGACGAACAGACCAACATCATGAGCTACCTTTCAAACGGACTTGGGCGCGCTTTCGGTTTGATGGAAAACCAGTACTGCATTGCAGGCACCGGTTCCAGCCAGCCAAAAGGTTTGATTACAGGCGGCACTTCTGCAATTACCGCAGCAAGTGTAAGCGCAATTACCGCTGCAGAGGTGGTATCGCTGTATCACTCTATGCCAGAGCCATACACGACAAACCCAAGCGAAGTGCTGTTTCTAACCCGCAATGCAACTTTGGGTGCATTGCGCGCACTTTCTTCGTCGTCCGTGTTTACCTTTAACTTGCAGCCGCAAGGAGACCAGGGTGCCCAGCAACTGTACGGGCACAAGGTCGCGGTATCCGGTTATATGCCAGCCGCTACAACTGGGCTGAAATCACTGTTGGTTGCTAATCTGGCGGCAGGATACATCCTGATTGAGCGCGCAGGCATGGTAATGCAACGGAACCCGTATTTGCTGCAGGCTACAGGTCAGGTTGCGTTGTTCAGTACGATGCGGTTTGGCGGAACTACGACGGTAGCTGAGGCTACCCAGATTTTGACGCAGGCGTAACCATGTTAATTCTGTTTACAACGGCTTGCTGCGGCGTAACAGAAGCCGGTAAAATATGGGCTTGTCCTGACGGCGAAACGCTAGAGGTGGACCAGGATTTAGGCGCGGAGCTTATTCGTTGCGGGTACGGCGTGGCAGCAGGCAAACCTGAAGCCAAGCCTAAGGTAAAGGTTAAGAGCGAATAATGGCGTACACGACAACTGCGCTCGTGAAAACTTATCTTTCAATAACGACATCTAATGATGACACGTTAATTGGGACTTTAGTAACACGAGCGCAGGCGTTTATTGACCGTTATACGCACCGGACGTTTGAGGCTAGTGCCAATAGCACAAAATACTTTGACAGCATTCGGGACGTGAATGGCTATATGTTGACGTTTGGGCGCGCTGGGTTGGAGTTAGCCGATGTGCCTACTACGGTAACAAATGGCGATGCTGTTGTGCTGGTAAACAACACGGATTACGTGGTTGTACCGGCAAATACAACGCCTTACTATGGTTTAGAAATGCTGCAAAGCAGTTCTAATGTCTGGACCTACACTAACCCAGGCAATCACCAACGTGCAATTAGCATTTTGGGCAAGTGGGCGTTTAGCCTGACGGCGCCGGATGACATAGTGGCAGCCACTATTAGGCTGACAGCGTTCTTTTACCGGCAACGGGAAAGCAACGCTGACCTGGATAGACCGGTAAGTGTAGGAGATGGAATGGTGCTGTTGCCTGGCAAGCTGCCGTCCGATATTGCGGCAATGTTAGAGCCATATCGGCGCTACGCATAAAGTGATTTATGTCTCAAATGCGGGCGATTACGACAGCGCTGGCGGCTATGTCGGTCAGTTATACAGCCGAAGCAGGCGGCACTGTTACGCCAACTGCTTATGATGTAAGCGCTTTGCCAACGTCCGTTCCGGCGGCTAATCTGCCGGTAAGGTTGATGGGCGTTACAAGAGGCGATAGTAGCGCGGTGCTCAGTCCGTTTACAGCCGGTGTAAACGACGGGCAAATACTGCACAGCTTTACGGAGTTGTGTTTAATTGAATTAGTGGGCTTAAGTCGGGTTGCTGACGAATGGTCCGATACAATGCGGTATGCGGATGCGCTGTTAGCAGTGTTGCAAACCAACCGTGGCATTCTGGCGCGGTGCGAAATAACAAATGCAAACGTGCAACGTGGAGTGTTTGAGTATCCTAACAATAGCAATGAGCAATTTTACGGGTGCCAAACAATCATTTCGGTAATGGAAATACAATAGAGGTACAAAAAAATGGCTATTTTTACAGGCAAAAGTTTAGTGGTAGTGTTTGGGTCAACAACACTTACCCACGTGCGGAGCGCTAGTATTTCGCCGTCAATCGGCTCAGTAGACATTACTGCCGCAGCCGATACCGTAAAAACGTTTGCAACTACTACGAGCACTTTTGAGGCAAGCGTTGACATATTGGAAGATGACACAACGTCACTTACCGATACGGAGCTAGTTCCAGGCGCCAGTGGCGCTTTGAAAATTCGCCCTGAGGGCACTGCCTCAGGCGCAATTGAGTACAGCGGCACCGCGTTTGTAACTGGCTATCAACACAGCACACCTTACGACGGTGTAGTGGCAATTTCAGTATCGTTCCAGGGCAACGGTGCCTTTACTGCATCCGTGCAGCCATGAGGCTGACGCTGGAAAAATGGAATATTGATGTGGCGCTGGTGGACTTACGCCAGCGCCACGTTGAAGCGTTTTCAGTAGCTATTAATCAGGCTTCAAACGACAATCCGCCCGCAACCAAGTATCGCAGCGCAATTGTACGAGCCGCAATAGAAGCCGGTTGGTTTGTAGAGCCTGGATTAAAGGTACTGGATATTCCTGACATGCCCGCAGGCGCAGTGCGGGCAGTGGCGGATTGGCTGTCAGAAACGTTTGTAGCGGTCAATGACCCTGACCCAAAAGCATAATATTAGCGGCGATGCGGTGCGCCAGGGATAACGCGCCAGCGCCGCCGGAATTGCGGCTAGCCTGGCAAGCGCAACGGTGGAATGCGCTACCGGAGCCTGGCGGGCTTATGGACCAGCCCGCAGGCTTGCTACACCGCATGGCTACGTCCGCCAACGTTTATAACGCGTTTCGCACGCTACAAAAATCTGCCGGTAATATAGTGGCACTGGCAAATAATGCACCTGAAATCATTGCAATAGTACGCATGGCTGAGCGTTTAGAGGAATCCAATGGCTGAAATATCTGTACGTATTAGAGCAATTGACGACGCCACGCCAGCTATGAAAGGCATGGCAAACGAAACAAAAAGTTTGCAGCAAGGGTTTAGTCAACTGACCCAAACGCTAAACAATGTGGCAGGCGCCTTTGGCATTGGCTTAAACATTGGCAATGCTATAGGCGCGGTTAAAAACATGATTACAAGCAGTTACGAGCTTGCTGCCGCAATGGAACAAAGCCAAATGGCGTTTAGCACCATGCTGGGCGGCGGGCAACAAGCCACAGAAATGCTACAAAAACTGCGGGATTTTGCTGACAAAACACCTTTTGAATTTGTAGGTTTGCAAGACGCCGCAAAACGCATGATGGCTTATGGTTTTGCGGCAGAAGAAGTAATACCAATGCTAACTGCGGTTGGCGATGCCGCGGCAGCCCTGGGCGGCGGTCAACCGATGATTGAGCGCTTAACTTTGGCACTCGGACAAATGTCCGCAAAAGGCAAAGTATCCGGTGAAGAATTAAGACAACTAGCTGAGGCAGGCGTTCCGGCTTTGCGTTATTTGGCTAATTCGGCTGGCGTAACTACCGGCGAAATGTCAAAAATGATTGAAAAAGGTATTGTGCCCGCTGACAAAGCTATAAAAGTGTTGTTGGAAAACATGAAAAGCGATTTTGGCGGCTTGATGGGCAAGCAAGCTGAGACTGCAAGCGGTAAGTTGAGCACCATGCGCGACTCAATAAACAACTTAAAAACTACGATTGGACAGGAATTTGTGCCAATTGTGAAATCTGCAGCACAAGACGTAACAAATAGCGCAAACGCATACAACGAATACATAAAAAACATACGCACTGCCAGGGAAGAAACTAAGTTACTAGTAGACGCTCACGCAAAACAAATAATAAGTGACGAAGAAGTAGCGGCAGCAATGTCATATACGCAGTTTGTTGGCGGTCAAACAGTAGTTACCGTAAAAGACCAGATTAAGTACAACTTATTAGTAGTAGAAGCTGTAAGGCGCGTAAAGGAAGCATTGGAAGAAGTGGCAAAAGACGAAGTGCGGTTTTCATCCATTTTTGAGGCGCAAAACCAAAGCCTTGCAACTAGCTTAAAAATAGTTGGTGACGCTGGTAAAGACGCTGAAGAAGCGGCAAAAAAACTGCAGTCAATAATGGGAATTGTGGGTGGTGCACTGCAGTTTTTTACAACCGAAACAGAAAAAAGCGACGAAACCCAAAAGAAACTTACCGACAAAATAAATGAACTGACCGAAGCTCACAAAAAGAACTACGCTGCAATTTTAGGCGGCAAAGGCACAATTATTGACAACACTGAGGAGCTAGAACGCGCTGATATTGCAGCTATACGGTTGAGGAACGGGCTTAGTGATTTAGATGCTAAATTTGCAAACACAGACAATATAAAAGCCTACGAAGATGCCGTATTTGACTCCTCTGAACGCATTAAGAAATTAACTGCAGAAAATGTAAATGGCAGAGTTTCAAACGAAGATTTAGCAGAAGCAATAAAAAAGAGCGATGAAGCTTTAGGCAAGCAAAAAGCCCGCTTGGATGCTAGCCAAATGAGCCAGGAAGATTACAACCTGGAATTGAGGGAAGGCGCCCTGGACACAGCGCAAAGCAATAGAAAAATTGCTGAACTCACAGAGGAGCACGGTAAGGGTTATACGGCAGCACAGTTGGCAGCCGGTGCCCAGGCAACTTACAACAAAAAACTACAGGAATTACAGACCGAACTCACCAAGTCAATTGAGTACGAACAGGGGTTGCAGGCGGCAACTGCCTACCGGCTTAAAGAAAGCATTGTAATGCAGGAAATCGAACACGCCGCAAAAGAAGGGTTTACTGAAGGCGAAGTCAAAATGATAGAAACTTTGGCTACAGCCTTAGGTGTTTCCGATAGTAAGGCTATTACCGGAGCAATAAACGTAGGCATTGCGTCAACCGAATTAGCAAAATTACGCGAAGAACACGCTAAAGATTTTGAGACAGGCAACGAAGAAGGTATGGCGTCATTCGGCGCAATGGCTGGTAGCTTGATGGACGACACGGTTAACTTTGTAAAACCAGCAATGGAAAAAGCCAGGGATGCGGCACAAGAAGCTATTGTAAAACTGTTATTGTTCAAAAGTAGCTACGATGCACTGCAAAGCAAAGAAATTGTGCTGACTTACCGCGAAAGGCGCATATTTGAGGAGCAACAATTTACGGTAGCAGAACAAGGGCAGGTGTACGGAGACCAGGTAGTGCCGGAATACGGCATAACACCTATGGCTCCAGCACCCCCAGCTGGTGGATTTCAGGGTGCAAATTTGGGCTTTGCCGCAGGCGGTCCTATGATGGGCGGCGGCGGACCCTACCTGGTAGGCGAGCGCGGTCCAGAACTGTTTAACCCAGCTAGCAGTGGCACAATTATTCCAAACCACAAACTAACTAGCGGTGGGTCACTAAATATCGCTACGGTGAACGTGTACGGAGTGCAAAACACAGCGCAATTGTTTGAGCAACTTTCACGCGAAGCGCGGGCGCGGGGCATGAAATTTAGCAAAAATTAAATGGCAAAACCAGTCATTCGGTTGTATTTGGATACGGTAGGCGATGGTACGTTTGCAACAGAAATTACCAGCGTCGTAATCAGCGCTATGTGGCAGCTAGGTTTTGCCATGCCGTTTGACTTAGTGGCACGCGACAACGAAGCTACCATAACTGTAAACAACAGTTCCCGCAACTTTAGCCCAGAATACACAAGTGGCGCCTACTACGGCTATTTACTGCCTGGGCGCGGAATCAAAATTACCAGCACGTATGCGTCAGTTACAAGAACTATGTGGCTGGGCTGGCTTAGTGCAATTGCGCCGATGCCTGACGTAAAAGGCTTACGGACTTGCGAACTAAGATGCAGCGGCTGGTTTGAGCGGGCGCAACGCAAAACAAGCACTATACCGTTGCAGCTTGAAAAAACAGCGGACGAAACCATAGCCGTTATACTAGACGAAAGCGATATTTTGCCGCCAGGCGTTACTGGGCGGTGGTTGTTAGGCGTTAGTTTACTAGGTACCAGCACCAACCTGGGGGCTATTACTGATTACTTTAATGCTTTAGACACCGGCGATACCACGTTTGCGTTTGCCGGAGACTGGGACATAAACACTTCCGTGCACGAAGCAATAACTTCAATGGTGCAACGGGAAGCAGGGCGGTTTTGGCAAGCCAGAACAGGTGTTCTGCAGTTTGCGCCGCGCACCTGGTTTCCAACCCGCACTACCATTGCCGCTACCTTTGCTGACGGTATGACCCGTATGGAATATGTTTATGGCGAAGATGTACGGAATATTATTAGCACTAACTACCAGCCGCGCACTACAGGGAGTGCCGCAAGCACTTTGAGCACATTAGCGGCAAGCGCACTTATTGCAAGCAATGATTATTTAGACGTAGAGTTTTACTACACTGGCGTGACCGGTGCAACTATTGGCGCTACTGCGCTTATTGTGCCGGTTGCTAATACAGATTACACTGTTAATACTTTAGAAGATGGCTCTGGCGTGGACCTAACCGCTAACGTCACTGCGGCGATAACAGTAACTAACGCTACAACAGCGACGGTACGTTACAGCAATGTGGGCGCGGCGGCGTATCTGCAGGCTACCAGCAAATTGCGCGGCACACCGCTGACAAAATACAACCAGCTTACCTACACAACTAGCGACACGGACAGCGTTTTAAGTTACGGGCAACAAGCGTTTTTGTCCCCAGGCGTCCAGGACAGCCTGGGTGACGCAACTACCCTGGGTGATTATCAGCTAAGCTTGCGCAAAAACCCCGTCGGAAAAGTAGGTTCTGTACAGTGGGCTGCCTGGAACACCAGTCAGACTGTAGATTTATTAACGGTTACGGTTGGGGACAAAATAACCTTGTCAGAACAGCAAACCCAGGCGAACGGCAATTGGTTTGTTATTGGAGAAGTGCATAATTTTAGCGCAGAGGAGTATAATATAATTTGGGTGCTGGAAGATGCCGGAACGATTGTGTATTGGTCGCTTGGGATTGTTACCCAAAGTGAAATAGGTGACACTACAATTTTAGGACCGCTGTAAGGAAAAAAAATTATGCCATGGACTACACCAGCAGATAAAACGACTGGCGATTTGGTAACTGCTGCCAGTTGGAATAGCTTTCTAGGAACTAGCGGTGACATGAGCCGCACAAGCGCAGCGGTTTGCACGACCGCTGGCGATATGGCATACGCCAGTGCCGCTAATCAGATGGCGCGTATCGCAGGCGGCACTTCTACTTATGTGCTGACAAGCAACGGTACAAGCGTTGCACCAAGTTGGCAGGCGGCAAGCAGCGGCATCAGCATGGGTAAAGCCATTGCAGCCGCGATGATTTTCGGTTAGTAATTTTCACGGAGAAAGAACATGGCAAACCCAAATATAGTTGCAGTAGCAACAATCAACGGCAACAGCTTATCTGCGGCAGTGGGCACAGGCGCGCCCGACACGCAGATACTGAGCAACGCTGCAAGCAGTGGAAAAATCTTTAAGGTCAATAGCCTATACATTGCAAACATCGACGGCTCGGCATCGGCGGATGTTTCCGTGCGCATCTACAATCAGGCAACGCTTGGCGGCACGGCGTTGGCGCTGGTCAGCACCGTGGCAGTGGCACAAGACAGCACGCTAGTTGTAGTGACAAAGGACACCGCCATCTATATTTTAGAAAACTCCAGCATCGGCGTGTTTGCAAGCGCCAGCGGCGACTTGGTGTTTCACTGCTCATGGGATGAAATCAGCTAAATGTTCGGCTTGACTTTCCTGACCGCGACGAGCAAAACGACAACGCATCGCGTCGTGCCGTTTAGGATGGGCAACTTGGGTATTGCCTTGGCTGGATACTTGGCTGGCGGCGAAACTAGCAGTGCAAGACAAGATTACATTGACAAGATAGCGTTTAGCGCAGACACAAAGACTACGCTGAGCGCAACGCTTACAAGTGCAATCGTTGAAGCAGCAGGATTTGCCAACAGCGGCGTGGCAGGTTATGTGGCTGGCGGATTTGATGGCGCATTTCACAGCCGAATTGATAAGGTAGCATTGCCTACAGACATTAAAAGCACTTTATCGGCAACACTAACAACTAGCCGAATGAGATTAGCAGGATTTGCCAACAGCGGAGTGGCAGGTTATGCGGCTGGCGGATTAAACAGCAGCATTAACCCTCTGAGCGGCATCGACAAGATAGCATTTAGCGCAGATACAAAAACAACATTAAGCGCCACGCTCACAACTGCGCGGGAAACACCGTCAGGATTTGCCAACAGCGGAGTGGCAGGTTATGCGGCTGGCGGAGAAGATAGCGGCGGCTATCTCAGCGGCATTGATAAGATAGCATTTAGCGCAGATACAAAAACCACATTAAGCGCCACGCTCACTTCTGCGCGCCAACGGTTGGCAGGATTTGCCAACAGCGGAGTGGCAGGTTATGCGGCTGGCGGCTATAGCGGCACACGCATCAGCGGCATTGACAAGGTAGCATTTAGCGCAGATACAAAAACAACATTAAGCGCCACGCTTACAACTGCGGTTTCGTCTTTGGCAGGCTTTGCCAACAGCGGCGTGGCAGGTTATGCGGCTGGCGGGGCTACCAGCGGAGGTAGAGTTAGCGGCATCGACAAGATAGCATTTAGCGCAGATACAAAAACAACATTAAGCGCCACGCTCACAGCTGCAATTGACAATCTATCGGGTTTTTCAGATAGCGGCACGCTATGACCAGCACGGCACTGCAGCAGGCACTGGCGGAGATACAGCAGCCGCGCAGCGAGTACCAGCTGCAGCACTTTGTCGTCAACCAGCACGACACGGAGCCGCAACGCTCCCGCCAGTGTTTGATTGAGATACAAGCCATCAGCTATACGCTGCGCACGGTCAAACTAGAACTGCGCAAGACGGCGCTGGAGATTGCGCGGCTGCGCGCTTCGGGCGATGACATAAACGAGATTGAAGCACAAATAAAAGAAGTGGGCATGGAGCA
>SXGT01612872.1_pt1 | contig 11749 bp, 10 predicted proteins | sample 3176221 | NCBI WGS metagenome assembly SXGT01 (sample SAMN11356862, study PRJNA531348) | freshwater metagenome | isolation source: freshwater sample F1-120 | place: China: Fuxian Lake, Yuxi | collected 2017-12-25
CCTCGATGGTGATCACGCGTTCATCATTCGGAATCCAGCGCGAGAGGACGTTAAGCAAGGTCGTTTTACCTGAACCCGTACCGCCGGAAACGACGACGTTCAGCTTTGCGCGGACACAGGCCTGGAGGAATTTCGCCATGTCTTCGGTCAGTGAGCCGGCATCGACGAGTGTCTTCGTGTCGAGCGCGATGGTGCCGAAACGGCGGATGCTGAGCGTGGGGCCCGTGAGCGAAAGCGGCGGGATGATGGCGTTGACACGCGAACCGTCGCGCAGGCGGGCGTCAAGCATCGGCGAGCTTTCATCGATGCGGCGGCCGACCTGTGCAGCGATTCGCTGAATGATCTGGAGAACCTGTTCGCTGTCGCGGAAACGCACATTGGTCTTGTGCAGCACGCCGGCTTTTTCAATGTAAATCTGATCCGAGCCGTTTACCAAGATATCGCTGACGAGCGGATCGCGCAGAAATTCTTCGATGGGGCCCAAACCGAAGACATCATCGAGCACTTCGCGGATGAGCTGGGCCTTCTCCGGTCCGGACAACGGACGGTTCATTTCGGAGAGAAGCAGATCGATCTGGCGCGAGCACTCCTGATAGAGCTGTTCAACCGGCAAGTGGCGCGCTTCCTGGAGGTCGAGACGCTCCAGCAGACGCCGGTGCACCGAGACCTTCAGTTCGTCGTTTGATTTGAAGTTGCGATCGTTCATGGCCACTCCGTTACGCAGTCAGACGGCGAAAACCCGCCGATTTTTCCGCTTCGGCGCGCCGTTTCCCTTCGATCGAGGAGAACAGCGAAGCCAGTTCCATCACGTCTTTGCGCAGCGCCGACCGCGGCGCCGAATTCGACAGGAAATTTCCGTAGTTGTTGCCGTTGATCGCGGCGATGTAATCGTTGCTGATGCAGACGGGAACGACGCCGCCGAGGGCCTTCTGAACCTCTTCGACGCTGACGATCTCCCGGCGCTTGCGGTAGCGATTCAAGACCGGCTTGATGCGCTCGACGGGGACTTCGCGATCGAGCAAGGCCTGGATGATGTTGCGCGTGACGCGGATGTCCTTCACGGCGGGCTGCAAGACGATCATCGTGGTCTCGCTTTCGAGGGCGAGAATGGCCGCGGCATCCATCGAGACCCGCGGCGCATCGAAAATGGTGAACCCATGGCGCGCGCGGCAGGCATCGATTGCATCGCGGAGACGGTCATTTTCGATCACGCTATGACGGCCGAAACCGACGCTGGCTGGACTGAGCAGGGCCCGGAAGGAATCTGAGTGACGCACCGAGGTGGTTTCGATGAGATCGGCATCGATTGTGCCGTCATACGCGAGCACATCGGCGATGCCGTATTTACCTTCCAATTCAAGATAGGCCGCGACGGCGCCATAGGCGTAGTCGAGATCCGCAATGAGAACCGGTTCGGAGGTAGCAAGCTGAAGTTCGTTGGCAAGGTTCACGGCGATGGTGGTACATCCCGCACCGCCGCCGGCCGAGAGCAGGGTAATTGCCGCGCCGAGGCGGCGGCCTTCGGAGGCAGGATTGGCGACGACGCGTTGGATGACACCGGGCAATTCCGCGGTGATACGTTCCTTGAGCTGGACATAGCGCACGCCCACCTGCATGGCCTGAAGGACGATTTCGTTCTTCAGTTCGCGGGCGAGCACGACGAACTTGGTGTTCATGTGGCGATTCACGAGGGGCTCGATGCGATCGAGCAGCCCGCGCGGATCTGGATCGATATCAACCAGCGTAATCGGCGCCAGCGACTGATCGAGGGCCGTGGCCAGAGCTTCGAGGCTCCGGTGGACCTGGATCTCGCCGGTGCGGTCGTCCGAGGCGAGCAGGATTCGGAGAGTGGTCTCCGTATCCACGTCGCTCGTGAGCACCAGTATGTTGTTCTTGGCTTTCATGGCTACGCGTTCCCCTCGGGCCGCCCTTTCGGCCCTTGACTGCCCCTTTTAGTCGTTCAGCGTTTCAACTTTGACTTTGGCTTCCTGTACCGAACCGGCGGTCTTCTGGCCCGGCTGTTTATCGTCGTAGTAGCTCGCCCAGGCGCCCGGACCCTTCAGGTCTTCGAGTTCGCCAAGGTCCGCGGTGCTGTTTTCGTTCGCTTCGCCACTCACCGGCGCTTTCGTCTTGCCTTCAAGCTTGCCGAGACCGAAGAGCTCCCAGTCGTTCGGCGAGGTATGCAGGTCGCCCGGGACCGGACGGCGCGTGGCATGGTCAAGCGGTTCGACCAAGGTCGGCGTCACGAGGACGACGAGTTCGCTCTCACCCTTCTGATAGCTGACCGAGCGGAAGAGCTGACCGAGGATCGGCAAGTCGCCCAGAAGCGGCGTGCGCGAATTGCGCGCGGCGACGCTCTGGCTGAGCAGGCCAGCCATGGAGAAGGTCTGGCCGCTGGACATTTCAAGGACCGTCTCCGCGCGGCGCGTCAGCACTGATGGGATGCGGAAACCTTCGATTTCAACCGCGCCGAGGTCGGAGATGTCACTCACTTCGGGCGCCACGTGCAGGCGGATGCGGCCTTCACCCAGGACGGTCGGCGTGAAGCGCAGACGAATTCCGAATTCCTTGTACTCGATAGAGATGGACGAACCGCCGCCGGTCGAGGTTCCCTGTACAACCGGAATCGGGAATTCACCACCGGCCAGGAAGTTCGCGTCTTGTCCGCTAAGCGCGACCAGCGTCGGCTCGGCAAGAACTTTCAGGAACTGGTTTTCCGCGAGCGCCTCGACGAAGAACGCCAGATCGGCGTTCGGGAAACCGAGGATAAGCGTGTTGAAGGGACTGACCGAGCCTTCGCCGAAGAGGAAGGGGATGTTGTTTCCGCTGGCGCCGCTGCCGGCGGCCGGGCCGACGGGGAACTGGTTAATCGCGCCGCCGCTTGAAGGCCCGGGCATGCTGACGCCGAAGAAGTCTTCACCGGCCTTCAGGATGTTCGTGCCCATGTTCTTGATCGCGACACGGTTCACCTCGGCAACGGTGACCTTGATCATGACCTGCTGGAGACCGGCAACCGTCGTCATGTCGACGTACTTGATGTCCGCGGCACTGAGGAACTCGCCGAGCTGACGCGCCTGGTCGGAGGTTTCGAATACGCCGCGGGCGAAGTAGACATCCTGCGAGCGCGTAATCTGCACGGTCGAGCGCGGGAAGAGGTTGACGAGATCCGCGTTGAGTTCTTCGATATCGACATCGACGATGACGGTCGTGGCGAAGACTTCACCGTTCTCGCCCCAGAGGATGAGGTCGGTTTTGCCGACGGCTTTGGCAATCACGAGGACTTCATTGGTCTCAAGCGCGTCAACGTCCGCAACTTCGGGGTTGGCGACCGAGACGCGCTTAATCTTCCACGACGAGCGCAACGCGGAAGAATGACCGACGTTGATGTTCAACTCTTCGCCGACCGCGCTTTTGTGGTTACCCGTCAACTGGATGGGGGCTTCGGCTTCCTGGGCTTGGACACCGAGCGTGCCCGAGGCCACCGCGGCGAGCGCTGCCGCCAGAGCGCGGCGGACGCGCTGCGAGAATTCAGTTCCGTATACGGTGTTCACAATCACTCCTCCCCAACCGGTTATTTCTGGACCGGGATAAACGTGGTTTCTCTGTTCATCGCGCGAATGACTTCGATACCCCAGGGGCTCGAGCCCTTGGGAGTGTTGTCTGCGGGCATCATCTGGGCAGGTGCTTCGGCGGCGGGTTCAAGGACAGCCACGGCCGTTGCGGTGGAGTTATCGATCGGGCCTTCCGGCGTTTCCATGTTTTCGGAGAAACGGTCGCCCTGGTTGCCGACCTTCGGCGCGAGGAGTTCCGCGAGGCGGGCCAACTGACCTTCAGCGAGCAGCGTCGCATCGGAATCCGCGACGGACATGTCGGCGGGGTTGCGCATAGCGAGGGAGATGTTGCCGTGCTCGACAGCCAACTGGAGCGCTTCGGCTTGTTTCGAATCAACCATCACGGTCACGAGCAGACTGCGGCGCGTGCCACTGCGCGTCGAGCGCGCTTCCTGCTCTTCAGCGGTTTCCTTGTTTACGATGGTGCTGTTTTCGACGGCAAGGACTTCGATGTTTTGCAAGAGCGTCGTGGAGACGGCGCGGCCGATGTTGTCCTTCGCATCGACTTTGAACGAAGCGACGACGTCGACGATGCAGCCGGGATAGATGATGCGTTCGAGACCGGAATGATCATCGAGCGAGAGCGTGACGGCGCGCTTGCCCGTGGGCAGATGCGCGGCCAAGAGCAAACCCGAGCCGTCGGCCGGGAAAGAATTTCTCGCGAGCGGCTGCCCCTCGACGACCGGCAGGCTCAGCACGCGGCCGATGACCTGGGCGGGGTCGGAGTAGTGGGCCTCCGGGGCGCTGGACTCGGAAACGGTCTTCGCCAGGAGGTCTTCAGCCTGTATGGTTTCCATTGCTTTCATGTCACGCGCAGCGACGAGAATTGTCACATCGCGCTCTACCGTGGGGACGGCGGCCTGAATGCCCTGGGCGCTCAGGCTGGCGGTGAGAATGGCGGCGGCGACTGCGGCCACCACGCCAAACAGGGCTAGAAATACGATTGACCACCGGATCTTCATTGGACCTCTCCCTAAAACCATTGGCCGTTTTTCAGGCCGTTTGCCGGGACCCCTGCCGTTTTGTGCAAGAATCGCACCAATCTTTATGAATTCTCCCCGGCGATCGTCCTCGATGCGCCGCGGGTGTTACCCAAAAGTAGAACGGTATGTTTCAGACACTCCACAGCATGGCCCCGACTGCGGCGAGAGCGACGCCAGTGAAGATCGAGACGCCGTATGGCATCTGCAAAGGCTGAGTGTCATCGAGCTGCGTGATGACCGGACGGTGTCCGGCCGAGAGCATGGCGAACCATGAGCTGCTGAGTTCGGCCATGCGCTGCGTGATGTGCGTAAATTTTTTCTGCCAGACGGCCTGCACGAGACCGAGGATGGCCCCTGCGATGACGACTGTGACAAGTGCCGCGACACCCTGGGCGAGGCCAAGCCAGGCGCCGACAGCGCCCATGAGTTTGGCATCGCCCGCGCCGCCGCCGGCGTAGAGATAAAGAACGACGAACGGAAGAGCGGCCACCGCCGCGCCGCCCAAACTGAGCGACGCGGCGGTGATGCCTCCAACCCACGCATTGAACGCAACGCCTGCGAGGAACAGGGGGAGCGTTAGCGCGTTCGGGATGCGCCGGGAGCGCAGGTCCCACACGGCGGCCATCAAGCAAGCGCCGAGAACGGCGCCCCACTGGATGTACACCGTGCTGCTTTCCCCAAAGGGAAACTCATTCCGGGGGGAGGAATGAAGCAGGTCTGGAAGCCAACCGAGCATGAATCTTAGTTGATCCCGCTGATGACGCCTTCAACTGAACCGAACCGGCCCTGGATTGCCAGGGAAAGGGCGGCGATGGCAGCAACAAGCGCCGCCACGATCAGGGCGGTCATCACGGCGTATTCCACCGTTTCCATACCACGCTCGTCACGCACAAACTTCTTAAGAGCCTTCAACATTTCCTTCACTCCTCTCGTTGTGGGATGTGGAGCCGGGGGGACTCCAGAACCCGTATACCCAGCAACCGCACCACGCGGCTGCATTGGACACTCACTAGAACCGGATCACCTGTGAGATCGAAGCGACATCGCCGTTGAGTGCGACCCCGAGGGCCGCGATGGCTGCGATGGCTGCGCCGATGATGAGGGCGGTGACGACGGCGTATTCGGCGCCTTCGTAACCATCCGCTTCTCGCACCAACCCACGCTTAACGCTCTGCACGTGTTCCATGTTCGACTTCCTCCTTGCGAATCCGGGAGACTTACCCGGAAATCACCACTTCACCAAAATTGCCCGACTTGGCTTCCGCCAGTCGTTCGCGCGCCCGCTCCAGCAGGCCCAGCGCCGCATCGTCTGTCGGATACGTCGCAATGGAGAACCGCAGATCGATGCGGTCCGCACAAAATTCCTTGAAACGGTCTACGGCGCGTGTTGCGTCTTGCAGCGTCGTGTGCGGCATCAGAATCGCCAGGCCTTCATCGAGCACGAAAATCTCATCGCACTCGCGCAGCGTTTCGTCGAGGATCCGGCGAACGCTGACGCCCGACTCTGTCGGAGCCACCATGACGACGGATACGAAAAACCGGTATCGCGCCGCCAGCCGTTGTTCATGCTTCAACTGTCGTTCGAGATCGTGTTCTTGCTCTTGCGGAATCACTATTGGTCCCACCCGGCACTGACTCTCTGTGTGCGCTTCAAAGTAAGGGCAAGCACCATGCCAGCGATCTGGTACACAAATGTGCACGGCCGCTAAGTGATTCTGTGGAAAAGGCTTACAGATGAAATAGGCAATTGGAATGCCGGCAAATTCGAGACGGACCTTATGTACAGGGCCCAGCATGGGCAAGGTCTGCTCACGACACGGCGGTTGAGTTGGGCAAGCTTCGCGCGTCGATGTGTTTGATCGTCAGCGATGACTAACTTATTTCGAAACTATGAAGTGGCGATCAGGAAAATGGCTGACGGATCGACTAGGACGGGAAAAATGCGTGAAGAATTCGTAAATGACCAATGGCTGCGAGGGCTTCTGAAATACGGGGGATTAGTTCTCGGCGTGGACGTCGAGACTGTAGCGCTGGATGCGGCGACGCAGCGTGTTGTAGCTAATACCCAACAGCTTCGCGGCTTTGCGGCGGTTCCATCGCGTTTCGGCGAGCGCGGAGAGAATCACGCGGCGTTCGCTTTCGTGATAGCGATCACCAGTACCTTTCTCTTCAAGGGGTTGTTCAGCTTTGACGAAGGTTGATGTGAGGGCTGTTTCGTCACCGCTCACCGCGTAGCGTTTGACGGCGACTTCGAGTTCACGGACGTTTCCGGGCCAGCCATATCCCGACATCCGCGCGAGCGCGTGCGGCGGCACATCGAGAATACGTCCGCCACTGAGCGGCGCGTACTTCTCAAGAAAGACGCTAACCAGGACAGAGATGTCCTCCGGGCGTTCGCGTAAGGGCGGCAATTCGATGGTGTACCCGTTCAGACGAAAGTACAGGTCTCGCCGGAAGCCGCCACTGGAATAGAGTTGATCATGCGTGAGGCCTGTGGTCGAGACGAGACGGAGGTTCCATCCGACGGCCGTGCCGTACTCCGGTTCAAGCACATCGAGCAGGCGCGCCTGTACTGCAGAGCCCATTTCAGATATTTCATCCAGCAGCAGCGTTCCGCGGGATGCGAGTTCCAGCCGGCCTGGTTTGGCGGGTCTGCCGGCGGCTGCGGGCCATCCAAAGAGTTCATCTTCGAGCAGGGTTTCGGGGAATGACGGGCAACTGACTTTTACGAATGCGCCGACGCGCGTGTCCTTGGAGGCTTCGTGAATCAGCCGGGCGACGACGTCCTTGCCGGTACCGGTTTCTCCGTGAATCATGACGGGCATATTCGATCGCGCGGCTTCGTCAATTTGACGGCGGACGCGTTCGATGGCGGGGCCGCCTCCCGCAAGCGTGGCGTATTGCTTGACGCCACTGAGCACCGCTGACTCATTGTCGAGTGCGCGGTGCGTGGCGCGGTGCTGCCGCAGGGCCTGATGGACCCGTTGCGTGAGCCAGGCGCCGGTGACGGAATCGGGCAGACAATCAAAGGCGGTATCGCCGGCGATTGCGTAGGCATCCGACAGATGCGCCTCGTCGGCGAGAAGAATTACCGGAAACCGGACGGCGAGACCGTGCAGTTTTTCGACGCGGTCAGCGTCATCACCAGGAAGCTGCACGAGAACCACGTCAAAGGCGGAGAAGTCCTCGATCGCGAACGGCGGAACATCATCGACATGCGCGACGGAGATTCCCGCGCCGGCCAGGCTTTCTTCCTGGTCGCGCGAGAGCGTGTCGTCATCGCCGATGACCAAAGCTACCCCGATACTCACTGCGGACCCCCTCGATGGATGCGTGTGCGGAACTGATTTCGCGTGGGCCGATACGGCCTTGGCCCCAAGTTGGGCACACATTGTTCGCAACGAGTGAGCAACTGGAGTGCCAGCATTCCATCAATCTGCGCAAAGCGAGCAATTCTGGCTGTTGGGCGCGTTTTACACGTAGTTTGCGGGGTTCACGTGTGTGTTCTTTGCACCAAACTGGGGAATTGTTGTGCGTGTTTGGTGCACGAAACGGAACACGGTGACAAAAAACGGCGCGCTATATCTTTCTGCCGATTCCCTGCCAGTACGGCTCACGGAGTTTACGCTTGAAGAGCTTGCCGGAGTCCTCGCGCGGGAGGCCGGTGCGGAATTCGATGGAGCGGGGGACTTTATAGTCTGCGACGCGTTCGCGCAGGTAGGCGCGGATTGCGTCCGTGCTGAGGGTTGCGCCCGGTTGCGGTTCAACGATGGCCATGACGGACTCGCCGAAGTCGGGATGGGGGATGCCGAAAACGGCGCAGTCGTGGACGCCGGGGAAATTGATCAGGACGGATTCGATTTCCGCGGGGTAGATGTGCACTCCGCCGGAGATGATCATGTCGTTTGCGCGATCGCAGAGGAACAGAAAATTCTCTTCATTCAGGTAGCCGATATCGCCGCAGGTGATGAGGCCTTCACGCTCAATGCGGCGCCGTTTTTCAGGGTCGTTTTGATAGGTGAAGTCGGTCGTTGCGTGCAACCTTCCATAGACCTGGCCGGGCACCCCGCACGGGCATTCCTTGCCTTGCTCATCGAGAATTTTCACTGTCGCTTCCGGCACGACTTTGCCTACGGTGCCGGGGTATCGGAGCGCTTCGACGGAAGAACAATGCGTGACCGCGCTCATCTCGGTGCTGCCGTAGTACTCCCAGATGATCGGGCCCCACCAGTCAATCATGGCTTTCTTGACGTCTGGCGGACAGGGTGCGGCGGCATGAATCACGTATTGCAGCGAACTGACATCGTACTTGCGGCGGACTTCCTCTGGAAGTTTGAGCAACCGGACGAACATCGTGGGTACGGCCTGAAAGTGCGTGATTTTGAACTTGTCGATGATGGCGAGGAGTTCTTCGGCGTCGAAGGACGGCATGAGGACAACGAAAGCGCCCTGCTGCACGGCGAAGATGCTGTAGGTATTCGGCGCGGCGTGGTACATGGGCGCGGGGATGACGGTGCGGATGCCGGGTAGCACGCCGAGAATCCCGCCGACGATTTTAACGTTTTCCTGATACTGCTCGAGCGTTGCCGATTGGCGACGCACGCCTTTAGGGCGGCCGGTCGTGCCGGAGGTGTAGATCATGCTCGAGGTTTCGACGTCGGGCGGCGTGGACCAAGGAGCATGCCGGGCGACGAAGGAATCCCACTCGTGCGCGCCCGCCAATCCGACGGGACCTGGATCCGCGACTTCATAGTCCTCGCGCAGGAATTCTGGAACGCGCACCTCAATCACCTGAATGCCGGCCGGGATTGCCGCGTGAACTTCGCGCAGCAGATCGGAGTGGATCACGAGGACATTTGCGCCGGAATCGGCGAGGATATAGGCCACTTCCTCCGGTTTGAGATGCCAATTGATGGGCACGGGCAGACCGCCAACGATTCGCACGGCGAGACTGGCTTCGATGTAAGTCACGTCGTTGCGCAGCATGAGCGCGACGCGGTCCTCGCGGCCGACCCCGAGCGCGCGCAGTCCGGACGCGCCCTGGGCGACCCGCCGCATGAGATCGGCCTGCGGTACGAAGCGATCGCCCTGTTGCACACCTGCCTGGGTCATTGGCGTTCTCTCCGGGATGGGTTACTTCGCGGCTGCGGCTTCCTTGGCGTACACATCTCGCAACTCGCGCCGGAGGATTTTGCCGACACCGCTTTTCGGCAATTGTGCGATGAAGAAGACCTGCGAAGGTGCTTTGAACGAGGAAAGGTCTTTTTTGATGTGCGCGATAATCTGCTCGGAGGATGTTTCGTTTCCGGCGTGCTTCACGACGAAGGCTACGATGTCTTCGCCGTATAGATTGTGCGGCACGCCAATCACGGCGGCCTCGGCGACGGCGGGGTGGCGGTAGAGCACGTTCTCGACTTCGGCGGGGAAGACATTTTCGCCGCCCTTGATGATCATGTCCTTCTTGCGATCGACGACAAAGAGCCAGCCGTCCTCATCCAGTTGCCCGATATCGCCTGTGTGGAGCCAGCCGCCGCGCATGGCGATGGCGGTGGCCGCCGGATCTTTGAAATACCCTTTCATGACAGACGGCCCGCGCGTGACGATTTCACCCGGTTGACCGGGCGGCAGCGGATTGTCGTTGTCGTCATGAATGCGCAGCTCGACGTTGCAATACGGCAGGCCCGCAGAACCGCGCCGGTAAGGCTGATTGATGCGGCCGGCACTGGCGACACCGGTGTTCTCGGTCATGCCGTAGAGCTGGCGGATGTAACACTTGGCTTTCTGAGCGAATGCGTCCGCCACTTCGACGGGGAGCGGCGCAGCGCCAACGTCAACCTTTACGAGCGAGGTGAGATCGTACTTGGCGGCATTCGGGTGTGCGAGCATCATCGCGAGCATGGTGGGGACGGCGGGCATGTCCGTGACTTTGTGTTGCTGGATTAGTTGCATGAACCGCTCGGACTCGAACCACACTTCCTGAATCGTGATCGGCGCAGGGTAGTCTTTGGGATACGTGTAACCGCCGATCATGACGCCGACGCCGAAGATGTGGGCCATTGGCATGCCCGAGAGCGTAATCATGGGATGCGGGCGCGCGTGGAGTTGCTGTGCGTCCAGCGTCGCCTCCGCCATTGCCATGAGATTTCGGTTTGAGAGCATCACGCCTTTGGGCCGACCCGTGGTACCGGAGGTATAGAGCATGAGCGCGATGTCTTCGCTGTCCATCGGCGGCAGCTCGAGTTGCGGTGCGGCCTGCAACAAGCCCTCGAGCGAATACTCCGGCGGCGTCGCTGCGGGGTTGTCCGGTCCGCCGAGCACGGCGATCCACTTCACGTGGGGAAGACCCTTCACCGCCTCGCGCACCTTGACGACAAGCGACGCGTCGGTGACTACGCCTTGCGCCTCGGTGTGCCCGATGATGTAGTTCAACTCGGCGGGCGTGAGCTGGAACATCATCGGGACGGCCGTGCCGCCGGTGCGGAAGATACCGCCGAATACGGAGTACACCAGCGGATGATTCACCATGCACAGGGTCGCGACGTTGCCTTTGCCGAGGCCGAGGCCGGCGAAAGCCCGCTGCAATCGCCGCGCGCGATCGAGAATCGTGACATTCGAGACGCGTTCGCCCTGGAAGAGAAGGGAATCGCGCTCGCCGAGCCGTTGCAGGGCGTCCTCCGCGAGAGCCGCCACCGTGCGTGAAGTCATCATCGCTAGCCTCCGGCCGCGTTAGACGCGCGCGGGTTGCTTTTTCGATTGCTGGATTTTCTGCTGCTCCTTGAGCTCGACCTTGGCGATGGTTTCGAGGTGCACCTCGTCCGGTCCGTCGGCCAGACGCAGTGTGCGCGTGCCGGCATAGGCCTTGGCCAGGAAAAAGTCCTGACAGACGCCTGCGCCGCCATGCGCCTGGATGGCGCGGTCGAGTACCTTGAGCGTGACGGCCGGCGCGAGCACTTTGATCATCGCGATTTCCTTGCGCGCGACTTTGTTGCCGACGGTGTCCATCATGGCGGCGGCCTTCAGCGTGAGCAGGCGGGCCTGTTCTATCTCGATGCGCGACTGGGCGATGTTTGCGCGGATGGTTCCCATTTCGGCGAGGTGGCGCCCGAAAGCGACGCGCTCCTCGGCGCGCTTGCACATCAATTCGAGTGCGCGCTC
>SXGT01814961.1_pt1 | contig 11749 bp, 13 predicted proteins | sample 3176221 | NCBI WGS metagenome assembly SXGT01 (sample SAMN11356862, study PRJNA531348) | freshwater metagenome | isolation source: freshwater sample F1-120 | place: China: Fuxian Lake, Yuxi | collected 2017-12-25
ATCGGCGGCGCGTTCCGGCACAAGGTGCAGGCCTACGCCACCGGCTTCTACTTCAGCGACATGGAGCGCGTCACCGAGGAGGCCGTGCAGGAAGCGCACGAGTACGTGGAGAGCGGCTTTCGCGCCGTGAAGATGAAAATCGGCCTGGGCGACATGCGCAAAGACATCGCGCGCGTCGCCGCCGTGCGCAACGCCATCGGCCCGGACGTGCTGCTGATGGTGGACGCCAATCACTGCTACAACGTGCCGCAGGCCATCGGCATCGGCCGCGAACTGGAGAAGCTCGGCGTGCACTGGTTCGAGGAGCCGATTTCGCCCGAGGACATCGAGGGCTACGTCGAAGTCTGCCGCGCGCTCGACATGGCGGTGGCGGGCGGCGAGAACGACTTCACCAAGTTCGGTTTCCGCCACATCCTCGAGCGCCGCGCCATGGACATCATCCAGCCGGTCGTCTGCGCCGCCGGCGGCATCACCGAGTGCAAGAAGATCGCCGCCCTCGCCCAGGCGCAGGGCGTGCAGTGCGTGCCGCACGCCTGGGGCACGGTGATCGGCCTCGCGGCCACCCTCCACTACCTCGCCTCGCTGCCCGAGACGCCGCCCTGCCTCGTGCCCACGCCGCCGCTGCTGGAATACGAGCAGACCTTCAATCCCTTCCGCGACCAGCTCGGCGGCGCCCCGATCGCGCACAAGAACGGCTGGGTCGACGTGCCCACCGGCCCCGGCCTCGGCATCGAGATCGACCGCTCGATCCTCGCGCAGTACGCGGTGAAGTGATGCGCCGCCCGCAGGTCCTCGCCACCAACCCGATGGATCCGCTCGGCTACGCCATCCTGGCGCCGCATGCCGACGTGGTGACGGCGCCGGACGCGGGCGCCGAAACCCTGCGCAGGCTTTCCGCGACCGCCGACGCGATGATCGTCCGCTCGCAGCTCCCGCCGGACATCTTCGAGCACGCGCCGCGCCTGCTTTCCTGCATCCGCCACGGCGCAGGCCTGGACCTGATCCCGGTGGATGCGGCAACCGCCAAGGGCATCGTCGTCGCCAACGTGCCCGCGGTGAACGCCAACGCCGTTGCCGAGTACGCGATCACGCAAATGCTGCTTGCGGCGCGTTCGCTGCACCGCATCGACCGGCTGCACCGCGAAAAGGACTGGAACGCGGCGCGCGTACTGTCCGATTCGGCCACCGAGCTCTCGGGCCGCACGCTCGGCGTGGTCGGCGTGGGCGCCATCGGCACGCGCGTGGCCGAAATTGCGCATCATGGTTTTCGCATGCAAGTCATTGGCCACCAGCGCCGGCTGGACGCCCTGCCCGCGTACGTCGCTCCCGCAACGCTGGGCGAACTGTTTGCGCAATCGGACTACGTCGTCCTCGCCTGCCCGCTCACGGATGCAACCCGCGGCCTCGCCAGCCGCGCGCTGATCGGCCGCATGAAGAAGAACGCCGTGCTGGTCAACGTCGCGCGCGGCGCGGTGGTCGACCAGGCGGCGCTCACGGAAGCACTCGCCGAGGGACGCATCGGCGGCGCCGGCCTCGACGTCTACGAAAAGCAGCCGCTGCCGCGCGACTCCGCGCTGTTGAAGATGGACCACACCGTGCTCACCACCCACCTCGCCGGCATGACGCAGGACAGCGTGCGCGCGATGAGCCGCATCTCCTGCGAGGACACCCTGCGCGTGCTGCGCGGGGAGAAGCCGGTCAACTTCTGCAATGCTTCGGTGTGGGAAGCACACCTCGCCCGGCGAAAAGCCCTCAGCGCTTGAGCCTGTTCCCCCTGCGCCCTGTTCAGGCTGCGGCTTCCGGATAGAGCTGTGGAAAGTAATACGCCAGCGCCTCCAGCGGCAAGCCGAAGCGTACCGGTCCCTTCGCCGAATCGGATTCGAGCAGGCCCCGGCGAAGCAGCGCGGCAATGGCACGGTCCGCGCTGCGCGATGCGAGCCCGGTCATCTGCTTGAATTCGCCGCGCGAGACGCTGCCCGCGAGAAACGCATAGTGCAGTGAGGGCGTCACCTCAGGACGGACGTCCTTGTCCGCGGGCGAGAGGTAGAGCAGGTATCCCTGCACCCGGTTGCGAAGCGTCGCGAGGTCGAGCATCTGCTGCATGAACGCCACCTGGTCGAGGCAGGTCTCGAGGAAATACTTCGCGAACGCGACCAGCCCGGCCTCCGACAGGTTGCCGCGTCCGTCGAGATCGCCGCGGCGCTCCATGTCCGCCTCGGCGAGCCGCAGGTAGTAGGCCTGCACGTCGCGCGCCAGCCCGCGCGAGATGGACCACAGCGCGGAGCCCGCGCCGTGCTGCAGCAGCGCGGCTTGCGACTGCAGCCGCACGACGCGGCCATTGCCGTCCAGGAACGGGTGAATCCAGGCGATGCGCTGGTGCGCGCAGGCGATCGCGATCAGCTTGCCGGAGAGGCCGCGGGCGGCCGCGTAGACCTGCTCGGCGCGCCCCAGGAACTCCGGAAGGGCATGCCAATCCGGCGCGACGTGACGGCCCACGGTGACGTCGGCGGTGCGCAATGCGCCCGGTGTGACGAACTTTCGATCTGCGGTGACGCGCTCGGCATCGCTCAGCCGTCCGTAAAAAGCCGCGTGGAGCTGCTGCAGGAACGCCGCGCCGTAGACCGCGGAATCGGGCCGCTCGACGAGCCACGCTTCCATGTCCTGCTGCGCACCAATGTGCGCGAGTGCGAGGTGCTGCAAGCGCATCTTTCCGGGCTCCTTGCTGAAGCTCTTGCGCAGCGCGCGTTCGATGTCGGTGGGGTGGGTTTGCTGGCCCTCGATCCGGTTCGAGTAGTAGGAGTTAACGCTGCGCAGCAGCCGGGCGATGCGGACTTCGGTCAGCGGATGGACGAGGCGCTTGAGTTCGAACGCCCGACGGCAAAGGTCCTCGGCCAACGCCTCCAGCTCGGGCTGGGGCAGGGTCGGCAGCAGGGGTTCAAACTGATGTGGTTCAGAATACATGAATGGCGAATAATACTGCGAATCATATATATCTGCATCTATTTGTTAATACACATTATTTTAATGCAACAAATCAATCTACAAGACATCATTGGCGCATATCTTGGCGGATCTAATTCAGGATTCGCGCTCTTCTTCGTCCCGCGGATGAGGGCGACCTACCGCAGCGCGAGGAGCGCGATCCCCAGCAGCACCAGGCCAACGCCGAGGAAGGTGCGCGGCTTGAGCCCCTCGCGGTTGTGAAAGACGAACACGCTGACCGGAAAGATGACCAGCGGCGTGGTGTGCGTGATCAGCGCCGCCAGCGCAATTTCCATGTGCTTGGTCGCGCTGATGATGAAGATGGCGCCACCCATGGTGGCGAGGCCGCTGGCGACGTAGAGCTGCCAGCCGCCGGGCTTCGCCTCGCGGAAGCCGCGCACAATGCGCGGCCAGTCGCGCGTCACCAGCGCCTGCATGAGGAATGCCGAGGCGCCGCCGAGCAGCGCGCCGAAGATGGCCTCGTCCCAGGAGCGCATGGCGAAGCCGCGCAGCGCGTTGCTGGCGCCGAAGCCGGTGATGGTGAGGAAGCCGAACAGCGCGCCGCGGCGCAGCGTGGCGCGGTCGGCGCGCGATACCGTGTCGTCCTGCTGCGGCGGATGCGTGATCCACAGGCCGAACAGCACCACCGCCATCAGCGCGAGTTCGTACCAGCCCAGGGTCTCGCCGACGATCAGCCACGCGAACACCAGGGTCGGCACCGGTGCGCAGGAATGGAACACGCTGGTACGCGCCGGTCCGAGCAGCCTGACCGTGTCGAACAGCAGCCGCCGGCCGAGGAACGCGCCGACCATGCCGCCGGCGGCGAACAGCAGCGACTCCTTCCAGTGGAGGACGAACGGCGTGCTGCGCACGGCGAATTCCACCCCGAACAGCGCCAGGCCGGCGACGATGTTGACGCCGAGGACGATGAAGAATCCGCTGTCGACGTTCATGCGCGCCATGGCGTGGCGCGAGATGAGGATGTTGGTGGCGAAGCACAGCATCGAGGCGAGCGCGAGCGTGACCCCCATCTCAGCCTGCGCCCTGTTCCTGCTCGATGAACTCCCGCGCCCGCCGCGCCAGCTTGGCCAGCGCGCCCTCGAGCGCCCTGCGCTCCTGCGCGCTCAGTTCCTCGCGGAACGCGCGATCGCGCGCCAGCGCGGTTCGGATCAGGCCCTTGTAGAGTTTTTTCCCCTTCGCGGTCAGCGCGAGGCTCACCGCGCGCGCGTCGCGGCTGTCGGCGTCGCGCGAAACGATGCCGCGCGCGGCAAGCCCCGACACCACCCGGCTCATCTGCGCCTTGTCCACGCCGGCAGCGCGCGCCAGGTCGTTGAGCGACAGCGGCGCGTTTGCGCCGAGCAGCGCCACGGTGCGCCATTCCCACAGACTCACGCCGTGCTCGCGCCGGTAACGCATTTCCGCGCCCCGCGAAAGCAGGTTGGCGACCACGTGCAGCCGGTACGAGAGCAGGTCCCGTATCGTGGATTCAGTCATCGAAGAACGGCGTTTCGTTTTCGCCGCGCAGGCGGATGTCGAAGCGGTAGCGGCCCGGGGCCTCCTGTGTGGCCACCAGCAGCGCGCGGCGCCCGGCGGGCACCGCGGCGTAAACCGGGTCTTCGGGCGCCTCGGCGAAGAACATCACCGTCTGCAACTGGTGCATGAGGCCCGAGAACAGCAGCAGGAGATTGAGGTGCGGCGCCCGCCCGTCGGCTGCACCCGGCCGGATGGTGTGAAAGCGGTAGATGCCGTCCTTGTCGGTGGCGGCGCGGCCCCAGCCGAAGAATGCCGGATCGGCCGCACCTGCGTACGCGCCGTCGGCATCTGCCTGCCAGAGCTCGATCACCAGGTTGTCGAGCGGCGCGCCGTCGGCCTGCGTGACCCGGCCGCACACCTCGATTTCCTCTCCTCGCGCCTTGCGCCCCACCAACTGCGTCAGGTCGCCCGCCGCCGGGGGCGAGAACTCGCGCGGGAAGAACGGGCCGACGGTCATCTCCGGCGTGGGCTTCACGGCAGGCTCGGCGCGGCGTTCCTGCCGCGCACCACCATCGCGTACTCGTAAACCAGCGCGGCCGCCGGCCCCTGCTCGACCGGCAACAGGCGCGCGATGCAGCGCTCGCGCGCCTCGGGATCGCGCACCGCGTTGAGGATGCGGTCGTGCGCGTTCAGCGGCTCCCCGGGGAAGAACATCTGCGTCACCAGGCGCGACAGCCACACCTTGCCCCAGACCGAGAAGTGCACGTGCGGCGGCCGCCACCACTTGCCCGAGTCCGGCACGGGATAGGCGGCGGGCTTGATCGAGCGCAGCGTGAAGCGTCCCTCGGCATCGGTGACCCCGCGCGCCGCACCGTGGAAATTGGGGTCCACGGGCGCGTCGTGCGTGTCGTTCTCGTGGATGTACTTGCCCGCGGCATTGCAGTGCCAGAGTTCGACCACCGCCCGCGGCACCGGCGCGCCGTCCTCGTCGAGCACGCGCACGTTCAGGTGCATGAGCTGGCCGATGGCGCGCTTCGCGCCTTCGCCGGCGAGGTCCGCGCGCACCGGGGCGAGCCGCTTGAGGATCTCCCGCGGCCCGCTCAGCGCCGCCAGCGTCTGCGGCCGCCGCACCAGCGGCTGCGAAGGCCAGCGCAGCGAGGTCTGCGCATAGCCGGGGATCTCGGTCGCGGATTCGCTGCGCGGATCGCGCGGCGCGATGTGCACGGGCATGTTTGACACGCTAGACGCCACTGTTGACAATGTCAACCATATGGAAGTCACGCTCTGCGAGTGTTTCGCACGCGACGGCCTGCAGCACGAGCCGGCGTTCGTGCCGACGCCGGTGAAGCGTGCGCTCATCGAGCGCTTCGCCGCCCTCGGCTTCCCGCGCATCGAGGCCACGTCCTACTCCAACCCGAAGGTGGTGCCGCAGTTCGCCGACGCGAGCGAGCTGCTCGCCGCGCTGCCGCGGCGGCCGGGCGTGCGCTACAAGGCGACCTGCGCCAACCTGCGCGCCGTGCATCGGGCCCTTGCCGACCGCGAAGCCGGCCATGGCGTGGACGAAATCAGCCTGCTGGTGTCGGCGAGCGAATCGCACACGAAGAAGAACCTGAACCGCACGCGCGGCGAGCAGTGGGCGAACGTCGAGGAAATGGTGAACGCGGCCGCGGGGAAATTTCGCCTGGTCGGCGTGGTGTCGGTGGCGTTCGGCTGCCCGTTCGAGGGCGCGGTTGACCCCGGAGTGGTGGCGGCGGACGTGGCGAGGTTCGTGGCGCTGGGCGTGTCGCACGTGGCCATCGGCGACACCACCGGCGTGGCGACGCCCGCGGCGGTGCGTTCCCTCTTCGGCCGGCTCGAGCGCGAAGTGCGGGGGCTGGTGCCGATCGCGCATTTCCACGACACGCGCGGCACGGGGCTGGTCAACTACGTCGCGGCGCTGGAGGCGGGCGTGCGCCACTTCGACTCCAGCTTCGGCGGCGTGGGCGGCCATCCGGCGAAGGTGAAGTACGGCGGCGGCCATACCGGGAATGTCTGCACCGAGGATCTCGTCACCCTCTTCGAGTCGATGGACGTGGCGACCGGCATCGACCTCGACGGCCTGCTCGCCACGGCCCTCGACTGCGAGCGGGCGCTTGGGCGCGAACTCTACGGCCGTGTCACGCGGACGGCAGCGAGCAGGACTGCCAGCCGATGAACTTCCATCCCGCCGGGGTCTTCGTCCAGACGTTGAGGTAGCGCAGCCGCAGGGACCTGGACGCACCGTTGATCTCCGCCTCCATCTCGGCGCGGCCGGTGACCAGCGCGGTGTCGCCGAGCATGCGCACCTTCTCCTCGAAGCGCTTGGCGGACCGGTAGCGCGTCTTGCCGCTGCGCAGGGCGTCGAGGTAGCTCGCCTTGGTGTCGACCACGGCGGATGAGTGCGTGTAGATCAGCTCGTCATGGAACATCGCCTCCAGCGCTCGGAGGTCGTTCGAGGTCATCGCCGCATAGCGCCTGTCTTCCAGCACCAGGATTTCCCTTTCGCTGCTCATTGCCATACCTCCCTTGCAATTTCGACGATGCGTTCGAGCTTGCGCCACTGGTCGTCCTGCGACAGCGCGTTGCCGTGGTGCGTGCTGGAGAAGCCGCATTGCGGCGACAGGCACAGGTCCTCCAGCGGCACGAATTTCGCCGCCTCGTCGATCCTGCGCTTGACGGCTTCCTTGTCCTCCAGCTCGCCCACCTTGGTGGTGACGAGGCCGAGCACCACTTTCTTCCCGCGCGGAAGGAGACGCAGCGGCTCGAAGCTGCCCGAGCGCTCGTTGTCGAACTCCATGAAGAAAGCATCCACGTCCGCCGAGAACATCGCCTCGGCCACCGGGTGGTAGCCGCCGCTGGCGACGAAGGAACTCTTGAAGTTACCGCGGCAGGTGTGCATGGTCACCGTCATGCCGGCCGGCCTGCCGGCGAGCGCCCGGTTGATCGAGTCCGCGTAGGTGCGCGGCAGCGCCGCTGGATCGTCGCCGTTGGCGCGGCAGTTGACCTGGATCTTCGGGTCGCAGAGATAGGAAAAGGACACGTCGTCCAGTTGCAGGTAGGTGCAGCCGGCGGCGGCGAGATGGCGGATCGCTTCCCGGTAGGCGTCCGACACGTCGGCCCAGAATTCGCCGATGTCGGGATAGGCCTCGGTCGAGATGGATTTGCGACCGCCGCGCAGGTGCAGCATCGAGGGTGAGGGAATGGTCATCTTCGCGGTCTTCGCCGTCGCGGATCTCAGGAACGCGAAGTGATCCGCAAAGATCGGCCGCGAACAGCGCACCTTTCCGGTCACCGACGGGATCGGCGGCTGCGCCTCGGTGCCGCCGAACTTCGGCCCGGGGTTCGCCATCATGGTGACGCCGTCTAGCTGCCCCATGAAATCCAGGTGCCACCAGTCGCGGCGGAATTCGCCGTCGGTGATGGACTCGAGGCCGACGGCTTCCTGCCTGGCCACCGCGTCGCGGACGGCACGATCCTCGATCTCCTTCAGCGCGGCGGCCGACAGCGCGCCCGCCTTCCATTGCTGCCGCGCCTCGGCCAGCGCCGCCGGCCGCAGCAGGCTGCCGACCTGGTCGGCGCGGAACGGCGGCTTCATTTCTTCTTCTTCGCCCTTGCCTTCTTCTTCGGCGGGACCTCCGGCATGAGCACGAAGTCGTATTTCGCTTCGAACACGCCGTCCCTGCCCTTCCTGAAATCGACCACGAGCGAATCCTTCACGCCGAACACCGCGTCGGAGCCGAGGTATTTGTCGCCCTTGACGAACAGGTGGGTGACCAGCGGCCTGCAGCCCGGCGCGGTGATGAGGAAATGCAGGTGCGCGGGACGCATCGGGTGCCGCCCGGTGGCGGTGAGCAGCTTGCCCACGGGGCCGTCGTGCGGCACCGGGTAGGCGGTGGGCTTCACGCAGCGGAACCAGAACCTGCCTTCGGCGTCGGTGCGCATCACGCCGCGCAGGTTCATGGCTTCGCCACGCTGCGAGTCGTAGAAGCCCTCGGCGTCGCCCTGCCAGAGATCGAGCTTGGCGTTGGCGATGGGGCGACCGGTCGCGTCGCACACGCTGCCGCGCACCACGCAGGGTTCGCCGGGAGTGCCGGGCTTGCAGATGTTGTCGCCGAGCTTGTACTCGGGCGCGCCCTCGCGATGGAAGGGACCGAGCACGGTCGACTCCGTGGTGCCCGCGCCCGCCCTGTAGTTCAGGTAGTCGACCAGCATCGACACGCCCTGCGTGTCCGACAGGAGGATGAACTCCTGCCGGCTGCCGGTGCACCAGTGTCCGGTGTCGGTGAGGAACTTGATGCCGGCCATCCATTCGTCCGGCGTCGGTTTCACGTCGCGCACGAAGCCGTGCATGTGCTTGATGAAGCTCGTCATCACCTGCTTGAGCCGCGGGTCCGGTGTCTTCGCAATGCTCCTGAGCGCGCGCTCGGTGAGGACCTTGTCGGTGAACTTTCGCTTGGCCATGTGCCCTCCGGGACAATGTGCGCCGAATGCTACCATCGCGGCCCCATGGATATCGCACTCGTCGGCGAGAAGATCCGCCCTGAAGACTGGCTGCCGCGCCTGCGCGCGCGACTGCCGCAGGATCGCTTCTTCGTGCATCCGGAAACGCCTGATCCGAAGTCGATTGCAGTCGCGCTGGTTGCCGCGCCGCGGGCGGGGGAAGTCGCGCAGCTGCCGAACCTCAAGCTCATGCAGTGCCTGTGGATGGGGGTGGACGCGCTGCTCCTGGACCGCACGCTGCCGCGCGGCGTGCCAGTGGCGCGCATGGTGGATCCGAGCATGGTGAAGGCGATGACCGAAACCGTGCTGCACCGGGTAATCGACTTCCATCGCGGCTTCCACACCTATCGCCGCCAGCAGGCGGAGCGGCGCTGGGCGCACCTGCGCCAGCACATGGCGTCCGACCGCACGGTAGGCATCCTCGGCCTGGGCGAACTCGGTGCAGACGCGGCGGCGAAGCTGGTCGCACTCGGCTTCAAGGTGCGCGGCTGGAGCCGCTCGAAGAAGTCGCTGCCCGGCGTGGATTGCCATGCCGGCGAAGACGGCCTCGCGGCCATGCTGCCGGAATGCGACATGGTGATCTGCCTGCTGCCGCTCACGCCGCAGACGCACGGGCTGCTCGCCAAGCCCCTGCTCGACCGCATGAAGCAGGGCTCGGCGCTGATCAGCCTGGCACGAGGCGCGCAGATGGCGACGGCGGACGTGATTGCCGCGCTCGATTCCGGCAGGCTGGTCCACGCCTATCTCGATGTGTTCGAGGAGGAGCCGCTGCCGCCGGGACATCCGCTGTGGGCGCGCCCGGACGTCAGCATCACGCCGCACATCGCCGCGCTCACCGAGCCGCGCACCGCGCTGGAGGTGGTGGCGGAGAACGTCGAGCGCGTGCGGCGCGGGGAAACGCCGCTGCACCTCGTCGACTTCGGCGCCGGCTACTAGCCAACGCGCAAGCGCGTTCCTGGAGTCGCTTTGCCTATTGCTGGATCGCCTGCCAGCTCGGACGCGCGCGCAGCGCGGCCTGCGCGCGGCGCAGGTTGGCGTGCGGCGCCAGCAGATCCTTGCCCTCGGGCATCTGCTCGACATAGAAGACAATCGGGGCGAGCAGCAGGTCGGCAATCGACAGCGCGCTGCCGGCGATGAAATCACGCCCGCCATACGCCCGGTCGAGCGCGCCGAGATGTTTCGGCATCTCCTTCAGCGCAGGGTCGATCACCGCGCGATCCGGCTTGCCGTCCTTGGCGAATACGTACTGTCCGACATAGCGCTGCAGGAAGAGCGGCGCGACGTAGACATGGATCGCGCTCAGCCACTGTTCGGCGCGCCCGCGGTCGCGGATGTTGCCCGGCATCAGCGCCGGCCCGTCGAACGCCTCGTCGACGTACTTGAGGATGGCGGTGGATTCGAACAACTCGTAGTCGCCGTCGCGGAAAGCCGGGATGCGGCCCCAGGGGTGGATGGCGTCGACCGCGGGCGAGTGCGGCATTGCCGGGTCAAGCGTGACCTTGACCCCCTTTTCGGCGAGTCCCAGGCGCACCGTGCGCACGTAAGGGCTGCGCGGATCTCCGAGCAGCGTTACGCTCGCCGCAGTGCCGCGCTCGTCCTGCGTGTCGACGAGGCGGTTGAGACAACCATTCCAGCCACCGAGGTGACTCTCGCACATGGCGGCATCGGGGAAGCCGCTATGGTGCATGGCAACCTCGGTTCCCTCCGGCGTCACGCGGAAGTTCACGCTGACCAGCGTCTCGATGTTCGGCATGCCCTCGCCCTGCCATTGCCAGGTGTAGGTCAGCCGCTCGGGACGCTGCATCTCGCGATAGGCGCCCACGGCCGTGAATTCCTCTCGGTCGCGCGAGCGCATGGTGACGCGGAAGCGCCCGCCGACTCTGGCGTCGGCTTCGCACACCGGCATGCTCATTCCCCGCGGGCACATCCAGGCCTTCATCATCTCCGGCTTCACGAACGCGTCGAACACGCGCTCGCGCGGCGCGCGGATGACACGCTTGAGGGTCAGGTCGAACGTAGCGGGCTTGTTCATTTCCGTCTCCTTGGGGCAGGTTTCGTTTCGAGATAGTCGGCGAGCCGCTCAAGGCTCTCCTCCCAGAACCCGCGGTAGTGCTCCATCCACTCCGCGGCGTTGCCCAGCGGGCCGGCCTTGAGGCGGCAGACGCGCCACTGCGCGTCGACCGAGCGCTCGAGCAGCCCCGCGCCCTCGAGCACCTTCAGGTGCCGCGATACCGCGGGTAGAGAGATAGCGAAGGGCTTGGCAAGCTCGCCGACCGTGGCTTCGCCCGTCGCCAGCCTGGCAAGGATGGCGCGGCGCGTGGGGTCGGCGAGTGCGGCGAAGGTGGCGGACAGGCGATCCATGTGCGTATTTAATACATTGGTTAACTACAGGTCAAGCCCTCCCTCGGCCGGACGCCCGTCAGCCATGGCTCTACCGCGCCACTCCTGCGTCAAGCGGTTCGGTGACGAAACCGATGCGCACCAGCCCGGTCTTCGCCGCCTTCGACATCACCCGGGCGACCTTGCGGTAGGCGAGGTCGCCGTCCGCGCGCAGGTGCACCTCGGGCTGCGGTTCGCGCTTCGCCGCCGCGTGCATGCGGGCCTCCAGCGCGGCCTCGTCCACCTGCTCCCCATTCCACCAGATCCGGCCTTCGCCATCCAGGGCGAGCTGGATGTTGTCCGGTTTCGTCAGGTTCGGCGCCGAGCTCGCCCTGGGCAGGTCCATTTTCACGGCGTGCGTGAGCAGCGGAGCGGTGATGATGAAGATCACGAGCAG
>SXGT01310849.1_pt1 | contig 11748 bp, 9 predicted proteins | sample 3176221 | NCBI WGS metagenome assembly SXGT01 (sample SAMN11356862, study PRJNA531348) | freshwater metagenome | isolation source: freshwater sample F1-120 | place: China: Fuxian Lake, Yuxi | collected 2017-12-25
GTGCGATTGCCGGTGCAGTTGTTGGCTCGCCGACATGCGCCAGTATCTGTCGCACCGTCGCCGGCTCTGTGATAAAGCAAATCAGGCGCACCCGCCCGCCGCACCCGCTGCACTTGAGCGCAAACACCCCGTAGATGCGCACCAGCATCTGTGCCCACAAATATCGCGCCGGGTGTCCGCTCCGCGGAGGGCCGCTGTCTACATCCGCTGCCTTTGCCCGCGGTGGCTTACGCCCTGCAGCCAGCTTCCGCCCAGCCTGCGCCGTCACCAGTTCCCGCCACGGCGAGTTCGGCGCCAGTACCCCAAAGTAGCGGTGCCAATGCTTGCGCGGTGGCGGTACCAATAACGCAATCCGATCCAGAAACTCGCTTGCGGTCAGTCACAGTTCAAGCGGTCTTTGCTGCCCTACCCTGTGCCCTTGCAACGCCGACCACGGCACCTACATTTACAAGCTCCACCACCTCGCCGGCAGACCATACCGTCGGCGGGTAGGCGTGGGCGGTGATTGCTTGGTCGATTTGCCCGGAGTCAGTTGCACCATGGCTGAATGCTAAAAGCCAGCAATAATAGGACGAAAAATATATTTTAAAAAGACCGCTTGAGATACTCGAGATGTAGCAGCGCAGTCATGTGCTGACAACGGGGATGGTGATGGCGGAAGCATTGTCAGTCTCGTGCAGCACGACCTGAGTCGCGATGACGGCATCCTCGCTTGCAACTGAGCCGCGCTGACCACCAATTCCTGGATTTGGCTCCCAAAGGGGGAAGCAAGAGCTCGCGACCTGTACGCGCAGACTGTTGCCAGCCGGAATGCGGTGCTCAAGGAAACCCATCGATATCCTGTGGCATTGAAGCGAGCAGCCGAGTGGGCCACTAATGCCTGTACTCACCATCCTCGCAATCCCACGCACAAGGTTGCGACTCGTACCGACGCCGTCAACCTCGCACAAGGTGACGACCCAGTCGGTTGTGCCAGCGTCGGTACCGGCATATAGCACCGCGCGCACCTCTCCAGATACGGTAATGGAGTCACTCAGCAACGGCGAAGTATAGACGAGGACATCTGGGCGCACCTCAACTGCCGCCTGATCGACTCGACCCATCGGAACGATAAGTGGCAATCCAAAGCCCTGCGAATCTATCGCTGGCACTGGCGCCGTCGGATCATGGATATAGACATCCGGCGTTTCGAAGTGTGGACGCTCGAGTGATAGGTGGCCGTCGCCAGAGATACCGTTGGCGCGTCCACGGCTGCGCAGAAACCATTGCTGTTCATTAGACTTCAACGGCCAGTCCTCTGTCGTCAGCCAACGCTCCTCTCCAGTCCGGTAGACAGACACTGCATCAGCGGATCCTGTATCATCACCCAACAGCCACCGGCGGAAAAACGCAACCTGCGCATCGTCAATTATTCGTGGATCTCCAGGCGGCGTAGAGGTCCGCGGATTGTGATGCCACGGTCCGATCATAAGTTGCTGCGAAGACCGGGCTTTGGCACTGGCCGCGCCCCCACACAGCCCTTTGAACGCCTCGATGGTCGAATCAATGAAAATGTCATCCCAGCCACCGATGTGAAGTGCGGGTATATCGATCTCCGCCCATCTACCGGCTACGGACGTGGGATCCCTGTCACCCAGTTCCTCTACTCGGTCAAGCCATGTAATGAAAAAAGGAGTCGCGCCTGACTCCACCAAAAGGGGGTGCTTGCGAAGCGGCCTGCTTTCATAGTGCGCAGCGCGCGCCGATCCGGCAGCAATAAATTGCCCTGCGAAGTCGGGTCGTGAGCGGCGCGCCATATCAACTCCAAGATCTAAGGCCCATCCGACCGTATGCCCGAGGGCGAACTCTCCTCCATGGCGAAGGGCTCGAACAAGACCCACGGGGGCAAGCCCTGGCGCAATCGCTACCAGGCCGTCGGGCCGCTCGGTTGCCGCTTGCAGCTGCACCAGCCCCGGATATGAGAAACCATACATGCCGACCCGGCCATTAGCCCACGGCTGCCCGATGATCCAAGCAATCGTGTCCGCACCGTCCGTAGCCTCATGCAGCAGGGGCTCGAAGTTGCCCTCCGAACCGAACCGTCCCCGTACATCCTGAACGACGACCGCGAAACCCTGTCGTGCATACCAGGACGGGTGCGCGTACACCATAGTCTCAGCGCGTCGCTTGTTGTATGGAGTTCGCATGAGCAGTACCGGACTACGGGAAGCAGATTGGTCACGATAGATGTCGGCACATAACTTGACGCCATCACGCATCGAGATACATACACCGTATTCGACCTCGAGTATCATTGACACTACATCCCTTTCCTACTATGACCGCCTTCCGCCGGTGGCACGGGACTCCTAAACAAGTCGGGGCGTGCGTAGTGCCCTACGATGTCGGCTTGGAGTTTAGCCTTTGCTACCTCCCGCAGCGAGCCTTGCGCGAGGAGGATCCCTGCCTCGCCGTGCAATGGACCAGCCAGCACGTGACCGCTGGGACCTATGATCATGCTGTCCCCCGTACGGGGTGTCGTAATGTACGAACGGAGATTGTCCGACACGTCCTCAAGGCGCCATAGTCCGCCGACCGCAACCACATAACATCCCGCTTGGGATGCAAATGCGCGCGACAACAGCGACATGCGGGGCCAAAATGCATGTTCAAGATTGACGGGAGTGCTCGCCGCCTCGGGCTCCCACCCAGGCCAAGTTGCGACGTGAATTTGCGTGCCCTGCATCGCTAGGGCGTACCCAGGCAGCATCATCTGATGCTCCCAACAGTTGAGCCCACTTATTCGCCCGTAAGGCCTCTGATGGGTGACCAATCCACTCAAGTCACCATCGGCCCAGACTAGGCGCTCAAGGTACGTGGGTTTTAGTTTGCGGTGTCGCCCAAGAAGATTCCCCTCACCATCAAAGAAGAGGATTGTGCAGTACACGCTACCGTTGGACATGTGGCTTCTTTCCGCAACACCAATGACAACATCAACCCCATGCGCCGCGGCGGCGGACCCAATCGCCGCGGTGTGCGGACCTGGTATCTCGATAGCGTTAGCCAAGTAGTTCAACGCATGTTCCTGCGCCTCAGGGCCAGGCAGGCCGTGTATGAAAAACGGATAGCCTGGCAGCCAACTTTCTCCGAAACACACGAGATCCGCGCCCATCTGGGCGGCTTTCCCGATGAGCTCGCAGGCTAGGTCGGCAGACGCATCGGGATCCCAGTAGACAGGGGGGTATTGCACCGCCGCCATCGTGAAAGTTTCACTATTTGCGCCGTCAGTCATCGTCGTGAAGCACCCCCTCACCAGGTCCTGCCTCGTGAAGATCCGATAATTCCTCCGACGTCAGGTGGCCACGCCCATCCGGCGGCAGAATGCCCCCCACCAAGTCGAGGAGCTCGCTCCACACCCCGCGATCGACGAGGATATAGTCGCACTCTACTTGAGATGAATCACCGGATGGTTCCTCATCAGCACGGCCGTTGGTAACCACGCCTGACTTTCGGATACACGCCACGGACAGGTGAACCTCTCCGACGGCGTCGGGCGCTATGTTGACCATCGCGCCACAGGTTTTTAGAACAGCCTTTGGGGAAGCGGTCGCCATCAGCGGCATGACGATCCTACGCGAAGCCATCACCTCACTCTTCAGCGCTCCATACCGGATCGCAACATTAAACTCGTTCAGACGTCTCGAAGCTCCTGCCGCTAACGCGAGTGCCAGCGGGCACCCAGCGACGTCGAATATGCTCAGGCTAGTAGCTCCCCGCCGCCGAACGGCCGCAATTACATAGTCCATCACGCTTGGAATGATTGAAAGCAGGTTTCCGCTACCAGCATCGACCGATGTTACCAAACTGGTTTCGTCAAATGCCACTGCCTGCATGCCGGTTGCGCCAATACTCGTCGCATTGGCGAGCAGCCATAACAAACCGCTACCCCATTCAATTTCGGCGGCAGCAACTAGGTAAGCACCCTGCACGACATGGCCATGGGGCAAATTTAGCATCGACAGCGAATAGCGGCAGAGAAGATCTAACTCGCGCCGACTCACACGATACCGGCATTTACTCATGCACCAGCGATCTGAGGCCCAAAGCCATTACTAAAGATTCGCATCCAGTTGCCCCCGAGAATTGCCGCCATCTCCGGTTCGGAGAAGCCGTACTTTCGCAGCCCATCGACGATGTTGGGGAAATCGGCAGGCGTTTGGAACCACGCAGGCCAGATCGGCCACGAATCGCTTCCGGAAACCGTCCGGCCAAGAGAGGGATCATGCGCCCATCGACCTAGGCGCACCCATTGTAGATGGTGGTCCTCCCACTTACGGCTCGCATCAGTGCCGATGCCAACGTGCTCGACACCAATCAGATCAACTGTCCGCGCGACAATCTCGATCCACGACATAAGCGTGACATTATTTCCTCCAATCAGCGGCGGGTAGATCGTGCACCCCAAGACGCCACCATTTGCTGCGAGTTCTTTAAGAACAGGGTCCGACTTGTTGCGTGCGTGCATAAACGAGCTGAGCGGGTTTGAGTGCGTGATAGTGACGGGTCGATCAGATATTGAAATCGCCTCGAGGCTTGTCCGTTCGCCAACGTGGGAAAGATCCACGAGCATCCCAACACGGTTCATTTGCGCGATCACCTGCCGTCCGAAGCGCGACAGCCCGCTATCATGCTCCTCGTAGCAGCTACCACCAATCAGACTCTGGTTGTTGTAGGTCAACTGCATGAAGCGCACGCCAAGTAGGTAAAACACTTCAATAAGGTCAAGTTCATCCTCAATTGGTGAGGATCCCTGAAGACCCAGCACTACGGCGGTTCGCCCAGTCTCCGCTGCATGCTTTATGTCAGCCGCCTTGGATGCCAAGAGCACGATGTCTGAGTTTTCTCGAATCCGGCGATGCCAGCGCCCCAGCGTTGTCAGTGTATCGCGAGCACTCTCCCATAGTGCACACGTGACATGAACGGCATCGATACCACCCTTGCGAATTTCCTCAAGAATTTCCCGATCCCAATTACTAGACTGCAGAGCGTCAATGTAGAGCATGGTAGTCTCCATTTTTATAGCGGTAGTTTTGGAAAGATCCAATCGTCAGCAGTGCCCACACTGACCTCACGCGCAGTTGGTGCGCCTTGCAACAGCACGCCTCGAATCCAGATGCCGTTCTTTGGAGAGGGCTTCTCAAGCCCCTTCAGGCCCCATAGGACGAACCGTCCCAGGTCGATCGGCACAAAGTCCTGATCAAACATATTCACGTGTGGTGAGTGGTATGGAAGTCGTGCCACCGACTGAACACGTTCAACCGTTGCCCGCAGGTCCGGGCGGCGATTAATTAGTACCGCGACATCCGCATCAGGATCCGCCGAACGCAGGGATTTGTACAACTCCTGCACCTCTCGAGGAACGTCTAGCGCGATATTGCACAGCGCTTCGTTGCCGGCACCGCGTCGCCTAGTCATACGCGGCTCGCCCCCAACAGCGGTCCGGTACCACACCCAGTGATAGGCTTTCTCCGAAGAAAGATCAATCCGTAGCGCCCACTCGTATTCTGCCTCAACAATCTCCAGTAGGCTGCGAATAGGCATTTCGGGGGACACGCTATATTTCTCGACCACGACTTGAAGGGGGGCTAGTCGGGCTGAAACTTCGGGGCGGAGTTCCACCAAGATTGAATTAAGAGTCTCAGCCGACTCCATATGTCCGGTCGCCTCGATTGCCTCGGCCAGTTGGCTCCATGGCCGAGGGCAATGCACCCCATCAATTGTTTGATGCGTATCAAACTCCCGGACGAGGTGCACCGCAAGCGCGAGATCGTCAGCGATTACCGAGCTTGGGGTGAAGAAGCCGTTGTCCGTGCAATCCTCACGGAAATAGGTGGTAGCTCGATCCAGCAGGACGAGTAGCCGCTTCGTATCTTGAGCGCAGCCGACGGGGTCGGACTGTATGGCGTACGCTAGAGCCGTTTCCCTTAAGGAGATCCACTGATTAATGAGAATCGGATGCCTATTGACAAAAAGACCAAGGCCAACACCCGTCGAATTACCAACCCCAACGTATCGACGAATCGACTCTTTCAATTCGACTGAACGGACTGAACGGTGGCGTGCGATTGCATTCACCAAGTCGCAACTCGCTTCCCTCACCATATAGCAACCAAACATCTGTGCAAAGTACGGGCCCATAAGCGGATGATCCCCCTCCATGGAATCAAACATCCTAGTTCCCATCATGCCATTGGCGATGTAGTTGATACCACGGAACAAGTACCCGACCTTACCGAGATCTACTACGTTTGGCTGTCGACCCACCGCAAGTGCCTCGATTGCGTCGTTAAACACCCTCGTGCTACGGTTGGCACATACGATGAGAAGGAAGCCCTCGTCGACTCGGCCAAGCCTCAGGTCAGCACCCGATCCCCCGTCGCGAGGCGGTGCGCCTGCGAACCGGGCAACTGCGTGGTCGTCGAAAGGGAGTTCGCTGACACCAACAGTCATGTCCCAACGTGTGCCAATTGCGCGATCCGACTGCATTTCCTTCGGGATCGCGTCAGAAAGAACCAGAGTGAAGAGCGTTTTCGTCGGCGTCGTAGTCTCATAAATGAGAATACCAACTCCCCGAGCATCCAGCTCTGCACGGACACGGCGGGTTTCCCACCGCTCAGCAATCATGCGGCTGAGCAGCAGCCGAACAAAGCTGAGGCGCATGGGCTTTTGTGCGCTCAACCGCTTTGGTGTCATTAGCATATCCGGTTGGCGCAACTTGAGCACCTCCCCAGAGGGGAGCAGTCTATTCAGTGCAACGCTCATTGCTGCACTTGCCGATCGTGCCGGGAGTCGCGGCTGAGCAGGCCGACGAGACCGAAAATCGCGAGACCCATCAGGAGCAGTACAGTGGAGACAGCAGCAATAGTCGGGTCGAACTCATACTCCAGCGCCGCGACCATCCGCAGTGGCAGCGTCTGCGTGCTTTGACCAGCGAGAAAGGTTGCAAGTACGACATCGTTGAATGAGATAACGAATGCAAGCACAGCTCCTGCGATGATTCCTGGGGCGATCAAAGGCAGCGTAACCTCGCGGAACGTTTGCAAAGGGCTGGCTCCGAGGCTCTGCGAAGCACTGCGGAGCCGCGTGTCGAACTGGCTAAGTGCGCTGTTCACAGAGAGGAATGTGAACGGCAACCCGAGCAGTGCGTGAGCGAGGACCAAGCCGAGCAAGGAGCCTCCCAAGCCGACGGAGAGATAAAAGCTGTAGTTTGCAATGCCCATGACAACCAATGGGATCAACAGCGGTGCCATCAAGAACAGGATCACAAATCCTTTACCACGGAACCTAGAGCCGTCCAAGCTGAGCGCGCTGAGGGTGCCAAGCACCGTAGCAATACCAGCCGCAGCAGTTGCAATCTTCAGGCTATTGAAGAACGGCTTCATCCAGCTCTCGCTCGTAAGGAACTCCTTAAACCACCGCGTCGAAAAGCCCGGAGGCGGGTAGACGAGGAAGCTGGCTGAGGAGAAACCTTCGGGAATGACGATCGCCAGCGGCGCTAAAAGGAAGCATAAAGCCAAGATGGCTACCAGCGTGTAAAGATAACGATTTGCGCTTCCCACTACTGTTAACCCACTTCATTGCCTCGAGACAAGAAACGCTTGAGCCCGAAAAGCCAGTCGACCACTGCCAGCACCACTAGCACCACCAGCAGCAGAAAAACTGTCTGCGCTGCAGCGAGGGGCACGTCATTGCCGGTTCGCACCGTCCAAAGGATGTACTGACCAATCATGTTCTCACTCTTGCCCCCAAGAAGTTGTGGCACAATGAAGTAGCCCACCGTGGTTATGAACACTAGCGTCATTCCTGCGACTGTGCCAGGCAGGCTCAACGGGAGAAACACTGAACAGAATGCCTGAGTGGGCGTGGCGCCGAGGGTTTCAGCCGCCCGGCACAGGGACCTATCGATGTTCCGCATAGCGGCGTACAAGGGCAGTACTAACAGCGGCAAGCCAATGTACACAAATCCCACGAGCACGCTGAATGAGGTGAACAGAAGCTTTGCAGGCTCATCAACAATTCGGCCTGCGATTAAGAGGCGGTTGATCGGACCATCGCGTCCGAGTACGAGCTGGAAGGCGAAGACGCTAACGGTCAAGCTGGTCCAGAAGGGAACGGTCACTATGAGCATCAGACCTGCTGCGAGTCTCGGTCTAATCCCCGCAAGCCAGTATGCCAGTGGATAGCCCAAAAAAGTGACAACCACGACTGTTGCAAGTGCCAGCCAGAACGACGTCAGATAGGAGCGGAGAACGGGCTCACTGGCCAGCAGGCCCCGATAGTTCGAAAACGGTCCTGCGCCCTCAGTAACCTCAGTGAAACTCCGCAGGAGTAGCAGTACTAGGGGGATATAGATGACAAGAATCAGCAAGAGAACAGACGGCAAGATCATACAAACACGAGTAAGATTACCCGACGACCGGCGCCAACGCTTCGCTGACCAAGCAGCAGGGGCATCGGTACTCAATGTCATCGTGCCACCAGCACCATATTGCTCGTTGCCCACGAAGCCACAACCTTCTCACCCGACCGAGGCACTGGCCCTTGCTCGTCGATTCGAATACCACGCACCATCTGCCCGCTGGCCAGACGAACGCCGATCAACCACCAGCCACCCCGATAGATCGCTTCCGATACGACACCTGTCACCACCACCTCACGCCCAAACGTCGGCGCATCTGGCGGTGAGACAAGGACTTTGTCATAGCGAACGGTTAGCGAAACGGCAACACCGGCTTCAAGCACCTTTTTCGAAGTAATGCCCCCCATAGGAATTTCGTGACCATTCGCGAGTACCATCCTGAAAGTAGGGTACTCACCCTCCACCACTCCTCTCAAAATGTTCGTGTCACCAAGAAACGTCGCCACAAACTCGGTCTTGGGGCGCTCATAGATCATCGTAGGCGTGTCGAGCTGTTCGATAGCCCCGCTGCGCATGACAGCAATAGTATCGCTCATTGCGAGTGCCTCCGCCTGATCATGCGTCACGTAGAGGATGGTCAAGGCCAAGTCCTCATGCAACCGCTTGATCTCGATCTGCATTTCGGTTCTAAGCTTTTTGTCAAGAGCTCCAAGAGGCTCATCCATCAGCACGAGGGAAGGCTCGAACACCAGCGCCCGGGCAAGTGCCACCCGTTGCTGTTGGCCTCCAGACATCTCCTGCGGATAGCGACCGCCCAGCCCCTTGAGTTGGACGAGCTCCAGAGCCTCCTCGGCTCGCCAAAGCATCGCGTCGCGGGGGACCCCCCTAACCCTCAGGGGATACCCGATGTTTTCGAGTGCCGTCCGGTGCGGAAACAGGGCGTAATTCTGGAAGACAACTCCGATATTTCGCTTGTAGGGAGGGACATGCGTGATATCCCTCCCTTGCAAGTTGACTTGACCGCCACTGGGCTCGATCAATCCAGCCGCAATCATCAGTGTGGTGGTCTTGCCGGACCCGCTCGGACCGAGCAAAGTCAGGAACTCCCCACGCCGAACCCTCAGGTCGAGCGCATCAAGAACCTGATGCTCCGCATAGGTCTTCGTGATTCGACAGAACTCAAGACCATCACCATTGATTGCGGCTGCGGAATTCCGCATTAAAGCCCAAGCACACTCGCGAGAGCAATCTCAGCTTTAGGCTCATTATCAAGCCAGAACTTGCTGTTACTCTGCAGTTGGACCGAGATGTTGACAGGCGATGTTGGAATTACCGCGGCTCGATCCTTGTCGATGTACTGATTAGTATCGGAATTCGAGTATCCGACAGAGACCTCATTAGAGACCAGCGCCTGCACCTCCGGCATGCATCGCCACCTGAGGTACTGCTGACAGGCCTCGATATGCTTACTACCCTTGATGATGCAATAGCCGCCTAGGCGGTAGATGCCCTGATTCCAAGTAAAGCCGATCGGAGCTTTTTCCGAGATCGGCGTGAATACGCGAGACAGCCAAACCGCAGCTATGTCAACCTCGCCGTTGAGAAGCAGTTGCATGGGCTCGTCGCCGCCAGTCCAGAACTTTGTGACGTGGGGCTGAATCTCCTTGACCTTTGCGAGAGCCTCATCGACATTAACTGGGTAAAACGTAGACTCAAAGGGGCGCGCACCCCAGACCGCCATTTTGGCGATGTCGAGCAAATCGGCCGCGCGACGAGGAAGGCTCCTTGGTCCTGGAAACTTCTTCACATTCCACACATCCGCCCAGTTCTGGGGCGGAGACGCCCCGAACTTGTCGGTCCGGTAAACAAGGCCTAGAGAATACCCGTCCGTGGTGACCATTCGCTTGAACTGCTGTTCTAAAGGGATAGCTCCAGGCTGAACAATAGAATAGTCGATGTCCACAAAGGTCGGGTTGGGATCGGCGAAGATGCTCGGTGGAAAGTCTGGACCGGCAGTCCAAAGATCCCACTCGACGGCATTGTTCCTGATCATCTCCTCCAACTTTGCCGTGTCCGGCCCCGACACAAAGGTCGCCTTACATCCCGTCGTCTCCTCGAAAAGGGGGTTGACCTTCGCCTGCACCACCTTGTCGAAGGGTCCGCCCCACCCCGGGTAGACGATCTCTTGCCCCCTAATGCTCGGAAGGTCCGTCGGCCAACTAAACAGCTTGGTGCTTTCAGCAACACTTCCAGTGCTGGCGGCCGTGGTTGGCTCAACAGCAGGGGCAGCCGGGTTTTGCGTTGCGCCTGGCGCACAGGCCACTGCCGCACCGCCAACACCCGCTAAGGCCGCAATATTCAGAAATTTTCGTCTCGAGAAGCTTTTCATTATATTTTCTCCTAATTATAAATGCTCACGCAACTCAATCTACTAGGCAGCGAAGTTAACCTAATGTTAGTCCATAACGAATTCCCTCAACTCCCTAAGCCTCGGGGCACAGCATTTGAGTAACCCAAACTTCCCCGAGGACCACAATTCAGAGGACTTCCACGGCGAAAGCCGATAGCCCACGTCGCTCCAGACGATGCAAAAACAGCTATTTGCGATCGGCGACCAAATAAATGACAGTCTGTCCTGAATAATGAACCAAAGCAACGACATAATTGAAATTATTTGTGACCAGACAGAATTTATCACATAATATAAAAAACTGTCAAGTACCAGCTTTAGGTACACACCTACCCAATAACTGTCTCAGGGGCAAACACCACATTCGTTCTGTATGCGGAGCGCTTCGCGCCAGCCAAAATGCAATATGCGCAATTTCTACTAAGCAGCACTAAAAGCCCGAAACATTCACTACGTCCCGCCAGGGTCCGGACCACATCCTAGCACGCGCCGCCCCATGCGCCATTTCTATAGCGCAGGAATACAAGCTAACTTAGGCGTGGATCAATTCTTGTAAAGTTGATTTAGTGCTTCTTCAAGGGCAGAGACGAAGATATCCGCATGCTCCTTTCCAAAAATCATTGGGGGCTTGATTTTTAATACATTGTCGTGAATGCCTGTGGGGTAGTTGAATACCCCATTATCCTTTAGTACCTCACATACTTCCTTCGCCTCGGCTGTAGCAGGCCTTCGGGTCACCGGATCAGCAATTAGCTCCACGCCCATGTAAAGCCCGTGGCCGCGCACATCCCCGATCATCGGCTGGCGCTCCCGCAAAGCCGAAAGTTCGGCGAATAGGTATGAACCAATTTTGAGTGCGTGCGCCTGCAACTCGTTATCATGGACTATGTCCAGTACAGCAATTCCAATTGCACACGAGACAGGACTGCCCGCAAATGTA